>Ga0315312_1001750_pt1 | contig 16143 bp, 10 predicted proteins | sample TDP7_MG_FD_203629 | JGI IMG/M metagenome (GOLD analysis project Ga0315312, IMG submission 203629) | Freshwater sediment microbial communities from Lake Towuti, South Sulawesi, Indonesia - TDP7 | ecosystem: Environmental > Aquatic > Freshwater > Lake > Sediment | place: Indonesia: South Sulawesi... | reverse complement strand
GACTCCAAGATCAACAGCCGACTCTCGCAGGCGTCCACGAACCTCATCTCCCGACATCGTGCCGCAGTGACTCAACACTAGAGCGGCAGCTCCCGTCACGAACGCGGAAGACATCGATGTCCCGGTGAGGGAGCCGTATGGATTCAAAGGATCTAGACGAGTTGGCAATGTTGAGACAATGTCTACTGCTGGAGCTGAGAGTTCAATCCAGTCGCCGTAGTTTGATGATTCATACCTGCCATCATCCTGCTTCGTGCCGGCGACCGAGACCGCGTAATCACTAAATGCGGCGGGGTAGAATGGCTCGTAGGTGTTGCCGTTGCCGGCGGCGGCTATGTTGAGGACGCCCTTCACTTCATACGCGTACTTGAAAGCAGATAGCATCGTCTCGGAGTTCTCCTCGGTGCCGTACGCGTTGCATGTCATGCGGGCGCCCTTGTTCGCCGCGTCAATGACGCCCTCGGCGACGTCATAGATGGTGCCCGAGCCTCCGCTATTGAGCACCTTCTCTGCCATGATGCTGACTTGGGCAAGCCCGGCGATCCCTATAGCGTTGTCTGTGACCGCGCCAATGACTCCAGCAACATGTGTGCCATGTCCGGTTGCACTGTCATCGAATGGGTCGGGATCGTGGTTCACCCAGTCGTAGCCGATGGGAAGGTAGTTGCCGGCCAAGTCCTCATGATGATAGTCGACCCCGGTATCAATCACGGCGACGATCACAGATTTCTCGCCAGGCTCTATATCCCAAGCCCCGTCTGCGTGTACCATGCGAGGTGCCCACTGGCTCGGCCACAAAGGATCGTTCGGAGCAAACGTGGAATGGACATAGTAGTTCCGCTCCACATATTCGAACCCCGCGAATGCCGCGCGCTGGTACAACGACGCCGAGACTGTCTGCTCATCGAGTCTGATGAGGAAGGCGTGAATCTCAGGCAGCTCGTCTACAACAACCCCGCCCCAGCTCTTCACGAGGTCCCGCATTCCCTTCTCGGACTCTGCGCCCAGACCGATCAGCAGCTCGCCGGGAGCGTAGTCAACCTGCTCGTCTGTGAGGTGGAAGATCTGCGGCGACCGCGAGAGGACCACAACACCGGCATGAGCCGGATTCCCCGTACCAGCAACAAATCCCGCGAGTAGAAGCGTCAGGAGAAAGGTCAACTTCACGACGCTGGCAACGGTCGCGCCGCTGGACGCCAACGCTTCTCCCCCTTCCCAATCCATTGCACGACAACTGACTTCTTCAGCTTTCAGGTCCACCGAGAGAGAGATCCGAACAAGCCATTCCCCTTCCAGTATTTGGTGTGGACCGGACGAATGTCGGCTTCGAGGGTTCCTCGGCCTTTCCTATCTTGGCGACTTGAGCAGGGGGCAAAGTGGGTGGCAGCTCATGAGGGGCCGCCTGCCGATGCAAGATTAATCAAACTCTGCTCACTGATGACGGCGACGCCGCCTATGCGAGTCGCTTGCTGTTCTGTTAGAAGTTCAGTGTCCTCTTGGGAGATCCGACGTATCCTCCTTGCAGTAGGGTCTCCATCTTCTCCTCGAGCTCCGCCATGCGTTTCTCTTCCTCCTCGGAGAGGAGGTTCTGGGTCTTCATGATCTTGCGGATCTGCCGGAGCAGTTCAAGGTTTATCGGTGCGAAGACCTCGCTCTGGTGTCCCGGCGCGAGCTTGTAGTAGTACGGGTTAGCCTCGACCCCGATGTCTATCTCGGAGAGGAAGGCGGGGGTCCGCTTCAGGTGCAGCCAGCCGACGCCTATCGATAAGGGAAGACCGACGACGACTGAGATTACGGCGAAGACTGCAAAGTGGGGGAAGACCGCTTGGAGGCCTGGAACGTTTTGGATGAGGAGGTAGTACAGAACCACTAACGTATTTGCCACGCCCAGCAGGAATGTCAGGTACGTAGAGTAACCGATCCGGAAGTAGTACCACAGCCTGGAGAGCAGACGGCCAGCGGACATATCACCCACTTACGCTGAAGATATGCCCGCCTGATTATGACTGTTTGGGCATGTTGGTCGGGCGATCGGCGACTCGGTCTGTAGCCGCTGCCAGTCTGACCGCTAGCTCTTTGAGACTTTCGCTAGGAACCTCAGAACGGTACGGCTGACCTCGTCGCCCATTCCACCGAACAGCCCCGCCAAGTTCAGTCCCGGTCGCTCGTGATGGAACATACCGTCAAGGCGAAACCGGAGCGTCTGCCCGACCGAGGATGTTGCGCTTCCGTGGAGGGTGATCCAGCCAAACTTCCCTGCTATTGCGCCTCCTTCGCCAGATGTCACTGTATACACGTTGTCGCCGAACGATATCTGCCCGCTCGTCACCGTGAATGTGACACGTGTCTTGTTCACGCTCGTTACAGTTAGTGCGATCGACAGCGTCGCTCTCGTCATCCCGTCCTCGTCGGCGGTATGGGCTGTGCCTTTGACGGATTCGAGCTTCAGGACATCGCCGACTTGAATGCCGCGTTGTTCATCAGCAAACACTTGGTGTATCGGGGCCACGACCGCGAGAGCCATCACGGCCAACAGGGCCACAGACAAATACTTGCTTTGCATCAATTTCACCGAACGCGGAATGCTTGCTGCAGCATACATATACTATCTGGATGATTCATCTACCTCCTGTGAATTCACCCTCCCTTGGGCGCCCTCACGATGCGTAGTCATTTTTGGATCAGATGAGCGCGGAGACTGTTCGAGCATCTGTGTTCCATGCGTCAAGGCCCGATGAGGGGGCTTTACAAATGAATGCAAATCTGAGAGCGCAGTATCTCCTGAAGTGACTCAATCAGACCAATAGGGGCACGCGCTAGGCCGGTGAAAGCTTTATCCAACTGCAATGGCAACACAGATCCTGAGTCGAACTTGAAACACAAGACAATGCTGATCGCCGTACTAGCATTACTTGCAGGCGTTCTTTCTGCTGTCGTCTGGGCGCCCACCGCAGCTCGGGCAGCTGGAGGATCCGTGGGGGGAATGGTGCTTTGGACAGACCAGTATGGCAACGCGCGTCCCATGGCGTGGGCTCAAGTGACCGCGGATGACGGCGTATCGCCGCCTGTGATCGCCTACACGACGAACGGCACCTACATGATGTGGTTGCCCGCGGCAACTTACGATATCACAGCCTCGTCGGAACCAGGCTTCTTCCCCGAGACCAAGACAGGCATCGTTGTGTCACCGGGCAGTTCCACCGGCATAGATTTCACACTGAAGCCGACGGGTCAACCCATCCCTGAGCTTCCGCCGTGGTCGCAACCACTGATCGTCGTATGCGCAGTAGCCGTTACAATCGCCGCTCTGCGACGTCATAAGACTCGCACACAAACCTGACCGAACTCAGCCAAACCTGAAGACACTGCGGCGGGAAGCAAGCGCCCCTAGATGCCCGGAACGGTTCATTGAGGCGTCCAGAATCCGTCAAGACGCCGACCCCGATCCCGTGACTCGAGAGTATCGTCTGCGCCTGAAACTGAATAGCCGGAGAACCCTCAAATAGAACCAAGCTGGCAAACCACGAGCGTTCGTTGCCGTAGAGGAGTTCACTGCGCAGGGGCAGAAGATGACGAAGCCAAGGATCAGGCTCGGCCCTGTAGCGGTGACGATTCTGATCATCATCTTACTGACCCCTCTGCATCCAACGAGCAGGATCGCCCACGGTCGGGCCGCCCCCGACTATCTGGACGAGACCGGCAAGATCGGAGGCATCTTCCTCAGGCCTGGCGTTCGAGACGAGTTCAAGTCAGATATCGACATGGCGTGGAGCCACACGCTCGACACGCTCCGAGGCGCCCAAGGCGGAGAGGCTCAGCGCAGCCAGATCATCAGCCGGTATCAGGACTACGCGATCCTTGCGAGTTCCTCTGACAGCGTGGGAGACTTCCAGTTCGATTTCTGGATCGTCGAGGCTATCTCTGATATTCAAATTTACATGCCGTCGAATTTCACATTCGCGTACACTTCGAGCGGCTACGGAGATGCCGCAAGCCTCGACAAAGTCTACTCAGTTTGGACTGACATCACGAACGACTATTCGTACATCTCTGTTCGCACTCTTGATGAGGAGGATCCGGTCGCGCCTGGCTGGGATCGTGTGGAGATCGGCCGGATCCCAACACCCGATCTTCCGGTGCCATCGTTCCAAATACTTCCAGGCCTCTATCATATCCGCCTCTTCCAGATACGAGCACCTTTCACGGCAGGCCTCTACCACTTCAAGATCTACGTTGACGGCGAAACCATCGGCGAAGGAAACTTCCCGATAACGATCGTGAAGAGCACCTTGGAGCCAGTGTATGTTACGGGGCTTGTCAAGCTTGGAGAGCTCCAGCCTCCCGTCTTAGCCTCTGGTAGAGTGACAGCGACGGGCATGACAAGCCAGGGCAGATACGCCGAAGCCGTCGCGTACTTCGGGCCGCAAGACTTTGAGAAGACAGACAGCGAAGACAGCTACTACAGGTACTGGCTATTCGGCTTGCCCGCGGGCACATTGGAGTTAAGCGCCTCAGCATCCGGGTTTTTGAAAACATCATCACGTGTCACAGTGGATCCGGGCCAGTCGGTCGCTCTGCCTGATTTTGAACTAGAGAAGGGGGTCGAGATCCGTGTGACGATCTGGTCGAAGGATGAGAACGGCCCGATCCCCTGGAGGAACCTTTGGCAGCTACCGTACGGCACTAACGACCCGTACCTCCCGATCGATGATGAGGGACCTCACCGAGACATACTCGTCAGGCTGCTGGATCAGTACGAGGAGTCCGTTGGCTACTGGGCGTCGGACGATATCGATCAGCCGTATGGTCCACCATGGTCCAATGCCACGGTCGATGCGAAGCGCAACTATTCTCCGCTCATATTGAAGCCGTCGACCATCCCCTCCAGCAGCGTGTACACCGCCACTTTGACAGACGCCAGGGATCTACCGTCGATTAGGCTGGACGGCCATGTTCCCGCAGACGAAGCAGACTTCGTGGAAGGGATAGGAGAGGGACACTACACACTCGAGTTCTACGTAACAGGGTACGTGATGACAGAAGCTGATGACTGGCAGAGGAGTCTCACAGTGGCATCGTCGACCAAAACTTGTAGCGTGGAAGCTGACTTGAGAAGAAGCAACTGGATCATGAATACCGCGATAATTCGAGATGACATTTTCAAACCTGCCTCGGCGTCGACTTTCGCTGTGGTCGCGAAGAGCACTGATGGCTTTGAGAAGGGAGTGGCTGGGGGAACGTTTCCCGCTGGCGATGACAAGTACACACTGGTTCTCGAAGGATTGAACGGCGTATACAACTACCAAAGAACAGGCGCCGACTACCAAGACTGCGGCCTGCAACCAATCGACTACAGACTTGAAGCCTACATGGCAGATGTAGGAACCCCCTACACCGGCTACAGGGGCGCCGGCTTCTACATTACGGAAGAACCTGACCCGGAGTTGCGCACAGATCTCGGAACGGGTTCACTCTCAGCTGCCTTCTATCTGAAACCCACCTCGGTCGAACTGACGTTGAGATCGGTACGCATGCAGGCCCCAACGCAACTATCTCCGTGGACTTTCCCGGGCTCGGGGATCAGCGTATCACTAGTCGATGAAGTGGGCAACATCACGGGATCGCTCGACCCGACGTTCTACGGGCTTGTTCAAGACGACGGAACAATCATCGACGACCCTTATGACATCGACACGAGCGAACCTGGCCAACACGGGTTGCTGAGGGTAAGGTATGCGGGGCTCGACCCGGGACCAACCGCATGCCTCAGCGGCATCTATCCGACTAGGATCGAAGAGGGAAAGTACTTCATCAGCGTGGCCACGTTCGGCTACGTTCAGCGAGACGACGTTTCGACCTACATCACGCCAGGCGTGATCATCGGTCCACAAGTCGACTTGGTCCAAGGCGCACAGATACGTGTCGAGTTAGAATTCACACGGGCCGATGAACCAACCGCCTTCAACGGGTTCATCCGCGTCGAAGTCTATGATCAGCAGGACAACTTGGCGGGCGCATCAATCTACGCAGGGGCTGATCCTAATCCGAACCTGCACTACTTGCCATACGATTCGTCGAAGGACTGGAAGCTCGTCGCAGGCGCGGCTGAGGGAGCTGGCACGGAACTGGAACCGCAACGCGCATTCTTCTCGCAACTCTACTACGAAATCCCTCCAGCGACGTGGGCAGACTGGCCTGCTATGACGCCGAGTGATGCGAACAGATTGGCTATCCCAACAGATGCGACAGTCGCCTTCGATGTCTTCGGATTCCATTCATACTACGGAGACTTTGACAGCAGGAGAGACAATTTCTGGGCGGGCGGATGGGATACGACGAACGGTGCAATTCATCCTGACTCCGGTCTTCGAGGCAGCCGGGACGCCCTTGGCCTTGAAGGATCTGGCAGCTTCACAGTGCGCATATGGGCCTTCGACCCCTACGGTCCAGACGGCGTCTTCGACTCGAACGGACCAGACGGGATCTTCGGAACAGAGGACGACTACACTTTGCCGGACACTGTCGACGGCAGCTTGAGCGACTTCAGAGCTTACACGCAAGTCTCGGAGGCGACTAGCATTGAGGCACCATGGGGAGGGACCGCGACGGTTCATGTGAAGCTCGAGGAAACGCCAAGCCTTCTCGGCATCGTATCATGGCTGGACATGCATGCGAGCCTCAGAACGCTTGCCTGGGCGCAGGTCGTTGAAATCTCACCTGGCAACGCTTGGACATCATCGACGACTGGAAGCTACAGGCTCTGGCTGCCGGAAGGATCGCACGAATTCCTCGTGACGACCATCGGAGAAGAACAATTCTGGGAACAATTCTACTTCGAGATCACTCTTCCGGGAGGCGGCGCTCACACATTCCGGGACGTAGCACTCACGCAATCCTCTGCAACGATGCCAGAGTTCACAGGCCTCACATGGGCCTTGGTCGTCTCACTGACCGCTCCGTTGATTCTACTTTCAAGGCGACGAAGTAGAAGCGACACGCGGCGACAGCGAAAGACAGGTATCGGCCGCTTCTGGCTCTCGTGAGATCCTGAATCTACGCTAGTTTGCGGCATTAGTGTCAAGGCTAGGCGAGAGACATTCATCACGGTGAACGCGTTCGTGCGACTAACCGCTTTATCAAATCTGAACGAAGGTGTCGGCAACAATCGCACCTGCTATATCACTTACCGACTCGCTGGCGTGGAAACTTGGCGCACAAAAGGCTGGAGGTACTGCTGCTCATCGCGATCTCTGTCAGTTCCATTGCAGCCGGCCTCGTCGTTGACAGTGACCAAGTGGTCGCGCATTCTGAGACGTTCGAGTTCATGCCGCCGATGCCTCAGTTCTCAAGCGAAGCTGCCGAACTAAACTTCACCATACCATTCCCGGTGCCGAAACCCGGCCCCGTCTACGGAGAGATAAGCGTCCTAGTGATCGCCGTCGAATTCTCAAACTACAATCACACTCTTTCGATCGAGGAGGTTACAGACAGAACGATCAATCGTCTGAACGTGTACTACTCTCACGTATCTTACGGCGCCATCTCAGTTGTGGGCAAGGTCGTCGGCTGGGTCAGACTGCCGGACAAACTGGCTGAGTATGGAGCAGACAACGGGCCGTTCATCGACTGCCAGAACGGCGACGGATACCCCGACACGTGGGAATTGCTGAAGGATGCAGCTTCAATCATCACGGATCAGGTCAACATCGCAGAGTACGAGCAGGTTGTTGTTCTCCACGCCGGGTACGGACAGGAGTCCAGCAGACAGCCGAACGATGTATGGTCAGTGACGTACCTTAGACGGCCTGTGGAGACACCGCAAGGAACCTTCAGCACGTTCGCGATTGTTCCGGAATTTGAGGCTCGGGGCCTCGACACACTGGGAGTGTACGCGCACGAGTTCGGGCACTTACTCGGGTTACCAGACCTCTACAGCAGAAGTATGGAGGAAGTGGGCGCATGGGACCTGATGGCTAGAGGGGCCTGGAACGGCGAGCCTCCGGGATCGAGCCCAGCAGAGATGCTCGCCTGGGATAGAATATTCCTCAGCTGGATAACACCCGAACGCATTCTAGACGTGACACGGCAGTCGAGAGTAAACGCGACCATAGAGCCGATAGAGCCTTCGTCCTCGGGCCTCCAAGTGGCCAAGGTTGAGACTTCATCTCAGGATTCGAAGCATTACTATCTTGTCGAGGTTCGACAGAAGATCGGTTTTGACGTTGGTCTACCATCAAGCGGCGTCTTGATCACTTACATCGACGAGACCAAATCGAACCCCGTCAAAGTGGTTGATGCTGTTCAGAGGACTTCGACGCTTGATGACGCCGCATTTCAAGTGGGACAGAGATACTTAGACAGCCAGAACAGTCTGGTCATATCAATAGTAGATACTAATGGCTCATCATTCTCAGTCATTGTTGACACTATGTCCCCGAGCCCGGATATCATCGTCGAGAGTCTGACTTTGGAACCACCGGCGGTTCATCCGAACAACACCGCATCACTGAACCTTCGGATCGCGAATCAGGGGAGCTTGAAGGCGAAGTCGTTCCTTGTGGGCGTGTATCTGAATGAGACCCTCTTCGCTTCCCGGAAGATCTCTCTCGGCGCCGGAGAGGCGCAACTGATCCAGCTCACATGGACGCCCGTGAAGGGTGGAACCTACATCTTCAAGGTTGTCCTAGACCCGGAAAACGCGGTCTCTGAGAGCAATGAGGAGAACAACGTCGAGACACTCAGAGTCATTGTTGGATATACGCTGACGCTTCAGGTGCGACCGCCAGGCGCGGGCGCAGACATAGGGTGGTGGCTCAGCGTAAACGGATTCAATGAGACCCATGTGGGGGTAGGGGAGTTTCAAGTCGGGGTGCTCCCTGGTTCGAACAGCCTCGAGATCCAGCCACTGATCTACCTCAACCCCAGCTCCCGTTACGTTTTCCGACAATGGAGCGACGGAGTAGTTTCCAATAGTCGAGTCCTCATGGTCTCGTCAGACATGACCCTCTCAGCTGATTTCAGTCTCCAGTACCTGCTCTCGCTTGAGCCAAACGGAGGAACCACCAGCTCAGGCGGATGGTACGATTCAGGGACACCTGTCACAGTCTCCGCGATATCTCCGTCAAACGTGGTTGAACAAGAGTCGCGACTCCTCTTCCTGAACTGGTCCGGAGATGTCGAATCAAGCTCGGCAACCGTGTCGATTACCATGAATCGCCCGTACAATGTCATCGCAAACTGGAAGACTCAGTACTATCTCCACGTCCAATCCTCCTACGGAGCACTGGGGGAAGGCTGGTACGATGCGAATAGTCAGGCAACTGTTTCGCTGACACCCCAGATAGCGACAGGCAATGGGACTAGACATCTCTTCATTCAATGGTCGGGCGACCTATCCGGGGCGGACCCCAGCCAGCTGATCATCATGTCAGGTCCGAAGCTTGTCTCAGCCGTTTGGACGACACAGTACGAGTTGAGGATAGAATCCGAGTACGGTCATACCGGAGGCGCAGGATGGTACGCCCCGAACACTCAAGTCACATTCATCGTTGATACTCCGAGCATCGACGACGGAAACGGCACACGCCGAGTGTTCAGAGGATGGTCCGGAGACGCATCAGGCACCGGTCCCCAAGGAACGATCCTGATCGACGGTCCGAAGAGAATACAGGCCGACTGGGGCACGCAATATCAAGTAGCTTTCACAACTCAAGGCATTCGGAACGGAACAAGTCTCACGATAGTAGTAGACGGCCAGACCTACCGAGTCAGAGCACCGCAGACAATAGATGTCTGGCGCGACGTGGGCTCATCCGTCTCATTCTCCATGAACGCAACCGCCACCGAAGGATTTCGACGCTACCAACTGCTGGACTGGAGAGACACCGCCGGGGCTGTGGTCAAGTCCCCGCAGAAGATTCTCAGACCTGAAACTTACACAGCTCACTACAAGGAACTCTCTTTGTTTCCCTGCATAATTGCAACAGTCACTTACGGATCCGAGGTCAGTCCCGAGGTCCAATATCTCAGAAACTTCAGGGATCGCCTCGTTCTCTCAACACGAGCTGGTTCAGCCTTCATGAACGTCTTCAACACGTGGTACTACTCCTTCAGCCCCCACGTCGCGGACTTCATCGCAAGCCACGACAACACAAGAGCGCCGGTTAGGATTTGGCTCTATCCGCTGATAGGCATCCTTCAAATTTCTTCTCTAGCCTACTCAACGTTAGCTTTCTCTCCGGAACTAGCTGTCCTCGCAGCTGGTCTCGTCGCAAGCGCGCTGATCGGGCTGATCTATTTGACTCCGATTACTGTCTTTCTTGCTCGACCTCTCGCAAGACGAAGAATCCGGAGCGCCAATATCATGAAGGCTTTCTCGGTGACATGTGTAGTGGCTCTCGTAGCACTTGGGCTCGGCGAAGTGGCAGGATCGCTCACGCTGCTTGCCTTCGCGTCATCGGCCCTGGTCTTGACTACACTGATCTCCACAGCATTGATCTTCTCATTCGGGTTACTGAATGCCGCAAATCTTCTGATGTCCCGACTTGAGGTGAAACATCCATCGCTGCAAAGTCATCACTGAGACTCGCTCTTGACTGACTCGTCAGAGAGGAGTTAGCGTTCGAGCAAAGTGTCTTTCGTAATCAACTGGACGCGGGTGCTCTTTCGCTTATGGAGGATGCTGGCGGACAGGATCAGTACAGCTATCGTCAAGATTGAGACGGAGATAGCCGCGCTTGCTAAGTTCGTGCTCTGGATTTCGGCCGGCGGTTCCAAGTTCGAGCTGACGGTGCTCGCGATGAAAGTCTCTGTTTCGTTCCACGCGCCATCATTTGTCCTCAGGCCATATGTGCCACGATATTCTGCTTGTAAGAGAAGGCCACGTCTCTTGTCGTATTGGAGAGTTTCTTCCTTGAATCCCGTGGAGTGGTTTCCGCCCGCGCTCCAGTATCCGGTTGTCAGATTCTTGTAGGCGACAGCCCAAGTGTCGAATGCGAGTCCTCCAACCCTGACAAGCCCGGAAGTGGAGACATGAAACTGAACCTCAACGTAGCGGTAGTCGTTGTCGAGCCACATCTGAGGCACGGAGCCAGACGCGCCCAGTCCTTTCGCGTCGACGATCCAACGCACCGGTTTGCCGTCGTTTCCTCTGAAGGTCGCTGCATTGACCTTGATCGAGTACTCTCTGGCGATCTTCCAAGAGTCGCTCTCCAGACCGCCAATGATCAAACTTCCTGAGCCCTTGAGCGAACCCTGCCCCCAACGCTTCAACCCCAAGACAAGCTCGGAGCTGGATGCCTCCTTGATGGTTAGCGTGTCGTTCCAGTCCTCCTCCTCGACCCTCCAGCCGCTTTGGTCGCCTACGCCGGATGCGTTCCATCTCCACTTTGACGACAATATCCAGTAGATGCCCGGCTTGAGGGAAGAATCATCCTGGGAGAAAACGAGCTGCGAAGAATCTGCGCCTATAATAGATCGGCTGGATATGGATAGCAGCGCAATAATGCAAATCGCCACCGCCCTGTTCACTGTGCTTCACGCGTCGTCTAGGGTGCAGCACATAAAGCCGTTACTAGCAATTTCGATTCTGGTTCGCAGTCCAAGTCAAACCGGCATTCGGTCGACTAAGCCTTCCTCATTGATGTGTCAGGCTGTCTCGCGTCTCGACGTTCCCTTGAAGGCAGGCAAGGTGTTCCAGACGCGATCGAACAGCTCGTCGTGCAGTTGCACGACCAGTTTGTTTGTGGTCCAAATTGCGAGGTCGAATCCTCGGTCGGTTCTGAGGTCCTCGGGCTTGCTCTCCGTCACCACGAGCTCCCGACCGTCGACTGAGACGGAGTTGGCTTTCAGAGGTTTCTCGGTCCGCCTAAGCTCAACGATCTCAGAGAACTCCTGAGCGACCGCCGAGTTCTCTGGTGAGATGGGTGACATGACGCGGACGACCGCGCCTCTCTTGCCAGCCTCTTCGAGCACTTCTGAATGAGCCTTGTACGCTCGGATCAGCCCCCAGGCGCCCGTCGAGTAATCAATCGACTTCGACGCGCCGCCCAATATCTCGTTCAGCTTGTGAAGGATATCCCTGCGCCCCTCGATCTGCCAGAACTCGTTGACATCTTTCGGCATCACGGATCGTGTTGTGTACTTGCTCGACTCGTACAGTACAGCAAGCGCCTGAACAACGTCCTCGCAGTCCTTCACCTCACGGTTCAGCTTAGCTGCCAAGGACAGAAGTTGTTCACCCGGCGAGGACGGGGCGTACAGCTCCGGCTTTCCCGGAATGATCCTGAGCAACCCCTTACGCTCCAGCTCCCTGATGGCGCCGTAGGTCTTCGTCCTTGGCACCTGCCCGAAGAAGCTTACCTCGCTTGCCTTCTTCGGCCCCATCTTGATCAGCGCGAGATAGAGCCGAGCTTCGTACTCAGTCAGACCTAGACGACGAAGCGCGGCGACTTCTCTCTCCTCAACAGCCAAGCTAACACTCACCACACTCTACAGGACCTGATTCCGCTAGTTGAACTCCGAGTCCGCAAGGGTGTCTGTGCACGGCTGTGACAAGAAACTTTCGGTGGCATGGGGAATGCTTAGTCGCCCTCAGACACTAACGTTCTAGAATTTTGAGTCTGCTTGAATGGATCACGAACAGTCTGATGAACCCCCAAGACCCTAAACAGACCTAAACGATATGAGCAATCCCACTGACGACATCCTAGACCAACCCACCTATCGTGCCAGATCTTGGACACATGCTCGAACTCATCTGGCGAAATTCGGCGCCCCCTCGAAAGAAGACTGCGAGAACTGTCACGAAAGCCGTTTGTAATAGCGAAAAAGCAGAGGCTCCGGACTCAGTCTGTTGGCGGAAACGCGCTCCACACTTCCGCCTGTCGATCTTGCTTCGTTCATGTACAGACGATCGTTCGGTCAGCTGCCACACTAGCTCCGAGTACGGAGCAATCTTCAAGAAACTCCGGAGGAAGAGCTAGGGAGTTGTGCGGTCGCTCATGGACAGATCTAAACGACTGCGTAACGTTGTTCTGTATCTCGCTGTCGCAGCCGCCTTGTCGCTAGGGCTATACTATCTGCCGAACTATTTCTTCTTCGAGAAGATCACAGCTGACAGTTCATCTGCTGTGCTGAACTGGATCGGGATTCCGGCACAGTCATGGGTCAAAGACAGCCGCGCGTTCGTGAACGAGTTCGAGATCGAGCGCATGTGCACGGGCGTACAAGTGATCGCTGTCTTCGTTGGTATCTTAGTTCCGCTTCGCCAGGTCCCATGGAAGAGGAAGCTCGGCGCCATCGCTAGTGTTGCCGTCTTAGTGTTTCTTGCAAACATTGCTAGAATAGCGCTGGAAGTAGTTTTGCTCTACAAGGGGATTCTGCCGTGGTCCTTAGCGCATTACCCCACTGGCCTGATCCTGGGCGTCTTCTCTGTCGCGTTCCTTGTCATCGTTCTTGATGTCTTCATCCCCGAGATCGGCGACTACGCCATCGGCGCAATAGAGACATTCCTTCCAAGGCGAAGCAGCAGCGCTACTCCGAGCTGACTTGGCTCTTTCCGCACTTAGAGCAGAATCGGGCGTCAGGGTCGAGCTGAGCCGCGCAGAAGATGCAGAACCTCCTTACGGCGGCCTCAGATTTCTCAGCAGTCTCGGCGGTCTCACTGATTTCCGTGGTCTCCTCTACACCCTTCTTGGGTGCTCTTCGTTTGAGAAGGACAGCAAGCACAATGATAACAGCCACCGCTGCAATCGCGACTATCAGATAGGAAACGCGCTCGTAGTCTGCCGTCCAGTTCGCAACGACTCTGTGCGGCCGATCCATCACTATGGACTCGTCCGTAGCGTGACTTTCTACGTCGCCGGTCCAGCCTGCGAACCTCCACCGAGCGCCGAGGAATCCTGCCCAATCCCGTGACTGCACCTGGGACGGCGCCGAGATGTTCGCCACGACGCCTGACGGATACCAGCCGGCTCCTCTCACATCACCCACCGTGGAGACTACGTCGAGATAGAACTCGTCGCGGAAACTAATCGTCAGAAAGAGATCGGTCGTGACGAGTATGGTCTTCGGGTTTGCGTGATCGGTTCCGTTCCAACTGTGGAAGAGAGCGCGCCATCCGTCTGCAACGGAGACGTTCTCGGGAGCGGAAACCGTGTGCTCAGCCAGCACCCTAACCTCGCGGACAAGGATCCCTGCAACGTCGGTGGAGGACGAAGACCCATCCACCTGCATTGGAACGTTGGCATATGGTGCGCGTACGGTCAGTTTCGCGTTGTCCGCGACTTTGATGCTCATCTCAACGAAACCAGGTCCACGCTCTCGATCTGTGAAGTAGAAGGATCCTGAATCGTTGCGGTAGAACACGTAGCCTGTCAGAAGCCATCGCCCTTCGCGTGACGGCGACGTCAACTTCACGTTGTAGGTTCTCTCACCCACCTCCAACAGCCGTTCAGGCTCGCCTTTCCACAACCGGTGATCAAGGTTGCCCGCTTTTCCCTCGTATATTGCGGTTTGGATCTCGTAGTACTCGCGGAACGCGTACTCAACCTTCAGCTCAACCGAGAAAGCATAGGAGAGAGGAACCTGAACCGGGAACTCCGCCTTCGCGATTCTGAGCAGCCCGAGCTTCTCGCCCTGCGCTACCGTGCAAGGTGCCAGCCATGCGACCACTACCAGAACGAGCATTGCTGCAATGATCTCGTTCTTCCGCCGGCGCGTGGTGTACATGATCAGAACCCGGACTTCTTCGCCTTGTCCAAGTAGTCAGCAATAATGGGCATCAAGTCGAGGCCGTGAAGCCTGCCGAGGTTGCCTCGTGAGGCCACGTTCTCGCTGAACTTCGAGACACCGGTCTTCGGAACGCCCGGCCCGTTGATGAGCAACGGCACGGGGTTGCCGGAATGATCTCTTACGCTGACTGGGGTTGAATGATCAGCCGTCACAATCACGTACGTGGACTCGGCGTCCAAGGACGGCAGGATCTTTCCAACGGCCGCGTCGATCTTCTCGATGACACTGGCCTTCTTCCTGAAATCCCCGTCATGGCTGGCGACGTCGGTCGCTTTCACATGGAGAATCACTAGATCGTGATTCTCCAATGCTTTCAGGGCCGCGTATGCCTTGCCCTCGTAGTCTGTGTCGAGACCGCCGGTCGCCCCCTCGACGGTCACTAATTCTACTCCGGCGATTCTGCAGACCCCCTTGACGAGCGCGACAGCCGCGATGCACGCCGCATTCAGTCCGTAGAGTTCTCGTAGAGGCGTGAAGAGAGGGAGCGTTCCCGCCCCTCTAGGAAGTATGATATTCGCGGGACGCTTTCCTTCCTGAATCCGCTTGACGTTGACTGGGTGATTCTTCAAGATCTTGAAGGACTGCATAACAAAGTCGTTGACCGCGGCTGCCGTCCTCTTGGCTGCAGTGGAATCGTCTAGCGGTTGAGATCGCAGAATCTTGACGCCTGTCTCATGAGGGTCTACGTCAGAGACCATTCTTGAGAGGCCCTTGCCCTTCAGGATCAGGACTCCCCTGTGCGCGACGGTCGCTTCGAAATCAATCTTCAACCCCTTGACTCCTCCAGGTCTGATCTTTCGGACCGCCTCTGCGATCTCTCTTGTTCCGTGCTGTATTCTGCCTGCTCTGCGGTCGATCACGGTCAAGTCATCGTCGACTGTGGAGAAGTTGCAGCGAAACGCGACATCTCCCGGCTTGAGTGCCATGGCGGCGCCTGCTGCTTCCAGCCCGCCTCTGCCTGTGTAGCAGACGCGCGGATCATAGCCGAGCAGGGCTGTGGTTGCGTAGTCGCTGCCGGGTCTTATCCCTGGTCCAATGGGGTCCATGAGGCCTATCGACCCGGTTGACGCAAGCCGGTCGAAGTTCGGGGTCTTCGCGACACCTAGCGGGGTCTCGTCTCCGAATTCGCGTTCAACACGGTCCCCCATTCCGTCGCAGATCACCAAGAGTCCTTTGTTAGAGGTCATCCGGGAAGCCGCCGCACCTATTTCCAGCAGTACCATAATCAACCTTGCGCAGGTCGAGTCGCCTTCAATCGTGCGGTTAGGATTTCGGGGTTCGCCTAGTGGCTGGTTCTCTTCAGGCGGACCGTCGGTTTCGGATCAGAAACTCGGTGGTCTTGCTCAGCAG
>Ga0315312_1001749_pt1 | contig 16147 bp, 11 predicted proteins | sample TDP7_MG_FD_203629 | JGI IMG/M metagenome (GOLD analysis project Ga0315312, IMG submission 203629) | Freshwater sediment microbial communities from Lake Towuti, South Sulawesi, Indonesia - TDP7 | ecosystem: Environmental > Aquatic > Freshwater > Lake > Sediment | place: Indonesia: South Sulawesi... | reverse complement strand
CTGGATAATTCTTTTCAACATTGCAGTCCACTATCTTCACTTCATATCCTTTGTATTCCAAGTACGTACCAATAAACAATATTCCAAGAGGTATGGAGACCCCCTCACCTTCTTGAATGGGAAAATTAGGATTTACCAAAAGTATTTTAGTCAAAAAGCTCACTTCATCAACTATTTATCGAATTCATATCCTTATAAGTTTCTAAATTTGTAGCTTATTTAATATAGGTTTCTTGACGTTACAAACGTATCTTGGAGCGGAGCTGCCTCACCCAGTACTAGACCGAGGAGTAGCTCTTACGATTAGAGTTCGCCCCCATGTTGGAAATATCCTAGCCAGCTTTGTGCTAAAGAGCGTACCCTTATTGTTGAAATTAACTAAATCTGATTTGAAAACATCGATCTCAAATTCGTTGGCGTTGAGCAAATTAATTAGAGTATCTTTTACAAAATACCTAATATGTCCTGAAGCTCCATTGCCTAACATCGTCTCAATCAATGGATTCATGCCAAACAGAAGCCGCATCCTACGGCCCAACGAGGCTAGATTTGGCGTCGTTAGTATTAATTGGCCGTTTGTCTTTAGTATCCGGTTAACTTCTTTTAAAAAGCGATTTGTATCAAATACATGTTCAATTACTTCAGCAACCACTACGATGTCGAAACACTTATCTTGGAAGGGCAACCCCTTCTCTGCATCAGCTAGTAACGCTTGTATTCCTCTCTTGGTTGCCAGATAAACGCCTTCGTTTGAAAGGTCAATCCCATAGACTTTATTTTCATTTTTCTGAATCATTTTGCTTATGGTTCCATCATAGCAGCCAATGTCTAACACCATATTATTCTTTCCTGCTAGTTCAATGATAGCTTTAATTCTTGGTTGGTCGCCCTTCTCTACTGCATAGGGTTTAGAAAACCTGCCTGAGTAGAATTTTTTCTTTGACATCTTAACTAGCACGGTTCCAGATGGCTTTCTGCTTCTTCCTCATTCACACTGCTCTTATTTTGATAATTAGGATAACAGGCACCCGTTATTCGAGTTAAGAGTGAAACTCCTTTTGACAAAAAGTCTAACAACCTCATAAGCTTCTATAAATTAAGACAAAATGAAAAATCTAAAAATTATTGCGTGCACTCCTATAATCCAATAAAAAGGGTTCGCGCGGTTTATATATAAGCATAGTAAAATGCGCTCCTACGGGTATTCTATCGAATTTATCATCCAATTCTTGGAGTTTCCACCATAATTTTGGGTTGTTAAGCCTTGCTCCCAACCCAGACCATAAAGCTTTTGGTTGCAATAAATCTTTAGGCGTTTCACATAGAATAAGTTGTAAGAACTTAAAGAAATTTGCTTGATAACGGATTTTTAATGCAATACAACCATCCAGACTAAATTTTTTAATTATTGTTTCCACTTTATAATGCCTTACATGTCCAACACGCCGGTCATGGCTCTTGTAGGGGAGCGTCCAAATAGGCAGAGTGCGGGTGTATGTATTAGGAACGCAAACAAGAGTTTTCCCTTCGGTTCGCATTATTCTCGAAATAGAACGAATTGCCTGTATATCGTTCGGCACATGTTCAAGGACAGCAATACAGGTTATCTTTGAGAAAGTCTCCTCCTTGAAAGGCAAATGCGTTATTGAACAAGCAACGAAGTCGTAAGAAATAGAAGATTTCACGCCTAAAATTTCCTTGGCACAAACCTTAGCTTTTTTTAAGCTTTGAGGCGATAAATCTACTCCAATAGATAAGCAACTTTTTTTGACCGTATCTATGATTACATATGGAAAAGCACCGCATCCTATATCAAGAAATACATCATGTGAGCCTATGTTTAGCATCATTTGAATCATATTAAGGTAGACAATTTGCCAATTTTCAAGTTTATATTTATCTTGCCCAAAACTTACTTTGTCCCAATATTCCTTTTGTTGGTAGGATAATTCTTTAGGATTCTTATTGTTCTGCTCCATGCAAGTGTTCTCCAAAAATATATCTATCTACCTCGTCGTAAATGTTGCCTTATCTATTAATTTGATCTTGCGTAATCTGATCTGATCTATTAAGACACAGCTAACAAAGAGCGCCCAGGAGCTAAATGTTATAAAAATCCCCATATTGAATATTCCTTGCTCATCATATTGTAACAGAATAGTGAAACTCCCAAGTTTATCGATGTAGAAAAGATTCGCGAAGCCGTATGACTGATATGGTCCTCCGAGGATATCGTTCCCGATGTACGCCTTCCATTTAGGATTAAAATTCTCACTAAAAAAGAGGAAAAATGGAGAAGAGGAGTTGACGTGAATTTCATACTTTGTTGGGCTAATCTTAACAGATGTGACCTGAGGGATCTGATTTCCCACTGAAAAAATACTTCCCGGCGATTTTTCAGTTTGTATAAATTCTGTTTGGTTAGAATTTTTCGAGTTTGGTGATGACGCAACTAATAACTTCAAATAAAGATCAGACCCTGAGATTGTAAACTCATTAAAACCCTTTTGGAGATGTATATTTTTTTCAAACCAATACCATTGTAACGCGGGCGCAGATTGGATTTTAAATGAAACTTCAGCGTTGGCAGGGTCTTTTATCCAATTTATATAGTCTACGGTGTATTTATGTTCAATCATCGGATAATCGATTCCTGTTCCGTGTGTCACAAAGCCCTCTGCCAAATCTGTCGGATCACTATCCTTCAATACGATCCAGTATTTCTCTTCCTCTGTGAAGGAGTAAGGAAATTTTATATCAAAACTCTTATAAGTAGATAATACGTCAGCATCATTGATAGTGAAACTAGCCAGACAATCTCCACTTGGCGAACTATTGTTATCGCCGTATAATTCAATTAAAATGTTTCCGTTAAGCGGTTTTGTTGTGGTCTTAGCAAAATCTAAATACATCTCGATCGTCTTTGCATTTGCTATAAAACTCTGCCCTACCCACTTTTTACCCGAGATATAAATATCATGCTCGGGCTTTCCAGTTTCAAGAGAAATAAAGGAATTGTTGCCTTGTTCAGGTTTGGTTTTATATGCCAACGATAAATTGTATGACTCTCCATTTATCTTTACATTGATATTTGGCGCTTTTGTTTGATAGGCTTGTAACATAAGATTGTAATCATTTTCTTTTGGAACATCAAGAATACCACTCACAGGTGTAGGAACTCCCATCAATTCTTCCTGCTTAAATTGTTTCATCTCATTTAACAGAATGATCTTCTTGTTTACGAGCACATCTTCTAGCATGGTACTCATAAGATTCTCAGGTGTGATGATAATACCCATAATTGCATTTTCTCCTGCATCACTTCTTACCCTTAATGTATGGGTGCCCTCCCCGATATACTCCGAGTTGATATGAACCCAACTGAAGTGAGGGTCGCTGTTTCCTTTCGTCACAATTTCTCCTATTTCCCTGCCATCAATGCTGAAGTTTAGCTTTGATCCTGGTCCTAGCAAGACCTTAGCGTAGATATCATGCACGCCTTCAGTCGAAACTGAAAAATTGATATCTATAGTGTTAGGATTAAGAGTAAAAATGCCGTTGCCTAATTGCAAGACACCTAAGTATACCAACCGTGCATTTGACATCGTGTACATAGAATAACGAAGATTCGCCCAATCATTATAAGGATTCAGGTTAACAACTTGTAATCCTGGATAGATTATGTATGGCTCAAGTAGTGGTAATATCATGTCAAAGATATCGTTATCATAAAAAATTACGTTACTCGATAGCTGGTTTAATTGAATGAAATCGCTGTTAGTAATTTGATTTGAAAAAATCAAACCAGTCTTGTTAAACTCGAATTCGGGAATATTACTTAATGAAATTAAACTGCCTAAATCACCAGAAATTAGAGATATGTTATTCACAGGATAGATGTGATTTAAGAAATCATTATTCTCATAAATGTCGATGGTTGAAAGGTTTGGCTCACTTAATTTGGTAATATCACTTTGACTTTTTATCGTTCTCTCTAGTACTTGTTGCCTTTCTCCAACATAATAAACGGAAATAGAATCATAGTGCGGAAATACAATGTATTTTACATTTGCCAGCCCAAAAATTTTTCCCAAGTTTGTGTAGGGGACTGACTTGAGTTCATAGGGGCGTTTATCTATCAATGTAAACAATACGAACCGCGAGAAGGAGGGAGTATTTTGGTAAATACTTCCCATGAATTCTGATTTTACTGAATAGATAGTTGTAAACTCAAAAGTGTGATTTGTAATCCCTACATATGACCAGCTAGCAGGCGGAAGGTATGTCACTCGAAAATCTCCTGTTTCATTCTTGAGAAACTCAATTACTTTTGCATCCTCCGAATTGATATCATTTACCAGTAGACACATAGGCTGGTCCGCGCCAGTACCAGGGACCTGTCGACTCATGTTTCCGTTTATGAAGGGCCATGAAAAAAATATGACCGGAGTTAAGAATGAAACTATTATTATAATAACTACCAGCCTCTTAAGCTGTCGGGCTGTGAAAAACGTCGATTTCTTAACTTTTGTAACAAATCGTAAGCGACTCAAATATGTGTAAATGTGCCTGTCTACATTTTCAAAGAAATATCCGAGTAAGACAGCATACGAGAGCGTAACCAAAGGCAGAAATCTGTTAGGAGTCTCCGCAAATTCGGCAAAGACAGGAGGTAAAAGAAACAAAATTTTCATATATATAAACTGTCCCAATGGTGTCGTTACTCCGCTTACTAATACGATTCCCAACAAGGCAATCAGAACAAAAATGAGTTTATTCCTACTTGGTTTTGAAAGCAACGTCAAAAAAGCAAATATAGGCAGTAAAAAAGTTACCAGTGTATAGAGTGGTTCAGGCGCATTATACGTTGGAAAAGCATATTCCATTCCCATGTGAACTTGCGGTGATGAGATTACTCTAATCGAATTTAGAACAGGTTGACTGTATTTCTCTAACAAATCCACTCTGTTAGAAATTAGCTCCTGAGGATTTATACCGACAGTACCACCAGCAAAAGCGAATTGTGTTTTTTCGAGAGATGACATGAGATATGGATAAATCCAATACATATTAAGGAGAAAGAAAACTCCCAAAGTCCCAACAAATGCACCAAAAACGTGTAACTTCGGAACATGAGCCAACTCTACTAGGCATACAAGAAGAAGGATTATGAAAGCAAGAACTATCATGCTGGGATGCTCTGAGACAAGAGAAAAAATTATCCCGGCGATAATAATTCCTGATAATCGAAAACCAGTTTTTTGATTTTTATCAAAACATTTTATCAGAAAAAGTGGAAGCAACGGAAGAATCGAAATACCAAACAAAAGTGGGAGATGCCCTGCTACGATTCTAGTGTATATTGGTGGTGAAAACATATAGTAAATGCCAGAAATTACTGATATGTAACCTTTACAACCTAGTTGTTTACATAGCAAAAACATTGAGAAAGCAGAAAGAATCATAAATAATGTAAGAACCGCTTTTGACATAATTTCTCCCCCCAGAAGACCCAATGGTGTAATGATAATCCAATAATATAGATCCATAGAAGCCATTTGCGGATACCCCAAATTAATTATATCATTCCAGCTGGAAAAATATCTGATAAAACCTGTGATAAAGTTCTCAGGATAAGGGGGGATATTCCAATCCCAAGTATGGCCAATCATACCGGATTTGTCTATGACACCACGCAAGGAAATAATTGCAAGTATAGTAAATATTAAAATAGGCAATAAACGCTTGCTTATACGTCTAAAATCAATTCTCATAAGAATTGGCCTCATCATACACTATAGTTCTTGGGCGATTATCATCATAAATTACACTATTTTTGTCTCTTCGCAGGTTGAAGGTTTTTCTAAAAAATAGTAAATATGCCCGCGGATTTCGTAAGAACCTTGAAAAGCGATAACGCATATTCCGCCATAGAAATTGTCGATAAAATTCAACGTAATACCTTTTGAGAACTTCTCTATCTAGACCAAGATTAGCATCATAAACAGGAACTGTCGAATAGAGAAACCAAACTGGTTTCCTAATCTCGGGGGAATAAATATAGTTTACCCAGTCTACAGAACCTCTTTTCAACTCATATAAACACGCAAGTTCAGTTCCTGGATATACAGTTGTAATAAAGCAAAGTGGAAAGGTATCTGTTGATTTTGCAAGAGCTCTAGCAAAGCGCATGGTCTTCTGAATGGAATCATGATTTTCGCCAGGATTTCCTATCATGAAGAAAGAATTAGTTTTAATTCCCGTTTTATGAGTTAATTCTATAGCCTTATGACATTGTTCTGGCGTTATACCTTTTCGAATGTTTTTTAATATTTGTGTATCACCTGATTCAACTCCATAATTAATCTGAATGCACCCAGCTTTTGCCATGATACGTAACAAATCTTCGTTTATATCGGTTACACGAGTTAGGCAGTTCCAAGTGAGGTTTAGACGGTGGTCAAGCATTAGCTCGCAAAGGCGAAATATGCGTCGCAGATCGTGCGTAAAGAGGTCATCCATAAACTCTACGTGTTTTGTTTGCGGATATTTGCTTTTAATATGATTTAGCTCGGCTATGATATTCTCTGGGGTACGCGCACGCCATTTCTGAAAAAGATGACTAGATGAACAGAAGACGCACCTAAAAACGCAGCCTCGGCTAGTAATAACTTGCACTACGTTCTCGTGAGATGATAAATATCTTTTGAAATCAACTAAATGGCGGGCTGGGAAAGGTAACTCGTCGAGATTTTCTATTGGCTTGCGAGGTGGTGTAATTTTCAAGTGCCCGTTCTCAAGATAACATATTCCTTGTACTTGGCTTAAGTTACTGTTCGCCTTTAATGCTTTAAGCAAGTCTAAAAACGTATATTCCCCTTCGCCGTAAACAATAATATCACATGAATGATGTTGAAAAAGGAGGGAATGATCAAAACTTGCATGAGGCCCACCCATAACTACCTTTGCGGGCGTATGTTTTTTAACCAATTGACCAATTTTCACTGCTGTTCTAATGTTTGGCGTATAAGTTGTGATGCCAACAACTTCAGGATGTTGCAACTCAACTTCCTTTAATACCTGTGAAGGTGATAATCTCTGAAATTGCGCATCTAAAATGTGAACTTGCACTCCGTTTTGCTCCAATACCGCCGCTAGATATCCCAAACCAATTGGAAAACCAAATCCAATTGGTGGAGTTCTCTTAAAATCTGGTAAAACATTCAGTTCAGGTGGCTGAACGAGAAGGACGCTGTTGGGAAGAACTTCCAAACTTCAGACCTCTTGAAATATTAGCAATACGGTTTATCCATTTAAACTTACCAATCTGATCTATTAAGATACAACTAATAAGGACCACCCTTCTTTCTGTCTTGTATAATATACCAGCCGACCCTCTCCGCTCGCCTGGCGATCTAATACAAGGAAACCATAATAACTAGGAGGAGGAAAAGCAGAAGCAAGAAGCGCCAAAATCATTTAGAGGCCATCTTCTGAGAATCTTTCTCTGATCTGGAGGTAGCTACCACTACTAGAACTTTTGATTGCCCGAAGAGGTGCAGCAAACCGAAAACAAAGCCAAAGGGCAAACCTACTGGCACAGCGTATATAGCATCAAACCCGGCTTGGCGTATAAAATACTTTAGTTTAGGCAACGTAAACCATTGCAGGTGCTCTATACCATCGCCATATCCCCCCCAATGGAGCATATCTCGGGGATCGCCTAACAGCATCCTGATTCTATTCCCCAGCCGAGCGAAATTGGGAGTAGAGATAATCAGCCTACCCGTGGGAACGAGAATCCTCCGACACTCTCTAAGCAGAGCCAGGGGATTTTCGATATGTTCTAGAACATCCACTATGGTAACTACATCGAATCTTGAATCTTCAAAAGGCAATGGCAGGTTGTTTAAGTTCCATTGGCTAGCTTGTATGCCTACCTTGTTAGCCTGCTCAATAGCGTCTTGGGAGATGTCGATCCCTGTCACCTTGCAACCCTTTTTTCTGTAAAGGACGCTGACTTTCCCATCCCCGCACCCAATATCAAGCACTCTTGATCCTTGAGGCACCTGATTTAAGACTGATCCATAGGATGAGAACCTGACTAGAAACGCAGGTATGCTTTTTCTAATCGGGGCAACACCTTCATTTTGAGTTCGAAGGCGCTTGAGCCAATACTCTTCATAGTATTTCTGGAAATCCATTTTCAAGCAATCCTATTATCTGGCTAGTCATATGTCACCTGTCAGGTTATTCCCTGAAGGTGCGTTGGATTGTCTGAAATCAGAAGGGTTCTCGACAACGCTTGGATAAAGATGGTCTCCCAGTCATATTCCTGAGCGAGCTTGATCGCGCCATTTCTCATCTGCCGATATAGCTCATCATCAGTAAGCAATGTAACCACTGCGTTTACAAATTCGGTAGCATCATATTCGATCACGATCCCTGCGATGAGCCTCTCAATTTCACCGGCGATCTGCGGCACTTTTGTGATGACTACCGGAAGCCCACACGCCAAGTAGTCTTTCACCCGGCTTGGGTCTGCATACTGAGAAAGGATGATGCCACTTGGATCATAAGGAGCCAGACCCACGTGGCACTGGGGCAAAACCCTTAAGACCTCATCATGAGGCAGGACACCGAGTAACCTAACTCGCTCACCCAATTGAACGAGCTTATCTTCATATGGCTGGAACGCTTTGCTATCTTCACTGGCATTGATTGGAGTTCTACCTATAATCAACAACTCAACATTGGGAACCAGTCTCGCGATTTCAGAAAAGGCTTTTATGACCAAATCAGCTCCTTTTGAGGGAGCCAGCGCACCTAATAGCACTGCTCTTTTTCGGTGGGATCTGAGGATCTGCTCTATGGGGATACGTCTGATCTTCTTCAACTGCACGCCAACAGGCACAACCAGACTCTTTTCTTGAGGTAGCCCCTGCTCTTCTCTTATCGCGGCTATTCTCGGCGTAAGACTCCAGGCAACATCGCAGTGGCGAACAGCAAATCGGTCAACAGCATGATAGAAATTGTTCATGAGCCGAATGGGGAACCTCCGCGGCATCCAATCTATGGTGTATAAGACCACAGTACGCACCAGGCCAAGTTTCCTAAGCAATATCCCTATCGCTGCGTTCAAGGGATTCACCCCAACAAAGATGTCGAACCGCCGGGCGAATCTAAAAAGATAATAAATCGTCAGAATTATATCCTCCGCAAACTGGAACACTTCGGGCAGCTTTATGCCCGGCAGCCTTGAGTTGTAAATCTTGCTGCCTTGAGAGAAAAGCCGCCCCTGCGAACGACGATCTGCACAGTAATAGAAGGGGTGATAAATGAGCCCGAGCTGCCTCACCTTCACTTTCAGGAAGTCCTCCAATGCCTCTGTAGGTCCAGCTAAGTCGGTAATGTGGCTGACGACAACTACTTTAAGCTTTGAGAGTTGAGCTAGTGTATCGTTCAACGGTTTGCAACCAAGCCTTTTAGTAAGTCCATTTCTTGCCTGGCAACCAGATCCCAATCATATTTCAAAGCCATTTCCTGCGCTTCTTCGGCTAGTTTACTTCTCAAGATCTCATTTTCCAGCACATCAAGTACACACTCAGCAAACGCGCTCACATCACCAATGGGCACCTTCTTCATGCCATAGGGGAACAGACTATCAAAAACGGGCAAGTCATAGGCTATGACCGGAAGAGCGCAGGCCATCGCCTCCACCACCGTCATCCCCCAGCTCTCATAAAGACTTGGCATGAGAAAGCACTTTGCTGATTTCAGTAGTTCAAATTTCTCCCGTCCTTCTCGGAAGCCCAAGAAATCAACATTATTGTCTAGGTTATTCCTCTTAATCTCATTGACCACTGTTTGGATCCATTTCGCGCTTCCACCACCTACTAGCGCCAAGCGTGCCCCTCTTTTTCTCTGGCAGACACGGTTCCATATCTCAATTAAATCAAGGATCCCCTTTTGAGGAGTAAGTCGGCCTACAAAAATAGCGTCGTACATTCTTTGGACACTTGGCTTGATAGTACCTACAGCTTTAACATCTACGCCCATATTGACTACTCGCACCCGCTCGCCAACATCATATCTCGAAAGAGCTTTCTTATCCAGCTCGTTAAGGACCAAGAATAGGTCGGCAAATTTCTTCATTAGAAAAATACCAAATCTCTGTGATAGATAGTACAAGCGCCCTCTGATTGGAGATAAAGATACTTGACAACGATCCTGAGAGGGATTAGGGGCTAACAGGAACACACAGACTACCAGCTTGGCTTTCTTGTTTCTCCTCTTGACAAATATGGCGGGGATAAGGTCAATAAGAAAATCGGAGGGGGAATAGATAATATTGAACTTGTCTGGAAGTCTATAAAAGGCAAACTGGAATAGCCGCAGAACATAGATTGTAAGGACATTCAAGCTGGACTCGCTCTCTGATTTGATAAGCTCCGAGAGTACATGATACTTGGCAGCTACTCCTTCATTCTGGAGAAGGGATAACTCCCTTGTTGGCAGAAGGATACGCAGTTCGTGGCCTTCTCGGACCCACTTCTTCGTAACTTGGCTAAATCTTACCTCACTACCATCCCTATTTTGAGTGTTGATTCGCCCTAGAGCAACGACAAATATCTTCAACATTTCCGCCCCGAATACAACAGCTCTTCGTAAAATGATAAGAGGTCGCCCGCCACTTTCGACCAAGCTAGCTTTTCCTCGGCAACCTTCCTGGCCCGTCTCCCATATTCCTCAGTCAATTCCCTATCCCTAAGAGCAATTAGAATGTTTTCAGCAAGGCGCTCAGCGCTATCAGGCTCGCTCGTCAATCCGCACACATTGTCCTCCAAGATACTCTTGACCTCGCCGACAGCATTCGAGATTATGGGGCGCCCTGAAGCGAGATAATCGCCGAATCTCATAGGGAATCGCGCCCTTTCAAGTGGGTTATCATCCATTGGTAGAAGAAGAGCATCCGCCACCGCCATATAATAAAGGACTCTTTCATAAGGCTGCTCCCCGATCAGGAGCAATTGCTTACCTAGTAACTCCCCATATCTCCTGCTAACTTCGTTCCAGGCCTCTCGTGACAGAGCCATTTGACCGACCATCAGAAGTTTAATATCCGGTAATTCCCTCGCCACCTTTTTGAAAGCATCTAAAAGGATGAATAGGCTGTTGGTATATGTGTGTCCTATTGCGGACAATATACGTTCATCGTCACCAAACCCCAGTTTTCTCCGAGCATAATGCATATTCATCGGTCGAATTTGGTCAACGTTTGAGCCGTTAGGTATTTTCCTAATTCTCTCATTGCTTATACCCAAGCCCAGAAATCTATTCTTCATTACTTCGCTTACCACTGTTATCCTATCAACCATATGAGGAATCATATCCTCAGCTTTTTCAAGAAACATTTTGGTGAAGGGATTATGATACTCTGCCCATCCTCCTCTCCATAGGTCATCGCCATCAATAATAATAGGTTTATCCCCCAGAAACCTAGCCAGAACCGTTGGCATGGCAATCGACGGCACAGGAAAAACAAAGCTATGTATTATGTCAAAATCTGGCGATAGGACGGTATATATGGAATTTATTACTGCCCGCAGCAAATGACCCGTACAGTATTGGGATACCTTGAAGTAAGGAAGCGTGACAATTGTCATTCTATTATTTATTCTAATCCGTTTAATATGCATATTATAATTCTTGTTGCTTGAAGTGAGCATGGTTACCTCGATTCCATGCTGCGATAAGTGTTTACCAAGAAAGAAGCACCTATAGTATGTCCCATACCCAACAGTATTATGGTTCAAGAATAATACCTTCACTAGATGCGCCTCTTTTGGTGAGTACGAATCTCTCCAGTTTTCCATCGGCCAAAATACACAGCCATAACATTGGACATAAGCCTTGCAAAGTACCTAAGATCTTCAAGCGATCTGATCTTCGGCCACAAGTAGCGGATAGAAGTTAAGGGGTTGATAAACAACCTTGCTAATTTGTAATACAGAAATTCTTGGTAGGCCTTGTTACGTAGTTCATCTAACTCTTCCCGAGTTAAATAAAGTGTATTGTAGCCCGCCTTGGTGATAGAGTTGTACTGAGAGCCATATTGCAACTTGTCATCATCTGAAACCAAGTTATACTCCCTGTAGATACGATGCAACTCTGTTCCGGGATAGGGTGTCGCAACATAGAAACTTGCGAAATCTAACCACGATTTCTTTGCAAAGTCGATAGTCTTCATAATAGATTCTTTTTTTTCAGCAGGAAAACCGATTATGAAAGTTGAATGAGTCCACAACCCGATCCGGTTACACAGTTTGATGACTTCTCTCGCCTTTCCCAAATCGACCGGTTTCCCGATAATCTTCAAAATCTCCTCATTTCCCGACTCAATGCCAAACGTAATCCGATAATAGCCACTTTCCTTCATCTTAACTAGCAATTCTTCATTAATAGTCCATATAGCAACGCCGTTAGGAGTGGCCCATTTCACGTCGAGACCTTTCTTGATCATTAAATCGCATATCTTTATTACTCTTTTGGGGTTTAGGGTAAGATTATCATCGAGTACGTAGAACTCTCTTACTCCATACTGCTGCACCAAGAATTCCATTTCCGCCACTACGTTCTCTGGGCTTCGAGACCTCCATCGATGCCCCCAGACCGAATGAATTGAACAGAAGACACAATTACCGGGGCAGCCTCTACTTGTTATGATATTCATTCTGGGGGGACGCATGGAGTACGATCTAGTGGCTTCTTGCACCTCCAGATAGATTTGCATGGGGAGGAGATGCCATGCAGGAAAAGGCAAGGCATCCAGGTTCTGTATATACGGTCGCCGTGGAGTTTCAACTATTTGTCCATCAACCCTTGTAGTAATGCCCTTAACCGCTGATATGTCTTCACCATTTTTCAAGCATGTGGCCAATTCAAGAACGGTTTCTTCGCCCTCGCCCATAACAACAAGATCGATATTGGGGTCTGTTAAAACCTGCCTGGCACTTGAGGTAGCATGAGCCCCTCCAACAGCAACTACAGCTTTTGGTAGTGTTTCCTTGACCAGTCGAGCTATATCAAAAGCATCCCCAGCATGGGCCGTATAGGCACAAGAAATACCAACAAGATCAGGGGTAAACTCCCGTAAATATTTCTTTGTGCTGTGTTCACTCATGCCAATTCGAATAAATGAGCCCGATCTTAGCTCCACGTTATCTAAGCCTTGCGCGAATGCGTCCAATATTCTAACGTCAAAACCATGCTTTTCCAAAACAGCCGCTATATAGGCTAGTCCCAGAGGCGGATCGGGTGTGGGATAATCTGTGGGCAAGACAGTAAGTGGAGGAAAAATCAGGAGTATTCGAGGATTTGCTATACGCTCCAGAGGTTTCACCACATCATCCCCACAAATGGCAAATACCTTCTCTCCTCACTCCTGCCTTCCTCATAATGCAAGCCTCATTATAGGTCATTAGAATTACAAATCTATAATTTTGCATGACAACTTTGCTCTAGGTGCAGTCATCACGACTAGATTGTATGAAAGAAAAATCTTCGTAAGAGGCATATTTTCTAATACCACTTCAAAAAGACGAGCTATTCTGAGCATCAGCCTATTGGATATTGGATATACATGGTTCTCTAAAGAAAATACTACAGATTCATCTGAAACGCTGCGGAGCAATTCTATGAATTGTCTTCTTGAGAAATGATTGTGCTTCCGCATCATAGTCATATGGATGTAACTTATCGGATTATAGCGATTCGATTCTATCACGGCAACTTGACCTCTTCCACATTTTGAAACTCTAAGCATTTCTCGGAGAACTCTTTTGGGATTGGAGATGTGGTGCAAAATATCTTTGGTAAATATGTAGTCAAAGCTTTCATCACGAAATGGAAGTAGGTTGGCATCACCGACGATAAAGGTTAGGTTCTCTCTTTTAAGCCTCTTCCAAACTGCGCTAGGTTTTAAATCAAGGGCACAAACGCAATCGGTTCTCTTTGAAAAAAAATAGGCATCATGACCTTCTCCGCAACCAACATCCAAAACTGTCCCGCATAATATCGAATTAATCTTAAGTGCTTCGTAGAATTTGGATCTATAGGTTTCGAGATTTGTCATTTACCCCACTTTCCATACTGGTTTTTATGTTATAATTTTTATAATGACGGGTCTCGTTCCTACGGAAACATTTTTCATTTGACCAATTGTTTCCCGAATATGTTACCCTCTATTTCACGCTACTCTTCTAGACCTAAATGAATATGTCGATCCATATACCATGAGAGTTATCCAGCATATTATGGGGTGAAATAACCATGCTTTATCGGGAAGTTTCTTATATCCTCTTATCGAGTCTTTAGCAAGTGGCACTGTCAATATTGTATACAGAATGAACTTCAATATTCCTAATCTATTTAACTGTCTCCAAGGGTATTTTCTGGCTCCAAGCCTCTCGTAATATAGGTAGTCACTAATCCTCCTATGAGTCTTCTTCACATAAGCATTAGCACTATCCGCAAAGAGGTGTACTATACCCGTCTTCACCTTCGCATACTTGTTCCAGCCACCTTTGACAAGCTGGCAGATCACATCTATATCGAAAAGATAGGGTTTGTAGTCCACACTTTTGAGGACTTCAACTCTAACCAAGAAGCCATTAGCCCCCATCGTCGGTATGTTCCTCTCATCCAACTCTACTAACAAGTAATCCTCTCGATCAACAGCGTTCACCTTCAATTCCGTCCACCTCTCAGTCACATAATTGTATCTATCATAATTTCCAATAAAGAAGCAGAGTATGTCGTTCATTCCCATGAGAGTGCAGTACCTTGTTATCAAAGGGTCTCCTCTTCTATATTCATAATAAAGCGGTTCCACCCCAGCTACATCTTGAGAATTGAACGGTTCAACCATGGCTTTAAACCAGTTTAACGACGGAAGGATGTTGTCGCTGTCTATAAATGCAACTATCTCATTCTTCGCTGCTTCAACACCAACAGCCTTTCCAGCCTCACCTGTTCTCAACGCGTTATGAAGAATTCTATCCACCTCAAACTTTTTCACTATTTCTAAAGTCTTGTCCTTTGAACCTCCATCAGCAATAATTATCTCAATCTTCTCTTTAGGATAGTCTTGCTCCACTATGCTTTCTAGGCACTGAGCTAACGTTCGCTCCGAATTGTATGTCGGTATAATTATGCTTATTGAGGGCAAATCTTCACTTGCTTCTTGCAAAATCTTTCACATGCCCCAAAACTTTTGCAGCCCCTTTAACAGAGTACCTAACGTCTCTCAAAGACCGTATCCGAATTAAATGTTTAAGCATATACTTCGGTGACAAGAACACCTTGTAAATTTCGTCACAAATCTTCATTACTTCCTCAGGCGCCATATCTAACATACTTAAAACAGGTTCCTTCATATCAAAACGATCATAATCCTTTGGATCAACCCTAAACCACCCATTCTCCAACGCTTCCTCATACAATCTAGTCCCAGGATAAGGCATAACAACCGTAGACTGAAGCGTAACAGCCCAACCTTCTTCCATTAACATCCTCGCAAGCCTCAACGTCGCTAACGCATCCTCACGACTCTCCCATGGATAACCAACCATAATGGTTATGTGCGGCTCCAACCCTTCCTCCCTCGCCATTCTACACTCTTCAATAATGCCCTTAACCGTCACGCCCTTATTCAACTTATCAAGCGTCCCTTGACTAGCCGACTCCACACCAAAAAGGAGCATCCTAAAACCAGCTTCCCTCATCAACCTATAATCCTCTTTTGTCAAAGCTCCAAACCGCATGTTACAACTAAACCGAATTTCCTCACTATACCCTCTCTCAATCATTAAGCTGGCAAATCTTCTCAGCCAATTTCCAACCGGAAACGTGCCTGTATCATCAAAAACCTCCTTAACCCTGTATCGCTCAATCATCATTCCAATCTCATTAACTAAAAGCTCCGGCTTCCTCACCCGATAAGTCGGATATAAAGTAGGCCAAGAACAAAACGTGCATCCACCATTCTTCCTCCACCAGCAATCCCGACCCACCATCGTATAGGTTCCTGGAGTCTCTCTGAAATTCCCATTCTTCTCGCTGTAAAGCCACCACTTTGTCAAATCCC
>Ga0315312_1001748_pt1 | contig 16153 bp, 13 predicted proteins | sample TDP7_MG_FD_203629 | JGI IMG/M metagenome (GOLD analysis project Ga0315312, IMG submission 203629) | Freshwater sediment microbial communities from Lake Towuti, South Sulawesi, Indonesia - TDP7 | ecosystem: Environmental > Aquatic > Freshwater > Lake > Sediment | place: Indonesia: South Sulawesi... | reverse complement strand
AGATGCTCTTAGCAGATCATAACATAGAGATCGGCGGCGGTCTGGGAGCCTTGAGGGGAAAAATTTGGAGAATCGGCTTGATGGGGTTGAACTCTAGCGAAAAGAACGTGACATTGGTGTTGGAGGCCTTGGAGAGAGCTTTGAAGAGACAGGGACGCCGAATACGACTTGGAAGCGGCGTAGGAGCCGCCATGGAATGCTACGACTCTTCCTAGAGTTACAAGAGGGTTGGAAAAACATCAAATCGGTTCGTTGAACTGTTATTTTTCAATTCCACTCCAGTACGAATCTTCTGGATCCATGATCTATTCTGCTTTTGGCTCCCATTTTTTATTTCCGCAGTTTGGGCAATAGGCGTCTTCAGTATTAAGCTTGTATCCACACTGAGAACAGAAACTAATGAGGGCTTGAGCTGTTTGGGTTGTGGACACACCCTCTTTAGCTGTCACGGAGTAGTAGAGGATGGTTATGGCTGTGGGGTTTATTGGCTGAACGATGGCGGAGACAATTGTTTGGATTAGAATGCTTAAGGGTTCCAGCGTAACGTCGATACTTCCTACTATCCACGTTGCAATGGCAGAGATCGTCAAGGTTAGGAGTTGTACCGCGAAGGTCTTGCTCCAACGATGACTGACTAACCTCCTGCTTCTTTCAAGGCTTTCAAGGCTTCTTCTTCCTTCGATCACAATTACGGGGACAACCAAGGAAAAAATGATAACAAATATTATTCCCGGTAGGACGAGAAGCATTAGTCCGAAGAAGGTTAGCAGACCCGTCAAGAACCCCGTCACTAGAAGGGAGGGAAGCCTCCCAAGGACGTGGTGGAGACTCTCCTTGAGGCTGGCACTCTCCTTCTCTAACAAATCCGAAGCAGATTTCACCACTATACCACTAGCCACAACGTTTACAATCCACTCCCCAATGCCGACCAAGGTCAATAGACCTGCAACGGTGGCTAGGTTGGACATTACCCATTGTACGAAGTCGGTGGAGTCTAAATCGAATGGGATGAATTGATTGAAATACCGTGAAAGAACTCCATTTACTAATCCCGATGCAAGGAATGGAGTGACAAAGTGGAAGACATTAGACACGTACAGCCTGATCGCCTTCACGACTATTTCAGAGGCAGAAAGCTCCTTCAAAGGTCTTTGAAACTTCGAAATCCATCCCCCGCGACCATCTTTAACGCCATTAGCAATTAAAGGTTTCTAAACCTGTTCTTAGCCAAGTCAACCGCCATCTTCATGGCTTCAATTATGCTCCCAGGATTAGCTGTACCTTTACCAGCTTTACCGTAGGCAACACCATGGTCTACTGACGTTCTTATTATTGGTAGGCCTATTGTTGTGTTGACCCCTCCCACAGTAGACCATGTGTTCTCTTCTTGGTTAAACTCGAACCCCGCCAATTTTATGGGAATATGGCCTTGGTCATGGTACATCGCGACCACGATATCGAAGGCCCCGCCCCTAGCCCTAACAAATACAGTGTCTGGAGGGAGAGGACCAGTTACGTCAAACCCAAGTTCTCTAGCAGCCTTTATGGCAGGCGCTATCTCTTCGATCTCTTCTCTCCCAAATAGACCACCCTCGCCGCCGTGAGGGTTTAGAGAGGCCACCGCTATCCTCGGCTTTTCAAACCCAAGCATCCTCATGACTTGGTGGGCCAACTTTATTTTCTCAAGCACCCTCTCCTTGGTTATCAGATCACAGGCTTCCCTCAAGGAAACATGAGTGGTGACATGCACCACTCTCAGAGACCCTGCCGTTAACAGCATAGTATAGCTCTTAGAGTCTGTCAGATGTGCTAGGAACTCTGTGTGGCCGGGATAGTCATAGCCAGCCTTGTTGATCGCTTCTTTATTAATGGGCGCGGTGACAATAGCATCGATCTCCTTTCCGAGAGCCAGACTTACCGCTTTTTCAATGTACTCAGCAGAGGCTTTGCCTGACGCCGCGCTGACTCGCCCAAATCCAATCCCTTCTTTGACGTTCTCCAAATCATAGACATCTATGATTCCGCAGCTAAAGGCGGCTTCTGACACGCGGTGAACTGACTTTACGGTAAGTTTCACCTTTGCGATAGCTAGGGCTTTCCCCATAACCTTAGCGTCGCCGATCACTAGTGGGCGGCATGTGTCGTAGATTTCCTTTAGCGAAAGCGCCTTGGCGATTATTTCAGGTCCTATGCCGGCGATGTCTCCCATGGTTATTCCGATGATGGGTTTAGAGTGTTTGTTCATCGCCTCTTCCTCAGGCATTCTATAATTTTTACGAGGGTGTCCTCATCTCCGAAGGCTCCAGCCTTTGTGACGACCCTAATTCCATCGGCTTTTCCCCCAATGAACTTAAGAATGGGAATTCCAGGCAAAACTTCTTCCTCAACCTGCGTTTCAAGGATGTTCAACGCCTCATAAACGTTGAAGGCGGTCTCCCCTCCACTCAAAACCATTCCCCCTACTCTACCGCCATTTATGATTGCCAGCGATATCTCTCCTAGAACGCCTCCTATCCCTTTTCTCATAGCGTCGTCCTCTAGACCGAGTTTCCTGCCAAAGCGTTTTATCTCCTCCGCGGAACTCTGCGACTCCGCCCATCTTATGGCAACATCCTCCCTCTCGTCAAAGGCTTCTTGCACTTTTTCAACAACCCTCGAAACCTCGAGGCTTCTCTCCCTCTCCCCCATAAAGACTTGGCGCATACCGACTTCTACGACTTTCATGTTCAAGGACTTCTCCGCCTTCAGGATTTGTTGCGCAGTCACCGCACTAACACTCCCAGCGATCACAACAACCATCTTCCCCTCACTTCTTGTCAAGTTAAGGGCTTCTGGGAGTTCCTCAGCCAGACCCGCGGAGCCACAGACCAGTAAGGGTTGATTTAGTGTGGAAACTGTCTTGGCTATGACCTTCAAATCTCCTTGAGACATCGCGTCGACTACGGTTATGCGGCTTCCTCTGTTTTGATGCTTCGTTATCTCTTTTTGGAGCGCTTTGAAACCCTTAGAAACCGTGGATATATCTATGTGGGAGACTTTGTACTTGCTTTGGGCTCGAACCAGAGTCGGTATATGGGACTCTTCCACAGGCGACTTGGGGTCCTTGGCCATCTCTGTGTTCTCGATGAGGTCTTGATTCAGGAGGTGGAATCCTCCAACTGTGATCCTCCCGTTCTTGGGATAGGCTGGGCAAAGAATGACCATGGAAACGTTTAACGCATCAACTACAGAGTCTATTTCCACGCCTATGTTACCCCTGAGGGTTGAGTCAACCTTCTTATAAAGGAAGTCCACGCCTATCTGGTTGAGTTCCTGGGAGACTAAGGCTACTTTCTTGTAGGCTATCTCCTTCGAGTCAAGTCTACTTTCGGTATCAACCACGATTACGTCTACTCTCTTTGCTACTTCACTAATCCTTTGTGGATCCGTTAGAATTGATGTCCTTAAGCCCTTTTTAGCAAACTGAACCCCAGCATCAGCGGCGCCCGTGTAGTCATCCGCTATTATGCCGACCCTAACCATCTTCATCAACAACACAAATCAACGCTTTCACGGTTGAAATGAAGCCATGCCTAGAAATAAATGATTCCTCATCGGCTTTCACGAACTTGAGGAGGACTCCCTTCAATTCCTCTTTGGAGCCAGAAAAATGGTAGATTCCCATGAGTAGCGAAGAATAGGGTTATTCCCTTCATATTTTTCTTCATTTACATGGTTTGTAAATCCGGGAAGAACTCAACCATAGTTGAAACCTATCGTCTTCAAGACAAGGGTTATTCATAAGCGCTCATGAGATGACAAGGACGTCTGACAAACAAAGAGCAAGGTGAACGGAAGAAGTGCTTCTCGAAAGGGGTCAGGGAATGGGTCTAAGATGAGGGGCTGCGAAAGATGCGATGGCGGTCTGGTCTTCCTGGTCCTACTTTGAGGCGTTCTTGATCTTTAAAAGGGAAAACGCTATAAAGGAGGGGATTGTTGCCAAGAGTCCAGCAGTGCTCAAAGCCGTCACATAGCCGAAGTTATCCACCAAATAGCCTCCAAAGGTGTTTCCTACGCCTATGCCGATGCGCATGCTCATGTCGTATATGCCAAAGGAGATGCCTACTCGGCTGGAACGGGCTGAGTCGGCTAGTACGGCGTCCATGGTCGGTGTTATGTTACCGTGTATAAGGTTTATGATGGTAATTAACGCTATCGCTTGAATCAGGTCAGAGACCAGACGGAATCCAATGAAGAAGAGGGGGATGTTTGTGGCTACGAGTAGCAGTATCTTCTTCCGTCCCTCGGTGGTGTGGGCTCTTCCAGCCAAGATTATTCCCACAAGGTTTGGTATCGACAACAATGCCATGATAGTTCCTGTCAACTCGTAAGATAGCTGAAAGGTGTTCCTGAGATAGAGGCTGTAGATGAAGCCTGTTGCCCCGCCTAACGCGTTGAATGTTGTCTTGTAGAGCGTTATAAGCCAAACGCTTCTTCCCATCTGCTTCAAGCCAGAGGATACGCCCTTGGATTCCTGCCCAGAACTAACTGTCATCGCGGTTGTTTTCAGGTCATTCTTCGGGTCATCTCTCGGGTCGTCTTTTTCTCCGATCGAGGGCAACTTCAATGAAAGAAACATGCCTATTGTTATGATTGCAAGGCTAACGAGTGTCGGGAGATAGAAACCGTAGTTCTGGTATAATGCTCCGCTGATGAATTGTCCAAGAGATGAGGCGAGAAAGGAAGAGACGAAGAGCAGGCTGTAGGCTGCGCTTCTATTTCTGGGGTCGGTTAGGTGAGCGAGACGGAATTTCTGAGAGCAGAACATTATTCCCGTTCCAGCGCCTGAAAGCACCATCGCGACGGCGAGACCTAGAAAATCCTTCCAGACGAGGGGAATGACTAACCCCACCACGGAAATCCCGTAGGCTATCGTCAAATATCGTTTGGTGCCGTGTCTGTCAATTAGAAGGCCGGTAGGAACTCTGATAACGCCTGAGGTCGTGTTCATGAGGAAAAGTAAGATGCTGTAGGCTCCAACCGAGATTGTCAGGATCTCCGTCGCGTAGAACTTTAGGCTAAGGTCGTTTAAACCGCCACTCAAATTGCCAAATAGAAGAAGAAATGTTAGGGAAACAGTAATAATAACAATCCTAGGAACCGATAGACCGAGTCCTTTCATAAACCTCACAATAGCCTGCTTAAGTGGTTTATTTAACTTATGAACTTTTTGGTTTGTTGATTGGCTTTGTTCATTCAGTTTTTACAATAAGACTTTAGCGAAGCGTCCACGTTGTCATTCGCATTTATACCGACTTCAACCATCATCTTTCATTGGGTTGAGCAAACTAATACTTTCACGGTTGAGGTGAGCCATATCTAGAGGGCAACAACCACTATGTGAGGCGACCCAGAGTCCTTCATGTTTTAGGAGTCGATGGCTGGCGACGAAATCCTCGTCACTGTAACGAAGACTAAACGAGGGATCAGACGTGCGAGAGACAGGAATAACTAAAGAAGGCTGTTTCAGCCATATTCTGCTTTCTCACTTTGCTACCAATTACTCCCTATCCCATTTTAGTAGAATCCAATCCTTTTGTCCGTAAATAAGAGAATTTAACCTAGGTCTGGGCTTCTCTGTGGGAAGATTTTTGGAGATTAAAAAAGAATGTTTTTAATAGCGATGGTTTAACCATAAGACCGAAAGTGGAATGAGGATTTGAAGGGTTGAGAGAGATGGCCTCCACGCGTCAGGAAATGAGTTTGTGGGCGGAGAAGTATCGTCCGAGAACCTTAGACGAAATCATCGATCAGAAGGAGATTGTTGAGAGGCTCAAAGGCTTTGTGAGGGCTAAGGCGATGCCCCATTGCCTCTTTGCCGGACCCGCGGGCACTGGCAAAACTACTGCTGCCCTTTGCTTAGCCCATGATCTGTTCGGAGAGCGTTTTGCTGATTCTTTTTTCGAGTTGAATGCCAGCGACGAGAGGGGGATCAACGTTGTCAGAGAGCGGGTGAAGGCCTTTGCTAGGACGAGAAGCCTCGGTGAGACCCCGTTCAAGATTCTTGTTTTGGATGAGGCTGACAACATGACCTCGGACGCTCAACAGGCCTTGAGGAGAACCATGGAGCGATATACGGAGACCTGCCGCTTCATACTCGCCTGTAACTACTCAAACAGGATAATCGAGCCAATTCAATCCCGATGCGCCCCATTCAGGTTTCCTCCACTAAACGATGAGGACATTAGGAACAGGCTTTTCCACGTTGCCAAGGTGGAGGGAGTAGAGCTAACCGAGGAAGGTGCCCACGCTGTATTGGAGGAGTGCCAGGGCGACCTCAGAAAGGCCTACAACACGCTGCAGGCAGCAGCCGCCTTCGGGAAGGGCGTGGATGAGAACGCCGTCTACAATGTTGTGGGCAGAGTGCGTCCTAAGGAGGTTCAGGAAATGCTCAGACTCGCCTTTAGCGGAGACTTCGTAGGAGCCCGGGAGAAGCTCAGGCAAATCCTCGTCGAGTACGGTGTCTCGGCCTCAGAGATAGTCAGGCAGGTTCACTCAGAACTCTTCCGCTTTAACTTGCCAGAGCGATGGAAGGCCATTCTAGCTGACACGGTTGGGGAAGTAGATTTCAGGATTTCCCAAGGAGCCAACGACGAGGTTCAGTTCAGCGCGTTACTGGCTAAGTTTGCCTTGGCTGCTGAAGAGGTTAAGAGGGGAAAATAGGGGTCATGGCTCTTCTTTGGACTGAGAAGTACAAGCCGACGAAGGCGAAGGACTTCGTTGACAATGGACAAGCTCTCAGTCAGCTCGACCAGTGGATTGCTTCGTGGAAGAAGGGGAAGCCAGGGAAGAAGGCGGCCTTCCTCTACGGTCCTCCAGGTGTTGGGAAGACCCTCAGCGTTGAGATTCTTGCCAAAGAACACGATTTCGACTTAATCTCTCTTGACGCCAGTGATTGGAGAACCAAGGACGCCCTTGAAAGAATAGTGGGCTCCGCGACTATGCAACAAACCCTCTTCGGTCGTGGGGGTCGACTGATCCTTCTGGACGAGCTGGAGGGAATGAGCGGCACCCAAGACAGGGGCGGCTTGAGCACTATAATCGATCTGGCCAAGACAGCCAAGTGTCCCTTGGTCCTGGTCGCGAATGATGTTTGGAGTCCCGAGTTTTCAAGCCTCAGAAACAGCTGCTTAGTGATAAAGTTTCAGCGCATTCCCGTGGGAAGCGTTGTCGCCTGTTTACGCAGAATCTGCGACCGAGAAGGGATTAGGGCTGAGGAAGAAGCCCTGAGACTCGTCGCTGAAAGGGCGAGGGGCGACCTTCGGTCAGCGATCATAGACCTTCAAGCCCTCTCCCAGAACAAAACCATCTTGACGTATGACGACGTTAGCTGGCTCGGGGACCGGGACAGGCAGGAGGCTATCTTCAGCGTTTTGAGCCTCGTCTTTACAGCTGACACCTGCTTCGAAGCTAGGAGGGCGGTGGATGTGGCTGATGTTGATTATGAGATGTTGTTTGAGTGGATTTACGAGAACGCGCCTCATCAATTGTCGGACATGCGCGATCTGAGTGATGCCTTGGACGCCTTGTCTAGGGCGGACATCTACCTTAACCGCGTCAAGACTCTTCAGGAGTGGGGGTTACTGAAGTACGCCTTTGACCAGATGACTGCCAGCGTCGCCATGGCTAGGAAGAGGTCTCCTCGCCACTGGGTTGCCTTCAAGTTTCCTGAGCGTATAAAGGCGATGGCGAGGATGAGGGGGGAGAGACAACTCAGAAAGGAGGTTGGAGTGAGGATGGGAGCGAGACTCCACATGTCATCCGACGCGGTTGTCAGGGAAATCCTACCCTATTTGAGAATTATATTTGAGAACGACGCCGACGCCGCGGCTAGAATGGCTAAAGAGTTTGACCTCGACGAAAAAACGGTGAGTTATCTCAGCAGACGAGGCGAGTAGAAAGATAGTCTCCCAAAGGGCATTTCCGAAAACCCCTTTCCCACTCCTTTCAACTTTCCCTTCGACGAGTGAGTGCAGAACCTTTTTATCTATTCGCCGAAGAATAATACGTTCCAGTCGGTGAAGTCTGTGTACGGCACCACAAATAGATTGTTACGCATAAATCTGACTGACGAGGGGATAAGGACTGAGAAGCTGAGTGAGGGAACGATAAAGAAATTCTTAGGAGGGAAGTGCTTAGGAGCCAAGATCCTCTACGAGGAACTTGAGCCAGGCATCGACCCTCTAGGCCCTGAGAATAAACTCGTCTTCGCCGCTGGGCCGTTAACCGGCGCTCCCTTTCCAGGCCACAGCCGACACGTAGTCATGGCCAAGTCTCCCATAACCGGTGGCTGGGGAGAATCCCACGCAGCAGGGTTCTTCGGTCCAGAATTGAAGTATGCGGGTTACGACGCCATAATCGTGGAGGGGGTGTCTGAGGATCCCGTATACCTGTGGATTCGTGAGGGAGAGGCTGAGTTAAGGGACGCCAATCGCCTCTGGGGAAAGGTAACTGGCGATGTCCAGAGGGAGATAAGGAGAAGGGTTGGAGATGAAGAAGCAAAGGTCGCCGCAATAGGTCCCGGTGGAGAGAAGCTGGTCAGGTATGCTTCAATCATGAGCGATGTCTATTGCGCCGCTGGAAGGTGTGGGGTGGGGGCCGTCATGGGCTCCAAGAGGTTGAAAGCCGTTGCAGTGGTTGGGGCAAGGAAGTTTCCAATCGCCGATGAGAAGACCTTCAAAAGCTTCGTGGAAACAGCGAATAAAGAATCGATGGCTGGGTGGGGTGCCTCACTCCTCAAATATGGTACAGACGGCGATTTGCTCGCGCTCAACCATACGGGGAGGCTTCCAACGAAGGCCTTCATGAAGTGCACCTTTGAGGGAGCCGAGAAGATAAGCGGTGAAACCATGTCAAAAACCATCTTGAAGAGCCCGGCTACCTGCCCTGAGTGCCCCGCCTTCCACTACAGAATCGTTGAGACTAAGGGCCGGCACATCACAGACCCGTATTATGGAGGACCTGAGTATGAGACCTGCGCCTCATTCGGCTCCTTGTGTATGAATGATGACCTTGAGGTCATAGCTAAGGCCAACGAACTCTGCAACAAGTATTCCCTTGACACCATCGCCACAGGAGTCTCCATAGCCTTCGCCATGGAGTGCTTTGAGAAGGGCCTCATCACGAAGAAGGACACGGAAGGAATCGACCTCGCTTGGGGTAGTGGCGACGCCATAATCGAGATGATCCACAAGATAGCTAGGAGGGAGGGAATAGGCGACATACTTGCTGAGGGCGTGAAGAGGGCTGCGGAGAAGATCGGAGGAGGCTCGGAGGCCTGGGCCCTCCATGTGAAGGGAGCCGAACTCCCCATGCACGAGCCCAGAGGAAAGAAGGGAATGGGGCTGACATACGCTACTGGGGATAGAGGAGCCTCCCACCTCCAAGTCTACCACGACGACGTCTTCGAGAACGAGGCCAACATGGCGCCAGAATTTGGAATAGACTCTTCCATCGTGCCCCAGAACAGAACAGAGACAGGTCTACGAAAGGTCAAACTCGTCAAGAAATGTGAGGACCTCATGGCCGTGTATAACAGCCTCGTGGTCTGCCGATTCGTCTTCTACCCGGCTGGGGTCTCCACAAAGACCTTCATTGGCCTCTTCATGTCCGTGACAGGTTGGGACGCTTCTCCCACGGAGCTGCTTCAAGTGGGTGAACGCTCCTTCAACCTAACACGAGCCTTCAACGCCAGAGAAGGCTTCACCCGTAAGGATGATACTCTGCCTAGGCGGGTTATGGGTCCTCTCCCTGAGGGCGTTCTCAAAGGGGAAGCCTTTCCAGACCATGTTTTGGAGGGGATGCTGGACCTCTACTACGATTACAGGGGATGGGACAGGAAGCGGGGATGGCCCAAGAAGGAAAAGCTCGAGGAGCTAGGTCTGGAAGAGGTCGCAAAAGACCTTTCGAGGCGAGGCCTCATTTAAGGCTAAGGATAAAGGTACTCGTTGGCAAGGAAATAGAATAAGACAAATAAACATCCTGATATGGAGAACGCTTTATGCTTTGGTCGTCGAGTGCCCCTCACGCTTCTTGTCCGGCTTTAAATCAGCGAGTTCCGTAGCCCTCTTCGTTGCCTGTTCAACAGCCTTCATGAAGGCTACTCTAACGCCGAACTCCTCCAAGACGTATAAGCCTTGAACAGTGGTTCCTCCAGGCGTTGCAACCATGTCCTTGAGTTCAGCGGGGTGTCTACCAGTCTCAAGAACCATCCTAGCAGCGCCTAAGACTGTCTGAGCCGCTAGGGTCAGGCTCAGTCCTTTTGGAAGTCCCATTTTGACTCCTCCGTCGGCTAAGGCTTCGATCACGAGGTATACGTAGGCTGGTCCACTCCCACTTAAACCTGTGACTGCGTCGATGTGCTCCTCAGAGGCGATGGCTACGCGTCCAATCGAGCTGAAAAGGGTCTTCGCCTCCTCCATGTCTTCCCCTGTGACGAGCGGGGTGGGAGCTAGGACGGTCATCCCTTCACATACTAAGCACGGGTTATTGGGCATAGCCCTTATCAACTTGAAGCTCCCCCCTACCTCCGCGAACAACCTCCTAGTTGGAACGCCAGCGGCAATCGATATGACCAAGTGATTCAGAGTTAGCTTATCCCTCACCCCGCGTAGTACCGTTGGCGCATCACTGGGTGGAACGGCCAAGACCACGACATCGCACTCCTCTACGAGCTTGGGGTTGTCTTCGTAGCATTCGAGTTTTAAGCGTTCACTAATAATTCTGCGCCTCTTCTCACTAATGTCGCTTGCCTTAATCAACCCTCTGTCAAAGCCTGACTTAATTAAACCTGTCAGTAGGGCCTCGCCCATCTTCCCCGTCCCTATCACTCCAATACGCCTCATATCTAACCCGTCCACCTTTCAAAAATGCTTAGGTCATAAACCTTTACACAATCGTGGGCTTATTAAGTAGTGTTATTGTTATTCGAGATGATTCATGTATGGAGTGTCATCACCACCGTTTGAATTCTTAATGCGCTTTTTCCCAAAACGATAAATCGTTTCCTTAGAAAGAGCTTTCTGAATCCTAAGGCGATGTCAAACAATTCCCATACGGCGGGTAGCCATTCTATTTAGCGAGTGTGTGAGCAAAATCGCAGAGGGCCTGTTTAGCCAATTGTTTTCATTCAAGGATTAAATCCCATTAACAGGAATTGAATGATTATTATCTTTCAAACGATACCCGAATGTGGAAAATTTGAAGTCCGTCTCGTAGAAACATAAAGGAACTATCTCTATCCATACTTTTATTCTTAAAGCCTGACTGGGATGCCGTGCTTGGCCAGATACTCCTTCACTTGGCGGATGGTGTAGGTGTTGTAGTGGAAGATGCTTGCAGCTAGGACCGCGTCTGCCTTTCCCACGGTTAGGGCTTCGAGCATGTGTTCAGGTTTTCCAGCTCCACTACTCGCTATCACTGGAACCTCAACTCTCTCAGAAATCTCTCGTAGGAAGATGTTGTCGTATCCTTGCTTCGTCCCATTGAAGTCTAGGGAAGACGCCACAATCTCTCCAGCCCCCAGAGCGGTCGCCATCTCAGCCCATTGGATGGCGTCTATTCCAACCGCTTCCCTCCCACCGTAAATGTACACATCCCACCAACACTTCCCCAGAGGCGTATCCAAGACGACTTTGCCTGGGGCCTCCCGCTCGCTCTTCACGTAGACTCGCTTTACGTCTATGGACAAGACAATACATTGGCTTCCGAACGTCTTTGACGCCTCGCGGATGAGCAGAGGCTCCTTAACCGCCGCCGTGTTAATGGCTATCTTATCGGCTCCATTGTACAGGATTTCTCGAATGTCGTGGAGCGATCTGATTCCGCCTCCGACCATGAAGGGAATGAACAACACCTCAGCTGTCCTCTTGACGACGTCGAGGAGGATGTCCCTTCTCTCGTGGGAAGCGGAGACATCCAAAAACACGAGTTCGTCGGCTCCCTCCTCATCATAGTATGCCGCCAGTTCCATGGGGTCTCCTGCGTCTCGAAGGTTTTTGAAGCCTATTCCTTTGACAACCCTTCCATCCTTCATGTCTAGGCAGGGAATAACCCTCTTCGCCAAAACCATCGGACCACCCTCCTACCTCTTAACCATGTCCACGAAGTTCTTAAGGATTCTCAAGCCCGTCTTCCCCGATTTCTCTGGATGGAATTGCGTGGCAAAAACGTTTCTTCTAGAAACGATTGAGGGAAACTCGACGCCATAGTTTGTAAGCGCCACCACGTCCTCCTCATCGTCCACCTCAGCGTAATAGGAGTGGACAAAGTAGACGTAGGGGTTGTCAGGTAAATCTTTGATCAGGGGATTCCCCTCATTCACTATCTTCAAAGTGTTCCAGCCAATCTGGGGAACCTTAAGGCCTTTAGGCAAGCGAAGAATCCTACCCTTGAGGATGTCCAGCCCTCTGTATACGCCTCCCTCTGTGCTCTTCGTGAATAAGAGCTGCAGTCCAAGACATATCCCCAAAAGTGGCACTCCAGCCTCAACCCTTTCCAAGACTCCTTGACTGAAGGGAGAAAGATTGGCAACAGCGTCCCCGAAGGCGCCCACGCCGGGCAGAACAACGGCGTCAGCATCTTCCATCTCTTTCCCCTCAGCGATAATCTCGGCCTCTGACCCAACCCTCTCAATGCCCCTTTGGACACTCCTAATGTTTCCCATGCCAAAGTCGATTATCACGATTCTGGGCATAAGATTCCCTGCGCACCAAGCACAAAACGCATATGCTAAGAAAATTATGTCCTCTTCTCCTCGAAGAAACCCGCCTTCAGAACGAGTTCCTCGAACTCCTCGTCTTTGAGGGACGACTTCCTAACACCCGAAGCATACACTTCCTTAACCAAACCTACCAAGTCCCCAAGTCTTGAGTCGTCTTTACTGATCTCCTTGTTGATGTACTTCTCAGCCACATACTTGATAATGGCCTTCCCAGACTGCTTCCCTATGGTCAGCTTTCTGCGGTTCCCAACCAACTTCGGTGGAAACGGCTCGTAGGTATAGGGATCCCTCAACACACCGTGGGTGTGAATGCCAGACTCGTGGGCAAAAGCGTTCTCACCAACGATGGCCTTGTTCGGCGGTACAACCACTCCCGTAGCAAAGCTCACGAAATCGGCGACCTCCTTCAACCAGTACAAGCCATTCTCAAACTTCTTAACCCCATGGTGAAGGTAAAGGTTCATCATGACCTTCTCAGTCTCAGCGTTCCCCGACCTCTCCCCCATACCAAGCATAGTCGTGCTCACATACACCTTATCGTAGAGACGGTCAGCAGCCCTAATCGTGGCAATCGTGTTCTCCACAGCGTTACCAAAATCATCGTGGGCATGAATCTCCACATACTTTATCTTCGTCTCTTCCTTGATCTTCCAGACCTTCATAGGTATCCCGTTGGGTAGAGAAGCCTTGGAGTCGGAGATCCCAACGCCTACAGTATCGCAAATACGGTAGACTTCCGCCCCAGCATCCGCAACAGCGTTTATGAACTTCCTCTCAAACTCCCAATCCGCCCTAGTGCTGTCCTCTCCATGGACAAAAACAACCAGCCCATGATTCTTGGCGTACTCCACAGAATCCACAACCCTCTCAAGCAACTCATCACTCGACGTCTCAGGCCACTTGGCATCAAAATGAATCTTAGAAACAGGATGGGAGATCCCTACCTCTCCCACGTCAAGCCTCAAGGCGCTGTCAATGTCCTCCCTAACCGCCCTACACCAAGCCGCCAGCCTAGTCCTTAAACCCATGTCTTGAATGAGCTTGACGGCCTTCTGATCAGTCTTCTGAAAGTGGTGGACCTCTATTCTCTCAACACCAATCGCGTCGAGGAGGTACGCGATGTGGACAGCGTGGCGAGGAGAGACAGCAGTCCCAGGCATCTGAATACCATCCCTGAGGGTCGTGTCATCGATGATGGGCTCTACCCTCAAGGGAAGCTTGTTGTAGATGTCCTTAAACGAAAAAAGTCTATCCTCCCCGTCTCCTAGGAAATCGACTTCGCGGTCACCCATATTTCCTCATTCTGTCCTCCTGTGGTTCCAAAAATATTAATGTACTCTCCAATAATAACATTCCTCTAATCGTGTCGATGACTTAAAGCTTCATGAGAGTTAAGAAATGGTATATCCTAGGAGACCCATTGTTTCGGTCGTTGAAGACGTGATGGGGATGGGATTTCAGTTATTGAACGTTCACTTCGTAACATAATGGAGGGGCTTCTCCCCTCTAAGAACTCGTACTGTGTTTTCCACACTCATCATGAACATCCTTTCTCTACACTCAACGGTCGCACTGCCAAGATGGGGAAGGAAGACGACGTTTTCCAGGGTGAGGATGGGATTGTCCGCGTTTATAGGCTCGTTGACATAGACTTCTAGGCCAGCACCTGCAATCCAACCCTCCTTTAACGCTTTACACAAGACTGCTTCATCGACGATAGGACCACGAGCAGTATTGATTAGGATTGCCGTCCTCTTCATGGTCTTAAGCTCTTTCTCGCCGATCAGTCCTTTGGTTTCCTCGCTGAGGGGAGTGTGAATGGTGACTATATCCGCCTTCAGTAGCAACTCCTCGAAGGGGACAAACTCTACTCCCAACTCCTTTTCCAAGCTTCTCCTTTTGACCTCGTCGTGGTAAAGAACACGCATATCAAACCCTCTAGCCCTCTTCGCCACCACAGAGCCTATTCTACCCAACCCAATGATGCCCATCGTCTTCCCAAAAACATCGAACCCTGTGAAGACGTTTGGTTTCCGAGAGCTCCACCCTCCACTTTTTACATAGATGTGGGCTTGAGGAATCTTCCTAGCTGCTGCAAAAATCAACCCGAAAGCAGTGTCCGCGACGGTTTCAGCGTTGACAGGAGTCACGGTGACGTAGATTCCCCGCTCAACAGCCGCCTTAACGTCAACGTTGTCATATCCAACTCCAACCCTGGATATCACCTTCAGCTTTCGGCCAGTGTTTATGACTTCTCTGTCAAAGGGCTCAGAAGCCGCTACTATTGCGCCATCGAAGCGTCCGATTATTTTCAACAACTCCTGCTTCGAGGAAAGAACTCTGACAGTGAACCGCGTCTCAACTTCTGCCACTTCCCTGAGCCTTGCCATAGCCTTCTCTGGAAGCCCTATTGAACAAAGAACTTCCGGCCTAGACTTCATTCTCTCCCCGTCTCCCACCCCTTATTTTGCCATAAGTCTCCTAGCAAACTATATAAGCTATAACGGTCAGCGCGACAAGACCTTCGACTGACCTGAAAGTCACGTGTTGGGGATTGAAAGGACCTTAATAACGAGTGCTGGAGCAAAGTTTTATATCGTTTCAGGAGAATCATGTCTGAGGAGGATTTCACGTTGAAAGAAAACAGACTTAGAGATTTGATGAGGAAGGGCGAGCCCACCATAGGGACGCGCGTCCTCATCGTTTGGCCCGGAGTGACGGAGCTCCTCGGTCACACTGGTGTGTACGATTACGTCGAGTTCGTCAGCGAATATGCGCCTTATGACTTGCATGACTTTGACAACTTGGCGAGGGCGGCTGAACTGGTCGGCATCTCATCCATGATAAAGATTGATCAAGAGCCTAGAACGTACATAGCTGGGAGAGCGCTGGCCGCGGGTATACAAAACGTCCTCTTTGCAGACATTAGGGGAGTTGAGGACGCTGAGGAGGCTGTTGGAGCAGTGAGAACCGAGCCTAGGGGAGTTAGTGGATACAGGTCGGATAGAAGAGTAGGATACGTGGGCGCCATTGCCTCAGCAGCTGATGTAGTCAAGATGTGCGAGGACTCCGTAGTCGCCCTAATGATTGAGAAGAAATCCGCGGTTGAAAACTTGGAAGAAATACTGTCCGTCGAAGGCGTAGATATGGCGCAGTTCGGTCCAATGGATTACTCGGTGAGTGTTGGCTTACCTGGGGAGAGGAGACATCCAAAGGTAAAGGAGGCGGAGCTTAAAACCATAAAAACAGCGTTGAAGATGGACGTAACTCCAAGGGCCGAAATAAGGAATCCAGAAGACGCGAAAGAGTACATTGAGCTGGGTGTGCGCAACTTCAGCCTCAACACAGATGTAAGGATCCTATTCGACTGGTGGAAGACGAAAGGGACTGAAC
>Ga0315312_1001747_pt1 | contig 16153 bp, 17 predicted proteins | sample TDP7_MG_FD_203629 | JGI IMG/M metagenome (GOLD analysis project Ga0315312, IMG submission 203629) | Freshwater sediment microbial communities from Lake Towuti, South Sulawesi, Indonesia - TDP7 | ecosystem: Environmental > Aquatic > Freshwater > Lake > Sediment | place: Indonesia: South Sulawesi... | reverse complement strand
ACACGTTCAAGAAGCATTGCAACTTGTTTTGTAAGTCTTTCGATAATGCTGTCTTTGTCCATGAATCTTTTATCGGACAAAAACAGAGTTTTACTTCAATTACTTAAAAAACCGTGAACGGTTACTTCTGCTATTTGGGCATCATCCAGCAGACGGCTTATAAAGTATCGCAACGGCTTTTGGTATCGCTCGATAAGCTCGGCAAAAGCATCTCTATCGCCAATCTGACAACGAAGCAGCAACACCTGGTCTATTAGTTTGTCGATCGAGTTCATCCATCATCCTCAACTTATACAGATGCGCAGCCGGTCGATAAGTTCAAGGAATCCGTAGTTTTCTTGCAGCGCCAAGCGGGTGGGCGAGTTGAATTTTTAGGCTGTCTCGAGGAGGTTCCTCCAGCGATTGATGTGGCCGTATTCGTCCGCCTGGTCCTTTTCAATGATTCCGCGGGAATCCTCGTCCCAGTCTATTGAACTCAGCAACTCACTGTAGTGGTGAACTGCTTTTGTCTCGACCCAGATGCCCATCTTGAGAATGGCCCTTTTGCCGAGCAGTCGAGAACTAAAGCCAAACGCAAAGCCGACCATCCAATACACAAGCCTAAATTTGCTGGGCTTGAAGCCATACTCAAGGAGCTTGACCTGGAAGTCCTGGTAGTGCGTCATCTCGTTGCACATTGCTGCTTAGCTGGCGATTGAGTTAGCAAGGCTTTTTAGTAATCTGAAATTTGTAGATATTTTGTGCCATCAATTCTAGAGTGTGCAGCGTGCGCAGGCCCTTTTTGATGTCTTTTAGTCGGGACTGAGAGAATTCCTCGCCCCGCAGCTTGATATCTTGGTTGCGCACCTGCAGCCGAATTATGGAGATGTCATAGGTCCTCTTTGCTTGGTTTTGCTGGCAAAATGATGCCATTGTTTCGGGCGTTCCTTTCCGCTGTGATATTAAAGCTCCCGCGGAGCAACAAGTTTTCTTTGACCCGTATTATAGGCAGGCGCTACGGGTTTGTCCTGTGAGAAATATTGCCAGTTGGCTTGGACAAATACATTTCACAGGCTGTTAAAATGCTTGCGGAAAGCAGGCACCGTGCTTATCATAAAAATTTTGGTGTCAAAAACGAATTGGATAATTATAGTTCAGGAAGCTGGCGATGAAAGTATCTGTGAAGAACCCCGGTCTATCGGAACTTGATGAGCTTTGCGTCCAAACGATTCGGTTCTTGTGCGTAGATATGGTTGAGAAAGCCAAGTCCGGCCATCCCGGCATGCCGATGGGAATGGCGCCTGCTGCGTACGTGCTCTGGGACCGCCACCTAAAGCATAGCCCATCCAATCCGCGATGGCACAACCGGGATCGTTTCGTCCTTTCAGCGGGGCACGGGTGCGTCCTTCTGTATTCGCTGCTGTATCTGACCGGCTACGATATGACACTGGACGAACTAAAAAACTTCCGGCAATGGGCAAGTAAAACGCCCGGCCATCCGGAATACACCCCCCAGCACGGAGTTGAAGTTACCACAGGACCGCTTGGGCAGGGCATTTCTAACGCAGTCGGAATGGCTATAGCTCAAAAATACCTGGCAAACTATTTCAACCGCGATGGCTTTGCTATCATCGATTACAATATTTATGTTATCGCCAGCGATGGCGACCTGCAGGAAGGAGTCTCATCCGAAGCCAGTTCTCTGGCTGGTCATCTGGGGCTGGATAACCTCATCGTTATCTACGACGATAACCACATCAGTATTGACGGTTCCACCGACCTTACGTTTACAGAGGATAGAGCAAATCGCTACCGGGCTTATGGCTGGTACGTGCAAGAAGTCGGCGGAGATGGCAACGATATGGCCTCATTTGAGAAGGCTCTGGAAAATGCAAAAAAGGAAAAAGCCCGCCCTTCGATTATAAAGCTCCGCACGCATATCGCCTACGGCAGCCCGAATAAGCAGGATAATGCTGAGGCCCACGGCGCTCCGTTAGGCGAGGACGAAATCAGATTGATTAAAGAAAAGTTCGGCTGGGACCCCGATAAGACTTTTTATGTCCCCGAGCAGGTTTTGGCTCATACACGAAAAGCCGTGGAGAAGGGCAAAAAGGATGAATCGGCGTGGGACAAAATCTTCGCCGAATACGCTAAAAAATATCCGGATTTGGCGCGACAATTTTGGGATGCCGCGACAGGCAAATTCCGGTTCAATCTTGATGAACTTTTGCCTAAGTTTGAGCCGGGTAAATCCATTGCCACCCGCCAGGCCTCTGGCAAAGTGCTGGATGCCTTGATGCCGAAGCTGCCGATGGTTCTTGGCGGTTCAGCGGACCTGACGCCTTCCAATAATACAAAGTTTGCCGGCTCAAAACCCTTCCAGAAAGATGCTCGCGACGGCAGGTACATCCACTACGGCGTCAGAGAGCACGCGATGGGGGCGATAATGAATGGCATCGCCGTAAGCGGATTGGCCAGAGCTTACGGCGGGACATTTCTTGTCTTCTCTGATTATATGCGACCTGCGATTCGTGTGGCGGCACTTTCAAAGTATCCGACCATCTTTGTCTTTACTCACGATAGTATCGGCATCGGCGAAGATGGTCCCACCCATCAGCCTGTAGAGCAAATCGCTGCACTTCGGGCGATGCCAAATTTGATTGTGATTCGTCCGGCAGATGCCAATGAAACCGCGCAGGCGTGGAAGTTTGCGTTACAGTACCGAGATGGGCCTGTCGCACTGCTTTTCACCCGTCAGGGATTGCCGGTGCTGGATCAAAATAAATATCCCTCTGCGGCAAATTTAATTAAAGGCGCGTACGTATTGGTTGCGCCTGAAAAGTCGGACGTACTGCTGCTGGCCAGCGGTTCGGAGGTACAAATCGCAATAGAGGCGGCGGAAAAGCTCGCCTCTGAAGATATTTCCGCGCAGGTAATTAGTATGCCCAGTTGGCAGCTTTTCGAAAAGCAGGATAAACAATACCGGGATTCTGTTATTTCGCCGAACGTCAAAGCAAGGGTCGGCATCGAAGCGGGCGTCGAATTGGGCTGGCAAAAATGGCTGGGCGAAAATGGCATCTTTATCGGGATGTCTACTTTCGGTGCCTCTGCACCGGGCAAGGTCTGCCTCGAAAAATTTGGCATCACGGCAGAAAATGTCATAAAGGCCGCGAAGAATTTGCTAGGCATAAACCGTGGCAAAACCGCTTTTTGAACCCCGCAATAAATTGCGGGGCTAAATATTTAGCCCCCAAATTTATTTGGGGGTTTTTCGTCCTATGGACCTTGGGCGGGATAAAACTGTTGCGCGGATAATCTCCCGACTCCAGGCCACAAAAGGCCAGGGGGTGGTCAAAGTCGAGGGGACGTGGGGGTCTTTTGCGCGTCTGCTGGCGGCGTGCATATCAGACAAACTGGCTCGGCCAATTCTATATATCTGTCCCCATATTGAAGATGCCGATAGAGCGGTCGATGATTTGCAGACCTTCGGCTGCAAAAATATCGAGGCTCTGGCGGCGTGGGAAGGCGAAGAAGAATTAGCCGATGCCACCGATGAAACCAGAGGGGAAAGACTAAAACTCGTGGCTGGGGTCTGGTCGCTCGTGGCCCGGGGCACGAGCAACGGGTCAGGAATGATTATTCCCGCCTCGGTGCAGGCTCTTTGTCAGCCGGTGCCCAAGCCACAGCTTTTGCAGGAAAGCTCGCTTGCGCTGGAGATAAGTAGCTCAGCCTCGCCCGAAGAAGTTGTTCAGTGGCTGGTCGAAAATAGCTTTGAGCGGACAGAGCAGATTGATTTGCCGGGCCAATTTGCCCGCCGAGGCGGAATTATTGACATTTACGCCCCACTGATTTTGTCACTTAGTACTGGTAAATCGCAAGACAATGACCGAGTGACAGCGGCAGCGATGAGGGTCGAATTTTTTGGTGATACTATAGAAAGCATTCGCGAAATCGATCTGGACACGCAGCGCTCGACCGGGCAGATAGAGAGCGTCGCGATAGTCTCAGCGGTATGCGGGGGTAGAAATGCGGATAGAGAACTTTTCATAAATATTTTGCCTACCGATACCATAATAATTTTTGAGGAGCCGGCCGACTGTGAAGAAGTCGCCGAGGTTTTTCGCCAGCGTGCCTCGGCGCCAGATAGGCTTTATAGCTGGGCTGACATTTATAAGGCAGCGGGCAAATTTACTCAACTACATATCTGCCGATTTGCCACCGCTGAGCTGGACGAATTTCTTAAGGTAAGCGTCAAAAGTGTGCAGCAGTACGAACACAAGGCAACTTCCGTGTGGGCAGGGCACAAAGCCGCACTTGGTGAGCTTGTGCAGCAGGCAAAGCGGGGCAAAAAAGTACTGCTTTACTGTGAAAGTCCTGCTGAGGTCCAACGGGTGGGCGAGATTATAAAGGAGCTCAACGAAGAAATTCCGGCGAACTTTAAGCTGCCGTTAGGGTTTATCCATCAAGGCTTTGTCATCGACTCACTAAGCACCATCATAATAAGTCACCACGAACTATTTGGCCAGTTTGCGCTGCGGCGAAGGCAGCGCCCCGTTCGGGCAACGGCGCCGGTCGATACCCTCAGCGACCTTCAGGTCGGCGACTATGTAGTGCACGCATCATACGGCATCGGCAAATTCTTAGGCATAAAAACAATCCAGGAAAAAGGTGCGACGGCAGAGTATCTTACAATCGAATATGCAGACGGCGTGAAAATCCAGGTTTCTGTCCGCAATATTGCGCTGGTGCAAAAGTATATAGGGACAAGCCCGAGGCGGCCCAGTCTGAGTAAGGTCGGCTCAAAAAGATGGCAAAAGCAAAAAGAAAAAGTTGCCCGCTCGGTTCGGGACCTTGCTGCCGAATTGCTCCAGATTCAGGCTAAACGCCAGGCGATGGGCGGGCTTGCATTCGGCGAAGACTCAACCTGGCAGGCAGAATTTGAGGAGTCATTCGCCTATCAGGAAACGCCTGACCAAATCACAACGGCGCAAGAAATCAAGGCAGATATGCAAGAGCCCGTGGCGATGGATAGATTGTTATGCGGCGACGTCGGCTACGGCAAAACCGAGCTTGCGATGCGGGCGGCATTTAAGGCGGTGGAAAATGGAAAGCAGGTGGCAGTGCTTGTGCCGACTACCGTCTTGTGTGTGCAGCACGGCAGGACCTTTACCGAGCGGTTTGCGGATTTCCCGATTTGCATCGAAATCTTAAATCGCTTTAAGACGCCGAGCCAGGCGCGTGACATAATTGCCCGAACCAAACAGGGCAAAGTCGATATACTTATCGGCACGCATCGGCTTTTAAGCCGCGACATAGGCTTCAAGGATTTGGGACTCTTGATAATTGACGAGGAGCAGCGGTTCGGAGTCGAGCACAAAGAAAGGCTCAAAAAGCTGCGTGTTAATGTTGATGTTCTTACGATGACTGCCACGCCCATTCCGCGAACACTTCACATGTCGCTTTTGGGGCTGCGTGACATAAGCTCGCTGGCGACACCGCCGCTGGATAGACGAAGCATAGTGACCGCCGTAACGCCTTATAACCAGGAGCTTATTAGAAAAGCGATTTATCGGGAAATGAGCCGGCAGGGCCAGGTCTTCTTTCTGCACAACCGCGTCAAAACAATCGAAAAAAAGGCCTGGGAAATCCAGAAACTTGTCCCCGACGCGAAGGTTACTATCGCGCACGGGCAGATGCCAAAGAGCGAGCTGGAAAAGGCGATGATAGATTTTGTGCTCGGCGAAACGGACGTGCTTGTATGCACGACCATTATCGAATCTGGCCTGGATATTCCGAACGCCAATACGATTTTCATAAATGATGCCGATAGGTTCGGTCTTGCTGAGATGCATCAGCTTCGCGGCCGGGTGGGAAGATACAAACATCGGGCGTACGCGTATATGCTGCTGCCGGCTTCGCGTCCGATTACTCCGACAGCAGCCAGACGCCTAAAAGCCATCGAAGAGTATTCGCATCTGGGTGCTGGCTTTAGAATCGCTCTGCGGGATTTGGAGATTCGCGGCGCGGGCAACATTTTGGGGCCAGAGCAATCAGGGCACATCCAAACGGTAGGCTATCAGATGTATTGCGAGCTTTTGGCAAATGCGGTCAAGCAATTGAAAAATGAGCCAATCGAGCAAATCCCGACAGCGGTTGTCGATTTAGGATTTGCTGCGTACATCCCGAAAAATTATATACCTATTGACCGGCTGCGAATGGATGTTTATCGCAAAATCGCGGTGGCCAGGACGGGCGAGGATTTGAAGCAACTCGAAAGCGAATTAGGTGATGTCTATGGCCCCGTGCCGGAAGAGGTCAAATTGCTGCTGGAGTTAGCTGAAATTCGCATCGCCGCGAGCAAACATGACATAAAAAGTATCGTTGCTTCGGGTAATGACTTGGCTTTTTCATTTGCCGAAAGCCCGGGCGAAAAAGCCAATTCTCTGTTCGCAAATGTCTCAGGCAGGGTTAGAATTGTTGACGGCAAAACAGTCTGCTTGCGACTGCCGGGCAATTATTTTGAGCCTGCGACGCTATTGAGCCTGGTGCGAAAGATTCTGACGGAGGCAAAGTGATGAGTGGAGCAAAAAATAACACGGAACGTCAAAAGGCGAAGTTTTCCAAGCCGGTGATAGTAGCTGGGAGGTGAATTATGTGGTGCAAAACAAGTAAAATTCTTTTGCTGATTCCTGTGGCATTGTTCTGCGCGGACTGCTGGGCACAATCGCGGGGCAGGGCTGCTGAGGAACCCAAGACGCTGGAAGTTGGTGAACCGGCGCCGGATTTTAATCTGCCCGGCGTAGATGGGCGAAATTACAAACTGGCGGATTTTGCCCAGTCCGATATCCTCGTGGTTATCTTTACCTGCAATCACTGCCCGACCGCCCAGGCGTATGAAGACAGGATCAAAAAGCTAACAGCGGATTACAAAGACAAAGGCGTTGCGCTGGTAGCCATCTCTCCGAACGACCCGCAAGCCGTGCGCCTGGATGAGCTTGGCTATACCGATCTGAGCGACTCATTGGAGGAGATGAAAATCCGGGCAAAGGATAAAGGATTCAATTTCCCTTATCTTTATGATGGCGACACGCAAAAAGTCAGCCGGGCTTATGGGCCGGTCGCAACGCCGCATGTGTTTATCTTCGATAAGCAGCGGCACCTGCGATACGTAGGGAGGGTCGATGATTCAGAAAAGCCCGATAGGGTCAAATCCCACGATGCGCGTAATGCGATTGAAGCCTTGCTGGTGGGTAAAGAAGTGCCCATCGAAAAGACCAGAGCGTTTGGCTGTTCCATCAAATGGTCAAGCAAACGCGACTCGGTAAAAGACGCTCAGGAGCGTTGGGCCAAGGAAAGCGTCTCACTTGAAATGATCGACGCCGATGGTATAAGAAAAATCATCAAGAACGACTCGGAGAAATTGCGGCTGGTCAACGTCTGGGCCACATGGTGCGCAGCGTGTGTAACTGAGTTTCCGGAGTTGGTGACCATCTACCGGATGTACCGCGGGCGAGATTTCGAGCTTATTACTATAAGTGCGGATTCGCCGCAGAGAAAGGACACGGCCTTATCTTTTTTGAAAAAGCAGCAGGCATCTTGCAGAAATTACCTGTTCAACTCAGAAGACAAATACGAGCTCGTGGAAGCGGTGGGCAAAGAATCCTTTGCGGGCATTCCGTACACTCTTCTGATTAAGCCTGGCGGCGAAATCATCTACCGGCATTTGGGCATAATTGACCCACTGGAGTTGAAAAAGGCTATTGTCCAGTACCTGGGCCGAACCTACAAATAGGAGTTACAAATACAGGAGCGAGATCATGTTGTTGAAAGTAAGGGGATTGCCTGCCTGCCGGACGGGCAGGTTCCGCAGTCTGGTTTTGGGCTTTGTGCTTGTAGTATGGACAACTTGCTGGGCAAGCCAAAGGACGGGCAGGTCGCCGTTGGATGAACTGCCAGCGCACATAAAGCAGGTGACATACTTTGGCGAAAGAGCGGACTGGTCTCACGACAGTAAGAAAATACTGTTTCTGGAAAAGACCTTTGGTGATGCGTACGAAATTGAGCTGGCGACAAGAATTATTCGCCCGATGACGCACCATTACTTTCACGAAGGCTACACGCGGGCACTTTATCTGGCTAACGGCGACATCCTGCTGTCGGGGGCACGACAATTTGACGCCAACGATCCCTGGCCAAGCCGAAGCGAGAAAAATGCAGAATTATGGGTGCTGAAAAAAGACCTTTCCAGTCCGCCTACGCCTCTGGGTGAAAAGTGCTCTGAAGGTCCTGCGGTTTCGCGCAAGTATATGCGAATCGTCTGGACACAAGGCGGAGCATTTTATATGGCGGATATTGTTTATAAAAACGGTAAGCCTGAACTGGCAAACAAAAAGAAGATTTTAGACAGGCGGGATTTGCCTTTTGAATGTGGTTTGGAAACGCAGAATTTTCGCTCACCCGACGAAAACGAGTTGATATTCAGTGCATACGGCTATCAGGGCACAGAAGTTATGGGTCTAAATCTGCAAACAGGCAAGGTTACAAACTATTCGCTGGCGCCGGACCAGTATGATGAGCCGGAAGGAATCTTCCCGGATGGCAAATTTACGCTGGTCGAGTGTGACAAGCACAATCCTAAAGGGTCTCAGTATATCGACATTTACAAGTTAGCTCTGGATGGCTCAGGCGAAACCGAGAGGCTGACATTTTTTGCTGACTATCCCGGCTACAAGGCCTCCAACCCGGTAGTCAGTGACGATGGCCGATTCATCGCATTTCAATTTGCCAGAACATCCGACCCGGCTGGCGTGGGTAGAGGTATATTGATTTTTGATTTACAGATGTATGAAAAAGCAAAGAGGCCTGCAGCTAAGTAGTGCTCTGTCGCTGGCTATTTGAGCAGTTGTCATTGCGAGGCCTGCCTTGCAGGCCGTGGCAATCTCATTATGAAATGGCAGAGATTGCTTCGCTGCGCTCGCAATGACATCCAGTGGTTGAGTGGCGACAAAGCAGTAGGCGGAAAATAGAAATTGCAAATTCGTGCTGTCTGGCTTAGATTAGCAACCGTTGCTGGCCCGCCGCCCTGACTCTTGCCCGCCAGACGTATGGCGGGCGAGTCGGCAGACGCGGGGGCGGGCAAATACAGATTTTCCGGTATCCAGGAGCAAAGTATGGCGGAAGCTAAACCGACACGCGAACAAGCCTTTTCACTGCTGAAAGAATACAACAAAAATGAGAGCTTGATTAAGCACGCCTTAGCTGTCGAGGCGGTTATGCGTTATTGTGCCCGCAAGAAAGGCCAGGACGAAGAAAAATGGGGAGCCATCGGACTCGTTCACGATCTGGACTATGAGCAGTTCCCTGACCAGCATTGCAAAAAGACCGAGGAGATTCTCAGGGCCCATAATTGGTCGGACGATTACATTCGGGCGGTGCTATCGCACGGCTGGGGTTTATGCACCGATATCGAACCTCAAAGCGAATTGGAAAAGACGCTCTACGCAGTCGATGAGCTTGTCGGACTGGTGGTGGCTGTGGCACTTGTGCGGCCGAGCAAAAGCGTAATGGACATGGAGCCAAAGTCTGTCAAAAAGAAATGGAAAGAAAAATCTTTCGCAGCAGGGGTAAATCGTGATGTTATCGAAAAAGGCGCCCAGATGTTAGGCATGGAATTGAGTGAGCTTATCGGCGATGTGATTATGGGGATGCGCCAAGTCGCTGACGAAATTGGGCTAAGAGGCAACCCGTAGTAATTGAAAATTGACAATTTAGAATCGACAATTCAAGAAATGACTCAGCGACGACGTTACAGTTGGCTGGTGAAAGTATTGGCTTGGTCTTTTGCCGCTCTGTTCTTTATCGGCAGTTGCGGAAACAGTGATGATCCAGGTTCGGGTCAAGACCAACTGCAGCGCAGCACCCTTATTCGCAAAGCTGGCCAACCGGGAGTGTTAGTAGTCGGTAGTGAGGTCGTAACTTGCGACGAGATTATCGCCACGCCTATGGAGTACAATCAGATGATTGTGTCACTTGCTGAGCTACTGGCACCAGTTGCGCAAAGCGGCTCGCTGGAGCAGTTCAAGCAGTGGACTCGGCCGCGAGTCGATGAGGTCGTCACAAGCAGAATTTCTTACATTCTACTTTATCAGCAAGCTAAAAGACAGGCGGGCCAGAATATCGATGAAGCTCTGGAAAAAGCGGCAGAAAAGGAGTGGCGAAGGTTTGTGCTGCGCTTCGGAGGCGATGAGGCTAAGGCCGAAGAGGCACTGCGGCAGCAGAAAATAGACCGCAAAGGCTTCAAGGATTACTGGAAAAAGGAGTTTCTGCGTCAATCCTATATTGCGTCAAAATTAGGTGGCAATAGGCCCATCACTCAGCGGGAACTGCTGCAGTGCTACAACGATATGAAGGACAAATCCTTTGCACTTCCGGCGAACCTTACGTTCCGGCTTATTGACATCGAGCCTGCGAAACTTCAGATAGCAGACCCGCAGCAAGATTCGCTCGAAAGTGCCAGGAAGTTGGCGGAGGAATTAGTCAATCGAATACGGGCGGGCGAAGACTTCGCAGAGCTGGCAAAGCAATATTCACATGGGTATATGCGGGAATTTGGAGGATTGTCCAGACCGGTGAATCCGGAGTCGTTGGCCAAGCCTTATGACGTACTTGCGGATGCGGCGGAGAAAATAGAGCCGGGCCAGGTTGCAGATCCGATTGAAGTCGAGGGGCACATCTTTATAATGAAGCTCGAAGAAAAACGCTCAAAAAGCTATGAACCATTTGAAAAGGTGCAGGAGCAATTGGAACAGAAGATTCTGGCCGATCGCCAGAAGGAAGCTATTGAGAAGCTCAATGCTGAGCTTATGGAACAGATGGTTTTAAGTGACAAAGATAGTTTTGTAGATTTCTGTCTGGAGAAAATTTACAGAATGAACAAGCAGTGAATTTCATTTTCGATTTTCGATTGCCGAATGACGATTGAAAATCGCGAATCCACGATCGGAAATCGAAAATCAGCAATGGGAAATTTGATGAGGTACACTATGAAAACGGCGAAGATCTTAATTGTCGATGATGACCCTGACCTGAGGCAGGCACTGAAGGCGACTCTGCGCAGCAAGCAATATGCGGTGGTGACAGCATCTGACCGGCCGGAAGGAATGGAGAAGATTAAGAGCGAGAGGCCAGATTTAATCATACTGGACGTTGTTATGTCCACATGGCAGGACGGCTTCGAAATGTCCAGAGAGCTAAAAGCAGATCCACAGTTCAAAGATATGCCCATTCTCATGCTGACGGCGATCAAGGACAGAACCGGCGTAGATTTCAAGTCGTCGGCAGGCGACCCCAATTGGCTGCCAGTAGATGGATTCCTGGATAAGCCTGTCGAGCCTGAAGTCTTGCTGGCTGAGGTGGAAAAACTCCTATCCAAAAGAGCTTGAAATGGAATCGACGCCTCAGATTGCAAGGCTTGTCAAGCGCGCTTATTGGCTGATAAAGCTGCGGTGGATAGCCATTATAGGCGTAGGTGCAGCTACATTCTTTGCCCATAGTATCATGGGCGTTTCAGTGCAGGATGTGCCGCTGTACTGTATTGCTGCTGCACTTATTTTTCACAATGTCCTCTCATTGCTGCTGTTAAAAAAAATCCTAAGAGCAAGTACCACAAATGTCATTGCTTCGATCAAGAGGATAATCAATCTCCAGATATCTATCGATCTTGTGATTTTAACTATCCTGTTGCATTTTTCCGGTGGAATCGAGAGTCCCATCGTCATTTATTTCGTGTTCCACATGATCATAGCGAGTATCCTGCTGTCGGTATGGGAAAGCTACCTACAGGCTACTTTTGCCGTAGCGCTGATAAGTCTTTTGGCTGTGCTGGAGCATAAAGGAGTCATCCCGCACTACTGCCTGCAAGGTTTCCTCACATGTAATATGCAGGATGGGGCCTTCTACGTTCTGGGAACCGTCTTTATTCTCTCCAGCACCTTGTATCTTGTGGTGTACATGACCAGTTCCATCTCTACACAGCTAAGGAAGCAAGAAGAAGCCTACAGACAGGCTAACCTCCAGCTTCAGCAAAAAGACCGCATAAAAGACGAGTATGTTTTGCGCCTAACTCACGACATCAAAGCTCATCTTGCTGCTATCCAAAGTTGTCTCGGTGTGCTTGTCAACAAGTTAGCCGGTCCGCTCAACGACCAGCAGACCGACTTTGTCGATAGGGCATACAACCGCACCAAAAAGCTCACCACCTTTGTGAGGGCTCTATTGAGACTGACGCAAATGCGACTTAGCGATAAATTCGAAATGGGCATCTTTTCGTTGAGCAACACCATATCCAGCGCCATCGACACCGTCAGAGCAAAAGCCAAAGACAAAATGCTAACTTTAACTGCCGATGTCGAACCTTCAGTTGACAAAGCTTTTGGCGATCAGTTTTCCATCGAAGAGACAATAACGAATCTACTGCTTAACTCAATCAAGTACACGCCCGCAAAGGGAACCGTCCAGGTCAATGCCAAGGACAATGGAGACGCGCTTCTGGTTGAGATAGTCGATACTGGGATTGGCATACCGACAAACGAAATCGATAAGGTCTTCGACGAATTTTATCGAGCCAGCAATGCCAGGAAGGTTGAAAGAGATGGCACCGGCCTGGGGCTGTCGATAGCAAAGCAGACCATCCAAAGACATGGTGGCAATATATGGGCTGAAAGCCAGGAAGGTGCCGGAACCAAAATTAGTTTCACGCTACCCAAACGTCAGGATTAACGAATGGAAATTGTGGCACACGGCATAGACCTTGTTGACTGTCCCCGGATAGAGGATATGGTCAAGCGTCACGGGCAGCGCTTTATCGACAGGATTTTCACCGCTGCCGAACAGGCCTATGCTGAGTCGAATAAAAGGCCGATCGAAAAATTAGCGGGTCGCTTTGCGGCAAAAGAGGCCATTTTGAAACTTTTGGGGACCGGCTGGCGCGGAAAAATCGCCTGGACAGATATCGAAATCACCAACAACTCCGCAGGTCAGCCGGAGGTGGCACTTACCGGCGAGGTTAAAAAGATCGCCGATGGGCTCGGCGTTAAACACGTAAGCGTGAGCATCACGCACACAGCAAATTTTGCCATAGCATCAGCAGTTGCACTAAGCCACAAAGGCGGAAAAGCACAAAGTAGATAAAAAAATTCTAAATCCGAAATCCGAATATCTAAATCCTAAACAAGCACGAATTACCAAAATCCCAATGTAACAAGCAACAAATGGTCGTTTCGGTCATTTTAGTCATTTGAATTTGTTTCGAATTTAGGGTTCAGTGCTTCGTATTTCTCTGCCTACGGCGGAGCGGATTACCTTCAAATTCAATCCCTTATTTTACAAGCGCAGATGGAATGTTGGGACTCTTCGGATTTACGCACACTTTTTGCGTAGAAGGATTAATGACCAAATCCATATCTTCCATTGGAACGGCCCCCATCAAGACAGAATCGCCCAGCACTAATGCTCCCGTAAAACATGTACGATTTTCAAAGTTTATTTGCACTGGACCAACATATGGCACAACTTGAGATTTACCATCCGCAGTAGTTACTTCTCTTTTTTCAATCGGTTCTAAACCCAATTGTAAACTGATATGTTCAGGGATACATAGTGTCATTGCCCCGTCATCAACAAGAGCCTTGGCAGATATAGGCTTAATTTTGTTATTTTTAGGATTTTTGATAGAAATATCTGCGTATACATAGCCCATTTTGATTGCTCCTTTTTCAGATGTTTAGGATGAGACTTTTGCTATGCGTTCAGCAACCCACACTTTGATAATGGATTGTCGAGGCACGCCCAGACGTTTTGCCTCTTTATCTAATAAGTGAATCATCCACAGAGGAAAATCTACATTTACTCTTTTTTGTTCTTGTCCAGGTCTTCTGGCTTTTGATATATGCAGGTATTTAGAAATATCATTGCCATCATCAAATTTCTTGTCAAATTCCTTAGCTTTCATAAATGTCGATCTCCTCTTTTCTGGAGCGTCGTACCGAGATAATCCAGAGCATTAAAGCAACTTTACGAATTCATTGATAGTAAGTTCAGCGTCACGTAGTAATTTGCGCATGAGACCTTTACCTAATGTTTTATGACGAGGTATTGTTAAGGGCTGCTTTGTACTATCGCTTTTGTGGCGCATTCGTACGTGGCTACCTCGTTGTCGGATAACTTGATAACCTATCTTTTCAAAACATTTTATGGCTTGATTGCCGGAAATGATAGGTAATTTAGGCATAGGATAGTGTGTAGAAACTTAATTCTTGAGGCTGGAAATTTTTAAGGGCTTCTTTATTTTCTTTTTCTTCGAGGCATAAGTCAATTACTTCTCGAATGTTTTTCAGGGCCTCATCAATGGTGTTTCCCTGGCTGTAGCATCCTGAAAATACAGGACATTCGACTACATAAAAGCCATCTTCATCTTTTTCTATTAGTATAGGCAACTGATAGCGTTTTTTCATTTTCTAATCACCTCAGCTATAAAAAATAACATATAAGTCTTGATAAATCAAATAATTTATTTCGATAATTTGTTATATCTAATGTGGGACTCATTTTCCGGCCGGGCGATTGACAAAAGGAAATCAGGCTATCAGAAAATCAAGGTGCAGTCCACAGGACGCCTTACGGCGGAAATCAGGAAATCAGAGAGAAGGTGATCAGGAAATCGGGATACCAGGATGCAGGAGATCAGGTCAATAGGTTATCAGGAAAATGTTAATTCACCTATGGCGGATAAATCTGATACCTGGTACCCCTATACCCACTTCCTGATACTCTGATGTCCTGATATTCAATTCATAATACAGTGATAACCTGCTACCCACAATCTGATAACCTGATTACCTGATAGCCAAAACGTCTTTAATTCCAATCTCTCAAAGCGCAGAAGAATAAGCTAACTGTCGTCCTGGTCCCAAATGCCTCGTGTCCGACTCTGATAGAAAAAAACCTATTTTCCTATGACTTGGATTGAACGAAAGAGTTGACCAGTTCTTCGCATCAGGTATTTTTATCAATTGACGAAGGGTAGCCAAGAAAAAGGACTCATTGCCTTTGGGAAAAATGCAAAAATAAGGTATGCAACAGGAACAACAATACAAGGGAAACCCAGTGCCATATGCAATACATTATCGCGAACCATCTCAGGATTGATTAGTTCTTCCCATCGTGATTGTTCAGCAGCCGATTTAACTGGGGAGATTGCAACTAAAAAACCGGCAATCCATAGAATCCAAGGACATGTATTATGCTTAGAAATGACTTGTCTAACATAACCAACGGTTAGAGCAACGAAAAGGATTATAAAAATACATTGACCGATAGCACTAAACAATAATCCTGTCCATCTTCGAGCTTGATATGCTCTTGTGTACGGGGGCATATCACACCTTGTCTTCCACGTAAGTAAAGCTCCCGGCGCACCGGCGAAGCCCATTAGTATTGAGCCAACAAAACCACTTATCTTGGCTGCTATGGCGAATATTGCCAGAAAAAGAAAAGTTTCAACCTGCGAGATCTCACCGAAAATATGGATAAACAGGGTTAATATTGCCAGAATAAGAAAGATAAGTATTCCGATCATTATGCATCTCCTCGACGAGCTTAAGTTTGTATTTCTGAATTTTCTTAAGCCATCTGTATATTTTTATATAGAGGTTTAGCAATGGGCTTTAGGCATTTTGAGACGTACGGGGCTTCTATCGCCAGCGGCCTGGCGTCCAAGTCCAGACTCGTCCTCTTTGCCTGGTTCGATCAGGTACCCATACCTGACCTCGGCGAGGTGGTGCTTCCCAGTGCCCTTCTCTCCAGACCCATCTGTTTCCGCTTATAATATAGCGGCCTTCAATCCAGACATGGAGTCTGTTTGGTGGGGGTGGCCGAGTAACAACTACAATAGGTGGAGGCGGTGGGCCATAGTCAATTTCAATCTCCCCGGCTGAAATATGACCCAAAGGTACAATAACACAGCCAGTTATATAAAAAACCGCCAAAAAGCGAGACTGTAGCATCTTTACAGAGTTCCTTTCTATCCCGCTTTTCGCATCTGGCCCGTTCTGCTGCGATGCAACACCTTTATTGTCCAATCTCGCCTGACGATACGTACGTCCCGCTGCATATCAAG
>Ga0315312_1001746_pt1 | contig 16153 bp, 13 predicted proteins | sample TDP7_MG_FD_203629 | JGI IMG/M metagenome (GOLD analysis project Ga0315312, IMG submission 203629) | Freshwater sediment microbial communities from Lake Towuti, South Sulawesi, Indonesia - TDP7 | ecosystem: Environmental > Aquatic > Freshwater > Lake > Sediment | place: Indonesia: South Sulawesi... | reverse complement strand
CTGGGAGCGGGATATCCAAGAGTCCTCTTAAAAATTCAGGAATCTGTTGGCATCATTTTCAATAAGATAGTTTCGCTCGGAGCAGGTAGATTAGGGTTTCTCCGTATATTCCAAAGAGTTTTTAACAATATTTTGGATCAACTGGCTCTGTTCGGAATGCATATAAGAATCCTTTTCCGTCATATTCTACCTAATTCGATATATCCGGTGTTGGTTCAGGCGACATTAGACATTGGGGGCGCCATCCTAACTTTTTCAGCGCTGATGTTTCTCGGCTTTTCGCCCAGTCCAGCCCTTCCAGAGCTAGGCAATTTAGCAGCTGAAGGAATATATCATGTATTTGACGCTCCTTGGCTGATTGTTTTCCCAGGGCTAACAATCCTCCTTATAGCCTTGGCTTTTAACCTCGTAGGGGATGGTCTCAGGGATGTTTTGGACCCGAGGCTTAGGCGATAAAGACTCTGAGGGAGCGGGGTGAGAAAAGAAGGCCCTATCCTTAAAATAAGGGACTTAAGAGTAAAATTTCGTACATATAGAGGCGAGGTAAAAGCACTAAATGGCGTAGACCTCAAGCTTTATCGTCGCGAGGTCCTAGGTCTTGTTGGAGAATCGGGTTGCGGAAAATCCGTAACAGCCCTCACTTTAATTAACCTTCTTCCTCAAAATGCATATGTTGTCGGCGGAGAGATTCTTTTCAAGGGAGAAGACCTTCTAAAAAAGTCGGATGAAGAAATGAGGCTGCTACGAGCAAAGGAATTTGCCACAGTATTTCAGGACCCCATGACTTTCCTTAACCCCGTATTGAAGGTGGGAACCCAACTTGAAGAAGTGTTCACGCTTGATAGGAACTTCTTAAAACAAGTGGTGATCAGTAAAAAATCTCAAGGAAGAAATATAAGCTTTAGCGATTTCCTATCTGGAGAAAAGAATTACAATCCTGAAGCTATAAGCAAGTTAAAAGTGGCAAAGAGTGATGTAAAAAAGACTGTTAAAAGCCTATGCTTAGAAGTTCTTAGATTGGTTAAGTTACCAGACCCCGAAAGACTACTGAAGCAATACCCATTTGAGCTGTCAGGAGGCATGAGGCAAAGGGTCATGATCGCAATGGCATTAGCTAGAAGACCATCAGTTTTCATAGCGGATGAGATAACCACAGCCCTAGACGTAACAATCCAAGCCCAAATACTTCATTTGTTAAGAGAACTGCGAGATAAAATAGATGCTTCAACCATCATGATCACCCATGATCTATCAGTTGCTGCTGAGATCGCTGACAGGGTTGCGGTCATGTACGGCGGAAATGCTGTTGAGGTCGCTCCAACGAGAGAGATATTCAGGAAACCTCTCCACCCCTACACTAAAATGTTGATGAAGGCCATTCCAAATGTGAGAAGACCCGTAAAAAGACTCGAATCAATACCGGGAACCGTACCTGAAATGATTAATCCGCCTTCTGGCTGCCGCTTTCATCCGCGTTGTCAATTTGCCATGAAAAAATGTAGTTTGGAGATTCCGAAGCTCAAAGAAGTTGTGGAAGGACATGAAGTAGCTTGCTACTTATACTGAGGCCGAGAGTAGAATGGAAGAAATATTAGCCGTTAAAGACCTTAAAACTTGGTTTCCAATCAAAAGTGGAATTATTCAAAGGACAATAGGATATGTAAGGGCGGTCGACGGAGTTAGTTTCCACGTCTGTAAAGGTGAAACCTTCGGCCTCGTAGGCGAATCAGGCTCAGGCAAAACAACCTTGGCTAGAAGCATTTTAAGGTTGATTGAACCCACAGAAGGAAGCGTCTACTTTGACGGTGTTGATGTTACAAAAGCAAAAAAGGGGAAACTAAGGAAGACCCGCCGTAAAATGCAGATAATTTTTCAGGACCCGTATGCTTCTCTCGACCCTAGACAGACAGTTAACTCCATGTTGATTGAATCTATGAAAATTCACGGCATCGCGTCCAATAGGGTTGAAGTTCGCAAAAAAGCCTTGGAGCTTCTCACGAAAGTCGGACTTAGCGAGGAACACCTCTACAGATTCCCCCATGAATTCAGCGGTGGTCAAAGGCAGAGAATAGCTGTAGCGCGAGTTTTAGCCGTGAACCCCGATTTCCTCATTTTGGACGAGCCTACATCCTTCCTCGACGTTTCAGTTCAAGCGTCTGTTCTTAATCTCTTAAATGACCTACAAAGGGAATTTAACTTGACCTACATGTTCATTTCCCATAACCTAGCCGTAGTTCACCATATGAGTGACCGCGTTGGAGTCATGTACCTAGGAAAAATCGTCGAGTTGGCGGACAAAAATGCAGTATATACTTCTCCAAAGCACCCTTATACCTTTCACTTGATGGTCGCCATACCTTCACCAGACCCGGAAGTCCAGAAAGAAGAAGTACTCCTAAAGGGCGATGTCCCCAGCCCGGTCAACATTCCCCCAGGATGTCGTTTTCACCCAAGATGTCCGTATGCAACCGATAGATGTAAACACGAAGAACCACTACTCACAGAAAGGAACGGGCATTGGGTGGCATGCCATTATGACATAGACTTTCAAAGCGGTGTGATAAAGTCTTGAAAGAAAAAAAGAAGAAAAACTTGGGATGGAAAGATTATGTCGCTCTAATAGTAGCCTATTTAACAACGATCCTCCTCCCGCTTATAATATTTATATCAATCCTATTGATCATACTACTTCTTGCAGCATTGTAGTTAGAGAAAACTATACAGATTAGGTTACCTATCTCTATTGATTCCGTAAAACTTTGTGTAGAAGTCCTTTAAAAGAAAACCTAGAAATAAAGAGTAGAACACGAACGAGGTAAAAAGGTTGATCATAACTATTGGATCATTGAAGCTCCGTATTAACGACTTAAAGATGGAAGAATACCTTTCAGGGCTATACAATGTACCCGTAAAGCTCGCGGATTTCAGGAAACTAGGTGAGGGCTTTCACAACGCAGGCTTCCTACTAAGATTCATAGCTGGAGAAGATGAAAAAAGCCTAGTGATGAGGGTTGTGCGTGGGGACACGGGCTGGGGACACGATTATCTGGGTGACCGTGCAGCGGTCTTGCTTCTTCAGCATCGTCTCTTTAACACCGCGCCCGAGAAGACGTGTTGTCACTCAGTGGATGTGGCTTGCATAACCAGAAAGGGAAACGTGGTTTCTATTGGCGACTCAGTGGATTTTTTTAACCTAGTGGAGGAGGTGACTGAGACAGACGGCAGGGCCTACGTGGAAGACCTCTTTGAGATAGCCAAAAGGAAGTCATTGACTGATAGGGATAGAAAAAGATGTTTGATTATTGCCGACTATCTTGTGAATTTGCACTCTATCAAAAAGAAAAATGATCTTTTGTACATGAGACATATTCGCGATCTCGTTGGTCACGGTGAAATGCTTATGGGGGTGATTGACACTTACCCAAAACCTGAGACCCTGGATTTCACTTCTCCAGAAGAGATAATCGAAATAGAACGGAAGGCCGTGACTTGGCGCAACAGAATAAAGTACATGACCCACCGCCTCTCCCGGATCCACGGGGACTACCACCCCTTCGGAAATATAAGGTTCCGCGAAGACAACTCTATGATGGCCCTAGACCTCGCACGTGAAGAGTTCGGAGAACCAGCCGACGACGTATCCGCCCTAACCATCAACTATCTCTTCCTAAGCCTATGGAAATTAGGCGACTATGTTCAACCCTTCAAAGAGCTAATGGAAACTTTTTATGAGAGGTACTTAGACAAAACGGGAGACGAGGAAATTCTGAGGGTGATAGCCCCCTTCTATGCCTTTAGGGGCCTTGTGGTGGCGCATCCTTTGTACTACCCGGAAATGGAAAACAAAAAAAGAAGGAAAATCTTCAACTTTATCAACAACGTCCTAGACGCTGAAGAGTTCAACCCAAAACATATAAAATCCTATATAAGCAGAGAATAGAGAAACGTTCATATTTTCTATAACGTACTGTTTGAAGAAACGTAGGAGGTTCATCTTTTGGACTTGATCGTTGATGACGGAACCGTCGTCACCATGGGTCCCAAGGGAATTATTCGGAATGGCGTAGTTGTAGTTGAGGATGACTGCATAGTTTATGTGGGCAAGAGCGGAGACGTGAGGCGCCGTTACTCCGGCTATGAGAAAATCGATGCTGAAGGAAAGGTGGTGATTCCGGGTCTCGTGAACACTCACCACCACGCGGCTATGAGCCTGCTCCGCGGTTACGCCGACGACTTTCCCCTCCAAGAGTGGCTAGAGAAATGGATATGGCCCCTAGAAAAATACATAACAGGGCGCGACGTTTATGTTGGTGCACTTTTAACTGCCATAGAATCGATTATGGGTGGAACAACCACAGTTAACACCATGTACCATTATATGAAAGGCGGCAGCGAAGCAGAAGCCTTCGCTAAAGCCGGGCTCCGCGGTGTTATCGGTCATGTGTGCTTTTCTTGGAGAAAGGATGATGACAGGAAGGCTTTAAGAGCACTGGCTGAAGACTGGCACGGCAAAGCAGATGGGCTGATTCGGGTTAGTGTGGACCCCCACTCCGCTTACACGGTTGACCTAGAATACATGAAGGAATTAAAAGTTCTCGCTGACGAACTTAACAGGAAGTATGGTTCTTCTGAGTCACCTATCATGCTGCACACGCACATTGCAGAAACACAGGACGAGCCTGAAAAGATCAAGGAGGCTTTTAATGTATCCTTTAAGGGCGGGGTAGCAGAATACCTAGACTCCCTAGGCTTTTTAGGGGAAGACGTAATCGCCGCCCACTGCGTTGCGCTCACCCAAAGGGATATAGAACTACTTAAAGAACGAGGGGTCAAGGTTTCCCACAATCCCATCTCGAATCTTAAGCTAGCCTCAGGCATAAGCCCAGTGCCAGACTTATTAAAAGCCGGAATAACCGTTGGCTTAGGCACGGACAGCTCCTGTTCAAACAATGATTCTGACATGTTTGAGGTCATGAAGACAACAGCCCTTCTGCATAAGGGGGTTTACAAAAATCCGACATTACTGCCTGCCGCGCAGGTTTTTAGGATGGCAACAATCGAAGGCGCTAAAGCCCTCTTGTGGGATAAGCAGATAGGATCAATAGAGGTCGGCAAAAAAGCCGATTTGGCGATAGTTGATTTCAAGAAGCCTCACTTGTGCCCCTTGTTCAATGAGTTAAGCCACCTCGTTTATGCGGCAAGGGCAGCTGATGTGGACACCGTTCTGATCGACGGAAAAATTGTTATGGAAAACCGAGAGGTAAAAACAGTGAATGTTGATGCAGTTCTTGAAATAGCGGAAAAAGCGAAGAGCCGCCTTTTGGATCGCCTTAAAAAAGGAAAGTAATAGATATTCTGGGGCGGTCAGCCTTTTAATGGCAATGGAGATATCTTCCTTTCTTCGAGAACGAAGGTAGTATAAGTATCTATAACGTCCTTTGAATCGTAGAGCTTCAAAAGAAGTAGGTTATATTGCGAAATATCACGTACCCTCATGATTGCAAAAAGTCCATAGTCTTCCCCTGTTCTGTAAAGGTCTGTAACTTCATTCATTTTAGCTAAAAAATCCTGTGCAACGGTGTCATAAGAAGCAGGATTTACTTTGATTCTGACTACTATTTTTGTTTTGATCCCAATTTTCGCCTCATTTACTCTAATGGTGTGTCTCAGAATAACGCCATTTGTCTCGAGTTTCGTTAGTCTCCTAAAAACTGTTGGTTGAGATATTCTGATTCCAATTTTCCGCAATAGCTTGCTGATCTGCGTTGTTGAAAGTGGCTGCGGGACTTCAATATATCTGTCTTGATTTAGAAGTAGTTCCAAGATTTTCATATCTACGTCATCTAGATCCAAAGCTTTCAGTTTCCTTTCAAATTCAAATGGGGAACCAAACTCTTTAAAAATACGAATTACATTTACGACACGATATTTCTTAAAAAAGCTCTCTGACATGGCTTCATCTATTTTTTTAAGTATTTGACTGAAATGTTCATCGTCGCTAAATCTGAATCTTCCTAAGAGGGAGTACTCCCCTGTTATGCCATCCAACATATCGCATGACTTAATCTTTTCAAGCAATTCTGCTAGCCAAGGTTCATGCGGGTTTGTCTTCAACTCAAAAAACACGGTTCTCTTAAGTCCTACTAAACATGGGTTTAAAATAACCGTTGGACCGAGAATAACTTGATCACGGAACAAATTTTTTATCCTATTCTTTATTGCAAATCGTGAAAGCCCCACTTTTTCGCCGATACTCGTAAGAGAAGTTCTGCTGTCACTTCGAAGTGTTTCCAAAATTGATAAATCACTCGAGTCCAAATTCATAGGAACCACCTTTTAGAATAAAATGTTCATTTTCAACCATTTTATTCACTAATTATAGAAAATAAATGAAAAATATAAATATTACGTAATTGATAATTTTTAAATGGGTGAAAATTTGACCGAATTTAAAGTAAGAGACCTCTCATTGGCTGAGCAAGGCTCATTACTAATTGAATGGGCTTCCGCGCATATGCCTGTTCTTAATCAAATCAACAATCAGTTCAGAAAAGAAAAACCGCTCGTGGGCATTACGATAGGCGCATGCTTGCATGTAACAAAGGAAACCGCTGTGCTTGTGAGGGCGCTTATGGCGGGAGGAGCTAAGGTTGCCCTATGCGGGTCTAATCCCTTGTCCACTCAAGATGAAGTGGCGGCTGCCCTCTCAGAAGAGGGATTTAACGTGTATGCATGGCGCGGTGAAACAACGGAGGAGTACTACTGGTGTGTAAATAAAGTGATTGATTATGCTCCCCGTGTCACGTTGGATGACGGCGCTGACCTAGTGAGCACAATTCACATGAAAAGAAAAGAAGCGCTGAAAGATGTGAAGGGGGGAACCGAGGAGACCACAACAGGGGTTATACGCTTACGGGCAATGGCTAAAGCTGGAGCCCTAAAGTATCCAATAATAGCTGTAAATGACGCGTACACGAAGTATCTATTCGACAATCGATATGGCACAGGACAGAGCACCCTAGACGGAATACTTCGAACCACCAACGTTCTGCTTGCTGGAAAGAACTTTGTGGTATGTGGTTACGGATGGTGCGGCCGTGGGTTGGCCCTCCGGGCGAGGGGCATGGGCGCGAACGTTGTCGTTGTCGAAGTGGACCCAGTGAGGGCGCTTGAGGCGGTCATGGACGGTTTTCGCGTAATGCCCATCAGCAAGGCATCGGAAACATGCGATATCTTCGTGACCACCACTGGAAATATTAGCGTTATCCGGAGGGAACACATGCTTAAGATGAAGGACGGCGCCATCCTCGCCAACAGTGGACACTTTAACGTTGAGATCAACATACCCGACCTAGAAGGCATTTCTTCCTCCAAGAGAACCATCCGCCCCAACCTAGAGGAGTACACACTCCAAAATGGAAGGAGGCTATATTTACTGGCGGAGGGGAGGCTGGTGAATCTTGCCGCAGCAGAAGGACACCCAAGTGAGGTCATGGACATGTCCTTCGCTAATCAAGCCCTTTGTGTCGAATACCTAGCGAAACAGAGGAAAATGAAGCCGAAAGTCTACAGTGTTCCTGAGGAAATCGACAGGTCTGTGGCGCGGCTCAAGTTAAGAGCGATGAACGTGAAAATAGATGAGCTAACAGAGGAACAAAGGCGGTATTTGACCGCCTGGGAGGCGGGAACCGTTTAATTCCGCCCTAAAGGGCGCATGTACATTGTTCGTTATATGCCATTCTATGGCAAACTTTAAATTTGGTTATAACCAAAAAAGGCTACATCATGGAGTGGTGATGGTATGGCAAGTAAAGATCAAGCAATCGGCGCGGTAATATTCATAGTTTGCGTAGTCGTTGCAATCGGATATTTCCTTGCTTTATTCCTTTCAAACTTCACAATTGATGTGTTCAGTTCGGTCGGTCTAACAGTTGACAAAGCATGGCTTAGATTCTGGTTGGTTGCGTTTCCAGTATTCATTGCATTTGTGGTTATATTGGCTATTGGGGCTTGGATAGGCTGGACAATGGCCACAACTCCGCCGCCGAAACCGCTTGAGGAAATCGAAGCCGAAGAGAAGTTAGAAGAGGAGAAAGAAGAGGAAAAGCCGGAGCCCGCAGAGAAAGCAGAAACTGAAAAAAAGAAGAAAAAGTAATTCCTTCTTTTTTATCGGTTTCATAAAGTGGGGCTCCATATGGGTAAGGTCAGGGGTCTAGTTCTTTGTGGAGGTCCAGGCACGAGACTTAGGCCCATCACGTACTACTTCCAAAAGGCTATGATCCCTATTGGGCCTAAGCAGAAACCAATGCTGGAATATGTGGTTCGGCTCCTTAGTTTTCACGGAATCAAGGACCTGAATTTTCTGGTAGATTACAAAGCAGAACAGATTGCAAACTATTTTGATGACGGCTCAAGGTTTAATGTGAAAATCTCTTATGTGTACGATGATCCAAAGTTGAAGGGAACCGCTGGCTCGGTACTTAACGCTTACATGCAGGGTGCTGTGAACCTAAAGGACACGCTACTTGTGTATTACGGGGACATCCTCACAAACATGAACATAAAGGATTTATTGCACCACCACAAGGATCGGGAAGCCTCGGCAACTATTGCTCTAGCGTCTGGCTTCACGGTCAAGGTTGGTTTGGCCGATCTCGACAGCGACGGCAGAATCAAGGGATTTGTGGAGAAGCCTAAGTTGGAAAAGCCAGTGAGCGTGGGAATAATGGTTCTCGAGGGGAATACACTCATGGATATAGAGCGCTTGGAAAGGGAGAAGGGCGAGTTGGATTTGATGAGGGATGTGGTTCCGCATCTAATAAAGGTCGGCAAACCGGTCTACGGCTACCTGTCAGACATATTCTGGTACGATGTGGGCAGCACTGAGGCCTATGAGAAGCTAAACCCAAAGCTCGTTGAGGACTTGTTGTCTTATCTCTTCTGATGATAGACTGGCCGTCCATTTGATAAAAAGACAAGAAGATAAGGGCACTCATAACAATTACAATTTTGTAAGTGTTCAATTTTCTCGCTTGGAAAGACGACTGCGGATAAGGCCACTATATAACTATAGGTTTAAGTGAGCTTATAGAGAGTTATTTTATCAGGCCTGCTGGAAGGTCGCCATGTCGCACACAATTTTGATTCTGCCCTATACTGTGGAGGACGCTGATAGAAAGAAGCCCTTCGAGTATGACATGGAGGTAGCCGCGGCTCTTTGTTTGGCTGAGGCTAAACGAAGGAAGGGAGGAATTCTAGGCGGCTTGCCAGAGAGGGTTTCCTTTGTTTCAAGGCTATATTATCCTCTGTGGGCGGTTCCTTGGGAAGATGAATCCCTAATTATGGACGCTTTAGTCTTTTTATCCTACACTGTTACACACATGAAGTTACCGGACTTGGAGACCTTCACTGAAGACCTCCAAAAGCATGCGAGGGTCCGCAACCTATATAGAGACTCCTTAAAAACACATGCTAAAACTCTGAGAGACTTCATCGCGTCTGCTGAAATTCCCATAGATGCAGTGATAGCGAACGAGGCCCTCTTGTTAGGGATCTTCGATTATGTTAATCAGGGTTTATCTCTGAAAAAGAACATGGTAGGACCACTCGTTTTGATTCCGCCAAGGCTTGATGAAAAGGCAGCGCTGGAAAAGGCTAGAAAACTCCTAAGTCAATGGAGGCAGATTCAATCGGAGATCAAAGGTTTATACTACGCCATCAACCTTCTGAGCGAGAAGAAAGATTTCCATGAGCAGAAGGTCCTCCGTGAAGTTGAACAAATAAAAGAGAAATATGAAAAGGAAATTCTTAATCTTAAGCCTGTTGTGAAGGAAAGAATTGGGCAACTGATGATGCAGCGGGATGGCGAAATCGAGGAGGTACTTAAGGCAACCGAAAAAGAAGCGAATGCAGCACTTAAAAAAAGGCACAAGCTTGAACGAGAGCTACAAAAATTGGAACTAAGCAAAGATGAGTATCGGCAAAGAAGAAAGGCTCGTGAACGTAAGGGTGATAGGAGGGGTGCATCTCATTGGGATCTAAAAATAAGGATGTGTCAAAAGAAAATTTCTGATGTTAAAAGACAAATTCAAGATGTTTCTCGGCTTGTGGATCGTATCCATAGGCAAAATGAAGCAGAGGTTAAAAGACTAGAGGAAAGTTATCGAGAGGCGATTAACGGGGAAGAAGAGCGAATTCTGGAACTCGAAGCCTTGCGGGACTCTGAAGTTGCGGAGAAGCAGGAAGAAATTGAGGAACTTCGATCAGAGACTTCTTCAATAATAAGACAAATTGAACAACTCATGGAGCAAAAGGTTTCGCATGCGTCTAGACTTGAAGAGCTAACGATTCCTTGGAAAGCAAATGGAGTAACCTTAATTTGTTTACCCTTTTACTTGGTGCGGTACGAGACCGAGGCAAAATCCAGATATGACGTTCATCCGCCAACCGTGGCCGAGGATTATAATGGTATAATAAAGAGGATTCAAAAAGCCGTTTTGAGTTTTAGCCTTGAGTCCCGAATCAATCTTCTTTTGCGCCCTAGATCGAAGGCTATAAAGGAAGTGCTCGCCTCAATTTTCACTCAAAAGATACGGAGGGACGAGGCCTTTGAAAAAGTTGTGTATACCATGGGCTCCTCTAATAATCTTCTTAGGGCTTCAGGCTTCAAGGAAGTATTAACCAGAGGAATGGAAGAATTAGCGAGGGAGGGTTGGATAAGCCTAGAGGAGAAGGATCTAATCCTAAAGACCTATGCATTACCAAGTGCCAATCTTTCTTAATGATTATAAAACTGCAAAGCGTATTCTTATTGAAGGGTTCTAGAATGGTGGTTGATGAAAAGCTGGTGGAGCGAAAACTTCTTTTGAAGCGGGTTTTTCCAAGAACTAAACTTTTTGAGATCGGTAGAAGCTTGAAGCTTCCCTACTTTAAGCGTTTCGTGAGTAGATGGGACGTTAGCGAGGACGACGCGGCCCTTGAGATAGCGTTAAACATAAACGATAAGCAGCTCCAGGAGGTTTTTGACAAGTACGAGCCCCGTGAGTGGGCGGTTTTTAGAGGGAAGTATTACACCTTTGAGGATGGAGATCTTCGCCTTAAGGGGTCTTGGGAAAAGCTTCAAACTAACGTTCATCAAGCCAGGAGAAAGTATGGGAAAGATTGTGTTGCAGTTTTAAAGGCTTTGGTGAAAACCCCTGGAGGCTGTGGCTTAAAGGATATAAAGGATAAGTTGGGGCGGGACATCGATCCCCTTCCCATCTTGGAGGAACTCGAGCGGTTAAAGGTCATCGTCACCTCTTATGAGGGGGATCAATACCAAGAGTGGGCGATATTGGAGGAGGTTTCTCCTTTAGTGCGATTAGAGCTTAAAATGATGTTGCTCCCTCCCAAAGTGGTTTTACCCGCTCCGTTGGCGAAAGTGGAAAGAGTGGATTATGTTTGGGTTGAGGGGCAAAAGGTTAAGAGGATGGACAAAGAGCTTGACGAATATTTATCCGTCTTGCTGATGCATCGTTTAGACGAAGTCATTAAATTTGGAAGGGCCTTCTCTGTCGCATCTTTGGCGGGCTATCTTCAAAGCCTCTTCGGGCCCATTCTATACTTTGACAGCCTGCTAAGCATCATTCAACAGTACGGTCTGGCTGACACAGAAATTGTTCATGAGCAGGGAAAAACGGGGATGCGGACAGGCTGGTCCCTGGCGCTTTTTGGCGAGCCTGGCACTGGAAAAAGTTTTTCTACTCGGGACATGATATTGGGTAAGCCTGACGCAAAGGTTCCCCCTCATGGTATTCCAGGTAGAAATCGCTATTGTGGCGGAATGACGCCGGCGCGTTTCATCAGGATCGGGCAGGCTTATGCTGGGCGGGCATTTAACTTTATTGTGCCGGAGTTTAACGATTGGTTCAAGTACAGGGGCATGGTGGAACCTTTGAAGCTGGCTATGGAGCGGGGTGAGATTAAGTATGAGACCCACCGTGAGATTGTCGGTCCGTATCGCTTTAGCTCCTTCTTTAGTGTCAACTATAACGTTGAAACCTATGGTAAAGGATATGCGGTGACTGTTCAGGATCCCAATTTTAATGCCATCGAGGACAGAACGCTTTGCCGCTTGCACAGGCTAACGAAGGAACGTTACACTGAAATTGCAGAGAGCCAGATGAGGCTCGCCTTCGGTGAGATTGACATTGAAAAGGGTGCCAAGGAAATCCAAGATCACCTCACCCTTCTTTACGCCATCGAGACAAGGCATCCTTTAGTGACGGATCGTTTTTCCTACAAGCCTGTAATGATTACTCCTCAAGTTTATGAGGTAATTAAGCGTGCTAGGAAGTCTATTTTGGAGCAGATTCCTCGGGAGGTGATTAGTTTTTCGGCTCGTTTGGAGGATCGTGCTGTTCGTTTTGCTTGTGCTGCCTCTCTTCTTGACTATTTCAGGTCTGATTTGGATTATATTCCGGTGAGCGGAGATGCCCTTAGGTATGCTGTTAGGCTATATGTGGAGGAAGCTTCTGTGAGGTCTCGGGGCGAATTTGAGCCTGAGGACGCCCTTAAGAGGATTTTTTGAGCTGCCTTGCGCTTTAATGTATATTGTTTTATTCTCTTGCGCATCCCTCTATAGAGGGAGGGGGCCTATAGACAGAGACATGAGTAGAACTATAACCTTGTACACCAACAGTCCTTATATAGAGGGTGAAACTCCTCCGGGTTCCTTGCACGTTTCTAAGACTAAATAATCTTTATTTCAGCTTCTAACCTAATAATTTGGGATTCGAATTGGCTTCCATCATGATCGAAAACGGCATTTTAGTGACGATGGATAAATCTTATCGAATATTGGACGATGGAGCGATCTACGTAGAGGGAAGAAGGATAGTGGATATAGGAAAGACTAAAGTTCTCAAAAAGGCGCACAAAGCAGACGAAGTTATCGACGCGTCCAATTGCGTTGTTATGCCGGGTTTCATAAATTCTCACGTTCATTTTACGTCTGTTCTTGGACGAGGAGTTGAAGATAACTTTACCCTTGAACAATGGCCCAGTTCACCGTCTCCAACTAAAGAGGAACTCGCTGCCGCATTCAGGCTTGTGTGCTTGGAGATGATTAAGGCTGGAGTGACCTGCTACATGAACGGTGCAGGACAAGTAGACGAGAGATATAAAAGTGGGCTTAGAGGTTTTTCTGCTTTCTTAATTCAAAATGAGATGGGAGATTATAAAAAAGCTCTTCAGTACATTCAAAAAAACTGCTCTGACCGAATGCAGCTAATGCTTGGACCATGGTGGGTGCCTGCGGTTCCAGAGGATGTTCTGAAAGAGGTAGGGGAAGTCTCTAAGAGATATGATCTTAAAATACGCATCCATACCGCTGAAAGTATGTGGGAAATACAAGAAATCAAGAGGAAACATGGTTGCGATGGATCCATTGAATACCTAGATAAACTTAGTCTACTATGTCCGAGGCTTATCGCGGTCCATTGCGTTCATGTATCTCCAAGCGAGATCAATTTGATGAAAAAGAAAGGGGCGAGCGTTATTCATTGCCCGACGAGTAATGCCAAGCTGGGCGACGGAGTTGCGCCTTTAATTGAGTTCATTAAAAATGGAATCACGGTCGGATTAGGTAGCGACGGTGTGGCAACTAACAATTGTATCGACATGTTTCAAGAGATGAAGTTTGCGTGCCTCCTTCAAAGGGCAATTCACTGTGATCCTAAAGTGATGAAGGCTGAAGATGTCTTAAGAATGGCAACAATTGATGGAGCAAGACTGCTCGGCATAGACAGTGAGGTGGGCTCTCTCGAGATTAGTAAGAAAGCGGATATAACCATTGTTGACTTCAAAAAGCCACATTTATACCCTAGAACCAACGTCGTTTCACACCTTGTTTACTCAGCCAAAGCTTCCGATGTCGATACAACTATTGTGGATGGCAAGATACTCATGAGAAATAGGAAGGTTTTGACGATGGATGAAGCTACGGTATTGGAGGAAGCTCATAAAGCCTATGAAAGTATCTCAGCTCGGAGAATTACTAAGGGCACTAAAGGGTCTTTAACAGGATTCTGATAGGAAAGGGATGGCTGGAAATGGGTGAACGAAGGGTTTGGGTGCTTCGTCTTGGTCACAGGGTTGAGCGCGATAAGAGGACGACTATGCATGTTTTTTTGGCGGCTAGGGCCCTTTCTGCTTCTGGGGTTATTTATTGTGGCCAAAGGGATAAAGATTTAGAGAAGAGAATTAGGGGTGTTGTGGCTAGGTGGGGCGGGCCCTTTGAGGTTAACTATGAGAGAAACTGGAGGAAGGTGATAGAGGAATGGAAGGAGAAGGGCGCGGTATGCCATTTAACCATGTATGGAATTAATATTGATGACTGCTTGGATAAGATTCCAAAAAATAAAGACCTTCTAGTCACAGTTGGCTCCCAAAAAGTTCTGAGACCAGTTTTTCAATTAGCGGATTTCAACATTGCAGTAGGTAATCAACCCCACTCTGAAGTGGCAGCACTAGCGGTTTTTTTAGATAGATTGTTCCAAGGAAAGGGGCTGAAAAGGGATTTTAAGGATGCAAAAATAAAGGTTGTTCCACAAGAAAGGGGTAAGAAAGTTATCTTTTAATGTGATGCTTTTAGTAGTTTCTTAAGTTGTTCTCTTATTGTACTTTCCAGCTTTTTTTCGTATTCCTCTGGCGACGACCAAACCCATTGGCCATTAACAATTGTGCCCGGAGTGGGCCCATAGATTTCAGTTAAACCCGGGTTCTCCCATAGGTCAAAGACTTCAAATTTGACCTGATGCCCAAATTTGTCAGTGACCTTCTTAGCCCCCGAAAAGTCCGGTGCCCATGGGCATGCAACGCTCCTGAAGGCCCTCACCGGGAGGGGTAGATGTTCTTGTATGGGCAGTTGGACCTCAATAGTTCGGGTCTTAGTTTGCTTGGCTTCGATGTCATAGGTGAGTAAAGCTGGGGCGTGTCTATGTTCTGAACCGGGATACAACCATCTTATTTGGGTATTAAAATTCATTTTATGGAATGGCTCTACAGGCTTCCAGTCGCTTTTCTCAAAGGCGATTAACTTCAATGAGTTGGCTGGTTTGTTGTCGAACCAAGGATGGGGTTTTGTGAACTCTTTCAGTGTTGATTGAACTAAGGCGCTACCAACTCCTTTACGCCGTTCCTTTGTAATTACATCATAGCAGCTGACATACACGCACCGATCTCTATCAGGGAAAATTAATGGTGCAGTGTTTCCTGGTACATATTCGAAAAAGCCAACGGGCTCACCGTCTTTGTAGGCGATTTTCCCAACTTCCCCATATTTATCAATTTGCCTCCTGAGCCAGTTCCGTTTGTATTTGATTCCTTTCACGAACCACGGTATTGGACTCTCAAAATTTTTCCTACCTAGACAACAAACTATTTCATCATCCATATTCTCGATAGTCAGAGGCTTCACTTTTATTGACATGTTAGAAAACCTCTTCTAAAAGAGATCCAATTCATGTGTTAAAGACGCCGCCAAGCTTTTCTGCACGAACTTTAACTTTGTCTGCGAACCAAGGGACCGCTTCGAAAACAACGTTCATGACATCGCCTTCGTATTTTACGTCTCGGATGTCGGCTCGGCTGAAAAGCCATGAGAGAAAGGACATGGACTCGTCTGTCATAGGAAGGATTAAGGACGCTTGAACATATTTCTCAAGGTAATTAATTATCTCTTGTTTGAGAGAAGGAATGTTGGTTTTGTGGAGAGCAGATACGGGCATTGGGTTCGGCGCGGTATCCTTTAAAGCTTCTACTCTATTTTTTATCTCGTCTTCTGACAGCAAATCGATTTTGTTGAGCGCTGTTACGATGGAGATTCCTACTGCCCCTATGTTTTGGAGGGTGTCGAGGCAGCAGGAGATCTTTCTTTCAATTTCCTTCGGAGGTTCGCTTATGTCAACGATGAGAAGGATTAAATCCGCGAAAATAGTTTCCTCAAGGGTGGAATGAAAAGCCTCTATAAGGGTTAGGGGCAAACGATCAATAAACCCAACTGTGTCTGTAAGTAAAACCCTTCTCTTGGAAAATTCCACTGCCCGGGTCGTAGTTGAAAGTGTTGTAAAAAGGCCGGAATCCACGGGAACCGTCTCCTCAGTTAGAGTATTAA
>Ga0315312_1001745_pt1 | contig 16160 bp, 15 predicted proteins | sample TDP7_MG_FD_203629 | JGI IMG/M metagenome (GOLD analysis project Ga0315312, IMG submission 203629) | Freshwater sediment microbial communities from Lake Towuti, South Sulawesi, Indonesia - TDP7 | ecosystem: Environmental > Aquatic > Freshwater > Lake > Sediment | place: Indonesia: South Sulawesi... | reverse complement strand
CCCGTGGCTTCAGCCCCGTAGACTTGAAGGCCATCATGCCGGACATCGCGTCCCTCATTCTAGTCTATGCCTGCATAAGCTTCATCATGCCAACGATTCCTTGGTTCCTAAGAACGCTAGGCATCCCTGACGAGCAACTCCTAACATATACGGCCTTGACGACTATCCTAAATGGTACAGCCTTCGTTGTAGCAACGCCATTCCTCACCAAAACCGTCACAGACAGAACCTTACCCATCCTCTCTATGCTGGCCGCTGGGCCTATTATGATGACGGCCTTTGTGAGAGACCCCTACCTTTTCATAGTCTTGCGGGTAACAATCGGCGCTCTCCAAGCAGGGATACCTCCCAGCCTCCTCGGGGGAGGAAAGTCCGCCAAGAGGGGGATGGTGATGGGCTTCCTCAACTCCGCCCGCTTCTTTGGGATGGCTGTGGGACCTTTCATGGCAACCTCTATTCTAGGCAGTGGCGAGCCTTCGAGGGTTATGAACATGTTCGCAGCCTTCACGGGTATGTCGCTCCTCGCATCCTTGACCGTCTACATGAGTCACACGAGGAGGAGTCTAAGCCGACCTCAAGGACAGTTCCCTAAGTTCCTGGCCTCGAATAGAGACTCTGGATCTAGTACTCAGGGGATTTCCTCCAATGCCTGAGCCCCGTAAAAGAGTGGCTTCGGGTCTCATAGAATTCCGCATCAGGTCGGGGCTCTTCCTCTCCTCATCAGCCGAGGAATCTTTAACTCCCTCCACCGATATAAAGCCCCTCCTGCATCATGGTCGTATAGCAAAGCGAAAAACGTGGGAATCATCAATAACTGAAACACTGCAATAGCGCTTGGTGAAAAACCGAAAAGAAGTGTCGAAATGGAGCTTCCTGAGTTGACTGTTTTGAGCCGACAGATGATGAAAGAAATTGCGGGAAGAAGAATTTCCGAGGTTGAGGTAGCCAATCCCAAATGCTTGAACATGCCTTTTGAACAGTTTCGGAAAGCTATTATCGGAAAAATTATCAAGTCTATTGAAGGCAGAGGCAAGTGGCTCTTCATAAACCTCGATCCGGACCGTATTCTTCTGTTCAATCCAGGGATGGGCGCAGATGTAATCCACTTCGAACCGGACGACAAACTGCCTGAAAAATACCATATAAAATTCACTTTGGACGACAAAACTGGCTTCACTATTCGGGCCTGGTGGTTCTGCTATCTACACGTGGTGCACGCAAATAAGATTGGCGAACATAGATTAACTGCAAAATTGGGCATATCGCCTCTGGATAGTAAGTTCGCATTAGACTATTTCAAACAGTTACTAGAAAAGAAAAGGAGCAACATCAAGGTTTTCCTGCTCGACCAGAAGAGCCTATCGGGAATCGGCAACGTCTACGTCCAAGACATACTATTCAACGCAAGGATACATCCAAAGCGAACGATTTCATCACTTACTAACACGGAGATTGAAGCACTTTACAACTCTTTGAAATCAGTGCTGAACGAAAGTATTGAACTGGGCGGACTAGCTTATGAGAAGGATTTCTACGGCAACAAAGGCGGTTATGGCAAGGAACAATTCAGGATCGCCTACAAGCCCGGTGAGCCTTGCCCTGTATGCCAGACGCCAATACAGAAGATCAAGACGGGCTCGACCAGTAGCTTCATCTGCCCAAACTGTCAATCCCTAGATAAGTGATAGAAAAGACGGAATGAACCTATAACATTCGTAGCCTCTCCAAAGCAGCAGCAATGAGAATGGGGAAGATCATCGTCGCATCCCCAACCACCGTCACAAGCCGACCCGCCTTGGCCTTCTTCCAGGAGACAGCCTCCTCAAGAGGAGCACCACCCACGCTTCCGCCCTCGGGCCTGTCGAGGGTTATCTGAACAGCAGCATCCAAGCCCTCCCTGAGCGTGTTCGCTCCTAGGAGGAAGTGCTTTGGTGCTCCGCCTCCGAGGATGAGGGCGCCCACCTTCTTCGCCTCGTAGATGATATCTGCGAGGCTTGTCATGTCTCTGACGGGGTCTAGGCGTAGGTTGTGGAGTTGACTGTAGGTCCAGATGTGGAGACCCAGCATGGAGTCAAGGAGCGTTGGGGCGAAGACGGGGACTCCTTTCCTCGCGGCGGTCCTCAGAAAAGAGTCCGCGTCGTCAAGGGACCTTCCAAAGTCTGTGAGTAGTTCAGAGACTGCAAGACCAGCTCGCCTCGCTTCGGGTATCTTGTCCAGCACCTCATAGGTCTTCTTCTCCAAGGCTGAGAAACCCTCTTGGGGAAAGAGGATGTCCCCTGCTCTGCCTATTCCAGCAGCCCTTAGGGCTGAATCATCTGCGTGAAAGGAGCCTTTGACGGCCTTGTAGCCCAACGCCTCGACGATGTCGTGCACTATATTTGACCCACTGGTGACGACCGCCTCGATTAGTCCCCGGTCGAGGAGAGTCTGAACAATCTTCCTGAGCCCCCCAGGAACCATCGGGCCCCCAAGGGTGAGGAAGACAGTATACTCAGGGCCCGTCAGCATCTCCAGCGTGACCTCGAAGGCTCTTCCTAGGCTACCGGCTCCGAGAACGCCCGCTCGACCCATAGCCTCTAGAAGGGAAGCGATCCGTAAGCCGGGGACCAAGGTTATCTGTTCTACCGGCTCCTCAACCACTGCTCTATCACCCACTCTTAAGCTAGGCGAAGGCTCCTATAAGCCATGATTTCAGTCAAAGGCAAAACACATATCTTAAAGCTAGTCTGCTGAACGAGTGTTCTATGAAACTCGAAGACTTGACCCAAGGGATCCCACCAACTAAGCGCTTATACCTTCAAGACTCCTACCTCAGGAAGTTCTCGGCGGATGTTCTCCGGTACGAAAGAGAGGGGAAGAACAAGGTCTATCTCGTCCTCGACGCGACGGCCTTTCACCCCAAGAGCGGGGGGCAACCCTCAGACACAGGGGCCCTCAGTGGCCCAGACCTCCAAGTCAAGGTAGCCAAAGTCATGGGGTTCCGAGACGTGGTTGTCCACTGGGGAACTGTGCAAGGAGATGTTGGAGTCTTCGTCTCCGGCGAGATTGATTGGGAGCCGAGATACCTCTATATGCGTAGGCACACCGCCGGGCACCTCCTCGATCACTGCCTCACAGAGGTTTTGGGGGCTCCCGTGGAGACGACGGACTCTTGGCTAGGGGAAGGGTGCTATGTGGCCTATCATGGGACAGCGCCGTCGGAAGATGCGGTTCTTGAGGCCCTGAAGATGGAGAACAGGCTGATCCCGCGAGGTGGCTCCGTGATCGTTGAGGAAGTGAGCCGCGATGAGCTTCTGAGGAGAGCACCTAAGGCCCCTAACCTCTTAAGGCTCCCTGAGCTTGAGAGGTACCGCATAGTGACGATCCAAGGGTGTGAGTCCATCCCTTGTGGTGGTACGCATCTCAGGGACGTTAGGGAGATAGGAGGCGTCAGCCTAGAAAAGGTAGAGCAGCGAGGCCTAGACTTCCGCGTCTACTACGATGTGGAAAAGACTGTTTAAATAGAGCTCTCTTCTTTTTCTACTTCAGTCTTAGTGAAGGGGACCGACAGATGCCCCAAATCCTAGCTAATAGGTTTGTCCATCCGCCTTTGGAGTTGAGAGATGATGGGTGAAGAGGAGAGGCCATCCCGAGGACGGCCCCCGGGTGTCCCGTGCCGGAAAATCGAGGAACTGATCTGGGAGATACCCAAGGATTACAACCCGCGTATGCGAGTTCCTGGGCGAGTCTTCTCAGACGAGACGCTCCTCTCCAAGATGAGGGAGGATCGAACCCTCTGGCAGTGCGCTAACGTCGCCCAACTCCCCGGCATCTACAAGTACTCGATAACGCTCCCTGATGGCCATGAGGGATATGGCTTCCCGATAGGGGGAGTAGCCGCCTTTGACTACGAGGAAGGAGTCATCAGCCCTGGTGGTGTGGGCTATGACATAAACTGCGGCGTCAAACTGATTCGGACAGACCTTACTAGAGATGTGGTTGAGCCGAAGATGGCCCAGGTTCTGGATACCCTCTTCCAACTCGTCCCCTCGGGGCTGGGAAGCAGAGGCCGCATCCGCCTCACCGAGAGTGACGTCGACAACGTCGCCCTCGAAGGAATAGAATGGGCCATCGCACATGGTTACGGTTGGAAAGAGGACGCCCGACACTGTGAAGAGAATGGGACGATGGACGCCGCTGACCCTTCTAAGGTTTCGACGAACGCCAAGAGGAGGGGGATGCCCCAGCTCGGCTCTCTGGGGTCTGGGAACCATTTCCTAGAGATTCAGGTGGTTGACAGGATCTATGATCAAGCGGTGGCCAAGGAGTTCGGAATCTTCGGCGAGGGACAGGTCACCGTGATGGTTCACACAGGGAGCAGAGGCTTCGGCCACCAAATCTGTAGCGACTACATTCGCGTCATGGACAGAGCTACCCAAAAATATGGAATCTCCTTGCCAGACCGCGAGCTTGCCTGCGCCCCTGGGAACTCGAGAGAGGCTGAGGACTATTTTGCAGCCATGGCGTGTGGGGCTAACTTCGCTTGGGCGAATAGGCAGATGATAACTCACTGGTGTCGACAGGCCTTCGAGAGGACCTTTGGGAAAGACGCCGATAGCCTTGGGATGAGGGCGGTCTACGATGTGGCACATAACATAGCGAAGATCGAGGAGCACGTAATCGATGAGAGAAGGAGGAAGGTCTATATCCACCGGAAAGGCGCCACCAGAGCCTTCCCTCCAGAGCACCCTGCGATACCAGCGGATTATCGAAGTGTAGGTCAACCCGTCATAATTCCGGGAAGCATGGGTACCGCCTCCTATGTCCTTGCAGGCTCGAGAAGAGGGATGTCGCTGACCTTCGGCTCTACAGCCCATGGGGCCGGTCGAATGCTCAGTCGTTCAGAGGCTAAGAGACGCTTCTGGGGTCGAGATGTTGAAAAGAAGCTCAAGGAGAGAGGAATCCTCGTCAAAGCTGCAAGCCCACAGGTCCTAGCTGAGGAGGCGGACCCAGCCTACAAAGACATCGACAGGGTAGCCAAGGTCAGCCACGATGTCGGAATCGGAATACTTGTAGCCCGTCTAGTGCCACTGGGTGTCACGAAAGGGTAGCTAGAACATTTCCTTCCACACAACTTTCCTCCAGTTTTCAGCGGCGAACACGATAGCGTCTACGGGAGAAGATGGAGATGAGTAGAAGCCCAGCGATGAAGCCGCCAATATGGGCCCAGTAGGCGACCCCCGTTGTTGCTCGCGCCATGAAGTAGAGGAGTTGGAGTATGAACCAGAAGCCGATCAAAGCCATGGCAGGGACCCGGACGAAGCTCACGAAGTGGAAGGCGAAGAGTACAGTGCGGATTCTTGCCCTTGGATAGAGTAGAAGGTAGCCGCCTAGGACTCCTGAGATTGCGCCCGATGCCCCTATTGCAGGTAAGAACGAGGTTGGTTCGAGAAAGTACATGGTGAAGGAACCAGCGATGCCGCTGAGGAAGTAGAAGATGAGGAAGGAGACGTGGCCACAGCAGTCCTCGACATTGTCTCCGAAGATCCAGAGGTAGAGCATGTTTCCTCCGAGGTGGAGTATGTCAGCATGGAGGAACATGGACGTGAATGCTCTGAGGTCGATGAGGTTCTGCAGCCCGAGGGCAGGGACGAAACCGTAGATGTACGGAATTAGCCCAGACGCGTAGGGTGTTAGCGTTGTGACTTCCCAGACGAAGACTAGGATGTTGGCTCCAATCAGAGACCACGTTACGATGGGAACGATGCTTCTAGGATTCTCATCACTCAGGGGAATCATTGAACCACTTATCCGTTTTCGTCCAAGTCCGAGTTAAGTCTTGCCAACCAACAATGACGAGAAAACTCATCATCACTCAACATGTACCAAGCTGGGGATCCATCCAACCGATCCAATAAAGTCTCCTCGCACTATCAAGGCACCGCGAACAAAGTTCAGTTTCCTAGCCACCTCAAGACCCAACTCAATCGAGCCAGCAATATCCTCCCCAACGACCGCATTGCAGACCGCCGTGGCCGCAGCATCCGCGAGAGTAGCATTCTCAGCGAAGATTGTGGCCGTATCGGCTTCGCCGAAGCTCAGGGCGTGACCTACTGTGGCGGAGCTTGTTCCAATACCTATGGGGCAATCAGAGGGATTGATCCTGAAACCTAAGGCATGGCCCAGGGCACTCTGTCCTGCGTAAAGACCCACGGTGAAGGGCTCCTCTGAGACGGCTGAGACCTCGCCCCCATTCTCCACGATCGAGACCCGGGACCCCATTCGCACCATGGCTTCCACGGCCAGGTCAGCCAACGCTCCGGCTACCGCGGCCATGGGTCCCACGTCTGCCTTGGCGGTTGCCTCTGCCATCCTTCGGATGATGAGCGGTGATATGGAATCCACCCTTACGGGTTGGAGGGCTCTGGCAAAGTTTGGTTGGAGGCGGATGTAGGTTTCTAGTTCGAGGCGGTGGTGCCTGACCGCCTCGATGGCGGCGTCTATGGCTTCTGCCTTATCGCTTTGGAAGAGGATGTTGGACTCATTGAAGCGCCGCCTAATCTTAATGAGGGATATGGTCAAGACTACTTCCTTTTCAGGACACGAACTACGACTCCAATACTCTTAAATATTCTCTGCCCTTCCAATAGGAGACGCTAGCTAGGAGGAGTGCCTGTGGAGCCACGGAGGGGTCGCGTTTTCAGGAGGCCTCATCTTTACAGCGTGGCCGAGGGCACTTGACCGCCTCAACCTACTTCTTACCTACGCTATATCCTCCGAAGACATAGTCCACTGTCCCTGCAAGGTGACTTAATCGTGAACAACATCATCGTGGTAAAGTTCGGCGGTTCCTGCCTCTCCACACCCAACAGCATCCGAGTAGCCGCAGAGAAGGTGGCGAAGGAGGTCGCCAAAGGAAAAAGAGTTGTCGTCATCGTCTCCGCCCTCAGCGGAACTACTGACCAGCTCCTGAACTTCGCCAAAGAAGCCAGTCGAGAGAAGGTCTCCAAGGCGGAACTTGACGAAATTCTTTCTATGGGTGAGAGGACCGCCGTGCGCCTCATGTCTGGAACCCTCAACGCGCATGGAATCAAGGCCCTTGGCCTGGACCCGAGCTTAGGTTCATGGCCGATTTTGACGGATTCGAACTTCGGCAACGCTGAAGTCGACCTTGAGAAGACAAGGGAACTAATTAGGAGAAACGTCCAGCCACCTTTGGAGGAGGGATATACGGTGGTGGTGCCGGGCTTCATTGGTCTGTCACCAGAGGGGAAGATCACTACCCTTGGAAGAGGGGGGAGCGACATCACCGCCGTCCTCCTCGGGAACTGCCTTGAGGCTGGTGAGGTGGTTTTTGTGAAGGATGTGGGAGGAGTCCTCTCCGCCGACCCCAAGAAAGTGTCATCTCCACAGAAGATCGATTCCTTGATGGTGGGTGAGGCGTACAGCCTCGCGGTGGCGGGTGCCAAGGTCATTCAGCCCAAGGCCCTCCTCTACAAGAAGGAGTCAACTATCCTAAGGGTGGTGGGCTTTGATGCTCCAGATCTCTCTGGAGGCACTGTCATTACTGGGGAACTCAAGATCGGCCTTGGCAGTGAACTCTATCCCTCCTCCCTCTCCATGATTACGCTGATAACCAGCAACGGCTCGCTTCCCAGAGTCGCCAAGGTCCTCTCGGAGATTCCCTCGGTGGAGACAGAAGTCCTTGGCCTCACCGTCTCCGAATCCTCAATTCTCCTCTACGTACGTAACCCCAAGGGCCTCGTCGAGAGGCTCCATGATCTGATAAAGGAGGAGGGTTTGGCTAAGGCGGTTCATAGCATCGATGGCTTGGCGATGGTGGTCGTCTCTGGCTATGGCCTTGAGGAGATACCGGGAATCCTAGAGGCGGTGGTTGAACCTCTGGCAGAGGGGGGCATCAACCTCTACGGGGTCTTCACTATTAGCAGCTCCATCAGGATCTTTGTCCCTTGGTCGGAGCGGAAGAGAGCTCTGTCACTTGTTAAATACGTCTTGAGCAGATTCAGGAAGGTGGAAGATTAGGATGGTCTTAGGCAAGGAGCGGAGGCTTCAAAGGATCTTCCGCGACGATGGGAAGACAGTGATCATCCCCATGGACCATGGGGTCACCATGGGCCCTGTCACAGGTCTGGCCGATATTCAACGAACCGTCGACAGTCTAGCTAAGGCTGGGGTGGACGGGATAGTGGTCCATAAGGGCATTGCCGCCAACATCGACACACGGCGCCTCGGTCTAGTAGTCCATCTGAATGGGAGCACAACTCTCTCGCCAGATCCCAACCGAAAGCTCCAAGTCTGCACCGTCGATGAAGCCGTGGCACTGGGTGCTGATGGCGTTTCCATCCACATCAACATCGGCGCAGTCACGGAGGGGGAGATGCTGATGGACCTCGGTAGGGCCTCGGCAGAGTGCTCTGATTACGGGATACCTCTCCTAGCCATGATGTATCCTCGCGGACCCAACATCAAGAACAGCAACGATGTGGCCGTAGTGAAGCACGCCTCTCGCATCGGAGCAGAGTTGGGCGCGGATATTGTGAAGACCAACTACACGGGGAGCGTTGAAACCTTCGAAGAGGTGGTTCGAGGATGCCCCGTCCCAGTAGTGATAGCTGGTGGACCGAAGGCCGATACCGAAGAGGAAGTGTTGAGGATGATTTACGATTCTGTTCAAGCTGGTGGAGTCGGAGTATCCCTCGGGAGAAATGTCTTCCAACACCGTGACCCTGAGGCCATGGCCCGGGCCGTCATAGCAATCGTCCACAAAGGAGCGACTGTTGAGTCCGCCCTCAAGGAGCTGGGGAGGTAGATGCGGGAGTTCTGGGTTCGAGTAGACGACTCAATGGCCGAAGAAAATAAGCGAGGCACTCTAAAGGCCGCCTCAGAGGCTGGAGCAGTCCTTGTCGCTGAAGGGGCAGACCTCGAAGCAGCCAAATCCTTAGGGTTACGTACCGTGTCTGCAACGGATGGAGATATCCGGCTCGTTGGTGAGAACGAGTGGGAGATGGTGAGCCAGCTCAAGGCTCAGGGAAAGATCGTTTGCGGGAAGATTAATGTTCAAAGCAGAGCCGATGAAGAGAAGGCTCTGAAAGCAGTGGAAGCGGGTGTTGACTTCATCCTCGTCGGCTGTCCAGACTGGAAGGTCATCCCCCTCGAGAACCTGATCGCCAGGACCCGTGGCCGAGTGAAGCTCCTGGCAGAGGTCTCCAGCCCCCAAGAGGCTCGCTTGGCGCTGGAGACCCTTGAAATAGGCGTAGATGGAGTGGCCCTCAACCCATCCGCCCCGATTGATGTTGAGGAGACGAGGAAGATTCTCCTTGAGGCTGAAGCCAAAGAGAGAGGACTCAAACTAGTTCCGGCGAAGGTGGTCGCGATTAAACAGCTGGGCCTCGGCCACCGTGCCTGCATCGACACCTGCGACATCATGGTTCCTGGGGAAGGGCTTCTCGTTGGATGCCAGTCTTCGGGGCTCTTCCTACTCCAAGCCGAGGTTCAAGAGAACCCACACGTTGAGCCTCGGCCCTTCAGGGTGAACGCCGGCCCTGTAGCCCTCTATGTTCTCACCCCCGGGAACAAGACCCGATATCTTTCAGAGTTGCGTGCAGGAGATGAGGTACAGGTGGTGGACAGAGAGGGGCGGACCCGTTCCGTCGTTGTGGGGCGGGTTAAGATTGAGCGTCGACCCTTGACGCTTGTCGAGACGGAGGTTGAAGGTTGGAGTCTCAAGACCATTGTCCAGAACGCTGAGACCATTCGATTCGTGACCAAGGACGGCTCGAAGGCTGTGACAGAGCTCAAGGAGGGTGACGAAGTTCTAGTCCACCATCAGCTGGGCGGAAGGCACTTCGGCGTCCTCGTCTCTGAGGAGTCCATAATCGAAAGATGAACCCCAAGGTCTGCGCTTCCGTGACCGGACGAACCCTGGAAGAAGTAAAGGGGATGATTAGGAGCGCTGAGGAGGAAGGCGCTGATCTAATCGAGGTTCGTTTCGACCACCTAGTGGATGAGTCAAAAACGAAGGCCATCCGAGGCCTGACTTCGCTCCCCCTCATCGCCACTAACAGGCTTCCCTCCCAGGGAGGCATTTTTCGAGGTAAGGAGGAGGATAGGCAGCAGACTTTGCTCGATGCTGTGGAGGCAGGCTTCAACCTCGTCGACCTTGAGATGGACACCCCTCTACTCGAGAGGATTGTGGAGCGACTTAGAGGTAGGAAGGTGAAGCTTATCCTCTCATGGCATAGCCCTTCCCCACTACAGATTGGCGAGATTGAATCGAAGTTTATGGAGATGAAGCGTCTCGGACCAGACATCTGCAAGATCGTTATGACCGCCAAGACGATGATGGACAACCTGACCTGCCTAGACTTCGTCTCCAAGGCATCCCAGACGGCGCAAGTCGTATGCTTCTGCATGGGCTCGATGGGCGCCGTCTCAAGGGTTCTCTCCCCCCTCTTCGGGGGGGCCTTCACCTACGCGTCGGCCATCAAAGGTAAGGAGGCTGCCCCAGGTCAGTTCACGGTGGGAGAGACGAAAAGGTTCTATGAGTTACTGGGTGTCTGAGCTGAAAATCACTAGCAGGACAAACCTCTACGCCATCATCGGCGACCCTATCGGGCATTCCTTGAGCCCTGTGATGCAGAACGCGGCCTTCAAAGCCTCAGGGCTGGACGCCGTTTACATCGCCCTGCGAGTCGAATCATCGATGCTCCGTCAAGCCATAGAGGGTTTCAGGGCGATCAACATCTTAGGATTCAACGTGACCATCCCACATAAGGTGGCCGTCATGAAGTACCTGGATGAACTAGACGTCTCTGCGGCCACCATCGGGGCTATAAACACGGTCGTTAACCGCTGGGGGAAACTCATCGGATACAATACCGACGGCTCAGGCGCCCTAGCGGCGCTGCATGAGGCTGGAGTCGACCCGCAGGGAAGGAGAATACTACTCCTTGGCGCTGGTGGGGCTGCCCGAGCCTTGGCCTTCTCCTTGGCCCAGACTGCGGAAAGAATCATCATTCTGAACAGAACTGTTTCAAAGGCGGAAAGTCTTGCTGAGGAGGTTCGACAGATAACAGGGGCGAACGTGACCCACCGGAAACTCGATCCACTAGCATTGAGTGAAGAAGCTGCCTCAGCTGACCTGCTCGTGAACACGACATCCGTGGGGATGCACCCGAGGCCGGAGGAGACGCTTGTGGACGCGAAGCTCCTGAGGCCGAGCATGGTCGTATTCGACGTCGTGTATAGCCCCCCTGAGACGCGTCTTCTCCGAGAAGCTAGGGAAGTGGGAGCCAAACCTGTCGGGGGACTGGGAATGCTCATTCATCAAGGAGCCGAGGCCTTTAAACTCTGGACCGGGACGGAGGCGCCCATAACCACGATGACCAAGGCTATAGAGGCTGTCCTAGGGGCCGGCTAGAATGTGTGATTTGAGGTCGCGAGTCTGAGTCTCTGAGGTCGCAATCGTGTTTTACCGAAAGTGGTGGCGTTGAAGACCAATATCGCATTGATTGGTTTTATGGGTACGGGAAAAACCAGTGTCGGAAGGGCCTTAGCGATAAGATTGGAAAAGAAATTTGTGCGAACTGATGATTTGATTGTTGAAAGAGCTGGAAAAACCATTCCCGAGATTTTTGAAGAGGACGGGGAATCGAGATTTAGAGAATTGGAAATCGAAATAGCGAAAGAAGTATCTGAGAAAAAGGATGTTGTTATAGACTGTGGTGGAGGAATTGTACTGAACAAGATTAATGTCGACCGTCTAAGAAAGAATGCGAGGATAATACTTCTGACTGCTTCTCCAGAAGTTATACTTGAGAGGATATCAACGGATGGAGAACAAAGGCCGCTACTTAATACTCCTGACAAGCCTAAAAGGATAGCAGAACTGCTTCACTTGAGAGAACCTTACTACAAAGGTTCTGCCGATTTTGAAATTGATACCTCAAGCTTGAATGTGGATGAGGTCATAGAAAAGATAATAGAATTTTTGGGAAAGGAGAGAGTGTAGAAATGGAAACGATACTTTCTAGATCCAAGTTGACGGCTTACCGTGCCTTTGGATACGGTGATGGGCTTGCTAAGTATCAATCGGCGGTAAGATAATTAGGGCAGAAACTAACCATGAGAAGGGACTAGTGGTCGACCATGATCGCCATCGTCGAGGAAACATCCAAACTCGAAGGACGGGTACATGCACCCTCCTCAAAGAGTTACAGCCACAGGGCCATAATAGCCGCCACACTCTGTCACCAAATCACACGCATAGTTTCTCCTCTTGAATGTGACGACGTCGCTGCCACACTCCGAGCGTGTCGCCTCCTAGGAGCCTACATCACAGAGAAGGGGAACGAACTCTTCATAACTGGTCCGGTGAGGCTCAGGGCGCCCCATGGCGGTATCGACTGCGGTGGTTCTGCTTCGACGCTGAGATTTCTGGCACCTGTTGCTGCCTTGGCACATGGCAGAACAGTCCTGACCGGTGATGCCCAGTTGCTGAAGAGGCCTGTAGGCCCCTTGGTGGAGGCACTGAGGAAGCTCGGAGTCCACTGCACCTCGTCTAATGGTTATCCCCCAGTTACTGTGGAGGGTAAAGGCCTGCGCGGAGGGGTGACTTCTCTACCAGGGAACGTGAGTTCCCAGTTCATCACCGGCCTGCTCTTAGCGACACCTTTAGCTGAGGTAGAGACAGAGATTCGGGTCACAACACCACTGGAGTCAAAGCCCTACGTTCGCCTTACGCTAAGCGTCCTTGAGAGACATAGCATACACGTCGAGGCCTCTCCCAATCTCAGGAAGTTTCGCATCCCACCCGGGCAGAGGTACGGGGCCACGACTCATATCGTTCCGGGGGACTACTCTTCGGCCGCCTTTCTCATGGCCGCAGCCGCCCTCACAGGCTCTACCATAACGATTGATAACCTAATCCCGGACCAGCCAGACAACTCGATCATTCCCCTCCTGGCACAGATGGGAGTACATGTTGAGACAGGAGAGAACCAAGTTAGAATCCAGGGAGGAGGCCTGAAGGGCATCGATGTCGATGCAAGGGACATCCCCGACCTCGTCCCCGTCTTAGCCGCTTTAGGATGCAGGGCCGCTGGAACCACTCGAATAGTCAAGGCTGGACGGCTTAGGAAGAAAGAGTCTGATAGGCTCAGCACCCTGTCCCAGGAGCTTCGGAAGTTCGGAGCAGAAGTCTCGGAGGATGCTGGGACTCTGACCGTGACATCGCCTCGCACCTTAGTGGGGGCGAAGGTCGAGTCCCATGGAGACCACAGGATAGCGATGGCGTGCTCGGTCCTAGGCCTCGCCTCTCAAGGAGTAACGGAGATTAGAGGCGCCGAGTGTGTAGCCAAGTCGTACCCCAAGTTCTTCGATGACTTACGGAGCCTAGGAGGACGGGTAAGTGTCAGGTAACTCTATTGGTAAAAGCTTCATGGTAACGTGCTTCGGTGAGAGCCACGGGAAATGTGTCGGCGTCGTCGTAGATGGTTGCCCTCTCGGACTTGAGGTCAACGAGGAGATCATCCAGAGGGAACTCGATAGACGCAGACCACGGTTGGAACGCGTTTCAACGAGCCGGAGAGAGGAGGACAAGGTTCAGCTACTCTCAGGAGTCTTCATGGGCAGAACTACTGGCGCGCCTATCACTATGCTGGTATGGAACAGGGATGTCGACTCGACGCCCTATGACGAGTATCGTTGGAAGCCCAGGCCTGGCCATGCGGACTACCCGGCCCTAATCCGTTATGGGGGTAACAACGACTACAGGGGTGGAGGCCGATTCTCCGGAAGACTCACAGCGGCAATCGTAATGGCTGGGGCGATCGCCAAAGTCTACCTTCAAGCAAAGCATGTCGAAGTCCTAGCCTACACACTTGAGGTGGCCGGGATTAGGGCTCAAGTACCGCCCACACCCAGCGACATCAGAGAAAGGGCGTCACGCAATGTGATGAGTTGTCCTGACCAGGAAGCCGCGAAGCGCATGGAAAAGGCCGTAGAGGCAGCTAGGGAAGAGGGAGACAGTGTGGGCGGGATCGTAGAATGCCTTGCTCTCGGCGTGCCTCCTGGCGTTGGTGATCCCATCTTCGACTCCCTAGACGCAGATTTGGCTAAGATGCTCTTCGACATCCCAGCGGTTAAGGGTGTGGAGTTCGGCTCTGGCTTTGGGGCGGCAAGGCTTAAGGGGTCTGAGAACAACGACCCGTACCGTCTTCAGGACGGTAGGGTGGTAACGGAGACGAACAACTCTGGAGGAATACTTGGGGGCCTGAGCAATGGCATGCCCATTATTGTGCGTGTCGCTTTCAAACCTACCCCCTCAATATCTAAGAGGCAGCGGACCGTCGACCTCAAGAGGATGGAGGAGACGGAGCTAGAGATCAAGGGAAGGCATGACGCGTGCATAGTGCCTAGGGCGGTCCCTGTCGTGGAGGCCGCTGTTGCCGTAGTCCTTGCTGACCACATACTTCGGCTTGGACTTTGAGAGTTGGTGAGCACTGGTTGAAGAGAGACCTTAGGGAACTCAGAGAAGAAATTGGAGCAGTTGACAGAGCAATACTACGACTCGTCAAGAAGCGATTGTCGGTAGCCCAAAGGATAGGGGCGATGAAACAGAAGGAGAACCTAGAAATCGTAGACTATGAAGTTGAAGCCTCAGTTCTAGAGAGGGTCGAACGAATCGCGCGTGATGAGGAGCTGAACCCTTGTCTAGCGCGAAGACTCATCTCAACCCTCATCCAGGAAGCGGTCCATGTTCAAAGCCAACTCCCAAAGAATCGGGCAGGATACCTCTACTCCATTTTCGAAAAGGCTGAAGCCTTAGAGAGCCAAGGCAGGAAACTAATACGCCTTGATGTGGGTGAGCCCGACCTTGCTGCTCCCACAGAGGTCAAGGATGCCCTGCGTGACAGCCTGTACAGCAACGATCAGGTTGGCTACATCTCCTCGAAGGGGCTAGGAGAACTGAGAGAAGCCATCGTTGGGATGCTCAATGAACGCTATGGGACAGACCTCGAAGCCGATCAAGTCCTAGTCACCCCTGGTGGGAAATTCGCTATCTTCGCGGGAATCCTTGCCATGATCTCCCAAGGGGATCGTGCGGTGATTCCGGAGCCTACCTGGCCTGTGTATGGAAACGTGGTTCGTCTTGTGGGCGGGCGGGAAGATGTCCTACACACCAACTTCGAGGAAGGTTGGGAGGTGGATTTGGGGAAGCTCTCGGAGATGCTTAGGGTTCGCCCAAGGCTCTTGGCCTTGTGCACGCCCAACAATCCGACTGGGAAGGTCTTCGGGGAGAAGGAGTTGAGGGAGATGGTCGAGGCGACGGAGAAGGCGGGAGGCTACGTCCTAACGGATGAGGTCTACGAGTCCTACTCTACAGTCCCAACCAAAAGCATCCTCGAGGTAGCCACCTCCAACTTCATCTACGTGAACACCTTCTCGAAGCGCTACGGCATGACTGGCTGGCGCATCGGCTATGCGGTCTCCGACAGGGATACTATCAACAGGATGCAGTCCATAGTCCAACTCTCCATCACCTGCGTCCCTGAATTCATCCAGAAGGCCGCCTTGGCAGCTCTCACCATGGAGCAAGGCGTATTCGACGATTACGCCCGGGAGATGCGGAGGCGGATGGACATAGCCTGCGGGCGGCTCGACCAATTGCCCGTGGAGTATATCAGGCCGGACGGAGGAATGTACGTCTTTCCGAGAGCCAGAATGGAGGACTTCGACTCCGAAGCCTTCGCATTCAGACTCCTTGAAGATCGGGGGATAGTGGTAACGCCTGGGGAGGCCTTCGGCGACTATCCTCGGCACTTCAGAGTCTCCTTGGGAACCAGTGAAGAGGGTATTCGGGAAGGAATCGAGGGAATCGGGGAGGGTCTCCTGCGATGGCCGAAAGGGTAGCCATCCTAGGCGGAACTGGGAAGATGGGGCGATGGTTCGCCCGCTTCTTCAAGGATAAGGGCTATGAGGTCGTCATAGGCGGTAGGTCCCCTGAGAGGAACCGGGTCGTGGCCGAAGAGATTGGGGTTGAGGCGGCGGCCTCGAACGTTGATGCTGTTCGGGGGGCAAACATTGTTGTCGTGTCAACCGCCCTTGAAACTACCGTCGACACCATCCTTCAGATCAAGGACAGTGTTGAGAAAGGCGCT
>Ga0315312_1001744_pt1 | contig 16181 bp, 13 predicted proteins | sample TDP7_MG_FD_203629 | JGI IMG/M metagenome (GOLD analysis project Ga0315312, IMG submission 203629) | Freshwater sediment microbial communities from Lake Towuti, South Sulawesi, Indonesia - TDP7 | ecosystem: Environmental > Aquatic > Freshwater > Lake > Sediment | place: Indonesia: South Sulawesi... | reverse complement strand
TACGCTGGGCGCTCTTGGGACCGATGCCCGGCAATCGGTTCAGTTCCTGAATCAGTCGGTTGATGGCATCCGCGGCAGGAATCGTGTTCTGACTCAAAGGTTCTCCTTACCTAGGTATTACTACCTTCCTCTCCCCATTGTGGGAGAGGATAGAGGTGAGGGGGTCTTCCTTTACATAACTCAATATGACTTAACATAACTCTAAAAACAAATCAAAGCTATTTTCCGTTTTCCACGCACGATTCGTTTCCTTCAAAAAATCTACCCCAGTCCGGGAATTTTCAGATCGCCAGTGATACTGCCGAGGTGCTTGGCGGCGGCTTCCTGCGACTTGGCAATGGCTTCACTAACGGCAGCCAGTATCAAATCTTCCAGCATCCCAACGTCCTGCGGGTTGACTACCTCCGGGGCGATTTTGACCGATTTTATCTTCTGCTGACCGTTCATCGTTATTTTAACCGCACCTCCGCCCGAGCTGGCTTCCACAGTGATGTTACTCAGTTCTTCCTGGGCTTTTGCCAGTCTCGCCTGGAGTTGCTGGGCTTGCTGGATGAAAAACTTGCTCATTTCTCCTCCGCATCAATTATCTGGGCGCCGATTTTCAGTGCTTCCTCCACGAGGTGGTTATGCTCCGGCTCATAGACACAGCGCACGCGACAGGTTCGCTTCAGAAAATGGCTCACGATTTTCTCGGCAATCTGCTGGTTCTCCGGCTTCTCCATATGCTCTTTATGCAGTGGATACTTGAAAGACAGCACAATTATGTTTTCCTCAATCGCTTTCGGGCGAGCACTGCGGAGCAAAGCCGCTGCCGGCGTACGACTGACCTCGGGTGGTGCTTCCTTGATAAACTGGCGCCAGTTTTGCTTTAACTGCTCAAGTTCAGTGCTGGCTTCAGGCGGAGCGGGTTTAGTCTCTGGTGAGGGAGCGGGAGCTTTGGCAGCGGGCATCCTGGCGACGGGCGGTTTGGACGGGGCAGGAGTTGGTGCTGGGCTCACCACCTTTGCCGCCAGACGGGGCTCCACTTCAACTCGGGCAGGGGCTTTTTCTTCAGTTGCAGGGAGGACGGAGTCCACCAGAGCTAGCTCCAGGGGGATGGTGGAATAGCTATCAAGGCTGAGCTCAAGCTGGCTGAAAAGCTTGACTGCCTTCAGTATCTGGGGAAGGGAGGCTTTGCCCGCCAGTTCTTTCAGTTCTGCCAGGTCTTCCGCAGTCAGGTCTAATACTTCTTCCGAGCCGGTCTTGCTGAGGAGCAGCCATCTCAAATACTCTACCAGCTCCCGATTAAACTGACGCAGGTCAAGTCCATCGCTGTTGACGCTGTTGATTGTGCCCACACCCGCCGAAATATCCTGATTAACTAAATGCTTCACCAGTTCTTTGACGCGCTGGTCACCGGTCACACCCAGAATAGACTGGACCTGCTTAAGAGTAATTTTCTTGCCATAGTAAGTTGCCATTTGCTCCAGCAGGTTTTCCGCATCGCGCAGACTGCCCGTCGCCGCTCGGGCAATGAGCCGGAGCGCCTCCGCTTCCGCCCTAATCCCCTCCTTTTTGCCAACCTGGGTCAGCTTGCTAACGATATCGGCTTGAGAAAGGCGACGGAAGTCAAATCGCTGACAGCGGGACATAATGGTGGGGAGAACTTTATGGAATTCAGTTGTGGCTAGAACGAAGATGACGTAGGGTGGCGGTTCCTCCAGAGTCTTGAGCAGGGCGTTGGAGGCTTCTTTAGTGAGCATATGGACTTCATCAATGATATAGACCTTATGGCGAGCCTGGCTGGGGGCATAATTGACCCTCTCACGGAGGTCGCGGATTTCATCAATACCGCGATTGCTGGCAGCGTCCACTTCAATGACGTCCAGAGCTCTACCTTCAGTGATTGCCTGACACATCGCGCAGGTATTGCATGGCTCACCCTTGCCGTCATTGGTCAGACAATTTACTGCCTTCGCCAGGATACGTCCGGTGCTGGTCTTGCCAGTGCCGCGGGGGCCGCAAAAGAGGTAAGCATGGGAAACACGTCCAGTACCCAGGGCGTTACTTAGCGTCTGGGTTACCTGTTCCTGACCGACCACATCCGCGAGGAGCTGGGGGCGCCACTTCCGATAAAATACCTGAGAAGTCATCTCACTTGATTATAGCGTATATGACTTGCTATGTTAAGCGATTTTCAACCCTGATAAAATAAATTCCCCCTCTCTTTTGGGGAGAGGGGGATGGTGAAGACCGAAATCTTTTTAACCTTTATAACAGCGAGGGTATGTCCTTGGCGGTTTCTTCTACGGCTCTTAGCTTGCTCTCAGTCTCATCGGCACGTCGCTTAAATTCGGGGATGAGACCAGTGGATTTAACATAGTAATTTCTTACTTTTTCCACATCGCTTAGCTCGGAGAGGAGGACCGTAACATCCATCATGCCTCTTTCCCTGGGATAATCACCATTTCTGATTATGGCTTCGGGGGCGATGTCTCTCATGTAATCGCCCAGGGCTTTCGCCAGGTCCATGTTCATCTCTTTCGCTGGTGCTGAGAGGAGGTAAATGGCTCGCTTGGAGTCCACCGGATTGCACTTGAGGGACAGCTCACTGATGGCTTCATCCATTGCCTGAATGCCCTTCATGGTCTCGTCGCCCTTCTTCCGAAAGTCCTGCGACTTTCCTTTGGGGAACTTGAAGATTGGTAGTTCGGACTTGCCATAACCGATAACTGTCCAGCCCACCAGTGTCTGAATGATGTCACCAGCATCAAGTAACTTTGCCCCGATGTATTTCTGTTTCTTCTCCTCGCCGGCGCAGAGGAGGTTGTAGAACGGGTCAGCTATCATCTCGTTAATCTTAGCGAGATTTCCTCTGATTGAAGCATCCTTCCGGACATAGCGCTGGTTATCAATCAGGAACACGGCATCAGCCACAGCGTAAGTTGATTTAAGGCAGGTTGCCGTGTTGTAAATCGTTCTGTCTTCAGTAGACTCTTCATGTTCAAACGGTAGGATAATCATGGTGTACACGGGCTTGTCAACATAGCGTTCCTTGATGTGCTGGGTGATTATAGGCAGTGAACCCGAGCCAGTACCACCCGCCGCCCCGGCAATAAATAAGAAAGCGTCTGATTCAAAAAATCGCCTGGTGGTTCTGATGGCGTCAATAACTTTATCAGCGTCTTCTTTGGCTATCTCCGCACCCAGCTCGTTAATCTTACCCACGCCGTGACCGCCGGTTTTCCGGCTGCCAATGAGGATTCGGTTCCGATAGCTCTTGGGTATATTATTGAGCCCGCTTAAGTCAGCGGCATCTGTATTGACGGCAAAAGCGCCCGTGATTATTTCAATGTGACGTTGACCGCGAGCCCGGCTGTTTAACTTGGCGAATTCATCAGCAATCCGCCCCCCGCACTGACCAAAGCCAACAACCAATAGTTTCATTTGTCACCTCGGCATCAAATAATTAGCTTTGTGTTATTTTAGGCATACTTAATCATGAATGTCAATCTTTTTGCCATCGGGTAGCAATAACGTCCTTAGTAACAACGTAAGGGTATGCTACATAAGGCAATCGAATTGGGACGCAAAACCTGTTGAAAATTTGAGCAACCTATATTAGAATGACGGAGACGAGAGGATTAGGGCGATGGCTGGAGAGAATGCCGCTGAAACTACTGGTGCCGTACAGCACATTGACGCTTTTGAGAAGGCGGTTGCTCGCGCCGAGCAGTTGAGCAAAGCGGCTCGGCAGGCAGCAGAGCTTTCTATTAAAGCTTCCCAGGAAGCGATCCGTCGTGCTGAAGCCATTAGTCGTGAGGCGAAGGAGGCGGCAGAGGCAGCCGGGAGAGCTTCTCAGGAGGCAATGAGTCGCGCTGAGGTAATAAGCAAAGAAGCCAGAGCGGCAGCGGAAGCATCTATTAAAGCGGCTCAGGAAGCCATCAGGGTGGCAGAGGAAGCGGCGCAAGCCCCGGCTAACAGCGCCAAGGCGGTGGCTAGGGAATTTGAGGTAGCCATCTCACGCGCTGAAGTGAGTAGCAAGGAAGCCAAAGAGATAGCTGAGTCATCGCTGAGGGCATCTCAGGAGGGGCTGGCGCGCGTCAATAAAATAAGCGGTGAAGCTAAAGAGCTGATTGAAACCTCGGTTAAGGCGTCTCGCGAGGCGGTAAGTCGGGCGGAAACTATCAGCCGAGAAGCCAAGGAAGCCGCCGAGATGGCGGTAAGAGCAGCAAGAGAAGCGGCTGCCCGGGCGGACAGGCTGGCTAAAGAGACTAAAGACGCTGCTGATTCATCAACCAGAATCGCGCAGGATGCGGCACTCCGAGCCGAGAAAACCAGCAAAGCTGTTAAAGAGACGGTTGAAGCTTCAGCAAAGATAATCCAGGAAGTCGCGGTGAGGGCGGAGAGAATGAGCCGAGAGGCAAAAGAGGCAGCAGAGAACTCTTTGAGGTTGGCTCAGGAAGTATCAATTGAGACTAAAGCACTCAGCAAAGAGATTAAAGACGCTACCGCCAGCTCCGGTCGTGTCTATAAAGAAGCGGTAGAGCGGGCGGAAGCGATAAGCCGTGAGACGAAGGAGGTAGCAGAGTCTTCAGCACAAGCCGCTCAGGAAGCCGTGGAGCTGGTGGTTAAGACTTCCAGAGAAGCGGCGGAAGCTTCAACCCGAGCCTCGCAGGAAGCCATAACTCGTGCTGAGGGAATCGGTAATGAAATAAAAACTGCCATTGAGGCGTTAGACGCGACCTTCCGGGAAGCGATAGGTCGGGCGGAAGCCATAAGCCGGGAAGCAAAGGCATCCGCTGAATCTTCTGCCCGAGCAGCACAGGATGCTGTTGAGCTTGCTGTCAAGAATTCTAGGGAGGCTGCAGAATCAGCGTCTAAGGCTTCTCAGGAGGCAATTGCTCGTGCTGAGGTGATAAGCCAGGAAGTCAGAGAGGCAACTGAAGCTTCAACAAGAGCGGCACAGGAAGCTATAAATAGAGCTGAGACAATAAGTGTGACGAGCCGGGAGAGCGCTGACTCTTCAATTAGAGCTGTCCGCGAGGCAGTCAATTCCGCGACCAGAGTTGCCAAAGAAGCTACCGAAGCTTCTGCCCGAGCTTTTGAAGAAGCAATCAGTAAGGTGGAGGCAGTGGGCAGAGCGGCGCGAGAAGCGGCTGAAGAAGCAGCAAAGGCGGCACGAGAGTCAGCAGATACGGCGATAAAGACAGCCATTGCAGTGACCGAAGCTTCAAATAGAGTAGCGAGAGAAGCCGCGGAGGCGTCAATACGGGCTTTTGAAGAGGCAATAAACCGCTCCGAAGCTACTGGCAGGTTTGCTAGGGAAACGGCAGAAGCATCACTCAGGGCATTTGAGCAGGCGATTGGTCGTGCTGGTAAAGAAGCCGAGCCAGAGAAAGCCGCCGAAGAAGCTGAGGCGAAGGCGGAGCTCACTGAAGAAGAGGCAGAACCGCTTGAGTCACGTCTGAAGGCTTATGAAGAAGCTGTGGGCAGGTCCAAAAAAGTTGATACTAAGGGAGAAAAAGCCGATAAAGAGGCTAAAGGTAAGGATAAGGAGAGGATTGAGGAGCGGCTTGATTTCTTAGCACGGATGTATGAAGCTAAGAAGGGGCAGCCAGCTGAGGAGGAACCAGAAGTAGAGCCAGAAGATAAAGACAAGCGTGAAGAAGAGGAATAAATCAAGCTTTTAATGATTAAAAATATAAGTATCATAACAGGAGGTAATCAATGCCAAGTCCAAAGGAACGGGCGAAAAAAATCAGCGAGATAGCCGAAGAAGCAACGAAGGTAATGGAGGCCATCAAGGGAAAAGCTGAGGTGGGGGAAGAGGAAAAAGTCAAACCCTTAGACGAGGTTCTGGGGCAAGCCGAACGAGCATACTCTGCCTACATTGAAGCCCAAAAACAAGTAGCGAGTGCCTACCATGAGAATGAAAGGCTAATCGCCAACGCCTTCCGCCGGGCGGAAGAGATAGCCAAGGCAGAGGCTGACGCCGCGGTCAGTGCGGCTTTAGAAGCTCGTGATGAAGCCATTGCCGAAGCGATAAAAGCCCGCAACGATGCTGTGGGCGCTGCGGAAAGAGCCTTCCAGAATGCCAAGAAGCAGACAGAGAAAGCCTGTGCGGAAGCCGTTGAAGACGCCCGGAAGAAGCGAGATGAAGCAATACAGCAAGCTTGGCAACTCCGTGAGGAGACCATTGAGCAAGCCTGGAATATTTATTCCAAGCTTTCCAGATAAAAAGCGCCCTTCTGCTGGCATTGGACATTTGCTGAGCATTAAGCTCGGACAGAGGGGTTTGATTAGAGTAGGGAAGGGATATCCTTTAGCGTTACCTCAATACTCTTGTATTTACTTTCAATCCCTTCCTGTCTCTTTTTCAGAGCGGTAATAAGGTCGAGGGCTTTGGTGAAGTAGTTCCGTATTTTCGCGGCGTCGGAAAGCTCCGACAGGATTACGGTAACATCCATCATACCTCGCTCACGGGGATAATCACCACTTCTAATGACTGCCTCCGGGGCGAGACCTTTGAGATAGGTGCCCAGTTCTTTAATCAGGTCAACGTTCATCTCCTTAGCCGGTCCGGAGATAAGGTATAACGCTCGCTTGGAATCAACCGGATTGCACTTGAGCGATAGACTGGTGATGGCTTCGTCCATGGCTTGCGTTCCTTTCTGAGATTCAGAAGCCTTATCCCTAAAGTCACGTGCCTGTCCCACCAATTTCTTGATGATGGGGATGCGTGATTTCCCATAGCCAATGACCGTCCAGCCGGTAACTGTCTGAATAATGTCACCAGCATCCAGTATTTTGGCACCGATGTACTTGTGTTTTTTCTCCTCGCCGGCGCAGAGCAGATTGTAAAACGGCAAGACTATCATCTGATTAATTCGTGCCAAGTTGCTCTTCAATGGCGAATATTTGCTCACATATCTCTGGTTGTCAACTAAGAATACCGCATCCGCCACTAGGTAAGCCGATTTCAGGCAGGTGGCAACGTTATAAATCGTCCGCTCTTCGGTCGTCTCCTCATGCTCAAAAGGAAGTACGATTAAGTTGTAAACTGGTTTGTCAATGAAGCGCTCTTTGATATGCTGGGTCATCACAGCAACTGAGCCTGACCCGGTTCCTCCCGCCGCCCCGGCAATCAGTAAGAAAGCATCGGCTTCAGTGAACCGCTTACTAGCCCTTACGGTCTCAATCGCTTTGTCGCCGTCTTCTTTGGCGATTTCGGCGGCGAGCTCATTTATTTTACCGACTCCGTGACCGCCCGTCTTGCGTCCACCAATGAGGATACGGTGCTGGTAATCACGTTTGATACTGGTCAGCCCACTCAGGTCAGCCATATCAGTGTTAACGGCAAAGGCACCCGTAACGATGTCAATACCGCGCTGGATGTGGGCTTTCCAGTTCAACCGGGCAAACTCGTCGGCAATTCTGCCGCCACACTGCCCAAAACCAATAGCGATTAGTTTCATCGGTCACCCTGTACACTCAGTCTTGCTATTTTAGTCATCATTACATAATAATGTCAATTTCCAATTGTTAATGTGCTTGGAGCACATAGACAAGCGCAGCAATGACCTGAGGAAATTCACCACCCCCAGCCACTGAAGTCAACACTATTGCCGTTATAAGCCCTTATCAGCAACAAAAGCTGCGAGGTCTCCCAGTCGGCAACTATAGCCCCACTCGTTATCATACCAGGCGAGGACCTTAACCATATTTCCGGCTATGACCATGGTACTAAGTGCATCGACGATAGCGCTGGCCGGGTTGCCCCTGAAGTCCATGCTGACCAGAGGTTCCTGACAGTACTCAAGGATGCCCTTGAGCGGTCCCTCAGCAGCGGCTTTGAAAACCTGGTTGACCTGCTCTACGGTAACCTCTTTGTTCAGGTCGGCTACCAGGTCAACTACCGAGACGGTTGCCACCGGAACTCGGAAAGCAATGCCGTGCAATCTGCCTTTTAGCTCAGGTATTACAATGGTTACGGCAGTGGCGGCGCCAGTAGTGGTAGGGATGATATTTAGCGCCGCTGCCCGGGCACGGCGCAGGTCCTGATGCACCATGTCCTGAATTCGCTGGTCGTTAGTGTAGGCGTGGATAGTAGTCATTAGACCTTTGCTCAAGCCGAAGTTATCATGCAGTACTTTGACCAGCGGGGCGATACCATTGGTGGTGCAGGAGGCATTGGAGATGACCTTGTGTTGACGTGGATCATACTTATCCTCGTTAACACCTAGGACGATAGTTATATCCTCATTCTTTGCCGGGGCGGATATGATGACTTTCTTGACACCGTTTTTCAGGTGGGCTGCTGCTTTGGTGGCATCGGTAAAGAGACCGGTGGACTCAATCACAATGTCAACTCCAGTGTCCTTCCAGGCGATATTGCCCGGGTCGCGCTCAGCAAAAACCTTTACCCTTTTTCCGTCTACGATGATGGTGCCCTCAGTGGCTTCAACTTTGCCGGGATAGGCGCCATAACTGCTGTCCCACTTCAGAAGGTGGGCATTGGTCTTGGTATCAGTCAAATCGTTAATTGCCACCACTTCTAGTCTGTCGCGGTGATAGTGATTAATGGTACGGAAGGTGAGGCGGCCAATACGTCCAAAACCGTTTATGCCAATTCGCGTCACTATTTCTACCTCCTGAGGCTGGTCTTTTTATAATTATAATCAGATTTTATCGCAATGGGAAGTGGCCTAGGAAGTTTTAGCCTTTGGCAAACACTTTCACGCTACGGAAAGCGCCCTCGTGAGTCCAGTATTTCTCTCGCTTGTACTTTCTCAATTGTTGTCATTTATGTCTCCTTTAAATTAAGTTAATTGCTTTGTGAGCGGCGTCAGCAGGGTCTTTGGCTGGGATAATTGACCCCTCCGGGATATTATTTCGCGATACTTGCCAGGTATTTAAACCGACGACCGGGATGCCATTCTTGAGAGCATGCCCGATTTCGGACAGGGTGCCGTAGCCACCGCCAATGGCGATGACTACCTGTGCTGTCTTAACCACAATGACGTTTCTGGCTTCACCGAGGTTGGTAACGATGGGGACTTGGACGTAGGGGTTAGCCGTGCGCCGACTGTCTCCGGGAAGGATACCAATGGTCAGCCCACCCGCTGATACAGCCCCTTTGCAGGCAGCTTCCATGACCCCACCCAGCCCCCCGCAGACCAGGACTACGCCTTGCCTGGCTAGCTCGCGCCCCACCTCTTCCGCCAGCTTGGCTTCTTGTGGTGAGCATTCACTGGCACCAATGACAGCAACGAATTTCTTTTTTTCTTTCATATCAGGGACAGACGGCAACAAACCTAAAGAATTATATCATCTAGTTGGATGCAGTGAAAGAGTTAGTTATACTTGTTCATTGCGGTGGTGAGACCATCAGTAAGAAGGCAGACGATAGCTTCGCTTACTCTAGCAGTTAAGTCCGAGAGAATTGCTTTTTCCTCTGGTGTGAAATCGCTGAGGACGTGCTCTTTGATGGTATCCTCGTTTAGGCTCTCCGCTGGCGGGCGACCAATACCGACTCGGATGCGGATGAAATCCTGACTGCCGAGTCGGGCAATAATGGAATTGATACCCCGGTGACCTCCAGAGCGACCACCCATCCGGATGCGGATTTTCCCCAGCGGCAGGTCCAGGTCGTCATGAATAACAATGAGGTCGCTGAGGCTAATATTGTGTTTCTTGACCAGACGCACCACCGACTCACCGCTTAAGTTGACAAAGGTCTGTGGCTTGGCTAAGACTACTTTCTCGCCAACTATCCCACCGGTGCCAACCCGGGCTTTTGCGCGCCTTGAATCAAAGAGGATACCATTTGCCTTAGCGAAGTGATTCAGGCACATGAAGCCGATGTTATGACGGTTATTCGCGTAGAAACGACCGGGGTTACCCAGACCAACGATTAGCTTCATTTGGCTTTCTCGCCGATGAGTTTGAGGAACTCGTCCTCGTTCAGGAGCTTGGTGCCTAAATCTTGAGCTTTTGCCAGCTTTGAGCCTGGTTCAGCACCAACGACGAGATAGGTGGTTTTTCTGGTGACACTGCTGACCACCGAGCCTCCCAGTGTCTTAATTTTATCCTCAGCCTCTCTCCTGGAAAACGACTGCAGGGTGCCGGTGACAACAAACTCCATCCCAGATAGAGGCTGTTCCTCGGCGGACTTCACGGTAACTTTTTCTTCCAGTTTGACGCCCGCTTTCCGCAACTTTTCAATAATCTTTAGGTTTTCTTCCTGCTGGAAAAAGGCAATAATGCTATCGGCAATCTTGGGTCCAATGCTGGAGACTGACATTAATTCTTCCCGTGATGCCTTAGCCAGCTCATTCAGGCTGTGAAATTTTTGGGCAAGGAGTTCGGCAGTTTCATAGCCGACATGCCGGATGCCCAAGGCATAGATAACTCTGGTGAGGGGGCGGTCTTTGCTCTTTCCAATAGCGTTAAGGATATTAGCGACGCTTTTTTCGCCCATCTTTTCCAGCTTTAAGAGCTCTTCCTTTTTGTCTTTGAGGTAATACAGGTCGGCAATGTCTTTCACCAGTCCCTTTTCCAGTAGAGTAGCCGCCCAGCTTTCCCCGATGCCCCGGATATCCATCGCCCCCCGAGAAGTGAACAGCTCAAGTCGCTGCTGGAGTTGAGTCGGGCAAGCCGCGTTAGAGCAGTAATACATCACCTCACCTTTAGGTTTCATTACCTCGGCGCCACAGACCGGACAGGCAGGACGCCCTCTCTCTTTATCGTATATCTTTTCCAGTAGGTTGAACTCTTTTTCCTGCCCGGTGCGCTTGCTTACCACCGGACCGACCACTTCGGGAATGACCTCACCGGCACGCTGGATAATAACGGTATCGCCGATGCGGATGTCCTTGCGCCTGATGTCGTCCTCGTTATGCAGTGCTGCCTGCCTGATGGTTACGCCGCCCACTGATATTGGTTCCAGAATAGCGTAAGGGTTAAGCGAGCCCGTCCGCCCCACGCTGATACCGATGTCAATCAATTTAGTGGTACCCTGGGTAGCCGGGAATTTATAGGAGATTGCCCATCTGGGCTCCCGTCCCACCACACCCAGCCCCTCATACAGCCCAAGCTGGTTCACCTTGACCACGATGCCATCGGCTTCGTAAGCTAGTCCTTCTCTCTGGGCTGTCCATGTCTGATAATATTCCTCTACCTCTTCAACTGTTTCTACAAGTTGGTTGTTGGGGTTTATCTTGAAGCCAAGGGATTTGAGATATTCCATCGTCTCCCAGTGGGTTGGTGGCATCTCCTTGCCCTCTGCCCACCCCAGCCCATAAATGTAAATATCCAGCGGGCGTTTGGCGGTAATGCGGGGGTCAAGCTGGCGCACCGACCCTGCCGCCGCGTTCCTTGGGTTGGCAAAGAGAGGTAACCCTTCCTTTGCCCGTTCCTCATTAAGCTTGTGAAAGCCGGCTTTAGGGAGGTAGACTTCCCCACGTACCTCAAATCGGGGTGGCGCATCTTTGGGAACAGATAGCGGGATGCTGTGGATAGTCCTCAGGTTCTGGGTGATATTCTCGCCATGGATACCGTCGCCGCGGGTAGCGCCGGTGGTGAGGATACCATTAACATAAGTCAAGGCGACCGCCAGCCCATCAATTTTGTGCTCACAGGTCAGGTTAAATTTCTCCCCGGCGACCAATTTCTGTGTTCGGGTGTACCAGGCGACCAGCTCGTCATAAATGAAGGCGTTAGCCAGGGAGAGCAAGGGGAACGGATGTTCCACGACACCAAAGGCTTCAACCGGGGCAGCGCCAACTCGCTGGGTGGGGGAATCAGGAGTGAGGAACTGCGGATATTTCTCTTCCAGTTCCCTCAGTTCCCGCATCAAAGCATCATATTCGGCATCGCTGATTTCCGGGTTGTCCAGAACATAGTAGCGGTAGTTGTGGTAATTAATCTGCGTCCGCAGTTTATCTATTCTTTGCTTGACTTCGTCCAGCTTTGGCATGATGGGTCTCTCAAGAAGAATTCATACTAAGTATAACACAGTGGCTAGCTGGTCAAAAGACACAAATTACTGGGTTTGAAGGGTTGAATTCTCTGACCAGACAGGTGCTAGCACTTCAAATGAGTAACATCATTTAATGAAGTCAGAATTGCGCCGCCGGGATAGGTTTCCATCGTGCTGAGCGAACTCAGTTCCAACCGGAACTGCCGCCAGCGCTGGGGCTCTAACCTTAACAAATTGCAGATTATCAGTCGTAATGGTCCATTGTGAGCGACGATTAATAATTGTTCTTCAGCGGTGTGCTTTTCCAGCCTTTCTAAGAATTTGCCGACCCGTGCATTCAGGTCTGCAAAGCTCTCACCTCCGGGGAATTTAATCGTGAGGCTGTTATTGGGCCACGACTTGGTTAGCTCGGGGTAACGCTCGCTGACTTCTTTAAAGGTGAACCCCTCCACCTCCCCAAAATTCACCTCCCCGATTTCGGGGCAAACAGTCACCGGCAAACTGTGTCTGACGGCAATAATTTCTGCAGTTTTAACCGCGCGGCGCAAGTGGCTGGAATAGACGACATCTATTTGCTCATTAGCGAGGCGGTCGCGCACTCGTTCCGCCTGCCAAATACCGATATCGCTCAATTCAACATCGGTGTGCCCCCAGAGTCTCTCCGAGCTATGCTGTTTGGTGTCGCCGTGCCTGACCAGCAGTAACTTAGCCAAATACTCCTCGCTTCCCTGTTTAATGTACGATAGCTATAGCAAAAGTGCAAATTTATGAGCATTCCTTGACAAGGGTTGGAAAAACTAAATATACTATTAGCGAAATTCACCAGCAACGATGACCATTATCTAACGCCATTTTCACACCGCGGTGTTTAAGGTGTGAATTTTTTATTTCAGTCTGGCGAAAAAATTCAAGAGGAGCAAGTTAAATGAAACCTGCAGAAGCACAAAAATTGGTAGAAATGGCTAAAGAATATATTTTCCCCACCTTTTCCCGAGATGCCTCGTTCTTTGGTAAGCCGGCGTCAATAATTGAGTCGGGGGAAGGATGCCACTTTACGGATATTTTCGGCAACCGACTTCTGGAGCCGAATTCCTGTGGCGGGGCAGCCCCTCTCGGTTTCAATCTGCCTGAACTGGTTAATGCCATGATTGAGCAGATTAAGAAGATAAACACCACCACTCCCCTCTTCTTTGCGCCGACTACTCCAGTGCCACTCCTTGCCAAGAGAATCGCTGAGATAGGTCCCGAGGGGATGAAATATACCATTTTTGGCAGTAATGGCACGGATGCTAATGAGGCAGCCCTGAAGATAGCCCGGCATTACTGGAAGATAAAGGGGAAGGGGAGCAAATACAAGGTACTCCACCGTTCCCCCGGCGATTATCACGGGATGAGCTTGAGCACGCTGAGCGCTAGCGGGCATTCCTTCCGCCGGGCACCGTATGAGCCGCTCATGGCGGGCTTTATCGCTTTTCACGCGCCCAACTGCTACCGTTGCCCCTACGATATGACCTACCCCGAATGTGGACTCTACTGTGCCGAAGAGATGCGTAAAGTCATTGAGTTTGAAGACCCGTCAACCATTGCCTGTTTTATTGGCGAATGCACCAATACCGGCTGGGGTATGGTTCTGCCGCCGCCTGGCTATATGAAGAGAATCCGTGAAATGTGCGATAAATACGAAATCCTGATGATAATTGACGAGGTTATTACCGGCTTTGGTAAGACTGGGTACTGGTTTGAAGTCCAGAAAGAGGGCTTTGTCCCCGATATTATGGCAATGGGTAAGGGGATTGTCTGGGGGTGTGGACCGCTGTCCGGCACTCACGTCAGGAATGAAATCTACGAGGTATTCACCGGTAAAGACGCCTTAGAGCATGGTTATACTTTTGGTGGCATGGGTTATCTGGCGGCGGCGGGACTGGCGGGCATTGAATACGTGGAGAAACACAACCTGCTTGCCCGTGTCAAGGAGACAGGCAAGATAATGGAGCGAGAGCTGGGCGCCCTCAAAGATAAGTCCAAGGTAATTGGCGATGTCCGCATTAATGGCGTACTCGCTGGCGTGGAGTTGGTTAAGAATAAGAAGACGAAGGAAATGTTCCCCGACCGTGCTGGAGTTGCTAACCTCATCCGCAAGGTTGGTATTGAGAGTGGTGTGTTACTGCCCTGCTCAACCTGGTACGGCGATATACTGATACTGATGATTCAATACACGATGACTCACGACGAGCTAGTTCAGTTATTCAAAGCCATTGAGAAAGCCACGGCTGCAGTGGAGAAGGAGTTCCTTTAAACAATAAAGGCGGCTGAGTATTTGCGGAGAGGGGTGTAAAAGCCCCTCTCTTTGTCTCAGAGTAGCCTACTCTTCTTCCCCCAGCCTCCGCACCCATAGTCTTGGGGATGTGGAAATCACCTGTCTCAAGGATTCTAATCTATCCCTGATTTCTTTGGCGACGGTCTCATCGGTGATGAGTTCTCTAAGTTTGTTCTGGTCCAGGCTCAGTACCCTGTCCCACAGACCGGCTGGCTCCAGTATTGCCCTGACACCGTCCTCGTTAAAGCCAGCCCTCTCCACGAGCTTGTAGGTAATAGCGTTTTCCCTGCTGTAGACCCGATTTAACCCCTGAGCTTGGCAGAAATCAACAATCATTTGTTTTAACTCATCAAGTTTCAGCTCAAGTTCCTTTATTTCTTGCTGAAGCGCCACGTACTGCTCAATGGCATCGGCAACAGCCAGCTCGGAGAGAGTCTCTTTCTGAGGTATAGTTGCTGTGATAGACTTCTGGCGGTGGAAGGGACAGTGCTCCGGGAAATCACAGGGGCAATGGGGACTTTCAATTGGCGGGAACTTTTCACTGGCAATGTTCTCCGCAACCTCCAAGACCAGCTGGCGAGCCTGTTCAATTTGAAATCGGTCACGTGGTCGGCAACTGCAGGGAGTATTTGACCGCAGATGGTAAAGGGTCAGCTTCTCCACCGGTAATTGCCAGGTCTGTTCCGCGGCTAGCTGGTACAGCGTCAGCTGGAGGTCCTGAGCTAAGTCCTGATTGGTAAAAAGCTCTTTGCTTGTCTTGTAATCAACAATGGAAAGACCGCCGCTCTTTAGTTTATCCACCTGGTCAATGTAGCCTCTTAATTTCACACCCTCAATATCAATGTAGAACATCTTCTCAACCGCCACTGGTATCTGGAAGTTGGTGCGGTGGCTTTCCCAGAACTTGGCGAGTATTTCTCTGCCATAATCTTTGTATCTCTGTTCCTCCTCAGCCGACTCATATCCCTCCGAGAGCCAGTTCTGCTCGTAGAACTGCAATAACTCAGCAAGAGAGGGAGGTGGGGGGACACTCACTTTGAAAAAATACTGAACACACAGGTGCAGCGTTGAACCAAAGCTGAAATACCATTTATCCTTCGGCGGTAAGTCGTCAATGTACTGCAGTTTATAGCAATAGGGGCAGGACTGGTATAGGGCAATCTGAGTATAGCTTAAAGGTTTGATCGGTCGCCTCCTTATTGGTGCCTCAAGTATTACTCAAATTATAGTGTCAAAGGAGTGTCTTGTCTATCATAACAATGGTGGCGTCAGCTCCTCTTAGACACCCGCATTGAAAGTCAGTAGCCAAAGAGGAGGTGAGGTCAGCATTGCTGCTGCTTGATATTTAGCCCTAGATTAATTAGCATAAAAATTGAAGGCAAATATGGAAAATATTTCGGTAATTATTGCTTTTGGCGGCGGGCTGTTATCTTTCCTATCACCTTGCGTTCTGCCGCTGGTGCCGGTATATCTTGCCAGTCTGACCGGCACTCAAATTTTTGATGCCGGCACTACCAAAGTTCGCCTCCCGGTGTTCCTGCATTCGCTTATCTTCGTCATTGGGTTTTCTCTCGTCTTTGTGACTCTGGGAGCTATTGCCGGGCTGACTGGCTATGTCATCAATCCCAGTCTGGCATGGCTCAATAAAATAGCCGGTAGCCTGATGATAGGTTTTGGTGGGTTTATGCTTGCCGCTTTAAAAGTGCCCTGGCTGAACTACGAAAAGCGATTGAACTCCACACGGGCGAATACCACCGGTTATGCGCGCTCCTTTCTTATTGGCGCGACATTTTCTATGGCTTGGACCACCTGTGCCACACCCATACTGGGGGGTATTCTGGCAATTGCCCTGAATTCAGCGACTGCCTGGCGTGGTGCTTACCTTCTGGGGTTCTACTCTCT
>Ga0315312_1001743_pt1 | contig 16193 bp, 13 predicted proteins | sample TDP7_MG_FD_203629 | JGI IMG/M metagenome (GOLD analysis project Ga0315312, IMG submission 203629) | Freshwater sediment microbial communities from Lake Towuti, South Sulawesi, Indonesia - TDP7 | ecosystem: Environmental > Aquatic > Freshwater > Lake > Sediment | place: Indonesia: South Sulawesi... | reverse complement strand
TCTACGACGCAGGGGAGTATTTTCAAAGTTTAATGAAGAAGCTGAAAGAAGCGCTTATGGCGCTAGGAACCATTCGGGTTGAACGGCCAGATGGAACGTACTTCTGGTATCTAAAGCCCGACATCACCCCTGGCGAATCGATAGAGATAAGCCTGTGATAGGCAGATGGCTGTAAACAAGGAAAGAGCCAAAGAAGCGATCAATAGCGCACAGCGAGAGTTCGGAAGCGCCGCCAGATGCTTAAAGGACGAAGACTATGTTGGATCATTGAAGTATCTTCAAGAATGCATGGAGTACGCGGTGAAGGCGGTTTTGATGGCTTACGGAATAGATTACCCCAAAATCCATGCAGTAGGTCGCTTCCTGTATGAGATAAGAGAGAAGTACCCTCGATGGTTCCTCAAGCAAATGCGAGCGGTAGCTGAAGTCACAGACAACTTGGCTAGAGGGAGACCGAGATTCAGGTATCCGTACGAACACCCTCCGGAAGAGTGCGAAACATTAGCGAAGGAGATCCTTCCTAAGGTGAAGAGAGCCCTAGAAAACTGCTGTAAACTGATTGAACAGCTCTTCGGTTGACATCCAGCACTCTTTTTCGTAGGCTGACAACAAGATCATGGCGCGTGTTACTAGTGCGATCGAGTTGACCGGCGATACTACCATGCTACCTATTGGTAAGAGTTAGGTATCTCTTCTTTCAGTTGTTGCCACGCAAACGAATTCTTCTTCATCTGGCCCCTTGACGGAGATGAAGTTAAGTAGAACCCCTACCGTCAGGAATAGCTAAGTGCAGATCGGTCCTTGAGCAGCTTTCGAAAACTCTTGTCATCAAGGAGCATAAAGCGCCTCCTGCCCATAATCATAGCTGTAACCGTCCTTTTCCTAGCCTTAGGCTATGCAGCGCTCTTTGCAGCTAAGGAAGGAGGTGGCAAGCCCGAGAGTGACAGTTCTCAAATAGAACGTGACCTGGGAGCTATTCCTGTGATATTTGAGCAGACGGGTGGAATCTTCTTAGACAACAAGACTCATGTTGTGTTTCTCTTCTCAACGACCTGCCCAGCTTGCGAGGATAGTACCAAGCGGTCCATCAATGAATTATACTTGACTTGGCGAGGGAATCTCACCCGCAAAGAGGTTTCGCTCAGTGCGGTCAATTGCTACAGAGAGAAGGATATTGGGGAGGCGTACTTCAAAGCATTCAAGATTCCGAAAAACGAGACGAGTGGACCTGTACTGGTTGTCCATAACTCGACAGTGGGCTTACTCTACTATCCCCCCTTCGAAAACATGGAAGTTCAAAGAGGAGTACACTACTTAACAAGGGGATCTACACTAGAGGTTGTGCAGAAGGAAAGCAGGACAGGATTCTCTCAACCCTTAATCTACGCCCTTGGAACGCTCTCCGGCTTCAACCCCTGCCTATTTGCACTTGCATCCTTCTTCTTTGCAAGTGCGACTCACACGGAACTCAAGCGCGTGGCCAGAAGGATTTGTCTAATCTCGCTCGGACTAGTATACGCGTACATAGTCTTCTTTTCTCTTATAGTCTCAAGCTCGACTGTCATGGATTACTTGGTACCATCGAGGTGGCCAGTTGCCTTCATCTTGGTTGTTGTAGGTGTACTCCATTTTTCAGAAGTTGCCCAAGACCTCTATTCCAGGAGATTGGGAAGCGGAAATTATATCGAAGCTAGAGTGCCTTTGTTCAGAACACCCAAACCTGTCAAGGTTTTCATTGTGAAGGTTCGGGAGGTAAACAGTCCTATCTATGATTTCTTACTGGGCATTATCTTTTCGCTCATCAAGCTTCCATGTGTTGCGATGCTTTTCGCCGCTATGCTGGTTAACTCCACAACGCCGATGACAGACGCCATGATCTTCACGTTTGGAGTAGCATCACCAGTGGTCTTAATAGGTGCACTCATAGGATTTGGTATGGTAAACGTAAACCGCCTGAGTTTGGTCAGATTCAAGGGGAGGGTAGTCCAGAGAGCCGTGATAGGTGCAGCGCTCCTAATATCAGCTGTTTTGGTGCTTTCTTAAAGCTCAGATAGTTGTTTACCGGCTAAGTATACGACTGTAGCCACTATGAAGAATATGTAAGTAAACGCGAATGTTAGATCGCGGGTCCGAATTCAGTTTATTCTTGAACCCTGAAGCAGAGCTTGGAGAGGATGGTTTTCTTGGTTTAAAAAAGGAGGGAGATTGAATTCGGTTTATCCGAATTCTACGGCATCGGTACGATTGCCTGTTTTCTCCAACGTAGCAGATATAGTGACGCTGCTAGAGCGGATATCAGCATTAGTACGCCTGCTGCTGGGAACTCTGGGATCGGAACTCCACCTTCCTCTAGGTAGAAGTTCTGTCCTGAAGAGTCTGCTCCCCATGTCACCACGACTGTTCTCTCTTGCACTACGACTGCCCCAGTCTCGTCAGGCGCCATCAGGCTGACTTTGACCGTGTATGTTCCCGCTGGGGCGTAGACGCCCCAGTCTCCATCGTGCGTGTATGTTGTAATCTCTGGGCTTCCCGAGACATCAACAGTATACCATGAGGCCTTGCGGAAGTCGCCCATGTAGTTGCGCTGGTAGACTGTTCCGCTGATCCATGCTTGCAGGTGCATATCGAAGAAGAGCATGGCTGTACCCATCCATGGGACGGTTGCAGCCACTGTCGCCGTCTGGACATAGCCGTTCGTCTCGTCGATGAGTTGGACTGTGTATGTGCCTTCAGGTATGCCCCAGTCCAAGTGATATCCTTCCTCTGTTGCTTCAACGCTTGTCGGCTCCCAGTATCCGAATCTGTCTTCTGGTACCCAGCTTCCTTGGTAACTATTAGGCGCTGGCCATCCTACTATGCGGTCTGGAGTTGTTGCTCCACCGAAGCCGACTACCTCGAACACCCACTGTGTTACGCCGCCAGGCATGGAGACTGTTGCTTGTGGCACTGATGTTATGTTGGCTGCAGCTAGGTTTCCTTCCTCGTCGAATACGTTGAGTCTGAAGTAGTAGCTCCAGTTGTCGTCAGATAGCGGTTCGAAGAGCAGCTCTTTCTTGAAGTTGACTGTGCACATTATTTTTGCTCCTGCGTATAGGTATAGCGGTATATCGCCGGTCGATGATGCTTTCTGCACCCAGACCTCTGGAATAGCCTTCTGCACATAGCCTACAGTGTGAGCTTTGATTGTGTAGACATCTGTTCCGAAGCCTACTGCTTCAGAATCGCCCCAGTAAACGAATGTCACATGGTCTGTTCCAGCTGTTTGATAGTCGTTGGCATAGCCTATTAGCTCATCCTTCGAGTTGTAGAAGTAAACTCTCAGGTGTGCTGGTGGATATAGCCAGTTCAATGGCATAGCTGGATTCTGCCAGTCTCTTGAATACACCGTTACAGTTATGTTTCCGCCTTTGACTAGGTGGAAGCTGAAGGCGTTGGAAGTGCAGAGCTGTATTGTGTGCAGCGGAAACTCTTGCTGCACATAGCCTATGTAGTAGACCTTGAATAGGTAGGTTCCGGCTATCATGCCGTATGGTACATCGCTGTCACCTATCACTTGTATGTCGACGTGTCCTTGATTGACAGCTACATCTGTTTCATTCCACGCCCACAGGTTATCTTCAGCATCGTAAGCCTCGATGAGCAAAGTGTCTGCTTCCACAGGCCCTGCTTCAGCTGAGGGCACCTCTTGGTTGTGGAAGTGTACTGTCGCAGTTACGGTACCGCCTTTGAACAGGTCCATCTCTCTGAATATCCAGCCTGTGTACTCGGCTGCGGGTACTACAACTGGAAAATCGTCGAGTTGGACGTAGCCGAACACATTGACCAAAGGATAGTATGCGCCAGCCGCTAGACCTGAGATCCAGTGAGCATCGAAGTCAGGTACATGTCCATCCCAATAAGTCTCTGTGCCTTCATAGCTCGTTGGGTCGCCGATGTACATTGTGAAGGACACGTTGGTTACGTCAATTATCCATGCGTCCGCTGCAAACTGAGGTATGACACTCACCCCTTCCTCATCTAGGAGCTCCCATGTAGGCACCGCAACAGGGAATATGACATCAAGATCTCTTACGCCAGCTTCCCATGCTTCCCAGTCCATCGCGTACTCCGGCCATGGAACTGCTCCTGTTGGGCATTTCGAGTTCACTTTAAGCTGGATCTTCGCGCCTGGATACACGTAGATGTTTACGCCGTGGATCGACTGTCCACGTTTCACTGTTATCTCAGTTGCAAGCGTTACAGGTGGGAATCCTGCAGCTTCAGCCGTCAGCTTATATATGCCTGGTGCTAAGCCTTCGATCTCATAGTAGCCGTTGGCAGTAGCGTTGAAGTAGCCTACTGCGCATACTTTCCTGCCTGTCGGCTCGTTTGTGACAGGGTCGATCGCTTTACCTTCAGCGACAACGCGCCCTGGCTTCCAGATAGGTCTTCCATATTCGTAGCCGTAGTTCCAGCTTCCGCCGTAGAGTATTCTACCTTGAATGTATCCAGGGTCAAGTTCACCTTTGACAAGGAGGAGTGGATAGTTCTCGCATGGGATGCTCTCTACATATGTTCCGTCTTGATCGATGAATATCTTGAAGAAGTGTTTGCCTGCGCAGCTGGGTGCTTTAAGGCCGCCTGCCCAGACCCAGTAGCATCCTTCAAAGTCCCCCGTTCTTACTTGTCTATCTGGGTATGGATCAGCATTAGGCGGATAGAGAAAGCCTTGATCATCGTGACCTGGTTCTGTCGCAGCTGAAACCGCAACATACCACCAGTTAGGTGCTACGGGGTCATCGTTATCGAGCTTCCCTGTTCTGATCAGTCCGTAGTCATTTGTTATACTTGTTGCGACATTGGTTACCTCCCCGTTCTCCCAGTCGCCTAGTGGTGTGAATTCAGGTGGAATCGCTATCATCAGCCAGTAATCGCCTTCCCAAGTAATATTCCACAAGCTAGCGTCATAATTGATGTCGGTTACGTTAATGTAGAAGGTCAAACCGCCGGTTGTATCAGTGATTATTGCCGCGTCAGGAGAGTAGTAGTTCACAAATTGATGGCTGGGAGGAATGTATCCCAACCCAGGTGTCACGTAAGCGACAGCCGCTGTGTCGATGTATGATATATGGTTTCCTGGGCCGTTGACCGAGCGATTTGGCCATGCAAGCCCGTCCGTAGCAGGCCCTGATGGTGTCTGAACGCCGAGCGTGAAGTGAGCTTGAACTTCTGCTACTGTTGCGAATGTTGCGACTATGAATAGCGTCACTAAGAATGCTGCTAGTATTCTCTTACTCAATTTTTCATTTTCTCCTCTAGGTTTTTCAGTCGCATCTGCGACTTGTCTCTAACCTCATCCCTAGACTATATAAAAGGCTGTATGTCGAAACTCGACACATACCTAGAATGCGTCGAGAAACCACTATTCAAGATCCGTTCGTGTTGTAACGATTGAAGATTAATTACCCGCAAGCGAATATGACTATCCATAATTGAGGCTCTTAACTTGGTGAGACCTGAAACATTGGATTGGCTTGAAGAAGCCAAGAAGGACTTGAAGCACGCAAGGGACTCTTTGAAGCTTAGAAGCTTCAGTTGGAGTTGCTTCGCAGCTCAGCAAGCTTGCGAGAAGGCTCTCAAAGCTTTTAGCCTCGGAGTTGCCAGGAGGAGGCCTACTCATCTCCATGATCTGACAGTGCTCTACCATGAAGTTAAGAGTCATCTCAAGCTGCCGAACGATATTGCTGCCAATCTGGGCGAGCTATCAGCATACTACGCTCTGGCAAGATACCCCAACGCAGGCTTAACACGGCCTTCCATAGGCATAAGTAGACTCCAAGCAGAAAGAGCTATAGCGACTGCGAGAAAGGTTTTGGAGAAGGTTGAAGAAATCTTTACGCATACCAAGAGCGGTTGAACATCGATTAGAAGAACTTGCCGAGAGACTAAGGCGAGCTGTCGGCGACGTTGAAGTATACTTATTCGGAAGCTACGCAAAGGGCGAATGGCTTGAGGACAGCGATATTGACATAATAGTAGTTTCAAAATCATTTGAGGACGAGAACATCGTTGAGAGAATCGGTAGGTTGAGGAGAATCCTTCCAGAAGATCTCGCTTTTGAGATCCTCGCATACACGCCAGTCGAACTTGAACTTGCACTCAAAAACAGCGTGACTGTTCAGGATGCCGCGACGTACTGGAGGAGAATATGCTAATTCGCTTCTAATATTATCACGAGGTCAACGGGACCCGATGTTTACGGTCGCATTAAAGTCGGCCTTGTACTGGAACTCTCAGTTCGATAGCGGAAGAGGCTTTGATCGTTGCGATCCGTATTCTTTGAGTCGCGTTGGCACGCAATTATTCAAACTGTTGACGACTGTTTTCTGAAGCGTAGTTATCTACCTGCTAATATGATTCTGTTTCCTAAAGGATTGATTGAGAGCAGGATTGAGTTGTAGAATGGAGTGATCGCAATCTTGCTGCGTAATGTCATTCAGGGCTCTGCGGTTCGCTATTTCGCATGATAGATCGTGAATTGTACAATCTGCATCATTTTTCCTTGTTTCGAAGATGCGGAAACATGGGAGCCGTCCCCTTTTCAGATGACTATTTATAGAATTGCCGCGAAAATATGTTGAGCAGTTTTGGTCAAGAGACGTCCGGCATTTCCCTTTACAGCCTTTGTCGATCAAGAGCTATTTAAGCTGGCTCTGATTTTGAACGCGATAAACCCTAAGATAGGCGGCCTTCTTGTTCGGGGTGAGAAAGGGTCGGGGAAGTCGGTCCTAGTTAGAGCTTTAGCGGATCTACTTCCGGAGATCGAGGTTGTCAAAGGCTGCCCCTTCAACTGTAGCTCAAACGACCCGACCAACATGTGTGACCCTTGCAGGTCGAGGTATGAGAGAGGAGACAACTTGGAAGTGGAGCGTAGGAAGATGCGGGTCATCACCCTACCTATCGGGGCCACCGAGGATCGTGTTGTGGGGACTCTGGATTTGGAGAAGGTTCTCCGTGAAGGCGTTAGAGCTCTCCAACCGGGCATATTGGCGGAGGTCAATCAGAACATACTGTACGTCGACGAGATCAACCTACTTCCAGACCATATCGTCGATAGCATACTCGACGCTGCAGCTATGGGCTGGAACATCGTTGAGAGAGAAGCCATCTCGGTATCCCATCCCTCGAGGTTCCTGCTTGTGGGTACCATGAACCCTGAAGAGGGAGATCTACGGCCGCAACTTCTAGATCGTCTGCCTATGTGCGTCACAATCAGAGGTGTAGCGGATGAAGCGTCGCGCATGGAGATAGTTAAGCGGAATCTTGAATTTGAGCGAGACCCTTCCGGCTTTACGGACAAGTTTGAGAATGACCAGAAGCAACTGATGGACCGCATCGTTGAAGCTCGCGATCTTCTTCCAAAGGTGACTGTACCGGATCTGTTTCTAAACGGTGTAGCCAAGATGGCTATTTCGCTTCAGGTTGATGGACATAGACCCGACATAGTGATAACCAAGGCTGCGATGGCCATAGCGGCCTTCGAAGGGAGAACATCTGTCGAGACCTATGACATGCAGAGAGCCGCAGTTCTTGCTTTGGGCCATAGAACTCGAAGAGGGGGGTTCGAGGAGCCAGCGTCACCTCAAGATGTTGCTGCTTCATATGACAAAGCGTTGGAAGAGGCTAGGCGTGAAGAGGAGATAAGAAGCCAACAGACGAGGAGGGATTCTCAAAGGCATAATCGTCCGGCTAGAGGCTCGAAATCTGCTGCCGACTCAGGTTCCGGTAGAACAATGAAGGCGGGCGGGACTTCAGGGCCTCCGAAGGCTCTTTCACGTCTAGACCGAGTCGCCAGATCCGTGAAGGATTCTGCCAAGCGATTTCTCTCATCGATGTCGAGAAAGTCAAGCGATAGTTCCAAACGCGGAGGAAAGCGGCGTGGGGAGGCTTTCCAGCAAGGAACGGATCAAGGGCAGGTTAAGTGGGGTTCTCCACTGAGAGCTAAGGGGGCTCCGCTCAGTTGGGGGGAGAGGATTCTCTCCAAGTTCAGACCTTCCAGTTGCCACTTGAGGCTACCTGTTGAACGATTCATAACTAGGAAGCGAAGATCAGTCATCGCTAGGAGAGCGCCTACCATAGTCACCTTGAAGAGGGGAAGATACGCCTACTATGAGATGCCGCCACAGCCTTCTGAAGATGTAGCCTTTCTACCCACGATTCAATCCGCAACCATTCGTGGCGGATTCAGACAAGAGAAAGTCAGGGTCGAAATCTTGCCTGAAGACTTGAGGACGAAGGTGCATGAGTACAAGGCCCCCTCATTGATAGTCCTGCTCTTGGATTCATCGGGCTCCATGGTGAGCAACCTGCCCTACGCCACTGAAGCAATCCTCGCCTTCCACGAAGACGCGTACAAGCATAGGGATCGAGTTGGTTTAGTAACCTTCAAGGGGAATGATGCATACGTCCTTCGCCATCCAACGACAAACCTCAAGCTCATCGAGGGCGATGTAGCGAGGATCGCCATGAGCGGGTATACACCTCTAGCCGCTGGCTTGATGAAAGCATGGGAAGTTGTGATTCAAGAGACTAGGAGGAACAAAGATGTCATGCCTCTCGTCGTGCTGATAACAGACGGTAAGGCGAATGTCTCGCTGAAGCGTAAGGGGCGATTTACAAGAACAACTAGAGATGCGATACGCCACGCGATCGATGCATCGCAACTACTGGCCAGGTTCAAGATACCTGTCGTCGTGATCAACCCCGATCATCAAGTCTCTTCCCCCTACGACTTCCATCCCATCCCACCCAGTGAACTCGCCATGGAGGTAGCAAGAATAACCAAAGGCGCATACTATGGATTTCGGGGTGGACAGATGGTTCGTTTTCCACATTACGGCCCGCCTCATCGTAGCGACATCCTCAGAAACATGAGCGACTTTGACTGAAACCTCCATCAAGTCTAAAGTCGGGCTAAATCTCATCCACCAATATCATTTCAACGGAACGACTGCTTCGCAAAGAATGAAGGGATCTTCCCAATTCTTTGATCGTACACGACTCAACTAACGGCATTCGTTTTGGGCCTTTCGAAACTCGCTCGACTTTTTCCATCCAGTCTCTCTCTAACTCTTCTTCATTCCTATCCTACCGTATGGCGCCAAGATTTTCCCTATTAGCCCCCGACTAGTCCAAAAGACAACTTTTGAGAATTTTTGAAAAGATACCCTTTTCATCCTGCTTGGTAGATCTTCGCTTGGATGCTAACTAGACGCTTTACCGTTGAACCCGGCGCCTTCTTGCTTCAAATATACTTTTATCAGCCTTTCAAATTGGTACCCTTTGAAAAAATCTTATTTGGTACCTTTTTCGCACGGGCTTAAATAACCCTGCTTCAGACGGAGTTCTTATTTCTGTCATGCGATATTTCTCTGACGACCTTGGAGTGTCCTGCGTCTCTCAGTCATACGAAGAACATGCGTTAAGTTTTCTTACTGCGACTTCTTTGGGATTGCGTTAGTAACCGCTCCAAATATGAATAGGAAGATTGCTATCGTGTAAAGTAGGAAAGGTAGCTGGTATGCCTTAATCTCGGTCTCAATCATTTGAGCTAGAGTATACGCTTTGAATGTTCCATAGATCCAAGCCACATTGGCTACGAGGTGGAGAATTAGAGAAGCCATCCTTTTCATGCCCAGTATGATCCCTCCGTCTATTAGCACCAATATACCAAGCGTGAAGGGGAGCCCGACATTCCGCGTGTACAAAGGTATATGCTCCCTTTCCAGCATCCTCTCCACAAAGAGGAACTGATTAAGTTTGTATGCTCCATAACCCAATGCGACTATCCCTATGGCAATAACCAGTATTCCTAGGAGGGTTGTGCCTCTCAACAGTTATCCCGCTTTGAGATAGGTTGCCTTGAAGATTATTAGAACTTTCGGCGTGAGGAGACTCGTTGCTTCAGCTGAGAGACGAATCGAGCCTAAGAACAGTTTGATTCTCTTTATGTTCGCCGCTTCATCCTAGTTGCATAATCACACTTTTGAGAGCATCGGGATTCTTTTCTGTAGATCTGCGACGATACCGGCTACATGCTTTAACATTTCTTCATCTCTCTTTCTAGGTTCCGGTTTGTCGTGTAGGAAGCGAGGCGGTTCCCCTTCTTCCAAATTTCTGTACAGCTCAAGCCATTCTTTTGGAATCTCTCCTCTCGGTCTTGCTTCTGCGAGTTCATTGAACGCTATCGTCCAGCATCTCACAGCATTTCCTAAGTTGTAGCCTCCGCCTCCAAGGAGGACAAGTCTTCCATTGCAGATTTCATGGGCTAGTTTGTGTATCGTTGAAACAATCTCTCTGTAGGCGTGCGTAGTCAAATTCAAGTGTGCCAGCAAATCATTAGCATGTGAGTCTGCTCCACATTGCATCAATATTATCTCAGGCTCATAGGCTCGCGTCAATCTCGGAAGAATCTCTCTGAAAGCGTTCAGGTAGGGTTCGTCATAAGTGAAAGGCGGGACAGGAATATTCACTTTGTATCCTCTTCCTTCACCTTCCCCGATCTCATTGGTGAATCCCGTTCCTGGGAAGAGGTATCTTCCATCTTCATGGAAATCTATGTCCAGTACAGATGGGTCTGAGTAGAACCCGTACATAACGCCGTCTCCATGATGCGCATCTATATCGAGGTACATAACCCTCTGCAAGCCGTATTTCTTCTTGAGATATGCGATACATAATGCTGGATCGTTGAATATGCAGAATCCTGAAGCTCGATCTGGATGAGCGTGATGAAGCCCCCCAACCGGATTGAAGGCATGTTCAACCTCTTTCTGCATAACGAGGTCAACAGCTGCCAGTGACGCGCCGACAAGTAGCATGGAAGATTCATAGCATCCCTTGTAAGCCGGTGTATCTCCAGAATCTAGGAGCCCATAGCCAACCGCGCTGAATCGTTTGACCGTTTCGATATACCGCTCTTTATGGAAAAGCAAGAGGTCGCTTGAATCTGAGGCTTTAGGTCTGACTACTGAAACATTGTTAAGCTTAAGCGTCCCCTGCGCTTTGACGAGCTCAAAAGTCAAATTGAGTCTCTCAGGCTTAAGCGGATGACTCCCTCCGAAATCATAGTCGAGGAGAGCATCGCTGTAGATGAAGGCTGTTCTTGAAGCCATTGCGAGAGCACTCCATAGAATACTTGAAGGCTTCATGACTTTTGAGTCTAACCGAGTACGCTAAGTCTCTTAGATATCGAATGCTAGATTTATGTGAGGTCGGAGAATTGATAATGTTCTTAGTTTTCTCATAGAATCCTAGCCAACGGCTCTTCTTGAAAAGGGACCTTTTTGGATCCGGATCAAAAAGAGATCTCAGGCTTGTTCCGCTGCATACGACTTTTTCAGGATCTCTTGAATTTTCCTGATCATTTTAAGCGGAACATTCGGTTCCGCTGTGATGACTACTGCTCTACTGGTATATGGAAAGCCAAGGACCAAGGTCTTGCTGAATTGAATGTGCAAGTGTCTTGTGGCGATAGCATAGAAACCGATTTATAGATCTTTTTGGTCTTGCTTAGGGCTTTCCAATCGATCTCATCATTAACTTGAGAAGTTATCAGCTTACCATGCTTCGACTTCAATTTTCTTCGAATCGACTTCGACGATGACTTTTCTTTCGTTGACGACCTTTCCGACTTTCTTTGCATTGGGCAGGGCTCTTAACGCATTCTTTTCTTCATTCTTCGGGCAGAATACTAGGAAGCCGGTTCCCATGTTGAATGTCCGGTACATCTCTCTATGTGAAATACCGCCCTGATCTTGGATCTCCTTGAAGATCTTGTGAGGCTGAAACAGATCGTCAAGATGGAATCCAACATCCGCTCTCTCGCCGATTCTCTTCAGCTTTGAGAAAGCTCCGCCTGTGATGTGAGCTAGACCGTGAATCTGAATCCTTGACTTCAGCAGCTTCATTATCTGCTTGACATAGATTCTCGTAGGCGTCAACAGTTCCTTAGCAATATTTCTATCGACCCCTTTTCTGAACAGTATCTTCCTTGCTAGTGTTAATCCATTACTATGGATGCCGCTGCTCGGCAGTCCGATTATGGCATCTCCAGCCTTGACCTTCTCGCCTGTTATAATCCTGCTCTTCTTCACTGTGCCGATGCTCATAGCTGAAAGATCGAACCCGTGAATAACGTCGGGCATAACCGCGGTCTCTCCAGCAACGATCGCGATCCCAGCGTCTCTAGCCCCTCTCTCCAAGCCGAGTGTAATATCGTCGACGAGCCTTTGATCCATTTTCTCTAGAGCCAGATAGTCGACCATTGCGACGGGTTCAGCTCCGACGCAGATGAGGTCGTTAACATTCATCGCTACGCAGTCTATCCCGACGGTTCGGTAATCCTTCAGCATCTCTGCAATCAAGACTTTCGTTCCAACACCGTCCGCATGAAGCGCGAGAGCGTTGCCTCCGCCTATATCGATCAAGCCTGCGTAATGCTGTCTTATATTCAAGACTCGACCGAACTTTCCTTCTCGTGAACGGAATGTTGCTGAAAGAATCTTATCGATGTGTGATTGAACCTTCCGTATCTTCTCAACGTCGATTCCAGTCTTTGCGTAAGTTAAACGCGTCTCAACTCACCCGGAGCTACATGCATTTCAGCTGGAGGATCCTCTGAGCTAGGTAGGCTGCGTTCTCAGCATTGTCCACGCCGACGCATGCGACTGGGACGCCTTTGGGCATTTGAACTATCGAGAGAAGAGCATCCAGACCTGAGAGCGCTTTACTCACAGGAACCCCGATGACAGGCTTCTTGGTCCTAGCAGCAATATAGCCTGGGAGGTGAGCTGATAATCCTGCGATAGCTATGTAGACATCTGCTTCAGATGAAGCGATGTACTCTTCCAGCTCCTTCGAGTTCCTATGGCAAGACAAGATCTTGGTTTCAAAAGCTATGCCGAACTCTTTCAGTGTGAGTTCTGCTTTCTTTGCAATCTTAAGGTCACTCTTCGAACCTACCACGATAGACACTTTACGTTTCATAAAAATCATCTCTTTCCGAATCTCCATAATTCGCTCAGATCGTACTCTATATCGCAGTTAACCTGCTTCGCCGATGCAATCAATGTATTGTGTAGAAGCATAGCCACGGTCATTGGGCCAACTCCTCCTGGAACAGGCGTTATGTATGAAGCCTTCTGTGCGACCTCCTCGAAGTCAACGTCTCCGCAAAGCTTGCCCTCAATTTTGCTGACGCCTACATCTATTACAACCGCACCATCCTTCACCATCTCTTGAGTGACTATGAACTCTTGGCGCCTTCCAACTGCGCTTACAAGTATATCCGCATTTCGCGTGAATTCCTGTAGGTTCCGTGTCTTCGAGTGGCATACAGTTACTGTCGCGTCGGAGTTGAGAAGAAGGATATCTGTGTTCAGAAACAACATTTGGAGAGGGTCTACATTCGACATGAGGCTGTAGAGAGGTTTTCCCACGAGGTTGCTTCGGTTAATGATCACCGCGTGTTTTCCTTCGAGATCTATCTTGTAGTAAGCGAGCATAGCCATGATTCCTTTAGGCGTGCATGGGATGAGATCGCATTTCTTGTAAGACGCCTTACCTGAATTGTAAGGATGCAGCCCGTCCACATCTTTTTCTGGATGAACACTCTCGACGAGTTCGTAGCCATCGATAAATCCCGGGATTGGAAGCTGAATCAATATACCGTGAACATTCGAATCTTCATTCAAGCTTTCGATGAGCTTAATCACTTCTTCTTGTTTGACATCGGTAGGGAGCTGCAGGTTCTTTGATAAGATTCCGACTTCCTCGCAGCTCTTGTGTTTTATTCTGACATACGTCTGCGATGCAGAATCATCGCCTATCAATATCGTCGCTAAGCAAGGCGATACTCCTCGTGAGCGAAGCGAATCGACTTCACGTTTGATATTGGCCTTCACCTCTTCAGCGATCTTCTTTCCATCCATTATCTTCGCAGTCATCAGAGCAGATCCTCCAAAGGCTTCCCGATCTTAGCCCATTCAGCTTTCTGATACTCGATGTAAGCCTTCTCTCTTTCATTCCACTCTTCTTCCCAGTTTCCACTGTAGTCCTTCTCTACGTTTCCATCGACTATCTTCAATCGCCCGTCGATATGCAGCTGGATCGCCTTCGAATACAGCCTATGCTCATACACTAGAATCCTATCCGCCAATGTGTGAACGGTGTCACTCGGCTTTACAGGGACCGTATCTTGAAGAACGATTGGACCAGTGTCTACGCCCTTATCCACATAGTGAATCGTGCATCCAGATTCTTTCTCGCCAGCCTTCAGTACCGCTTCATGAACGCGTTCACCATACATTCCTCGGCCTGAATACTTCTCCATATCCTTGGCTGGATGAATATTCATTATCCTCCACTGATATTCATCGACGAAGAATGGAGTGAGCACCTGCATGAAGCCCGCAAGCGCCACTAGGTCTACATTGTGCTGTTTGAGTGCGCTAACAACCTTCTTGTCGAAGATCTCCCGCTCCTTCTCTCTGGCTTCTCTGCTGGGGAACTTCTTCCCCTGAATCCCCTCGATGTAGACCGGATCGATTCCTGCTTGTTCAGCTCTCTTCAACGCGTAGGCATCGGAATTATTGCTTATCAAAACGCCGATCCTAGCGTTCTTCAATACGCCGAGTGAGATGTGGTCGATTATCGACTGGAAATCTGAGCCTCTACCTGAAGCCAAGACTCCGACGATCTTCGTCATGGCCTTATCGATCTCACATGGTCAATTCTTCTCTGAACCAATTCCCAGGTTCCGATATCTCTCCTGTGACGGAGATTCCCCTTGAAGTGGCTGGTTGCGTCTTCAGCGATCCTCTCAGCTTCTTGAATAGAGTCAGCTACACCGAGAACCGCGACCGTTCTGGAGCTTGTTGTGACTAGCTGCTGGCCGACCATGTCTACGTTAGCGTAGAAAAGTAGAGCTCCAAACCTCTTTACCCCTTCTTCATCAACAGTGAATGGTTCATTTTGCTTTCCTCCGCTAGGATAGGAAGCTGGAACTATATACTTGCAGACCGTTGCTTTCCTTTCGAATGTCGCTTTGATCTTGCTCAGTTTTCCATCTATAACGCCTTGATAGATCTCAACTGGGTCACAGCCCTTGGAGAGTAGAGGCAGCACATTCATGTTCTCAGGGTCGCCGAAACGGCAATTGAACTCTACCAGCTTAGGGCTGAAGTCTCCTCTATCCCATCCGACACCGAGGAGGAATTGGCCGTAGAGGATGCCTTTGTAAGGTGAACCCAATTCCTTCCTAAGAGCATCAACGGCGTCCGTCATTATCTTAACGCTTCTCTCGTAGTTCTCTCTGTCAAGGAAAGGTAGAAGATGGTCTGCATCGCTGTAGCTTCCCATGCCGCCAGTATTCGGTCCTAGATCTCCATCGTAGGCTCGTTTATGGTCTTGAACACACGGCATTGGGACAAGATTAAATCCGTCAACGAATGCTTGAATTGTATATTCTTCACCGTCAAGCTTCTCTTCGACAACGACTTTCTGAAGATCGCCGATCTTCTTAGCGAATATTTCTCTCACGTAGTGTTTGGCTTCCTCTTTATCCTTCAGATGCTCTCCGACGACTTGAACACCCTTCCCGCCAGTCAATCCAGCTGGCTTGATGACGACTGCGTCTGCAGAATCTATGTACTCCGCAGCTTCGTCCGGGTCTGTGAAGACCTCGCATTTCGGAAGCCCATCTATTCCATACTTCTTCATCAAAGCTCTACAGAATGCTTTATCTCCCTCGATCTTCGCCAGCGCTTTTCTAGGTCCGACGCAATCGATCCCTTTCTCTTGCAGCTCGTCAACCACGCCGTTGACCAGCGGAGCTTCAGGACCTATCACGGCGATGTCTATCTTGTTTTCCACTGCGAAGCTTGAAACGAAACTGGCGTCTGTGATCTTGCCGACCGCATATTTCTTTGAGCAAGCTATTATGCCGGGGTTCTTTCCGCTCATAATAGAGTAGAGTTCAGCATCGCGGCTCCTAGCGATGCTCTCAGCGATAGCATGCTCCCTTCCACCTGATCCTACCAGTAGTACTTTGGTCATGAGTTCATCTCCCAGTAGCGTACCCTTTCCTTCAACCTCTTCTCTTTCATCTCGTCAGCTATCTTCTGGGCTACTGGGGTTGGATAGCTCCCTGTAAG
>Ga0315312_1001742_pt1 | contig 16196 bp, 17 predicted proteins | sample TDP7_MG_FD_203629 | JGI IMG/M metagenome (GOLD analysis project Ga0315312, IMG submission 203629) | Freshwater sediment microbial communities from Lake Towuti, South Sulawesi, Indonesia - TDP7 | ecosystem: Environmental > Aquatic > Freshwater > Lake > Sediment | place: Indonesia: South Sulawesi... | reverse complement strand
CCGAAACCTATGCTTCTGACGATAATTGCGAATTGGGTCATCGCTCCGCCCATAATGACATTGTACGCGAACCTGCTCCTCCATGATCCGATGTACAAGGCTGGCGTTATACTCCTCGGCATGTCCCCCTGCACAGCCATGGTCATGTGGTGGATGATGTTAGCCAAAGGCGACCTGGCCCAAGGACTAATAAACACAGCCGTCAATGCGTTGCTGATGGTGATTCTTTACGCACCCCAATCCGCCTTCTATCTCGGCGTAAGTGGTATACCCGTTCCGTGGGATCTGATCGCCATGAGCGTAATTATTTTCATAGCCCTCCCGGTATCCTTGGGCGCGATTTCCAGAAGGTTGCTGATAAACAGAAAGGGGAAGGACTGGTTCGACCATACCTATCTTGGGCTTGTGCGTAAAATATCCATCATCGCCTTGTTGCTCACTCTAATAGTCATGTTCTCATTTCAAGGAGAGATAATCCTCAACGATCCAATTCTTGTGGGCTACCTTGCCGCCCCAAACCTGCTCCATTATGTTACCATGATTGCCATAACCTACTCTGTTTCGTGGCTGTCCAATTGGGACTACGCCACGTCCATAGACACTACACTCATTGGTTCAAGCAGCCACTTCGAAGTCGCCATCGCAGTGGCAACAACCCTCTATGGCCTTAACTCAGGTGCCGCCTTGGCTACGGTGATAGGGCCCCTCATGGAGGTTCCATTAATGCTGTCTCTGGTCAAGTTTGGTCTACGAACACGCCACCTTTTTCCAAGGAACCCAACCTTATCACGGCCGTGTTAGTTCCTGGCGTGCTCACATGAGAAGATTGGAACGGAGATGCTTCTACCCCCCCACGTAGGGGGGTCTTTCAATTATTCTAACCTAGTCCGATTGAAACTTGTGCAATTAGCTGGGTCTTGGTAAGATGAAAAGCAATGAAAGATTAAGAAGTCCAGCCAAGACATAAACGATAATAAGTAGGGTTTTACTTCTGAGGAAATTTTGGTCTGGATACATCTCCTTGTATCTCGGTAGCACAAATTTGAAGGTAATGATTGGGAGTAGGATCGGCACGATCAACATGTTTAGCCCAACCGTGAAGCCGCTTGTACGGATGTATCCAGCTCCTCCTAAATACGAAAAAAGGATTCCATATACAAGTCCTAGTGCTAACATCCATGCTGTCAACTTGGCTGTAACTTGAACTCTAATGTCAGTGGCAAGTTTGCCTACTATCCATACTAAAGCAGTTATGATTAAGGGAAGAACTGTGGACTTGACAGCAACCTCAGATGCAGGCATTCCGTACTGTGCTGCCCCGCCATAAAAGTATTCTGGATACGTAGCTATTATGGCATTAACTATGCCGTATATCAACACTAGCCACTCAAAGGCGTCGTCAACATCCCTTCTCGGCATGATAACCTAATATGTATAACCATTTTTAAAGATTTAGCTCTTTTTTTATCGATACAATTTTCCCTAGAAATTCAAATTTTAAGCCAGTTCTAAGCGAAAATATTTATTGTGAATATATCAGGGTTCTCCGCTTTCCCCTTTTTTGCGCATATACAAAGCCTTTTTCGACAGGTAAAGTTAAATAATGCTTTTCTAGAATGGTTTTATGGCGGAGAATGATGATGAGTCTGGCCCCCCTGAGCTTTTAATGATGTCGATCTTGAGTGTTGAATTCCCCGCACTTGACAAGGCATTTTTGTCCCTTACCCTCAAGGGTCTAAATCATGGATCATTGGGGCCAGAGTCGTCATTGCCCACCGAACAAGATTAATTCAAGTTCCCCATAGAAACATATGCGTTAAAGGGCTAAAATGTGTTGAAACCTATGCTTAGGAAGATTAGAGTGGTTCCCTTGGCTGCGGAGAGCCTGGGGGTTAGGTCCATGTGCACCTACGTGGAGACCCCTGAGGTTAAGGCCCTCTTAGACGCCGGCGTCTCCCTGGCCCCTAATCGTTTCGGTCTCCCCCCGCATCCCAAGGAGTACGCTGCCATGGCAGAGTGCCGAGAAAGGATGGCTAAGGCTGCGGAGGGAGCGGATATAGTCACGGTGAGCCATTACCACTTTGATCATCACACGCCATCCTACTTGGACTGGTTCACCAACTGGAGCTCAGAGGAGGCGGCCAAGCAGATTTACGGTGGAAAGACGGTTTTCGTTAAAAGCTATCGGTCCATGGTTAATTTCAGCCAGAGGCGGAGGGGATGGATGTTCTCAAGGACGGGAGGAAGCCACGCCAAGAAGCTCCTGGTGGCAGACGGCAAAACCTTCACCTTCGGAGAAACAAGGTTAAGGTTTTCTGAGCCCGTCCTCCACGGGCCCGAGCACACGTTTCTGGGCTGGCTCCTCATGACCACCATCGAAAGGGGCGACGAAAGATTCCTGTTCACCTCAGACGTGCAGGGGCCCATGTACAGCCCCACCTTAGAGGCCATCTTGGCCGAAAAACCCCAGGTAATTATGGTGGGGGGACCACCCCTATATTTAGCTGGCCTCCACGTGACGGAGACGGATGTCGAACAGGGAATGAGAAACCTGGAAGAAATTGTAAAAAGGGTTCCCGTAACGATTCTGGAGCACCATACCCTTCGAGAGGAAGGGTGGAGGGCGCGGTCCCAACCCATATTTGAAATCGCTTTGAAGATGGATTATGTGGTATTAACAGCCGCAGAGTTTCTTGGAAAGGAGAACAATTTGCTGGAGTTTCGCAGAAAAAGGCTCTTTGAAACTGAGCCGCCTAGCCCCGAGTTCCAAAGGTGGATGAGGATGCCCATTATGAAGAGAAAACAGGTGAAAACACCAATCTAGATTGTTTTAATGGTTCTAATCCTAGTGAGCGCCATTTTCCGATACCTTCCTGGACCCTGAAAGCCTGCAGAGGCTGAGCGCCATTTTGTCAACGCTGCTTGAAAGCCTCGAAAGAATAAGAAGGATAAGGGGCCCCCTAACCTGTCCACGGTGCCTTTCCCCCTTCGTTATCTGCGGTCAAGGGGCCAGATATAGAAGTCAAGGGGGAAGATGGCGTCCAAGAGGAGGCCTATCCTGCCCTTAAAGTCAAAGTTTTTAGTGGCTTTTCCTGGTCCAAACAGGAGCCTAACCATGCTCCTTTGATCCAGGGTTACCCTATCCCTTCCTGGTTCGCTACAGATTTGGAGATTTCCATCGAAACGGAGGGTTACCCTTTGGCTAGTGTCGATAACTCCCAGGGATAAGGTGAAGGGTGACCTGAACTCCACTCTGTTGAGCCTATCCTCGATGACGGGCGCCAATTTTTCTAGGCACCCCTTTAAGTTTATTATTCTTATCATTCTGAAGGCGTTTATTTGGTAGTGGCCGCTAATCTCGGTTAAAGCGGGGGTAAAGGGAGTGTAGATGGAAGGGGCGACTACGGTTACTTTATCCAATTCCTCCTTGTCGAAGAGCCACTTTAGAAAAAGTTTGAAAACTTCGGGGTTTCCTCCAAATTCAACTATTGCAGCCGCCCTTTCACCTTGGCGGTTAAGGACGAGGTATGAAGAACCAAGACCGGAAACTTCAGCTAACCACGTTTCCATTTTTCTTGTGATAGGGTTGTTAAACAGCAGCTGATAGTGTTGCCAAGAACGTAGAGTTCTAATAGGCTCGCTGTCATGGAGCTCGGCTATCTTCTTCAAATCCAACTCTCCCCCCACGTACCGCCACGATTCCACCCCCGTTGTGTCTTTAACTGCCTGAACAGATCTCCTATCAATTGTGTAGACGCACTCTTCTCCTGCCAGTTCCCAGCCCCACCTTCCATAACGGTCTCGATAACCCCCCAAGGACGACAGGTCGTATCCCTCTTGGGTCATCTTTTCTATGGAGTACTTTAAGAGACTGGAGGCGAAGCCCCTCATACGATACTTTTCGTCTGTGACCACTCCGCCAACTTCTCCCACCTTCAGTTGGCTTCCCCTAACCGAAATTTGGAAGGGAAAGACGGAAACGTGACTCACAACCCTGCCGTCCTCCTCGATGACCAAAATATCCTCCAGATCGTGATCGTAAACGCCGCGCCAAAAGGAAAGATTGTGGCCATGTTCTTCAAGGCGAAAAATCCGGTTCAGCATATTGATCAGTTCATCAAATTCTTCCCTCCTTAACGTCCGCGGGCCCCTCATTTTATAAACGCCCCCTTCGTTTCCCTTCCTTTAAGGCATCGAAGCTCTTTTATTACGCAAGTTTTTCAAAAATTTGGTCACGACGGATAGGATGTCTTTAGATACCTCCTCCGCCGGCCTGTTTCCGTCAATTAATGTCAATGTTCCGGCCTTCACTAAACCCATGTAAACCTCCCGAACCTTCTTCTGGGTTTGCAGATCCTCCATAACCGTTCTTTTTCGCCTAATCCTTTCAAAAACCGTCTCAGGGGGAACGTCAATGTATATGGCCAAATCAGGAATGAGGGCCAATCGGTTGATCTCCCTAATCCAGTTTAGGTCTAGGCCCGCAGCCCCCTGGTAGGCCAGGGAAGAGTATAGGTACCTGTCTGAGACCACGATTTTCCCCTCCTTCAAAGCGGGCTTAATCTCCCTTTCCACGTGATCGATGCGGTCAACGGCAAAAAGGAGCGCCTCCATTACGCTGGGCACCCGTCCTTTCCTCTGTAGTACCCGTTTTCTAATGAAACGACCAATCTCCCCTCGGCTAGGTTCAGTTGTATAAACAGCTTCAAATCCCCTTCGATTCAGCTCCTCCACCAGGAAACGAACCTGTGTGGTTTTTCCGCTGGCGTCAAGCCCCTCGATGCAGATAAAGATGCCCTTCTTCCCCATTCCTAAGCCCACTCATCTTGTAAAGATAAGGGAATAAATGCTTTTCATAATTTGCTAAAACCGATCGCGGTTCTCCCTTAACCTTAGTTTTGTCAGACAAAAGAAAACTATTGTCGGATAAAAGAGTTGACGCGCTAGGGTCCTACCCATGAAAACGTAGGGGGTGTCAAAAATGATAGGGGGTATCATCCATTGGTCAAATTTTCCGTCAATAGATTATCACGCATGTCGAATTTTGAAACGGAAAAAGAGGTCCCATAATGACCATCATGGCCATGACCATCGTCTCCCCAGGACAGGGGGCATGCCTGATCAAACATCCTCAGCGCGCAATTAGCAAAGAAGGATAAGAAAGCTAAAAAGCGCATTAACTTAATATGAGTGAATAATTATATGCTCGAAGAAAATAACGGATAAAGGGAAAAGAGGGAGGTGGATAAGAAATGAAGCTGAATATGAGCCACCCTGTCTACTTCGTAAATGGGAGGGAACGTGATGACAGAAACTAAGGGTGTTAAAGAATTGGAGGAGCTCTTGAAAAGAACCTATGAGAGAGCCGTTGGAGTCTTCTTGATAATGATGGGTTTTCTATGCTTCATTAGCGGTATTCTGGGATGGTTATGGATAAACATAATATTAGACTATACGTTAATTCCGTACTATGCCGGAGAACGTCTAGCTGTTCCCCAGGTTCTTATGGTGTTATGGACTGCGCAGGGTTTTTCATGACAATTATAGGTCTTGGAGAGTACTTCAAGAAAGAGTTCTATGGTTCGAGAGGCGAGAAGACCTAAAGCTAAGAGGAAACGCTCCTTTTCCTCACACCCCTTAAATAAAGGAAATTCCTCTACAGCACTGGCTAGAGACAATCCTCAAGCACCGATAAGGGTTACTAAAACGTGAAATTTAAATTTTATTTTATAATTTTTAAATCAAAACCTAAAAGTTCTTTGCCTTCTTCGTCAAAGTAAAAGTTCCCTCGAAAATTTTTATCCTCTAAGAGTAATGGGAGCCAATGTTTATCGTCTTGCCACATCTCATTGTACGGAATGTCTTCAAAAGCAAACCATTGCAAATTTCCTTCTCCACCTGCCTTGGGTTCTCCTTCAAAGATTTTTGTAGAGAAAACGTAAACTATCCAGTCCAACTGGTTTCTATCGCCAAAGTAGAAGTTTAAAACACCATGGAATCTAAGATTTAAGACTTTCAAACCAGTTTCTTCGAGTACTTCCCTCGCTACGCATGCTTCAAGGCTCTCGTTCATTTCTAATTTGCCGCCGACTCCATTCCACTTTCCCTCTCCAAACAACCCCTTTGATTTCTTTTGCAGAAGAAGCGTGTTATTCCTTATGATGTGGCATAACGTTGCGATTATCGCCATCTAAATCCCCATCTTTAATGTTAAATTCTAAAAATAAATTTTTCCAGGGTCCCGAAATTGTCAACATCACTCTAATGTAGTCTAAGGTTATTGAGAAATGGGCATAATTTTTATACCCAGCCAAGAAAAGAACTGATTTTGCTACGGCGGAGCCGATGTCATTGATGGTGCAATCCTTAAGGGCTCGGAGGGGTTCAAGCCTCTTTTGGGGCGTCCTCTTTTCACTTTTACAGTTGTTATATTTGGTGTGAAGAAGCTTTGAGTTCAAGATGCGCTTCCTAAAAGTGATAAAACTTGAAAGCATTTCTTTGCGATCGCTAGGATATTTTCGGCTTCGCGGGCTTTGGGTATGTAGCCCTCATGGTATACTTTATTCCTTAAGGAGTTTACGTTAAGGACTTGCTTAGACATATTTTCATTTATTAAGCCTAGCTTTAAGGCTTGGTGCGTCAAGTCTGGGAGGGCTTTAAATTTAACGCCTATGCCTTTCTCCAATAAGTGTGCCCGCTAATTTTTTCTTGGCTACCTTTATTGAACCATTCTTGTTAAAGCGGGCTTTCTATTTCTTTGCCGCAGTGAGGACAAAATCTGGAGTCAAGGGGAATCTGGCGTCCACAGTGGGGACAATCTTTCGATGGAGCCGTAGGGGCTTGCGGTACGACTGGTGGCGGAGGCGGTTGTGCGAGTGCGGCTTCCTTTGCCGCCATGGAGTAGTAGAGGAAGGCTAAGGCTATTGGTAGCACGGGTTGGATAAGGGCCGTTATGAGGTTTGAGGTTATTGAGCCCGCTGGGCCTAGAGGACTCACTATCCGGCTCGCTATAACAGCTGCAATCCCAATGATTAGGTATACGAGTAGGAGGACGGCAAAGGTTTTTCCCCAGCGTCTACTGACCAGCCTTCTACTTCTGCCAAGGCTGTCCAACGCACCCATCCGCTCAATTATAATCACAGGCGTTACCAAAGTAAACATAATGGCAATTATGATGCCGGGCACTATGAGGCAAATTAGCCCTATGATGATCAGAACGCCAGTGATGATCCCCGCTGCAAGCAAGGAGGCAAGTCTGGATACCGTGAAGTTGAAACCCACCTGAAGGTTAGCGTCTCCCTTCTCTAAAAGATCTGAGGCATATTTAATGGCTATACCGCTAACTATGGTGCCAACGATCCAGCTTACGAAACCAATCAAAATGGCCACTGCAATAAGGATCGCAAGCCGCTGCAAGAGGACACCCAACCACCGTACAAGTTCCTCTGGCGGAGCGGTGGGTTCAGGGATCGATGGCATTGGCGGCATCGGCAGCATTAGATTAATCGCCATGCTGAAAATTCCAGTTACTAACGCGGCGAAAAGATATGGAACTAAGAAATCGACGAACCTAGCCGAGTACAGATTGAAGGATCCGCTTATGATTTCTCCAATAGACAACTCACGTTCAGGTTTCTTAATGCCCAAAGACATGTCCAATCATCCTAAATTTTTCCATTTAAAGGGGTACTTAAGTTTTGCTGGACCAACCAATTTTTTGTCAGTTATGTGCCCTTAATGTGTGTTCAATAACTAGATGCGCATGGATTACGCAACTCGCGTACCTCCTATTTGTTAAGTCTTCCGGCATCTTTTAGGAAAATTTTGGCGCTATCCATGAACCCACTCAAGTTTTTTTATGAACGCTACGACAGCATCAATCGATTTTCTGGAGCCGAATAGCCTATACACTCTTCGAGATACTTGTTTACGGCGGTTGATTTTATGCCTTAGGATACTTCTTTCTTAAGAGGAGCGCCGTGGATGCGACCGCGCCTATTGCAGCTATTAGCGATAGCAAAACGTCGCCAGAACCAGACCAGACGAGTCCGATGATCGTCCTGAGCTCCTCAACCCTAAGCTTTATGGTGCCCGCATCTGTTTTAACGGTGAGAACGTCGCCCTTAATGTCAGTGACGGTTCCGTTGATGACGCCTACTTGGGTCTTGATAGTAGCCACATCGCCCTCAACCCTACTCAGCGTTGGCTTTATAATCGCCACATCGGCCTTTATGGTTCCAACATCTGTCTTCAGCGTAACTACATCCGCATCGATCTTCATTATAACGGGCTTGATGGCGGCCACATCTGCATTTATGACTCCAACGTCCGTCTTGATGAGTGCAACATCGCCCTTAACAGCGATTAATGTGGCATTCAATGCGTCGAGCTTAGCTAAGATTGTGGTTTTGCCCGCGGAGATGGCGGCGAGGACCTCACCCTTGGCGTTGGTTATGAGACTGGTTATGGTGGCATTCATGTTAGTTAGTAAGGTTTTTATGAGAGTAACATCGGCCTTTATGGTTCCAACATCTGTCTTCAGCGTAACTACATCCGCATCGATCTTCATTATAACGGGCTTGATGGCGGCCACATCAACCTTTATGGTTCCAACGTCCGTCCTTATAATGCCCACATCATCCTTAATGCTCGTCAGCCACGCATTCCATTGGGTTAAGGTTGGGCTTACTAAAAAGCCCTTAAAGGAAGTGCCCTGCGATTCGACCGTGGGCGTGACGTAGCGGGCGTCTACGACGAGCACGTACATGCCCTCCGTAGCCTTGATGGGAAGCGTGTAGGGCACCCTATAAAGACCCGTGCCAATCCTTACCACGTTTGCGGTGAGGTCCGCTTGAAGCGTTCCGTTTGAGTAGTATAGGGTGGCATAGTTTATTGTCGCATTAACCCTGGTGCCGTTAAAGGAGGTTAACACGTAAAACTCCGCGACTTCGCCCCTAAAATGTATTGACCCAACGTCAAGCTTAACATCTAACGGAGGGATGTATCTTAAAGCCTCGACGTCTACGCTTACCGTGAGGTTAGCCACCGCTACATTCCCATTTCCGTCTATGGCAGCGACCGCGTAAACGCCGTAAGCTAAGCCGGATGGCACGTACAAGTATGCTGTGAAGTTGCCCGTTGCGCCTGTGTTAACGTTTGCCACGATGCCATCCATTGCGCTAAACGCAACTCCAACCGTTGAATTCGGCGTAAATCCATAACCCCTGACGGTGACATTCTTTGATGGAAAAACTACCGTGGGTTCCACGGTTATCGTTGGAGACCCTGCGACAACTCTCGCTCGGAATTTCACGGAGCTGAGATGGCCGGCAGGAGCGGGGTAAGAGACGTCAAAGAAGCTGAGCAAGCCCTCCAGCGTCATAGCAACGATTTCGACGTCAATAGTTTCTCCGATAGGAGTATGTGGCTGAGCGTAAACAAAGACATCAAAGAAGCTATCGCCAGGCGGTATCACAGTACCATTCCCGATCACATCGATATCCCAACGTAATCGATCGTAATCTGAAACCCTAAAGTATACCGCGCGTGCTTCGTCGAGGTTGTTTCTCACCCTGACCTTAAAGCTTGCGGAAGTGCCTCGTGTGACATTAAGCACTTCTAGACCACAGAACTGCTCTACTGCCGACATGCTTGTGAAATGCAACACAAAGAAATTTGGATCTACAGTGCCATCTTTAAGCCCCGCTTTAACCCTTATCGTATGACCCCCAGGAGGCAAGGTGCCGAGGTCAAGAGCCATCAGGTCGGAAAATGGTACGGGTTCTTTAGGCACACTAGTATAACGGTATAGGGGTACTTCATCAACGTATACTGTGTGATTAAGAACGCCCGGTATTTCATCGATCTGAGTCCAATTAGCCATTATGATATTGTCGCGATAGAAGATCTGATCATACCCATACCTAGACCAAACTGAGTCCCAGGCCTGCGGCAGAATCTTTAGAACCCATATCCTTTGCCTCTGCCATACTGTATACGTGAACGGTCCCGACCATAGGCGTGGGGTTTCATAGATGATGATGTTATTGTCCAGCCATGCCCAAGCCCGCCATCTTTCCACGGTCCAATACGTCTCAATTATCGGCCTCCAACGAGTGTAATCATTCCACCATTGCCCCTTTGGGCATCCCGGCTTAAAGCTTGTCCAATTCCAAGAAGTCCAAGTTCCAACCGTTATTCCCGTCACAACCTTCGTTCTGTATTTAAGACGGATGAGCCCACCGTCTCTTGGAAGCCCGGCTTCAGCAGCATGAGGCAAGAAACAAACCGCTAGAGTCGCAAACAACATCAACGCAAATAGACTTAGCCTAAAATTTTTCCTCAAATTCTTTCCTCCCAATCGTTCCTTACGTATGTATAGTTTAACCTATATGTTTTTCGCTCGTATTAAGGATGCCGTCAAGTTTTTTAGGTATTGCCCTGATTTGTTCATTTATGTTTAAAATCTTTCCGTAAGTTACTCTGAAAACTACTTAACTTAACAAGGCAAAACTAAAACATGACAGCATCGTATTAAGCAGACGGTACATGGCTCCCCTTCCAAATTCGTCAACTTGCCATAGCTACGACTCTTCTGGCGCCGTCCTCTTTTCTTGTGTTTCTGAGGAAGCTGTTTTGGAGACAGCTGTGACCAGTGATGTAAGATCAGGTTTAAAGGTGGCCCTCATGATCCTCAAATGAACTTAACGGTCGAGGAAACCGTTTTGAGAGGTAGACTAGGGAACACGCCTTTGCGCCAGCATGGATGCGCTGGAATCGATTTTGTTTCGATAGGGCTGGTGTAGAATTGAAAAGGCCCATTCTCAGTAAAAATTTTTCTAAAAATTTGAGTAGCAAAAGTACCAGAGGATAAAAATTGAGCAAAATGGAGAAGATATTCTACGCGGACCTAACATGGCCCATTAAGGTGGGAACATTTGATGAGAATACCTTGGAAGCAGGGGATGGGATTAGAGGCAGCCTTTCTCCATTAAGAGTTGGGTTGCCTTCTGGCCACTGGTCGTTATGAGGGAAAGGGCTTCTGATAGGAGCCTATTTGCCTTCGAATACTCATGTAGGCTCATCCTCCCCTGGGCTTCCACTATCTTTAAGCTCGTCTCCCTAAAACTTCGTGACCTTGTAACCTTATGGGCTATCTCAATTTCGCCTATTAAAGCGTCTAAAAAAGATGACATAACTTTCTCCGCCCCAAAGAGTTGGTCATTCCTCAACTCACTAAGCACTCCAAGAAGCTTACCTGCAATTATCAATTCTGACTTTATTCTCTCTGAATACTGATAACATAGAACCGCCTCCCGGATATCAAATGTGGAACCTTCCATGGTTCTTCACCTTTATACAAGTTCATTTAAGTAGAAGGAACTTTTATCCTTGGTTCTCCTGCCTTCTATCTGTAATGGCAGAAGAGGTGGTTCTGTGAGGGGGTGGAGATGGCAAGGCTGATCATGGGGTGGCTAATTCGTGATGATAGTAAATTAACATAAATATAAGGTATTAACTATTCTATTTGGGGAATAGTGTTGAAAAGGGAAGAGTTAACGAGGATTGTGAAATCGGAACTGGAGCACATACCGAAGGGTGATAAAGGTTCTCCTCAGAGTGCATTGAGGCGCCTCTATAATGCCAGGAGAAGGTATGACCTAACCAAAAGTGAAAAAACAAGAGAAGACACCCTGCAACACTGCATTCAAACACTAAAGAAAGACCATCCAGACTTCATTCCCAAATACGCTGAAGACTTCTTCAAAATGCCTAAAACGCCTAAAAGGGGCTTCCTCCAGAGACTGCTTGGTCGGACAAAAGGATGAGTGCTAATGGAATATTTGAACCACATCGCCCTCTAATGCCCTGTTGCCAATTTTCGAATTAGCTCCTCCTCACGGTTATTTCTGCAATCACCCACTTCGCTTCCTTCGGGGCGCCCTCAACGAAGACCCTCTTACCCTCATGGTAGCCGAAGGGGTCTCCCGCTCGTTCAAGGCCCTGGATTTCTAGAAGAACAATCTTCTCCATGTGTACCCCCCTTTATTCGATTTGTCTTTGACGCCAAACGTTGTAGGGACACTGCCTCCAACAGTAGGTGCTCTCCTTTAAGGAGCAGACCCTACACTCAGCCCTATCGAAGGGTCTAACCTTTCTAATCCTTCTAGCCAATAACACCCCCGATGAAAGAAGGCTGTCCTTTAATTTATTCTTATCCCCTCCGGCCATTTCCTCTGCCCGAATCCGTTCTCTAATCAAAAACTACTTTAGCTGTTTTTGCCCACATTCAGGACAGAAGCGTGTTAAGACAGGTATCTTGGTTTTACAGTTGGGGCAGATTTTTAAAACAAGCTCAGGGCGTAGTGGGGCTCCACAAAAATTGCAATAGTTGGAAGCTGGAGAAATAGACCCGCCACATTTTGGGCAAGTTAAGTATGGCCCAAGTAAAGAGGGGGAAACTAGAATCCAGAGCCCAACACCCAATTCGTTCACCTGTAATAAGGCACTCTTTAGTTTGCTTTATAATTAATTTATTGGAAACTTAATAAGCCTTAAACAATTTTTCCAATTAACTAAATCCTTCAAAGCAACGTTTGAGATGCAACTCAGATTGACGGGTGCCTACTTGTACCATTCTAGGCTCCCTTCTATGTAGGAGATTAGGGAGGAGAAAAATCCCTTAGTCTCACTGTTTAGGGATGTTTGGTCAATGAGCATCTTGGCCCTTTCCGCGTGTTTCCTTGACACTTCCTTAGCGGCTTCTAGGGCACCGCACTCCCTTACTATGGCCCTTATTCCTTCCAAGTCCCTTCGGCTAAGGAGTTTTTTGCCAACTATACTCCTTAAAGTGTCCAGTCGCCTCTGATCCGCCAACTTTAAGGTGTAAACTATATGGAGGGGCTTTTTTCCGCGGGCTAGGTCTCCGCCTGGGGTTCTACCATACTGCTCCCGCGAGGCGAAGGTGTCTATGATGTCGTCCTGAATATCGAAGGAGTAACCCACGTGAACTGCGGCCTCTCCTAAAATTTGAAGGTCTCCTTCTGGGGCGTTGCCTAGGATGCCGCCCGTCAGGATAGTTGCCTTAAAGAGGGATGCCGCCCGTTTAGAGGCCATGCGGTACCATTCGTCCACGTCTGGCTCCTTATACTCAAAGAGTAGGTCCAGTATTTGGCTCTCATTTACCATACGATAGGCCTCTGAAAGCAGATGGACGGTCTTACCTAACTTTTCTTGTGAAAAGCCCGATGTCATAAGGCCCTGGAGCGCTAGGGCGTATAGGATATCGCCGCCGAAGACCGCCGTCCCTTCCCCCATTCTTCTGTCGTAACCCTCTGCAAATAATCTATGCAGCGTCTTTCCTCCCCTTCGGAGACCATCTCTATCAATTAGATCATCATGGGCTAGAATGCAGTGGCGATATAACTCGATGCCAACGCAGGCCCTTAAGATTTGGTCGTTAACGTTGCCAATGTAGCCCTTGTATGTGAGAAGGGTGCTACAAGAGGCTAGTCTTTTCCCCTTCCTGAGCACGAACTCCCCAATATTTGAGTAAACCTCACCAATGAAGGAATGAAAAACTCTAGCCGCGGTTATGGTCTCTTCAAAAAAACCTTTAAGCTTTTCCTCAATGAGTACGCCATACTGATCTAAGGTCTCCTCCCAGCCCATTCATCACCACCAACGCAAGCATTTAAGGTTCTTTCTAACTCGTCTCACCTGACTCTCTATTAACAGTTGCTGACAATCTCGTGTCTGAAAACATTAGAGGGAGCCTGTCCCAGTTGTTGGAAAAGAAGGGGGAGTAGCGGTTAGTAGGGCAGAGTTTCTAACCACGGATACAGTGTCTTCAACTTCTTCATGGCTTCCTGCACCTTTTCCTCTGGGTAGGCGTAGGGTGGAAGTTTGCCTTGGAGGTAGTCGTCGAAGGCCTGCATGTCGAAGTGGCCGTGGCCGCAAAGCAGAAACAGGATGGTCTTCTCCTCGCCGGTTTCCTTGCATCTCAACGCTTCATCGACGACGCCCTTGATAGCGTGGGCCGGCTCCGGGGCTGGTATTATGCCTTCAGTTCTGGCGAAGAGCCTGGCGGCGTCAAAGACTTCCACCTGATTGTAGGCTATCGTTTCCACCTTCTTCTCCAGGGCCAGCAGGCATAGGGTGGGGGCCTTACCGTGGTAACGGAGGCCTCCGGCGTGGATGGGTGGCGGTATGAACTCGTGGCCCAAGGTGTGCATCTTGATCAGGGGGGTTAGCCTTGCCGTGTCGCCGTGGTCAAACATGTATACTCCCTTAGTGATGGAGGGGCAAGCCGTGGGTTCAACGGCTACGAACCTGACACCCTTTGGGGCCTTCCCTGAAACCTTGTCGTGGTAGAAAGGCCAGAAGAGACCTGAGAAGCTGCTTCCTCCCCCTATGCACCCGAACATCACGTCCGGGTAGTCTTCTACCATTTCAAGCTGCTTTTGGGTCTCCAACCCCACAACGGTCTGATGCGTGAGGACATGGTTGAAGACGCTGCCTATGCCGTAATTGGCTTCCTCGTGAACAAGGGCGTCCTCCACGGCCTCGCTGATGGCGATCCCTAGGCTCCCAGGGGTGTCGGGGGTCTCTTTTAAAATCTTTCTGCCAGCCTCCGTGTTGGTGCTCGGGCTTGGGTATACCTCGCCACCCCAAAGCTCCATGAGAACCCTTCTGTAGGGCTTCTGGTAGTAGCTTGCCTTCACCATGTACACGGTGCACTTGAGCCCGAAGGTCATGCAGCCGAAGACCAGGGCGGAGCCCCACTGGCCAGCCCCCGTCTCCGTGGTCATGCGTTCTACGCCTTCCTTCATATTGTAGTAGGCCTGCGCAACGGCAGTGTTTGGTTTGTGGCTTCCTGGGGGGCTGCCGCCCTCGTACTTGTAATAGATCTTGGCTGGGGTCTTTAGGGCCTTCTCAAGTCCGACAGCCCTGAAGAGGGGGGTGGGTCTCCAGATCCGATAGACTTCCCTTACCTCTTCGGGGATGTCTATCCATCTGTCCTTGCTGAACTCTTGAGCGATGATCTCTTTGGGATAAATCAGGGGGACGATTCCTGGTCCAGGCGCCCTCTTGTCTGGCTCTATTGTTGGAGGCAGTGGTCTGGGCAGATCGGGCAGTATGCAGTACCACTGCTTAGGTATCTCCTCTTCATCTAATGATATCTTTTTAGACACCATGTGGAACACTCTCTGGTCGGAAAACGATCGTAAAAGTTATATTTAAAGCTTATGCGTATAGAAATGTACATAAGCCCTATTGCCGTATCAGAGTGTTTCAGGTGCCTCCCAGCATATATTTGAAAAATCTAATGGGAAAAAGTTATAGCTTTGAAAGGTTAGTCATTATTCTGTTGGTGATCGGAGTGTCCATGGAAAAAAGCGAGTACATATGGTTTAATGGGAAGTTTGTTCCCTGGGACGAGGCAAAAACCCATGTTTTGGACCACGGCTTACACTATGGAACAGGGGTCTTCGAAGGGATACGAGCCTATAAGACGCACGACGGGAACACCGCGGTTTTCAGGTTGGAAGAGCATGTGGAGCGATTAGTTAAGTCGGCCAAGGCCCTGCGCATGTCCTTCCCCTATAGCCGAGAGGAGATCAAGGGGATCATCGTTGAAACCATAAGGAAAAATCGGTTGGAAGAGTGCTACATCCGCCCCTTAGCGTGGTATGGATACCGAGAACTAGGGTTGCGCGCAAGGGACCTTCCCGTCAACTTCATGGTCGCCGTTTGGAGGTGGGGGAAATACCTAGGAAAGGAGGGCGTAAGGGCCAAGATCAGCACTTGGGTTAGAAATAGTCCCAACTCCTTCCCCAACGAGGCCAAGATCTGCGGAGGCTACGTGAACGCCATCTTCGCCTCTGAGGAAGCCAGAAACGCGGGCTACGATGAGGCCATAATGTTGGACCTCAGAGGCTTCATCGCCGAAGGTCCTGGGGAGAACCTCTTTATCGTAGAAAAGGAGAGGCTGTTGACTCCTCCCCTTTACGTTTCCATCCTGCCAGGCATAACGAGGGACGCGGTAATCATCCTAGCACAGGACTTAGGCTACGGTGTAATGGAAACCGACATCACCAGAGGCAGACTTTACAACGCGGATGAAGCCTTTTTCACTGGAACCGCGGCCGAGGTTACCCCCATCTATGAGGTGGATGACAGAAAAATGGGAGAAG
>Ga0315312_1001740_pt1 | contig 16203 bp, 17 predicted proteins | sample TDP7_MG_FD_203629 | JGI IMG/M metagenome (GOLD analysis project Ga0315312, IMG submission 203629) | Freshwater sediment microbial communities from Lake Towuti, South Sulawesi, Indonesia - TDP7 | ecosystem: Environmental > Aquatic > Freshwater > Lake > Sediment | place: Indonesia: South Sulawesi... | reverse complement strand
GCCCGTTGATGCGTTGAATATACAGTTTACTCTGCCGGAAAGAAGGCCCGACGATTCCGATCGTTACACCTGAGTGCTTAAGCGCATACCAGATCAGCAGGAGAGCGATGAAGAAGCTCTTTCCACTCTGTCTGCACCATCTCACTACGATGGTGAGATAAGGCTTCATGAAAGCCTTGGCGAGTTTGCGTTGATATTCAGTCGGTCTGACTTCGAACCATTTCTCAGCGAACTCAACAGGATCCTCCGGAACTTGATCCTCACTCTGAAGCCCTTCCAGATCCTGTCTTAGCCGCTCCAGCTCGTGCTTTTGCTTCAGCAATCGCTCTCTTAAGCTCGGCAAGCTCCTTATCCGTCTCCTCTACATGTCGTTTAATCTCATCTAGGCTTACGCTTCGAAGAACCCCATCCAGTACTTGAACGAGATAGCCGAGAAGATGATAGTACCTGGCCTTGGTTGTGTCAGCCGTACCTTTCTCGCTCGTCGTCTTGGCTTTCGACGCCAACCGCTCGGTAACTTCGATTGCTTTGACAAGTTTTGCGATAGCCTTCTCTCTCTGCTCTTCAACGCTTACGCCCTTGAGAGGGATCATGGGTTGAAGGAGGAGATTCCTGACCGTCTTCATGTCATTCGCAAGCTGACCTAGGACCCCCCCTCCCCTAGGGGGGGTGGCCGCATTCATTTCACGGGATATTGCCAAGTTACTCAGCCTTCTTTCGAATCTTCTCAACTGCTCTTAAGTAGGCTCGGAGTGAATCTGCTGGCATCGCGTAAATGCTATGCGCATACAGCGTTACTGATGGCTCCTTCTACAGGGATCGCCCCTAAGCCTACGTCGGCTAGAATAATGGTGCATAGAAAATATATGAAGAAGACTATTGAGAATTATTAAGAATTATTGAAAGTTATTAAGAAGAAATAGCGGTCTAGCCTTTACCCATCCTATTCGATTTGATTTATTAGATCCGACGGTTCAGATTTCTCCCTAGAACCATTTTTCCACGTAAAAACGTTTTCTCCTAGAGACAACTCGCAGAGATAAGGGCTCACAATTCTGTGTATAAGACTAATTTCCCGGAGTCTGATTTCTCTGAACTCAGTTCGAGGCTTGACCGATTATGGTTTTCTATTCTACTCAATGTTATGAATGCTCTGGGCCTTGCCTCCGCAGATTATTGATAGCTTACTTCTGGCAGAAGATCGGGGGCTTCGTTGTCCATTTGGAGAGTATGCGGGTTCTCGATGCTTTAGATTTTGCTCAGAAGAGAGTTGATCTATTCGATGATGAAGGATGTTGAATCGAGGAAGCTTGGAAGGCCTAAGGTATTGGAGAGCTCTTCGAAGAGGAGTAAGCGTTGTGGAACAATCTGCATAAGTCTAGATTTCGATTTGATTGAGATTCTTCGGAGGTTGATGCGTGATTTAGGGGAGCCTTCCTTGAGCGGAGTTGTCCGCAGGTTATTAAGGGAGCGTTTAGCCGAGGTTGGTCTGCTTGGAGAGGAGACGAAGAGAGCGCTAGGCCTAACCTAGGACTGTTTGGGAACACGTTTCACCGTGGTTTAGCCTGAAGAAGATTCGGTCGAGTTCATCCCGTTTTAGTTGAGCAACCTCACGCTCTCGCCAGCTTCTAGCTCTCAGAGAAAAAGCTGGATGATATTGACAGGGGACTGAGCCAACTTGGAGAAGCAAGCCTCTCGAAAGTGACAGAGCTCATGCAAGACATAGGCATAGGAGCACCGCACCAACTGCTTGAAGCATTGGGCTACGAAGTAGAATGGTATGGTCTGGATCAAGACAGAGCCATAATCTCCAAGAGTAAAACACGGTCAACTACCAAACCCTAAGTTCTACAGGTTCTAGTGAATAGAAAAGTTCGCTCACATTATGGTGAACCGGACGGGATCCACGCCGCTAGACGAGAACTCTCAGTATTCGGGAAACCCTTGTCCGTAGTCGGTTGGGCGAAGCAATTCTGAGTTACTAGCTAGCCCCTAATGCGCTTCAGTACAACGGTCGTATGGAATACTAAATTTAGGCACCCAATTAGGTGAGGGAACGGCTTACAAGGGCAGATAAGATGAAGCCCTAGTGTGTACCCTTCATGTGAGCCCCGATTCGGACAACCGTTAACCTTATGAAGTTGTGCAATACTCTACTTTCATTAGTTACATAGTGCGGCAGGTGAAGAGGCTTCTTTTGCCTCTTTGCGTCGTTGACGCTCACCTATATTTATTACTCAAATTCTCTTGATTTGATCCATTATGTCATCAAGCTGTGTTGTCTTGATGACATTCTTTCTTAGATCGGATGCAATGCGTCCCTTGAATCCGACTAGCTCGACATTCTTCCCCTTGCTCATGACCTTACTGACAGCACCTATGTAGTCTGCGTCACCTGATACTAGTATGGCAACGTCGTAAGCATTCTCCCATGCCATTGCCAATAGATCTGTGGCAAGAGCAACATCGACACCTTTCTCATAGGCTCTTGGCGCACCTATCTTGGAATCATATCTTGACTTCAATTCCTTTGAGACTATCTGTATGTTGAGGCTTCGCAAATACTGGTGGAATTTGATTTGGTCAGGATCACTGGGAGGTACCGGTACACTACAGTAATAGATAGGTCTCACAAGCTGTCTTCCAGCAACCAACGCCGTGATCAGCTTCTGGTAGTCTATTCTTACCTTTGTGCTCCACTAGTTGTTGTAGTTGTCAAGACCCCATTTTATGTTGGAGCCGTCTATGAAAATCATTACCCGCGTTGTGAGACTCAACTCAGAAGCACTCAGTCTTATAGAACTAGCCATCTGCCCGATATAAGCTTCATCAAACCTGTAGACAAATATACGATGGTGACTGGATGACAGGGCTCGAGGTTAAACCTTCAGTCATCAAGAACTTCGAAAAGCACACCAAGGTGACCAATTAGAGTCTTATATATCTGGAGTAATCTCAAAGATAGTTTGAGGCTAGAACGTACTCTTCGTAAGCCTTAGGAAGCGGAGATCGAGCTGAAGCTCTTCTCCTCGGATGGATGCCAAGTGGCTGTTATCTTAGAAGGTTAGCGATCGATAGAAGGCAGGAGAGTTCAGGGTGTCAAGCTGAGAATAAGACTCAATAGGCACATACATAGATTGTTAGTTTTAGAATATTCTGGAAGAATATTGTCAATCGTGATGTCGAATGGTTTGTAGAATGGTCATCGCGGTCGGCGAATTTCGTGCAGACCACTTACTTGACGGCTTTAGACTTATGGCTACGAACAGAAATGAAAAGCACGAACATAACAAGAATGACACAGGCTTCATACATGGAGACGGTTGGGGGATAGTTTGTGGAAAGTCTGGGAAGTTGGAACTGTATAAGAAAGAGGTTGCATGTTGGAACGATCCGAATTTCCATCATTATTACAATGTCGATATGGATTTTGCCATTCTTCATGCAAGAAGGGCTTCCCCACGCACGTCAATTGAATATAGTTTCACGCATCCCTTCGAAAAGAATGGCTGGTATTTCTGTCATAATGGAACGATTAACGATTTTAGATCAAAAGAAAGAAGTGACTCAGAACAATTCTTCTCGATAATTCTTGACAGTCTACGGCAGCACGGGGATGCTAAAGGAGCAATTAAGAAAACAGTCAATCAAATAGAAAAGTACACTGCTCTCAATTTCATTCTTTCTGGCAAGAAGAAAGCCTACGTCTTGGTGAAATACGGAGAACGTCCTGAATACTACACTATGAAATATTTTCAGAACGAAAAATGCGCAGTCGTATCTTCTGAAGTTTTTCCAACCTTCAAGGCTGAATGGAGAAAAATCGCCTACAACACCATCCTTGAAATGGATATTATTAGTCGTCAGATTGAAACGTCTACTTGTTGATTGATCTTCAGTTTCTCAACATTCATTTCAAATCTTAGGCCGTAATGGGTTACAATTCCGGCCTAGGCTATGATGATTGCGGGGATGGCGAAAGAATTATCGATAACCAAGAGCATGAAATAACTCGTAGATGGCACTAGTTGTGAGTGTAAGAAGATGCGAAAATCCGAGAAAGGCAAATATGTAAAGTGGTATAGGCTCGCCGAGAGCATAGATGGCGTCGACCATCTGGTCATGCTGAATCAATACTGGCGGTTTGGGCTTCGGCTCAACTGAAGGCTTAACATAGGCCTTCGGCAGATACTCGATGACTCTGAGCGCTTTCTCCTCGCGCACCTTCATGAATCCAACCACAGCCTTCATGCTGTATCCGGCCAACTCGTTAAGCTTCGATAGAGGAAGATCAATCTCTCCAACGTCTTCTAGAAAGAATAGGTAAGGCCATGTCTTACCGTCGATATCTCTCCCCCAAACACTCTCTGCCAGACGATTACCGCTCTCTACCTGCTCAGGCTCATCAGCTGAAGGATACTTGAAACCCACCTTGCCAACGTAAATCAGCTTACCCGCATGATAAAATAGCACATAATCACCTTCACCAAGGGATGTCCAGCGGTCACGAAGCGAGCCCTTCAAAGCCCATAGCTTAACGACGCCAGTATCATATCGCCCAAGGATTTTTTCCTTAAGCGAAGAATCCCGAATGTCCAATTCCTTAACATTCACGCCGTCCATTACGCTTCTCTTAATGTTCTTATAGAAACCGGGCGCGAGAAATACCTTCATCCCTCTTCACTCAATTTGTACGCATTTCCACTGGATTTATTACTTATGGGGGTTAAGTACTTATGGGGGTTAAGTTTGCCTCTCTTCAACCTCAATCCCAAAGAATCTGCGAAGGAACTCTTCGGAAGAGAAAGCGAGCTTGATGAACTGGTTCACTTGATCAAGGCGAGAAGGTGGGTTGCTGTGCTAGTCAGTTCCACCAGATTATGACAGAAGATCTTGAGTTCATGTTCATGACCAAAAAGACGCGGAGGCTCTTGCCCCGTCTCCCTATTGAACGGATTTCTGGGTTTAGATGACAAAGGTGACAAAGCTTATGTCACATATTTCACTTCTGTCACCTATAAGGCTCACCAAACCGCACCTATACAGTTCACTATCGTCCACTTCAGCACCACAGACATAACATATGCCCAACTAGATCAATCACCTTGAAATCATCCGTATTCTTCCTCTTCCATGTTTCAATCAGGGTATCCTAGAATTGAAAGATATTATCTTAGCTCCTTGAAATAATCGTCAAAGACTTCTACCCCCCCTCCCCATGTATTGATCTAAGAGAAAAGAGGGGTGGGGGTGTGTGTCCCTGCGACAGCCTGTCACAGGATAATCTCAGCGGCTTTCGCAGCCGTCTCCAAGTCTTCAAGCTTAATCTTCTCTCTCCCATCTCTTTCAGCCAGGTAACCGGCTGTAAGTAGGATGCTGAAGCCTACGCGTATGTCACCAGCCTTTGAAGTCGCCTCAGCAACCATACGCAAGATCGTTCTAGAGACTGCTCTCTGTTGGAACGCTTTCTCAATGCCGAGGTGGTAGCTGGGCGGCCTACTTTGTTCTTTAGAGTTATATGAGTGATTCTAGGCTTTGTGATAGTTGCTCAGGGTTCAACCAAGAGGAACCCTCAAGCGTATTATAGTCGTATTAAGATTTTACATAAAACAGGGGGAGGGGGGGTCTTAAGGGGGGTCTTGAAGCATCAACATCTTGTATGAGCGTCTCAGAAATATGTTAGGAAACGGATTTGAAGATTACCTCCCCTTCCTTTTCTCTGAATTCAATGTCAAACCTGTCGAAGACATCGAGTCTTCCTAGAATTATCGGTATGTCCTCCCGAAGCGACCAGCCTACTCTAACGTTAAGCGATATGTCGCCTAGCTTCATGGTTAACGACTTGATTACTACAGGTATTCCTCCGCCAACCCCATATACTTCTTCCACTTCTTTTTCCATTTTCAGTCCAAGCGATAAGCCAAGTCTGTAAGGGATTAGCGTGAAATCCGCTCCCGAGTCGATGTACATGAAGCATGGCAACCATCCGCCTTCTCGAACTTCAAGATAAGCTTTTGCCACAGGCCTTCTTATCGATCTAAATATCTTCGACTTTTCCGTTCTGTACTTGAAGGTTACAGAATAAGAACCTCTTCCTTCGGAACCTTCCATAGTACAACTTCCACGGTCGGTTGTTTCTCTTTCGCTCTCGAGTATACTGCCTTCGGGTCGTCACCGTATTCTACAACTTTGCCTTCAGCTACCGCGATGTAAAGGCCTTTATAGTTGCCAAGGTCAGCTTTCAGGAACCACTCGTAATTCGCATCTTCCAATCCAAATCCACCTATTAAGAAAAGCAGTTCACCGTCTTATAAATCGGAGCTGGCCAATAATAGAGCTAGAGTATCGGCCATGCGCATACGTCTGCTCCCGTCATATCAGAGGCCGAACGTAACACGCTATGCATAGGATTCAAGAAGGCCAACAACCGATGGTTGTCATCTGCCTAGGATACGAGAGCGGCATAACATTATACTTTACGGCAGTCCGTTAGAGGTTCTCGATGACTTCTCCATTCTAAAGCCTTATGATATGTTTCACCTGCTCATCCAATCCACCTGCATGGCTGACTAGGAATATCTGAAACTGCTAGGGGAAGGCTAACAACCGACGGCTATCATCTGCCCAAAATGCAACAGCAAGAATGTTGAACAGTTCAAAGGCGAATGAAGAGTAAGGAGAAGGTTTCGATGCTAAAGCTGCGGTTACGGATGGGCGGAAGAAAGAGGTCGGTGAGAAGGTTTTCGTTTCTTCCCTCGAACTCTTCGATAGAGGATTATGCTGCCAGAGAGGACGACTGCTACAGATGCCATGATCGCTGGAAATTGAATGTTGACTCGCTCAGTCGCCTAGAAATTTTCCGGAGGCGTCATTAACGTCTTGCAACGTGATGTCGAGGTCGAGGTCTGGTCTTCCTTGACATCTCTTCAGCACCTTTAGAGGACCTGTTACAAGGGAAGCCAGATCCACTGGATACAACTTTCTGTTACTGAGGAGCGTGAACTCTTTCACAGGATATCCCTCTAACATTTGCTCCCATTCCTCGAAGGGGACGAAGTCGCCCAATGGAGCACGGATGAGAGGTTGATGGGGGAGAAGGATCAATTCTTGAGCTTCATCAAGATACTCATCAAACATCACATCGAGCATCTTCCTCGTATCGTTGAAGGAGGCCCTAAATCCCGATATTGCCCAGAACGGGAGGAGCGCAAGCCTTCTCACAGCTAGGGGGACGCACTGCGTATACTGCTCTAAGAGAACCCCTCTAGGTTTGATTTTTTTCTCCATCATAGCCTTGTGAATCAGATACGTGCATAGGGCGCTCAGATCATGGCATCTTTTCGCCTTTATGTGCACGAAATTGTAGCCCTCCTCTTCAGAAAACTCTTCCATTTCACCGGCCATCTCCGGACTGTTTCCGAACTCGTCGTCAAAACGCTTGAAAGGTTCTTCCCCTTCAATCCCCCATCCTCCCCTGTGCGAAGCTTCCATCTCCTCCAGCCACTCGTCGATCCTCTTAGAGCCGAAGGCAAACTCCTCGGGAGTTACGTCGTCAAGCCCTCCAGCTTGATAGTACAACCTTTCGTCAAGCTTATAGTGTAACCATGGTTCTTGAACATCGAACAAGACAAGATCTCCACCTTCATTCAAATGGTCTCTTATGAAGTTTCTATAGGCCTCAGGGAGCCAAAATTTCACTCTGAAGTGGAGAACTTCTGGAAGGTTCGTCCTGTCATGAATCGGATCCACGTGGATAACGACTTCAACGTGCTTATTCTTCGCTAGAAAACTTTCAGCCAGCCCTCTACCGAATTCAATGAATCCTTCCACATCATCCGGATCAGATCTTCTAGCCACTAAAATGTTAAGACCTGAACCCAAGATTGGGACGTGCATAATGTCAGCCAAGCAAAGGCTGCCGCCGTTAGACGCCCCAAGAAATAGGCGGTCAACCTTCTTTCCAGCCAACGCCTCTCTATGAAGCGACAGAAACTCTTTTTCTAAAATTTCATTGATATCCCCTTTTTTAACAGACTCCGCGGAACGTCCGATTACCGCTTTGAGAAGCTGGTCTTCCATAAGCTTCTTTCCCAAAGAGGGGAAAGCGTAGGCCAAGGTAGCAGAGGGTTTAAGGTAGAAAGGAATCTTCTGCCAGATGACAATGTCGTTCTTCAATGTAGCTGCCCCAAAGAGGAGGTAGAACGAGTCTGAAAACTTCAGATCCGGTGGAACGGTCACAACCATGATCAACAACCTCTGGAAACTTCCACCACGGATAGATAATAATTTTAATGATTTGGCGCGCGTAGTACTAGGCGGATGAGCATTATGGTTTTCCCCGAAGACTTCCTGTGGGGTGTATCCTCAAGCGGATTCCAATTTGAGATGGGCGATCCAGCCGGAAGCAACGTAGATCCCAACACAGACTGGTACGTCTGGGTGCACGACGCCGTTAACATACAGAGGGGCATCGTGAGCGGTGATCTGCCAGAGAACGGTATAGACTACTGGACCCTGTACAAGACGGATCACGGGATTGCCAAGAAGCTTGGCCTAAACGCCTACAGAATAGGGGTTGAGTGGAGTAGAGTCTTTCCGAAGAGTACATCCATGATTGAAGTTGGAGTTGAGAGAGCATCTGACGGAAACATCGCTAAGATAGAGGTAGATGACTCCGCCCTCGAGAGTCTTGAGGAAGCCGCCAATAAGGATGCTCTCAACCATTACAGAGCTGTGATAGAAGATTTGAGGGCTAGAGACTTTAACGTCTTTGTATGCTTGAACCATTTCACCTTGCCACTCTGGATCCATAACCCCATAACCGTTCGTGACACGAGACTGCGTAAAGGTCCGAGAGGATGGGTTGACGAGGAGACGATGATCGAGTTCACAAAGTACGCAGCATATGTGGCTTGGGAGTTAGGTGATATTGTCGATAGATGGGTAACCTTCAATGAGCCCATGGTAGTATCTGAGGCGGGCTACGTGGTGCCTCATTTCGGTTTCCCACCAGCACTAAGTGATTTCAAAGCCTACAAGAGAGTGGCTCTACACATGGCGATCGCGCATGCGCGCGCCTACGATGCCATAAAGAGGATGGACACGGTCAAGGCGGATGAGGACAGTCTCAACCCAGCGGACGTTGGGGTGATACATAACGTCGTGCCGGCGAGGCCCTTGGTGGCAGAGAGGGAGGTCGACATCAAGGCAGCTGAGTTCACGGATCATATGCATAATCACTTCTTTCTACAATCTGCCTGCAATGGATGGTTGGATGAAAACCTCAACAGGGTAAAGGATAGAGGAGAAGTGAAGAGTTACATTGGGCAACGCCTTGACTGGCTTGGTGTAAACTACTACTCCAGATCGGTGGTGAAAGGGAGGAAGTCCATCCTAGCCAGACTATTTGCAGGGATACCCGTGGTCCCAGAGATCGCGGAGAACTACGGCTTCCTCTGTCAGCCTAACAGTACATCTGCCGATGGAATGCCGACATCTGACATGGGAGAGGAGATGTATCCAGAAGGGATGCTTGAGGCTTTGAAAGTAGTGAAGCGATACGAGCGACCAATATACATAACAGAGAACGGGATCGCAGATGCAAAGGATGTGCTTAGACCCAAATTTCTAAGCGATCATCTAAAGGTTATAGACAGAGCCGTAAACGAAGAGAAGATCAAAATCCGAGGATACCTTCACTGGTCCTTGACGGACAATTATGAATGGGCTAAGGGTTTCAGTATGAAGTTCGGACTATACGCGGTTGACTTGGAGACCAAAAGGCGGATAGAGAGGAAGAGCGCCGAAATCTACAGAAGAATAATAGAAAAAAGGGAACTGACGGAGGATGCGCGGGCGCTGTAATATCTCAGCTTCTTTAAAGCGCTTTTGCGCGCTTCCTCTCCATCGCAGCTCTCTCGTCCATCAAGCTCCGGAGCCGCTGAACATCCTTAGATATCGATAAGGAAAGAATTGTGAAGAATACGCCGCATATGATCCATGTGACGACGCATATTGAAATGGAAGCTACATGTAACCCGTATAAGTCCGCTATGTACCCTGCTATCAATGGCGATAAAGCTGATCCAGAATTCTCGAAAACACCTAGAACAGCTAAAGCGGTGCTTCGAGCTTCAGGCTCAGTTATGTCTTGGGTTGTTGCAATCACGTTCGCGCCAGCTTGAGGCATTATAAAAGCGGTTACAGCGGTCAAAACTATGAATCCTGTAACGTCGTTGAAAGGCCTTGAAAACGCTATGAAAATGGAGAGAGCGCTCAGATAAACTACAATGGTGCTCACTAATACTCTTCCACGCGGGGTTTTCCTGAAGAGATGGTCGCCGAAGATCCCTCCAGCTGGATAACCAAACGCCATCGCGAGGAGCCATACCACCATAGCTAAAGTAGCTAGATCCTCAGGTAGCCCCCGAACCGTGACGATGTAAGCGAAGATCCAGAAAGATACAACTTGCCAAGGAAACACTCCGAAGAAACCCTGGATATAAAGAAGAAGTAGCGATTTCCTCTTCAGCAATTGCATTGCCAATCTTCTGTTGATGGTGTGTGGGGTTATCGTTTCGAGACTGGCAAATTCTGGTTCCGATCTTCCTCTAGGAACATCTTTCACAAAAAACCATATGACTACAGCAAGGATGAAGCCTGGTATAGCCGTTAACGTGAAGGCTGTTCTCCATCCAAATGTGATTCCGATGAGTGCTCCAATAAGCGTGCCTATTATGGTGCCTAGAGGTATAGCTGCATCAACCCTCCCTATGGCTGAACCTCTCTTATCAGGAGGGTAATAGTCAGAGATCAAACTGTAGAAACCAGATGTGGCTGCGTTATCCACCCCTGTTGAAGCCCTTGTGAATACCAGTTCAATGAAGTTACGAGCTAGCGCAGATAACCAAGTTGTAGCGCCCCAAATGGCACTGGCAAGTGCGCAGAGTTTAGCCCTTGAATATTTATCAAACAAGAATCCCCATACAGGGAAAAGTGCAGCCGCGATTACTATAGTAGCTGATCCTATAAGTCCCATCTGGGTGTAGCTAAGACCGAATTCTATCATCAAAACGTGAACAAGTGGAGTGATTATGAATCTATCAGCATAGTGGAGTAGCATGAAAATGAAGAATATGCTTGAGACAACCCACCCACCATACGCGAAACGTTTCCTCAACGCTCGAACCCCAAGACATAGAATTATATCGAGACTCGGATTGTGAACAATCCAATCGAGTTTAAGACGTATTTGAGTATTTTAGAATGGTGCCGTCACCCAAGACTTGCTGACCCATCTTAGAAACCGAGTCAACTGGGATAAGTTCGTTCGAGCAGTTAAGCAGGCGTCGAGCAATCCATTCTACGAAGATTTCGCAGGTCTTCGAGATTCACGCAATCAGCCAAAAGGATTTGCAACGCTTATTACCTTCTTAGCTTTCTACAAGCCAACTAAATATCCGATGGTGGACAAGCATATTGCCGGTTGTTGGGCTGAAGCCAACTCGTGTCCTTGAAGATCCTGCTCGACCTACTGAAGATCTTTCTCATCGACCCAACAAGCTCACCGGTTCCGACCGTTTTCTCTATAGTTTCCCTTCTCTCCTTCTCCCTCTCAACCTCAGCCAACCCCCTTCAGCAGGGCGCTTAACGCTCTTCCACAACTCTACGAGGGCCTTCCTAAGCTATCGGCTGGTTCTTAGCAAGTCTCTTGATGGTGATGATGGGAGCTCCCGTCTAGGCTTCATCACGATCCATACGGTGTCGTAAATCTGCCAAGAAATTGGAGATAGATTTATAGATTTTGACATACTATTTAGGTCATATGACATCTAGAATAGATAGATTATTCGGCTCGAAGACGAGAGTCGCCTTGCTGTCTAGACTGATGATGAACCCTGATAGGAGTTTCTTTATACGCGAGCTGTCCAGGGAGCTGAAGATACCGTACAGCATGCTCTACAAGGAAGAGAAGAACCTCGTGTCTTTGGGTATAGTAACCGAGGAGAAGAGGGGCAAGGTGACACTTGTATCCGTGAACAAGAAGCTTCCATACTTCGCTGAAATTAGACGTCTGATAACTAAGACTACCGGCTTAGCCGATTTGATGAAGAGTGCACTCTCAAGATTGAGAGGAATAAGGTACGCTCTGATCTACGGTTCCTTCGCAAGCGGAGAGGAGTCAGAGTCGAGCGACATCGATCTACTGGTTATAGGCGATGTGGATGAAGAGAAAGTTCTCAACGCTATCAGCGAGACCGAAAAGGAGGTGGGAAGGGAGATCAACTACATACTCTGGAGTGAAGAAGAGTTCATGAAGAGAGTCGAAAGTAAGCATCACCTCTTGACGGACATCGTAAGCAAACCGCTTATCATGCTTGTTGGTGAAGAAGATGAGTTTAGAAGAACTGCTGAGGAATAGAGTCATAAGCAGAATAAGGCCGAGCCATAAGTTAGCGCAGAACACTATTAGCCGTGCAAGGAGAGATGTAGACGAGTTGTCCTGGCGCTGGGACAATATTTGGCTCGGTTTATTCCATTATTAGAGGCGTGTAAACGCTTTGTGGTGTAAGGTTAGCAGCCTAATAGCTGCTGTCACTCTAGCCTTGAAAGAGATACATTTCCCAGCTGCACGAGATGAGATCTTAAACCACGTTGACGAAAGGGTCGTTGAAGGATGGGAGGTTAGAAAGTTCCTCGATCGAAGCTTAAAAGAAAGAAATTACTCGTCGCTTCATGAAGTTCTTAGAGATCTAACAGATTGGATTGAGAAGCAAGGGTGAGGTCGTGGTCTGAAGCTACTAGAGTATCGCCCATTCAAACATATTAACCGACATCTTCTCCTCAAGAGAGCTTACGCTGAAGGCGAGAAACAGTTCCAGAAGAGTTGCGGCTCTATATTTAACTTGCTAGCATCGCTGCAACATTCGCGTCAAGTATCTTTCAGGCTAGATTAAGGCTGAAGAACCTATGAAATAGATGCCTAGACCCATCAGGAAGAGTGCGCTTCCAACGACTAGATAACGTAGAATGCGATCGCTCATGAATCTCCTGCCTCTATCAACGCAATATGCTATCGAACTGAACCATCCCATATCCGCTGCACCATGCCCAATAAGGAATAGAGCGAACCCTAGGACGCCTGCGATTTCTAAACTCTTATACATGATTGGAACACCGATCGCAATCCACCATAATGGGACGTAAGGGTTTGAGCAGCTCGTCAGGAACCCAGAGACTATCGAACCGTACGAAAAATATCTACGCTCCCCGCTTCTTTCTGTTTGGAGATGAACATTTCTTGAGGACCATGCGAGATAGACACCCATTGAGATCAATGCGGCTCCACCTCCATATCCGATCGCCATCTTCGCAAGATTGGAGGCGAGAAGCGACCCCAACCCCAAGAAGAGAACTGAAACTATAATCGCCTCTAGGATGAAGTGGCCTGTAACTATCAACGGTCCAGCTCGGTAGCCTCTCTTAGCCGATTCGGCAACGGTCACAGCGAAGACAGGCCCCGGTGAGACTGCACCTGCCAGCGCCGCGAGGAATGAGGCGACCAGTAAACCCAGAAGCTGAAGCATAATGAATTCTCCTTATGCGGCTGATGTTTCACTACTTTTGAGAGCTCTCATTCGTCCTGCCTATTCTTAAAGTGGATTGGATAAGAGAAGCGTATTCGTCAAGAATTTTAGGGTAGATCGCGAGGATAGGCGATACTATCTTAGTCGACGCGCTAACGCTGAACCCTATGAGTAACATGGTAAAAAGAGGAAACTTCTCGTTCCGCTTAAACGCCTCATATCCTCCTCCATAGTCTAATTAGCTTCTCCTTGGTCAGCAGAGCATAGTCTCTGTCTGTTGAGAAAACTTCCACTGTAATGGTTCCGTCGTAGCATTTCTTCAGGCACTTCAGGGTGTTCTCCCAGTCTATGTCACCGCATCCCATTGGCAAGTGCAAATCCAAGTTCTTGAGATTGTCATGTAAATGAACGTGCTTGAGCTTCTCGTGGAATTTCATGATAAACTCTTCAGGTTTTCTTCCAAACAGGTTGGCATGACCTAGGTCGATATGGAGGAAGAGGCCGGGAACGCTCTCGAGAATAGTCGAAACATTCTCAACACTGTCTCTCACTCCGTCCGTGGGTTCATACATCACCTTCAAATCAAATCTCTCCGCTTCCTTGACCAGCTTTCTCAAAGCCTCCACCTGAAATCCAATTCCTTCCTCTGCGGAGAATAGACCGGTCGGCCAGTTTGCGTGAACCGTGACAAGTTCGGCTTCAAGCTTTCGGAGAACGTCAAAGCATCGCAGTGCTTCATTAACGGCGGTTTCGCGCAAAGCCTTGACCTGAGAACCGATCGGCAGGTACCAAGCAGTATGTCCGACGATATCGAGCCTGTACTTCTGGAGAAGCCCTTTCGTCTGTTCAATGTCGATCTTCTCAGGGGTGGCCTGATCTTCTTCCAAGAACAGATCCACAAAGTCAAACTCATTCCTCCCTATCCATTCTATCTCCTCAAGCACAGGTTTTCTTGGATGATTCGGGTAACCTATCTTCATATCGTTGACTCACTCTGCTCTAGATGTTCATACACATCCCTTCTTGATCTATCATGAAGACAGATGATGAGGTGTTTCTCACCATCACCCATACCGGAACCTCAAGGTTATCACAGTTCTTCTTACTCGACAGTCTTAAAATTTAGCTAAATTTGGCGTCGACATAGAACCAAGGGATCGGATTTGAGTTCTAAAATAGGCCCCGGACCATCGAGTGAATCTTCCTTCTTCTCAATTTCTACAGCCAAGTCCTCGATAGCTTCAAGTTTAATAAACTCCGCAGCCTTGATCCAATTTGGTGAGAAAAGATAGCGCTTTCCCAAATTTGCAGAGTTATCAGCCTATCTCTTAATATGAGAAACTTTTCGAACCTGACTGGCTTAAACTAAGGTCAGATGATGTATATGGAAGCAGAGAAGAAAAACCAGTTGAAGAGACTTCTAATGCTCTTAATACAGACGATTTCAGTAAAGTAGGATAGCCGCCCGTAGCCTGCTTGGATTTCTTAATCACTACCTTAAGGGTCCACGGAGTATTTCAAACGTCCCATGGGTCAGCTTCTTATAATCTCTAGGCGGCATCTTTGGACCTAGTAGAACTTCTAATAGTTTATCGTAGCTTTCGACCTCAAACACACTAACAAAGTGATATTTCCTGTTGTCTGGTGCTTAACGCCCTTTATAATCAACCCCGTCCGCTTCAGCACAGGCAGCTTTCACTTTTTCATCCAACTCCTTAAGCTCTTCAGCAGTTCCAAACCAGTCGAAATACAATAATACTATCACGGCTTCTCACCTCCTTCTCTTCTTCTTGGTACTTGTATAGCTCCCACCTCAGCAAAACATTTACCCTCGAGCACGTTTTATCAGCTTGAGCCGCGGGGGGAAGGCATATAGGAAAAGCCTTATACAGATTCTTTTCGAGCGGTTTCGCTTGATCGAAGTTGAGTTAGGTGACCTCGAGAAAGTCGGTAAGGAGATCTCCAACCGCTTGGAGAACAAGTTGGGAGCCGAGGTGGTTTTGAAGGGGAGCAGATTGATTGTGTCTGACAAGAAGGATGGCTCAAGGTTTGGGGTCAAGGATGTAAAGATTCAGCTGAAGCGTGTTCTATATCACCTCGGCCTCTCCGATAAGTATAGGGTATTGGCAGAGCACCATGAAATCCGAATCGTTAGAGAGAAGGAGAAACCTAGACAGGCGCCGGAGAGAAGAGGCGTGGCTCCTCCACCATCACAATCTCTGCCCTACCTTTTTCCCTAGACAATTCTTTGAATAGTCGCTTCAAACTAGCTAGTCATTGTCCATCCGGTGATGTGCCGAACCATATGAGTTGAAATCTCGGATCAATATACAACGTATCATTGTGATAAGGGACTCGTAGTATTCATTCGAGTGTCAAGGGAGAAGCAAATTTGATCATAACGGTAAAGCGGATACTGGTAGACGGAATCTTGGCCTATTCAAGAGATATGCACCCAAAAGAGATTCTACTTCTCCTAAGAGGAGAGCGAGACAATGGCTTTCAGATAAATGAGTTTGTTATACCTCCTTCAGCAATACATGGCCTAGGGTTCTCCACGTTCAAGCCTGATATGATTCCATTCGATCTTTCCATCCTCGGTACAGTTCATTCACAT
>Ga0315312_1001739_pt1 | contig 16206 bp, 18 predicted proteins | sample TDP7_MG_FD_203629 | JGI IMG/M metagenome (GOLD analysis project Ga0315312, IMG submission 203629) | Freshwater sediment microbial communities from Lake Towuti, South Sulawesi, Indonesia - TDP7 | ecosystem: Environmental > Aquatic > Freshwater > Lake > Sediment | place: Indonesia: South Sulawesi... | reverse complement strand
AAAGGTGAATTTACTTTCTCCACATAAATCGCATTTTTTAATTTTGTTCATTGTTTTTCACTATGAAGATCATTAGTCAGAATGTACATATGGCCTCGCTGTATAAATGTTTTTTCTCGGAAGCCGTTCCACATACTTCTATGCTAGCATGCCTCCAGTCTGATCAGGTTCAGGGGGCGTAATCTTAACCTTTTTCCGATGCCTATATAGGCAACCTCTTTTGGAGGATCTCGCCAGTCCCTTATTATGTGTCAGCCGTCTACGACTCTGATTCATTCTTCCGAATGTGGCAACCACGCATATGTTGGAACATAAAATAATGCTACCGTAGCCTGCTCCGCGCGAATGTCTAGAACACATTTTTTATTTGCAAATCTTGATGCGAAAATATACCTGTAAAGATGTTCTTCAAAGACATCCTGAGGAGTCGTGGAAGGTATCATAAATTCCTTATTTTTTCCATGTTTTCTTATCCTTTAAGGAAAGTTGAATTCTGTTAATAATGGGCAGGCTTTTTTCATTTTGCTGTGTAATAATGATAAGAAGGCCCTGTAGAAAATATCTTGTTGTTTGGCGTTGATTTGCTTATCAGAGTTAACGCGAAGCTGCTGGATTCTTGCTCTTTCGTTTAATGTATCTTTTAAGAATTTGAAGTTCCACAGAATGGCCTGACATATGCTTGTTGCGGTTAGAAGTCCCCTCCATCGTTTATCGGCTTTTCTTGAAATGGAGGATATCAGCGAATATGAAAGCTCAAGAATGATGAGTGGAATGAAGGAAAGTAGGGTGCGTGTTTCGCAATTCTTTATAAGTGTTCTTAATCGGTTTCTATATGTTAAGAACCTTCTTTGTTCGTAAGATGCGCCCCCTCCTCCGCGCCAGTGATATGCAACAGCTGTAGGTACGAAAATGCATTTGTAACCTGCAAGTCGTAATCTCCAGCTCCAGTCTATTTCTTCATAATATAGAAAGAATATGGAATCAAAAACCCCAATTTTTTGAAGAATATCTCGTTTGGTAGCAAATGCAGCGCCGTATAAGTTTTTTATTTCTCGACATTTCTTCAGTGACCCTTCAGATATGTCTAATTTGCTGGGGAATTGTAGCTTTTTGCCGTGAAAGTCGTAGAATTTTCCGCAACATGCTCCTATTTTCTCCTCCGACTCTAAGATTCTTATGGTTTCCCTAAGCCAGTTTGGCTCAAGACATAGGTCCATGTTCATAAATACGATGATTTCTCCCTTGGCATATTTCAAACCTATGTTACATCCTTCGGCACATCCCATGTTGGTTCTATTTTTGACGATTCTCACCCAAGGAAAATGGTTCTCAACGAGTTTTACGCTTATGTCACTCGATGCATTGTCGACCAAAATGACCTCATAGCTACTGTAATTTAGTTTGCTAATGGATTTCATACACTCTCTGATCCATTGCTCCCCATTATAATTCACGATTACAATACTAACAAGAGTTGCCTTGCTTAATGAAAAGTTTTTTATCATTTCTTAGCCCCTACAAAAATGCAATATAATCTAACTGCATCCAATAACTTCCACTCGCACTACGGTCTGACCCAGCAGTGATCAGTCTAATTTTTTCAATAAGCTTACTTGGATCCAAAATAACGCATATGTAACTATATCTCGTTGGATCTAAGAGCATAGAATACTCGGCTCCGTCCAATGTCCCATCGTTGTAGCTTACTTCTACAAACATATTCAATGTGGTTAGGTTTCCTTTTACGCGAATAATGCCTACCTTTGCACTTATGGCCTCAAGGAATGACTTTTGGTAACTGAAGCAGGCCTCTTTCTTTTGGCTATGTACGATAGTAATTAAGGTTTCATTGTTAAAGGTTACTGCGTGTTGCAATTCAAGCGTAGAAATCAGATGGTCCCAATCTTTCAGTGGAGTCCCGTCAAACCACACCGCGTAACCCTTAAGCATTATCTCATCAATTTCTAATAGCCTTCTGATGATTAGAATATCCTTATTAAGAATCATGTATCCTAAGGCTTTTTCTAGATTGGTTATAGGATAAACCGCAGAAGGTAGAATTATCAAGGAATAGGAGAAGATATCATATCTCGTTTTTTTAAGTCCCATTCCTCTTTCATATAAATCAGGTTCTCCCTGCATAAATTCTAGTAGGTGTCCCACATATAGCTCCATACCAGTAATGGCGCGCCCCCATCTTAGTACGTCTTCTTTTTGAGGGTCATGAGGTGCCAAGATAATGATGCTTTTATTTGCATATCCGTAATTTTGGGCTATCCAGTCGAATTGTTCTATCGCCTTAGTGTTTGGAGTATACACCCATGCTGAAATGAATGATCGGGAGAGTATGGCGAAAAATAGAAACTGAAATAGTAAGAGTAATGTGCACAAAATGAAAAGAGAGCGGAAGGAAATTGTCATTCGCCTAAGCCTAAATATCAAATGGACATTTAACCTTCTTCTAAGGGCGTCATGTACCCAGAATATTCCTGCGGCAGCGAGAATTGGAACCGGAAGTGACATAAGGACTCTGGCAGTTCCCATTCCCTTATACCCAAAAACTATCATTGCAAGAAATAGAACATAGGTCCAGGCAAGAATCAACCTACTAAACTCGTCGCCTCTTTTTTCCAAGTAAAATCCTCCCGCTATGGAACATATCAATATTGGAAGGGTATCACGTGAGAGTATCCAATACCATCCTGAGGGAAGACTGAAAAAATTTAACTCTCCACGCATGTAGGGGACCAATAATTCATTCAAAATTGGAGTAACGGCCAGTGCTACCAATGAAAGCAAGAAAAATGGAAACATTGCCTTTAAGGTCACTTTTATCGTTCGGCTCAAATGTTCACTAAGGATTATAAAACCCATTAGTATACCAACCGAAACGATTGCAGTCCATACATGAGCGAGAGAGGTCAGCAGAAGCGCAAATCCACTCAACAAAATCATCTGCGTGCGATTAGTGCGTATCGCCTCTAAATGGCATGAAAAAAACAGTATCATCAGACTTAGCCCAAATAACTGGCCATATAAATCCCATGCCATACGTATTGTCAAAAAGGTCAATGAAGCTAAAAGAGAAGCCATGACTCCGAAAATTTTGTTCTTTGTTCCTACTATAACAAATCTATAAATAGATAAGCAATAAATAATGCCCAGAACTATCGGTAATACCATTATAGACTGTAAATACGAGAAACTAAAGATGTTTTCAGCAATTTGTCTTATAACAAAGTAAAAGAAGACTGTAAGTACTTTCCCTCCAGCGGCGAGCTTATCCAGTAAGAGCTGATGAGCAATAAGATTAGAAGAGTATATGTAATCGGGTGTATCCGCACCTTGTGGTCTGGGATCATAGAGATAACGAAAAGAGAATACTGCGATTGCTACGCAAATTATAGTAAAGATGAACGCTAATTCTTGCTTTGAGCTAAATGTTTGCTCTTTTGATTGCTCTTGGTTAACGCGTCTATATCTTGTTAACAAAATAAACCAAATCCAAGAAAAGAGCAAGAGTGCGAAGCTTGCTATCCCTTCTATGTTGGGTAAAGATAACCACTGATCAAATCCGTGAACCAGACTGTAGTAATAGCTCAAAACAGAGATTTCAACGCCTTTGTTTATGAAAAAATAGAATTTCGCTACTATTGCAAGAGATATAATTACGTTAATGATTAGAAGTAATATTAACAACAATCTCATGCTAAATGACGATAATAGATGCTTGCGTTTAGAAAGTGATGAGGTTAGGTTTTCTTTTAAACTCTTAAAGCGAAAGACTTTCAAATTAATCTTCTGTAGCTTCATCAAATATCTTCTTCAACTTTTCATTCCTTGTCTTGATTGAAAATTTACCATTTTCTACTTCCCATCTACCTGTTGCACCTATCTTGCGCCTGAGCGCTTTATCTTCGACAAGAATACTGGTTTTTTCCACTAATTCTTTTACCATTCTTGGATCAACTTGACATATAGCTATCATAAACTTTGGCTCACCCCATAAGGGAATAAGATTCTCATCATGATAGCGCACTTTACTAGCCCCTCTAATCAGAAAACCAGTTCTTCCATCATCGACTAACTCCTTATTTCCCCACACATCAGTAGCCACAACTGGCAACTCATAACTCATTGCATCAAGTATAACCATGCCAGGTGTCGAATGCCCTGGAAAGAGAAAAATATCAGCAGTCCGAAATTCGTAGTCAAGCACTTTCCATGGGACAATCCTGTCAATTATTCTTATATCCCTAAAGTTGGCATATTCTTTCTTAACCCCCGCTGGAACGTATGACCTCACCACCAACTCCACGTTTCTATACTCCTTTCTTAAAAACTCAAACGCCTTCAAAACCTCGTTTCCACCCTTGATTGCAAAACTATGTTCAATGTTTGCCCGATTAGCTGTTCCGACGAATAGAAGCTTTATCTTATCATCATCAAACTCTTTTTGAAACCCTTTCGGACGAACCGCCAAATTTACCACTTCAATCTTGTCCTCGAACCCGCGACAGTCAAAACTAGCAAGAAGACTTTTTTTACCCATTTGCGTCCAGGGAATTATCTTCTTACAAGAACGCGATATCAGAACCCTTTCAATGATCTTTTTAAACATGTTAATTTTGCCATAGGCCGCAAGCGCCCCTGCATGTTCCAGATCTACAATCCATGGTTCCTCCCTAAAAATCACATGTTGAGACGCATAAGTCAAATCGACATTCTTAGGTCTAGGTCCATCGTTAAGTCTATTATAAAAGTAGTAAGCTAAAGGTCGAATATAATCATAAAGCACCTTAGTGGCATTACGCCTTACAACTCTCCTGTTCAATGAGTGAATTATGTTTTGAGAGCTTAAGCCGCTCTTATTTGCAGTGACCACGAACTCATATCCTTCAGGTGGCGAATATATTAACTCATCATACAAAGAATGTAGCGCCCATCCACCTGCACGTCCCTCCAAGAACACCGTCTTCACGCTGTTGCTCCCTTTAAACTTAATTACCTGGAAGAGAAGAAGTGATTTGCGACCTCATAACCGGGAAGGCTCCATTAACTCCATATAAAGGTGCAAAGTTTTCACGGCAACATCCCTCCAAAACCTATCCTTCATTTTCCTTCTCAAATTCTTTGAAAAACTTTCTCTAAGATTATTATCATTTGCAAGCCTTGTCATAGCTTTCGCAAGTGCTCTTACATCTTTCCGTGACACAAGAATACCCTCTCTCATATTACAAATTTCTTCTACTAAATGTCCCACATTAGTCCCTATGATCGGCACAGAGTGCTGGATCGCAAATGCCAAAGGTCCACTTGGTCCTTCAAACGCGTAAAGATAGGGAAAGACAACAAGTTCCGAGATATCATGTAGAACATGAATATCTTCATCATCCACATACCCTGTAAAAACAACTTCCTCAGAAAGATTAAGTTCATTAACAATCAATTTCAATTTATTAAAATAATCCGCATAGTAATGAGGTTTTCTACCAGCTATCACTAACAAATATCCACAATGATTCGTCATAAAAATTCCGAAAGCTCTGATCAGTGTTTCTATATCCTTCCGAGGTGAAATGTGCCCAAAGAACAAAATTACTTTTCGTTGTTTTAAACGTTCTTTCCAACGCTTAAGCCGACTGCTGTTAACGTGCTCTTTATCATCTACCCCATAAGGAATGACCCATATCTTTGAAGACACCGCACTGTATGATTCAACTAATTTACTTTTATACCATTCACCATGCACAATAATTGCATCTGTCCAGATTACGATGAATTTAAAGAGAATGATCAGAAAACCCTTGAAAAATATTCCGCTCTTATCAAATTTTGCAATTTGGGGCAAGAGCTTTTGCATCAAGTCTCTATCCACCATTTCCTTTGGTATAACAGAGTGTACTGTTACGACAGTCCTTACTCCTGCTATCCTCAGCAACACTAGAAGTACCGGGAAGAACAGATTCGACCAAAAAGGGCCAAACGTTGTAAACTCATACTGAATATGCACGATGTTTGGTCTATCCCACATAGTTTGCTTAAAAATTTGAAGGGGATAGAAATTGTTTGACCAAACATTCTTTGCGTTAGGGAGATCCGAAAGGTTTTCCTCTTTGTTCCCATACAAAATAATGCTGGGTCCATTTTTAGAGCGTCTAAATCCTTTTTCTAAAAGTCTAGTATAGTTTGTTTTTGGAGTGAGCTTATGTGCAATAGCAATTTTGTAGAAACATCGCTTCTTTTGTGGCATTTTTCCCTTGCGTAATTTCAAAGCATCGTCCTCTAAAAGTTAAAAACCGTTCACATTAAACCAAGCGTTTATATAGACTTACCAATCTTTCTGCAGACCTATAATAATTGAACTCTTGTCTTACAAGCTCTATGCCGCGCTCCCCGCATTCATGAATTAGCTCAGGATTTTCCAAAAGCTCCAAAATACCTTCAGCAAACGCTTCGGGATCGTTATCAGTTACTACTCCGACCCTATTCTCCTTTATGATCTTAGTCCAGGCCCCAACATCATTTGCAACCACAGGTAAACCTACAGAGAGATAATCATACAATTTTGCCGGATAGGCCATCTTGCGAGCTACGTGCGCAGTAGAAGAGATAACGCCAACGTCACATGATTCCAAGAAATAAAAGAAATCCCTACTATTCGGAAACCATGTAAACTCAGGAGAAATCCCTAACTCCGAAGCAAGCCTCATAATTCTCTTCAATTTAACACCTTTGCGAGACAAGAAAAACTTCGCAGAAGGCCTCCGCTTTAAAACAAAAGGAATACTGTAAACAAAAAGTTCCACATTCTCCCAAGGATGTAAAGTTCCCGCATGTACCACTTTTGAAGGGTGCTTAACAATCTTAGCCTTTTCTACCCGTGGAAAAGATGCGTTTGGAATTAACACAACCCGAGTTTCAGGAACTCCAAACGAGTTCTCTATATAGGTTTTCATTTCTTCGCTTACCACAGTTACAGCATCAGCGCCCCGAGCTATCTCCTTTTCAATACTTAGAAGAACTTTGTAGCCATCACTACGCTGCTCTATCACTCCAGAAGCAACCATCTCCTCAGCCCAAATTCCATGAAAATCTGCCACTACCGGTAAATCGAGTTTTTCACGAATTTCGATGCATGCAAGCGAAGCTATTTGTTGCTCAGCCTGGACAATATCTAAATCCAGTTTTCTGCTGATCTTGTAGACATTCCTACCAAGAGAACTTGCATTTTTTGATAGCAAAGATTTTCTCCGAATTATATTCTTAAACAAGAGGGGATTGTTCAAAAACCTTCTAGATAATTCATGTATTAAATTTGAAATGCCTAATCTAGTGGATAATAGTGGTAATCTGTGAATAAAAACACGTCTCTGCGATATAGAAATATTGTCCATAAATGGCGTAATGATATGAACCTCAACGCCTAATTTGCTAAGCCCCTCTAACAATCCACGTATTCTAACATCGGTCCCTACGCTATGAGCGAATGGTTGAGAAAGTACTAACCCGATTTTCATATTTTTAGCTAGACCTCTCTTCATAGTGTGCAGAATAAGAACCTAGAACGGTAGCGTTCCCTTTGTTTCAGCGTATTTCTTCAAACCGCTTTCAAGACTTATCGGAGAAATTCCTAGGATGTTCTTCATATAGGTAATATCAGCAAGTGTATGTTCAAAGTAGTGAAAGGGCTTCTTTACATAATAAGGACGTACGTTTTTTCCCAAGAGATCATTAATAAGCTCAATAAGTTCGTTAAATGTGTGACTTTCACCACTACCCACGTTAAGGATTCCTACGAAGTTGTTCTCAATGGACCTAATAATGGCTTCAACTATATCATCAATGTAAACGAAATCTCTGCTTTGAGTCCCATCCCCGAAAACGATTGGTCTCAAATTCTTTGCTATAGCATTCAAAAATAGTGTAACCACACTAGCGATCTCACCTTTATGATCCTCTCCGGGTCCATAGCCTGCGAATATCCTAAGCCCAACGCATGGAACGCTGTCAGAATAAAGTCTAGCAATATGTTCGCATGTAAGTTTGGTAACACCGTACAAATTGATAGGTGTAGGAGGGGTATTTTCTGACTGCGGTAAATGCGTATTACCATAAACACTACTACTTGAGGGAAATACTACTTTCCGGACTTCGGAGTACTTGGCATATTCTAAAACGTTCCTAAAACCAATAATTGTATCTGTTATACATTTGTTTGGGTTTTTATTAAAAAGGGCAACAGAAGACGGAGTGCCAAAGTGAAGAATAAAATCCACATCATGAATTTCATAAAGTAAACGAGCATCAGAGACATTACCTTTAATAATCTCACGTTGAAAAGATATATTTTGTTCTCTTCCAGAAGAAAAATCATCAAGCATAATTATTTCCGAATTTTCATTGTGCAGTTTGCAAGCTACCGCAGAGCCGATAAATCCAGCCCCTCCTATTATTAGGAACTTCTTATTTGAAAACTTCAGAAGTCATTCTCCTCCGATTCCAGCGCTTTACTGCTCATTTGTTTTTGCGTTGCCCACACCGTGACAATGTTGCGGTCAAAAATAGCGAATGTGACGACGCGTGCTACGGGTTCATTAAGACGCACACTAAGGACCGCGGCATGTGGCAAATACTTGCTTCTTCATCAAAATGGTGGTTTGCTATTAAATTGGATAGATATTGTGTGAACCATGTTCAGGGCACCGTTTTCTCTTTGTACCAATTAATTGTTTCTTCTAGCCCTTTTTCAAGGGAAATTTGGGCAACAAAACCAACCTTTTCTTTAGCTTTGACAACACTCACTCTTCGCTCTAGTTGCCCAATAGGTTTACTTTGATCCAAGATGACTCTCGCATTTTCATATCCAGCTAACTTTAAAATTAGATATGCTAAGTCCTTGATCTTGATGCTTCTTCCAGTAGCCAAGTTTATTGGATCTGGAACCGGATACTTCTCCACTGCCAAAAGCATCCCTCGTCCGACATCCCGTGCGTGAATGAAGTCTCTGGTCGCCTCTCCAGTGCCCCAGACTATAAATGGATCATGTCTTTCTACTGCCTTACGTATCAACGCAGGAATGACATGAGATGTTTCCAGATCGAAACTGTCTCTTGGTCCATAAGCGTTCGTTGGACGAACAACGGCTATTTTCATGCCATATTCCTCGTAATACGCTTGAGCCTGCAACTCACCCATACGCTTAACCCAGCCATATGAAGCGTTTGACTGCGCCGGAGGGCCACCCCAACCTCTCTCCTCAACAAAAAAGTCAAGATCTGCGGGATAGATGCACCCACTACTTGTATAAAGATACCGTTCAACGCCCTCTAAACGCGCAGCCTCCAGCATCTGGGTATTCATAAGCGCATTTGGGGTGAACATACCAGCAGGATGAGCAACATTCCTTCCTACACCGCCAACAAAAGCAGCTAAGTGGAAGACATAATCCATATCTTCGACAGTTTTCACGCAAGAGTCCCATTTGGTTAGATCGCCATAAACTACCTCTAGGTCCTTAAATTCATTTGGCGGGCGCCGTGAATGCGCAACCGTGCGAACATTTGCTCCTTGCTCAAGCAACAACTCGACTAAATGAGAGCCGATGAGACCTGTTCCACCAGTTACCAGCACATTCCTACCGTTGTACATATTAAGTTCTCCCGTAGTAAGATTGATACCATCCCTTAAAAGGCCCTTTAAATTTTACAGGATTATTTGCTATCCATTCAATCGTTCTCTTCAAACCCTCTTCAAGCGATACTAGCGGTTCCCACCTGAGTATTTTCTTCGCCTTCGTATAATCACATAAAAGGCGCTCTACATCATACGGTCTAAGACGTGTAGAATCCCTCTCTACTTTAATTTGCTTCCTTAGTAGCTTGGCCATCAAGAAAACCAATTCCCGTATCTTAATCTCTCTACCGCTTCCAAGATTTATGGTCTCTCCAATAGCGTTCTTATTGGTTAAAGTCATAATTATGCCTCGTGCCGTGTCCTCTACGTAAGTGAAATCCCGTGAGCTTTCCACATTACCCAATTGGACACTATCATTCGCTGCCAACAGTTGAAGAGCAATTTCAGGTATAATGTAGGGTTGGGTAATGTTCGGTCCATACGAGTTAAACGGCCTAACTATCACGGCAGGAAAGCCATGTTCCTTATGCATTGCGAAAACAGCTCGATCCGCAGCTAGTTTACTAACCGCATAAGTTGAGTGTGGAAGAGTTGGATGCTCCTCATCCATCGGCACATATCTTGCAGTGCCGTACACTTCACTTGAAGATATATGAACAAACTTTTCGACAGTTTCAGACCTAATAGACTGCCACATTATATTAATGGACCCCGTGGCGTTAACCTTGAAAAATTCGTCAGGGTGGTAATAGCAATCTGGTATGAACGGCAAGGCAGCCAGGTGGACAACCAATTCCTGATCTTTAAGCGCATTTGCGACAGCTTCATCGTCGCAGATATCACCCTTCACGACTTTTACATTACCGAATCTGTTAATATATTCCGCCATTCCTGATGAAAAATTGTCAAGAACAGTAACATCAGCATTTTGATCATGAAGTTGCTTGACAACCTCAGATCCAATAAAGCCCGCGCCACCCGTTACTAGGACTCTTATTCCGTTTGATTCCATCATTTTCTTGCCAACAACCCCGCTACTTCTCCATTTTCCGGGTTAGCCTCGCGATGGCGTAGAGGGATTAGCCTCGCTATGGCGGCGAATATTCGGAACATCCCGATCAGTACGGGAAATATAGACATAACCTTGAGGTGAGGATAACGATACCGACACTTATCGCTCAAAAATTTCACAAGTAACCGCCTTTAGGCTATTTCCAAATTTCTTCATAGATTTCCTGAACCTTTTCAGTTACGTTATCCCAAGTATAATGCTGTTTTACAAGGCGTCTACATTGGGAGCCCATCTTTCTCCGTAATTTTTCATTTAAAAGGATCTCTAATACCTTTTCAGCACATTCCCTTAAGTTGCAAGAATTGAAGAGATAGCCGGTCTCTCCATCTATAACTATCTCAGGTATACCGCCTATGTTCGAGGCTACCACTGGGACTTGTAAGGCCATAGCCTCCAAACAGACGGTTGGTAAGCCTTCCATATACGAGGGAACTACTAAAACACTTGTCTCAGAAAGCACCTTCGGTATTTCTTCGTGCGGAATTTGCTCCAGAACATTTACGCGCCCACGCAGGATACCTTTATTGCTCTCTTCCTTAGCGTATTCTAGTAGGCTTCCTTCTCCCACTATTATGAAATTTAGATCGTTTTGCGTACGCAACAAAAGTTTAGCGATCTCAAGAAATGAGTGTACGCCTTTCCAGGGTTCTAGGGCTCCTATAAAGGTTACATTCTTTTCATCGTTATTTGGATCGTTATTGTTTGGATCGAAGAGATCCAGATCTACAGCATTCGGAACCCAGTGCAGCTTCCTCTCATCGATCCCGAAGATCTCTTGAGCTAATTTCATATCGCGTTTAGAGACTGAAGCGATCGCGTCGGCGGCTTTTACAGTCCACCTTCCGAGTGTTCTATCGTAGATTGACCTCTTGATATTTAGCTTCATCCATGTTGAATAGTGACTGGGGCTTAGCGGGGTTACATCGATGCCTCCGTGCAGCTGTATCAAGAATGGGTATCCGCGCATCCTCTTTGCGAGGGCAGCCTGATTGCTGGTAAGGTAGATATAGGAGTGGGCGTGAACCACATCAAAGTCCTCTTTGAGCAACTTATGCAATATGAAGGCCAGAGGGTTTACGCCCCATACCGTTCCTAAAGATGGACAATAATGAACATACACACCCTCGACCTCTCCCGAGGTATCACTCTTTCTCAGCTTCGAGGTTAACATATGCACCTCGTGCCCACGCTCAGCCAAACGCCTCGACAACTCATAACAGTACCAATTTGAGCCGCCAGTAAACCTCGCGTTCACCTGAAAAATCTTCAAAACCAAACCCCTCCCCCTGGCTAGAAGAGCCCCCGCCCAGCGCGTTTGTGTCGAAATGCTGGGCTGGCGTTTATCTCAAGGATGGCGAGGTACTGGATAAAGCCCCTGTCCTTTGCCCATTGTCTGGCTGAGCGGTTCCCCCAGCCCTGGGCTATCCAGCTCACTTTCTGGGCCATGAAGCGGCCCGCGGTCCTCACAAGCCTCTTCACGTTGCTTTCCGTGGCCAGCTTCAGCTTTATCAGGGTGGCCGTCACTATCTTGGCCAGCATCGGACTCCGTATCCTGTCCACGCACCGTATGGTTAGGCCTATGATGGCCCGCTCCGCCCTGTCCAGGGCCCTGAACCAGGTCCCCCGCCGCATGGCCCTCCTCCGAGCCTCCGCCAGCCTGCCGACGGAGATTATGTCCTGAATCACCCCGTCCGCTCCCCCTTCATCCTCTGCCTCACGATCTGCTCGAGGCCCTGGCTCCGGTTCTTGAACACTCCCTTCTCCACCTGCTCGTCTACCCACATAATGAGGTCTACGTCCAGGGAGACGCTTATCTTGGCCTTGGGCATGGCTCTCTCACGCAACGAGTGCTTCCGCGCCGACTATAGTACCACTGATTCGCCCTATAGCCATAAAAGACTTTCGCTATATTTCGGCACCGCTTCACTGAGGCCCGTGGCCGCCTCAACCCTCCGCCGTGAGCCCTCACACCTACTCCCTGGTTCAGCGAAGGCCTAGGGTTCCGGCCAGCCAATCTTGTCCAAGCCCCCGGCGACCCGTCTCCATGCTCCCGCCGGGACCCTCAGAGCCCGATCATGTGTAAGGATGTCCCCGGAGGCGATCGCTCTTGTTGTTGTGGTGTGGCTGGGGTCTGCACAAGAAGAGAGGTTTGCTTGCTGTTGGGTTTTGAGTCTCCTGGATTTGGACGCTAATCAGCGCTCTAAGTAAATCTTGCCACGAGACCTATCGCATACTAGCGTAAATCTATAGATGAGGTCCCTGCCTAGAAGAGATGGCATCGCCATGACCAGAAGCTTTTCCTCCGCAGAGAATCTCGTTAAATCATGCTTTATTACGAACAATTGGAGGTATTCCTTTATTATTCTCCGCTTTCAGCTTGAAAGGAGAGATCAGCGTTATCGATTATGTAGGTGTCGACGACCCCGCCAACTCCTCCATTTTCCTTTCGGACCTCCTTAAATTGCCGATGTCTAGCCCCAGAAGCTCAACGTCCTTGTCGAGTAACGTGGTTGTGGAGGCGCCCGTATCTATGAGGAAGTTTACAAATCCCTTGACGTTTAGGTCTTTTAGTTCCAGAAACAGCCTCATAAATGGTGCCGGAGGCTCAAAGCGCCTATTAAAGTAGCCTCTGAGCCTCACAGAATAAACTCCAACTTCTCACTCGTAACGTAGTCCACGAAGACCTCCTCTGCAGGGCAGCTGGACTTAACCCTCTCCACGAGTTTACTCAGGTTCCTATCATGATCCAAAACCCTCTGCTCGTAAACAGCCACAAATTCACAGTTAAATTGCCTGATCAAGTCCTCGTAATGTTCCTCAAACCATGAGGCATTCAAGTCGTATCTCCTGAACAACGCCACATACTCGGACAATGCCCACACCTCAGCTAACCGTAAAGCAACTTACATAAATAGTTTTATGCATTGGCTGAGACCTGAGACCGAAAATCCAATCAGATCATTTAGTAGGCGTTAGCAGCCACTCTCTGAGAGAGGCGCTTTCGACACAAAACAACGAAGGCCCGGGATTCCGCGGCATCGTCAACCCCGGGGGATGGGAACAGGGATGACCGACTCCCACGGCCTCGATCGAACCGTGAAAGACGGAGGCTCCACCGCGCCGCCCACCCAGCCCAAATTCACCATCACACAGGCCCAGCTCCGAAGGGTTTACTCTTCATACGACTCACACAGTTCTCAGGTTTACTTATCAAACGTTATCTTAAAGCGCTTGAACACGCCTGTTCTGCCTAGAAGGCCCGGAACCCATCCAAATCGGCAAAGGCTACACCGAAATTGAACACGGTTTCACCGATACTCATTAACCCTCATCACTTCTGCTTGTTTTGCCTGTTCAGGAATTGCCTGACAAGTTCCGAAAGCGTGTCCACAGCTCTGGTGAGTTCCTTTCTTGTTTCTAAGGACTCTTTTTGCAGGGTCTTGAGAACCTGAGTTAACTTTTCAGATATTTCGCCATACCTTTCTCCCAGCATCTTGAAACTCTGGTCGGTTCTCTCAGCGAAACCCCTAAACTCCTGCCTATAATCCCTAAACTCCTCCCTAAAATCCCTGAACTCCCCTCGGTAATCCCTAAACTCACCCCTAAACTCCTCCCTAAAATCCCTGAACTCCCCTCGGTAATCCCTGAACTCCCTCTCCATAGCCCCGAACCCCTCCTGAAGCTCTTCAGCCATGGATCCAAATTTTACCTCAAAATGTTTCATTTTAGGGTTAGGGTCTACAGCCTTTTCAGAAGAGCTTTTTACGATTGTGGGCTGTGGAGGTGCTTTTACTCTCTCCAAGAACTCGTTTAACCGTTGTTCTTCTCCTTGCGCGAAGATCGTTACAGACCCGTCCTTTTCATTTTTTACGTATCCCGAGATCTGGAGGTCTTGGGCGTTCTCCACTACGAAACGCCTGTAACCTGTCCTTTGAACCCTTCCTTCAACCCGCACCCTACTCGCCCTTTGTGGTATGCTCATGCCTGGTTTACCTCAGGTCTGAGGACTCGGAGGTCAGGTATATAGCTTACCCCACTTCACGTCAACGTTTATTATCTCAGCCTATTTAGAGTGGAAAACGCTGTAGGTTGCGCCAGAGTCCAAATAGGCAGCGAACACCACGCCTCTAATCCCAACGGTCGCTAAAGGCAGTTTCCGCCCTCGAAAAACCGTATAGGGTATCTGGATCACAGGAGGGCCTCAAGCTCCTCTTCTGTTGGGACGTAGGCGATGGTAATCCTCTTCCCCGGCTCCCTCTTGACAGCCTCCTCATATGCCTTCCTAACATCATCGTTTATGGCGATGGGCTCTCCCTCAGCAAAACAAGCGTACTTACCAGGGTACTTTTCAGCTAACTCGGTGAGCCTTTGAAGCACCGACGCCTCAGACAACTTTAAGCCTCACCACATAGGGCAATATTGTCGTATATAAACCTTCAATTGACCTGGGGCATAACATTAAGCTTCCACCCTTAACCCCTCTTGTCCAACTCCCTCAACTAGCATTGTGCATCAATCAGGCCATACGATGGGCGTTAGCAGCCCCTCTCTAAGAGAGGCCCTTGGCTCACGCCTCGGTGTTAATTAAGTCTTCATTCCACCTCTCCAGAACCCTCTCAGCTATCTTCCTAGCCTTTCTACCATTTTTCAACGCGTTTGAGGCGTGGCCTTCTCCGTATATGTCGCTCGGCACCAGCCCCGCACTGGGTTCACCGTAGGTCGATCTACCGTGCTCTGGGGCCATTTCCCGGGCTAAAGCAGCAAGCTCCTTAACCTCGTCTACAACGTCGCTTGGTAATTTCTCGATTAAACTGTTCAACTGATTTGAAGGGTCAGGGCTCCAAGTTGGAACTTCGAAGACCTCGATCACTGCTTTGGCGAAGTTCTCTGTAGCCAATTGGGAAGACGATACCGCTCCAACCCAGTCCCTCAGCGAAAACAGCCTCTCAGCCCTCTCCAAGTGCTCGACAGCCAGCCTATACCGGTACCTAACCTCGCTTGGAGGGTTAAAACTCATAAGATTCTTACTTCCCTCAACGGCTCCGGTAGCACCCAGTAATAGTCTCTTCCGTCCCGGACCCTTTTCAACCCGCTCTTCGCAATTTTCTTCCTGACATCCTCCAAGAAGCCCCGAAGGACCCCTGTCTTATCGTAAACCACAACGCCGTCCCAATAGACGTTCAAAAGCAGCGCGGCAATCTCCACCGGCCTAAGGAAACGCTCAAGCCCCATATCAACAACCGTGACATCCTCAAACTCCTCTCCAACGGCTCCCCTCAAAAGGTTGTACAGATGCCTCCTCCTCAAAACCGGGTCTTCAACCCCACAGCCCTCATGAAGAACCAGCAGGTCAACGTCACTCCTCTCCCCGGACTCCCCCCTGGCCCTGGAACCGAACATCACCACGGCCCTCACGCAGGACCCCTCAAGGCCCCTAAGTCGACCCCTCAACAATTGGGCATCCTTACCGGCTTCCATATCTCGTCACAACAAGCCTC
>Ga0315312_1001738_pt1 | contig 16210 bp, 11 predicted proteins | sample TDP7_MG_FD_203629 | JGI IMG/M metagenome (GOLD analysis project Ga0315312, IMG submission 203629) | Freshwater sediment microbial communities from Lake Towuti, South Sulawesi, Indonesia - TDP7 | ecosystem: Environmental > Aquatic > Freshwater > Lake > Sediment | place: Indonesia: South Sulawesi... | reverse complement strand
TTATTTTGTTGAGGCTCTGACCAATGAGATGGAAGCTCAGGCCATGGCCTACATCAAAAAGATTGATGACCTGGGCGGAATGGTGGCCGCTATCGAAAGGAATTTTCCCCAGCAGGAGATCGCCAATGCCGCCTACAACTATCAGAAGCAACTGGAGCGAAAAGAAAAGATCATGGTAGGAGTCAACAGATATGCCACCGAAGAAGTATTGCCAGTGGAACTCTTAAGAATGGATCCGGCCCTGGAGGAGAAGCAAATCGAGAGACTCAATCGTGTTAAAAACCAAAGAAACCATGCTCGGGTGCGGGAATCTTTGGAACGATTGGGGGAAGCAGCCTCGGGGAATAAGAATGTCATGCCCTTCTTAATTGAGGCGGTCAAGGAATATGCCACCTTGCAGGAATGCTGCGACGTTTTCCGGAAGGTCTTCGGCACCTACCGGGACCCGGGGATTTTTTGAAGAAAATGATCGATGACCTGAGAACCCAGCTTAAGGCCGTGGAGGAATGGGGGGAGATGTTGCCCATTGGCCAGGAAGTGGACCCCCGGTTCGAGCTTCCGGCCATCAGTAAGAAGCTGGAAGCAGATAAAGCCCTGCTCTTTAAGAAGGTCAAAGGCTATTCGATACCCGTGCTGGTAGGTTTGGACAACAGCCGCTCGCGGATTAGCCGCGTTCTGAGAGTGGATGATTTTAATCTGACGCTGCGATACCTGGAGGCGATCCGCAACCCCCTGCCCCCTATAGTCGTTCAGGATGGGCCTGTAAAAAAGGTGAAGATCACAAAAGACATCAACCTCCTGGAACAGCTTCCAGTGGTTACCCACTATGAAAAAGATGGTGGCCCCTTCATTACCGCCGGAGTGGTGATTGCCGAAGATCCGGGGTATAACATCCGCAACCTTTCCTACCACCGGCTGCAGGTTATGGGTAAAGATGAGATCGGAATTTTCATCCAGCCCCGGCACCTCTGGGAACTTTACAAGGAAAAAGAAAAAGAGGGTAAACCTCTGGAAGTCGCCGTGGCCATCGGGCTGGATGTCAGCATCCGCCTGGCCGCCGCCACCTCGGGGTCTCTAATTCCTCTGGGTTTTGATGAACTCTCCATTGCCGGGGCCCTGCGGCAGAAGGCCGTGGAAATCGTCCGCTGTGAAACAGTTCAGGTGATGGTTCCGGCCAAGGCAGAGATCGTCATCGAAGGAGAAATATTGCCCGGCTTACGCAAAACCCAAGGGCCTCTGACTGATTTTACCGGAACCTACGGAGATGTTTGGCAAGGGCCAGTTATCCGGGTGAAAGCGATTACCCACAGGAACGATGCCATCTACCAAGATCTCCTTCCCTTTACACCCGAGCATCATTTGCTCCTGGCCATTCCTCAGGAACCGGTTCTCTACCAGGCGGTCAAGGCCAGCGTTTCCGGAACCAGAGCCGTACACATCACGCCCTCCAGCTCTGGCAAGTTTCACGCCATCGTATGCATCCGGAAAGAATATGAAGGGGATGGAAAGAATGCCATCCTGGCCGGTCTGAACAGCAGCCGGGATATCAAGATGGTTGTGGTGGTGGATGAGGACGTGAATCCATTTAACCTCAGGGAAGTGGAGTGGGCAGTGGCCACCCGCTTCCAGGCAGATCGAGACCTGGTGGTGATTCCGGCGGCCAGGGGCAATGAGTTGGACCCTTCTTGTCCCCAGCCGGGGCTGACTGCCAAGATGGGAATTGATGCCACCAAGCCCCTGGGACGAAGCGAGCGTTTCGAGAAAGTGCGGATCCCCAAGATGGAGAACATCAGAATTCAGGATTATCTTGCGCCATGAAACCGCTCATCATTGCCATGACAGGGGCCACAGGAGCGATTTACGGAATTCGCCTGCTCGAGGTTTTGCGGGAAAAATCGCTGGAAGTCCACCTGGTGATGAGCGCCTGGGCGGAGAAGACGATCACCCTGGAAACCAACTATGCCGTAGAAGAAGTAAGGAAACTGGCCAAGAAATGGTACGCCGTGGATGACTTATCTGCGCCCATTTCCAGTGGTTCTTTTCCCACGGAGGGGATGGTGATCATTCCCTGTAGCATGAAGACCCTGGCGGGCATTGTCCATGGAATAAGTGAAAATCTTATCCTGCGGGCGGCGGATGTGATGCTGAAAGAGAGGCGCAAATTGATCCTCGTTCCCCGGGAGAGTCCCTTGAATCTTATTCATCTTCGCAATATGACGCTCGCCGCGGAAGCGGGAGCAATCATCCTCCCGCCCATGGCTGCTTTCTATTTTAAGCCCCAATCCATTGCCGACCTCATTGACCATTTGGTGGGAAAAGTGTTGGACCTTTTGGGCGTGGAACATCATCTTTTCCCGCGATGGGGAGAATAAATGGCCATTGCAAATTGCCAATTTTAAAATGCAAAAGTAAGAATTGACATCGACAAAAATCTTGAATTTTTCATCGTATAGGAAATTATAAAAATCTTTCACCGCAGAGCACGCAAAGAACGTCCCGCTTGGAGCGGGATCAGATCATGCAAAAGACAAAATTACAAAAAGTCAGATCTTTCTTGGGTCTTTCCATTTTAATTATTCTCTGCGTCCTCCGCGCTCTCGGCGGTTAATCTTTTATTTTTTATTTCTCATTTTGCATTGAAGCGTAATTGAATAATTAGGGGGATGGTTCACGTGGAATCCAAAAGCGGAAGGTATACACCCTCAGCGGTGTTATGGGGCGAAGTTAATGTCAAGAATAAGGGAATGCGGGATAAACGGGTTTCGCTGGCAGAAGCTGTTCAATTAATCGAAGAAGGCGGCCACCTGGCCATAGGGGGCATTCAATACAATCGGGTACCTATTGCGGTCATCAAAGAGTTGATTAGATCGGGGAAGAAGGGCCTTACCGTCTCCCGGGCGCTCATGAGCTTTGAGGCAGATTTTCTCCTGGTTTCGGGGGTCATGAAGACGGCGGTTACGAGCTGGCTGAGTGGGGCGGTTACGTACGGGCTTTCCCCCATCGTCCGACTATATATGGAAAGCAAGCGAGCAAATTTTGAAGAATGGAGCAATTTAGCCATGGGCCTGCGGTACATGGCCGGGGGAATGGGAATTCCCTGTATTCCAGCCAAGGTTGTTCTGGGTTCGGATATTGCGAAACTGGTAGATCTGAAAACTTTCTCATGTCCGTATACAGGCGATAAACTGGCTTTAATTCCGGCCCTGAATCCCGATGTGGCTGTCATTCATGCCCAGAGAGCAGATAAGTTTGGGAACGTACAGATTGACGGGATCACGGCCATGGATATGGACATGGCCAAAGCTGCAAAAAAGGTCATCGTGACTGTGGAAAAAGTCGTTCCCACTGAAGAGATTCGCAGGACTCCGGAATTAACCCGGATTCCATTCTTCTGCGTGGATGCCATAGTGGAGGTGCCCTACGGGGCTTTTCCCTATGACTGCTACGGCTGCTATGAGCCCGTCCATGAGCATTTTCGCCAGTACTATGGGGGTTTTGAAAGTGCTAAGAGCCCGGAGGAGAATACCAGAAACTACATAGAGAAGTATTTTTTGGAACCGAAGAGCTTTGCAGATTATCTGGAACTGTTCGGAGTGAATACGATCATCAAATATTCTAGCCTGGCGAAGGATTAGCAAAGCCTCCTTGCCTGAACATTGCAAATTTTAAAATGCAAATTTCAAAATTATTGATCTGCGCATAAATAATGGAACACCTCACGGCGCGAGATTTCCTCCCTCACCTTTATCGTTCGACTGAGCCTTCGACCCGAGCTCAGGCCGAGGGCTCAGCCGAACGGCAGGGTAAGGGGGCCTTAGGAAGCTGCATGAGGTTCCATTACTTTTGCGAAACGCAATTAAATTGGGGTATAAAAATTTTGCGTTTTGTATTTTTCACTTCCCATTTTGCCTTGAAAGGGAGTCCGCTATGGATTACGATCCCACAGAGATAATGGCGGTATGCGCGGCCAGAACATTAAAGGATGGCCAAGTGGTATTTGCTGGAGCGGGGGTGCCGATCATAGTTTCACTGGCCGCCCAGAAATTGCATGCCCCTTCTTTGACTGTATTATTCGAGGTGGGAGCTGTTGCTCCCATTGTGGAAATCGGCCGGATTCCTTCTTCAGCCAATGAGTCCAGGTCCGCTTATGGAAGCGTGATGTTTCCTACAACTACAGAGACCCTGCTCTTCTGTCAGCGAGGGTTTGTGGATGTGGGCTTTTTAGGGGGTGCCCAGATCGACAAATACGGAAATCTAAACAGCTCGATTATCGGCAGGTGGGATCATCCCAAAGTAAGAATGCCCGGGAGCGGGGGAGCGAATGACATTGCCAGCTGTACCAACTTTTTGGTGGTTACCTGGCATGAAAAGAAGCGCTTTGTAGAAAAAGTGGATTTTATCACCAGCCCTGGCTATCTTAAGGGCGGCGATTCACGGCGCGAAGCCGGCCTCGTAGGCGGCGGCCCTTTACTGGTCATAACCCATTTGGGAATCCTGGGATTTGATCCGGAGCGCAAGGAGATGGTCCTTAAAGGCGTTCATCCGGGCGTCGATCCACAAGAAGCGCGGGCGAATACGGGTTGGGACCTGAAAGTTGCCGATGATCTTGTCGTCACCGAGCCCCCTACCAAGGAAGAGTTAGACATATTCCGGCGATTAGACCCTGAACGCCGCTTTCTGAAGATGAAGTAGCCATTGAATAAAACCATTGATTTCAGCCCAGACCCTGGTACCTTGGAAGCTAAGCCCAGGCTCATCGTAAACTCTGCCAAGGGTTTCTCTTTTTTTGTGGTCTGCTACCTATAGAGGAGAAAGCAGCCAAACCCAGGAAGTGCTATTCATCGGCAACAAACCTTTAGGCATGATGGCCGGGAAAAGGCCAAGGTATGGCAAGCAAAAATAATAGGAAGGAGGAAACAGGTAACATGGAAAAAAGAAAAATGAAACTGGGGGTAACAGGGCTATCAGTTTTGGTAATCATAGCCCTGGTCGGTGCTTGTTCCACAGCGGAGGCTGCTAATATTTCTATTGCTGGCGGTCCAGCTGGCGGAGCTTATTACCCGTTAAGCGTGGGCATGTCCGAAATCATTACCAAAAACGTTCCGGACTATAGAGTCGACGTGGTCAGCACGGCGGGTAGTATTGAAAATGCCACCATGGTGGGCACCGGGGAGAGCGACATAAGTATCACCAATGGCGACGTGGCTCACGAGGCGTATACCGGTACCGGAAGGTACGAAAAGAAAAAGATGCCTAACATCCGGGTATTGTTCGGGGGCATTGCTGGCGGGCCGCTGCATGTGGTAGTGCCCAAGGCCAGTGGCATAAAGAGCTATGCCCAGATGAAGGGCAAGAAGGTGGCCATCGGACCGCAGGGCGGCAGTACACCCTACATGGCCCTTTTGCTCATGAAATATTACGGGATCCAGAAAGGTGATATGCGCCTTTCCTACCTCAGCTACGCGGATGGTATGCAGGCCCTCCAGGACGGTCAGGTCGATGTCTCCATGGCCGTGGGGCCGATGCCCCTTCCTTCAGTAAAACAGATGGCCACATTCGGAAAATTTGCCTTCGACATGGTGTCGGTAGAAAGCGATAAGGCCGAAGCTTTCTTGAAAGATTACCCTTTCTTCAATCTCGTAAAAATTCCCGCCCCTATGTACGGGCTGGGTTATGAAGTCAAAACGATCGTTTCCACAAACATCGCAGTGGTGAACGCCAAACTCAGTGAAGACCTGGTGTACCGAATAACCAAGGCCATTTTTGAGAATCTGACCACGATGCATAGCGCCCATCCTTCAGGCAAAGCCATTAAACTGGAAACAGCCCCGGTAAGATATTTGCCCATGCACCCCGGTGCGGAGAAATATTTCCGGGAAAAAGGGGTCATGAAGTAAGAGGCTAAATCCCGCGAAGGCGACGAGATGGTTATTCAATCAGTGGAGGGCATTAACCGATGGCCGAAATAGAAATCGGCAGACGAAAGGTGACGGGAACCACCTTTTATATCACAGCGGGCATTGCCATTTTTACCTCCCTTTTCCACCTCTATACCGCCGGCTTCGGTCTGCTTTCGGCCATGGATCAAAGGGGTCTTCATCTGCTTTTAATGCTGGTTCTGGCCTTTATCACCTATTCTGCAACATCGAGTACCTCCCAGCGCGTACAAGGGTTAGATTATCTTTTTATTGCAGTCGCGGCGGCGTCCAGTTTTTATATTCTGGCCACCTGGGAAGGGAATATAGGTGCCTTCATTCCCTCTTTGCAGGATGTGATCTTTGGTTTCATGATGATCGCCGTTGTTCTGGAGGCGGCGCGTCGGACTTCGGGATTGGCCCTGCCCATTACGGCATTGGTCTTTTTGGCCTATGCCTTTTGGGGAGAGGAACTGCCGGGATTGCTCTCCCATAAACATTACTCGACGGAGCGCATCATTTCCTTTCTGTACACAACCACCGAGGGGATCTACGGCCTGCCCATCGCTATTTCCGCGACTTTCGTGGTCATCTTTATAATCTTCGGCGCCTTTCTCAGCAACACCGGCGCGGGCAAACTCTTTGTGGACCTGGCCTTCTCCCTGGCCGGGAGACGCCGGGGGGGACCGGCTAAGGTAGCCGTAGTATCCTCTGCCCTCATGGGCACAATAACTGGATCCCCTTTGGCCGAAGTAGCCACTACCGGAACGATCACCATCCCGCTCATGAGGGACGCTGGCTACCGCCCCTTTGTTGCTGGGGCCATTGAGGCGGTGTCGGCCACGGGAGCAATGATCATGCCCCCAGTAATGGGGGCGGTAGCCTTTTTGATTGCTGAAAACCTGGGCATCTCCTACTTTGAGGTGGCCAAGGCGGCGGCTCTGCCGGCGGTCATCTACTATGCCTGTCTTTACTTTATGGTGGATTTTGAAGCGGCCAAGATGGGATTGAAAGGGCTGGCCAAAGAAGATCTTCCTTCCTTCCTGGGCAGTTTGATTACGGGGTGGTACGCCTTGGTTCCCCTGATCGCCCTAGTGATATGGATCGGTATGGGCTGGTCAGCCATGCGGGCAGGCTTTTGGTCGATTATGCTGCTGTTCGTTACGCTTTTAATCGGCAAGCGCAAGATGCTGAATTGGAAGAGCATCAGCCGCTCCTTACGACAAGGGGGGGAAAATGCCGTGTCGGTCGCCGCGGCCTGTGCCTGCGCCGGGATCATCCTCGGCGTGATCAGCGTGACCGGACTGGGCGTAAAGTTAACCAGCTTCATGATCTCCCTATCGGGCGGCAACCTGTTCATCGGTCTCGTTTTAACGGCGATCACATCGCTCATCCTGGGCATGGGACTGCCGGCGACGGCCATTTACGTGATGATGGCCGCGATTAACGCGCCAGCCCTCATTCAAATGGGGGCTTCCCCCCTGGCCGCCCACCTCTTCCTGTTCTATTTCGGATGCATAAGCACCATCACTCCTCCGGTGGCCTTGACCGCTTATGCCGCTGCCGCAGTCGCCGGCGCCTCTCCAACCAAAACCGGCTGGAGGGCGTTCATTTATGGACTTTCCGCCTACATCATGCCATTTATGTTTATGTACTCTTCTTCTTTATTGATGGAAGGAGGGGTCTTATTGGTGGCCCGCACCTTTGTAACCGGTATGATAGGAGCCTATTTTCTCTCTGCGGGTATCCAAGGATATCTGATCTTCCGCATCAATGTAATAGAACGGGTGGTTTTATTCGCGGCCGGCATTTTATTGATCCACCCCGGTGCTTTTACAGATGTGGTAGGAGGAGTATTAGCAGCAGCGATCTTTCTGCCGCGGTGGTATAGAGGGAGAGCCCTTAAGATTTCCCAAACAGCAAAATTGATTCAGCCGTAAGAATAAAGAGCCGGTACCATCAATCATCCGAGGGTTCTGCCGTAATGGGCTGAAAATAGGGTACTTGGGGAATAAAATTTTTTATCCGGATGGGAGGGAAAACATGGCCCAAGATTTGCGCACCTTCGTTCATTTCCTGGAGAAAAACTACCCGGAACATATCTACCATGTCACCCGGGAGGTTAGTCCAGTTTTTGAAGTAACCGCGGTGATCGACAGACTGGAGAAAGAAGGGCGCTTTCCCGTGGTCATTTTTGAAAAGGTGAAAGGATCAAAGCTGCCCGTCATCATCAACATGCATGCCGACTTCCGGCGGCTGGCCATGGCCCTGGGGATGCCCCCGGAGGCCAACATCCGGGAATTTACCGCGGAATACGCCAGGCGAGAAGCCCATCCGATTGAACCGGTCATGGTGAAAGATGCACCTGTGCAGGAGGTTTTCCTGCAAGGTAAAGATATTGACCTGAGTGTACTGCCCATTCTTAAGTATCACGCCAAAGACGCTGGGCATTACATCACGGCGGGCTTCTCCATCATGAGAGATCCTGATACCCAAGTGCGTAACGCCGGGATCTACCGCCTGATGGTGCAAGGGAAGGACCGGCTGGGGATTCAGATTTCGCAGACTGCCCATGGGCACTACATCATGAAGAAATACCGCAACCTGGGGCGGACCATGCATTTTGCCGTCTCGATCGGCCACCACCCGGCCTTTAACCTGGGCTGCCTGAGCTTCACCCCGTTCGAAGTGGACGAATACCTGATGGCCGGGGCCATGCTGAACGAACCGGTGCGTCTGGTGAAGTGCAAGACCATGGACATCGAGGTGCCAGCGGATGCCGAGATTGTTTTGGAATGTGAAATGGCGCCTGATGAATTCGCGCCCGAAGCGCCGTTTGGAGAATATCCGGGGACCTATGGGCCGGAGCGCAAAAACCCAGTGGTACATGTTAAAGCCATTACCATGCGCAAAGATGCCTACTACCAGAGCTGTTTTGTGGGCCATCCTGATAATCTTCTCCTTTCCGGTGTCACCCGATGCAGTCAGATTTTGCGCACTACGAGGATTGCCAGTCCTACAGTGACCGCAGTGAACATGCCCTTATCCGGCCGATGTCGATTCATCTGCTACGTGGCCATGAACAAAATGGTCGAGGGTGACCCAAAGAATGTGGCCATGGCTGCCTTTGCGGCTGATCCCTTCCTCAAATATGTCATCGTTGTGGACGATGATGTGAACATCATGAGTGACAGTGAGGTGATGCACGCCATCGCCACCCGATTGCGAGCGGACACGGATGTTTTTATGGTCCTTAGCTCTCGTGGGTCGCCCCTGGACCCAGCCTCTTATGACCCAGCCGGCGGATCTCATATTGTGACTAAAGTGGGCATCGATGCTACCAGAAAAGCTAATTATCCGGAAGAGATTGAGGTGCCCGGGAGCGACGCGGTGGACCCAGCCGCCTATCTGCGTAAGTAAAAAATATTGGATCATCTCCAAATTAGTTTAAGGCCAGAGAGCTGGTATATTTAAAATGTCCTTTGATTTCAGGGTCCCGAAAGAAAAGTCATCTTGCTTGCAATCATAAGGCACATATCTCTCCCTAACTGTGGCGGGGGGGTTCTGCCATTTCTCCGGAGCTTTCTTATCACGCCCCCGCTGCGCTTTGCGGATGGCCAGCAGGGAGTCTGTGGAGAGCGGATATCCCGCCGATGCTTGCGGCGCAATCTGCCTTTCCTTCCGGGCCATGGGCAAGCTTTCATCAAAAATTTGGTCAACTAATTTGGAGATAGACCAAAATATTTAACTGACTTCATTTTCGAGGGCACTTCGAAAATGATCTCATACGCTGCATGCAAGGAGGAATCGCTGTGCCTAAAGATTTAAATGGTTTTATCCGTCATCTACGCCAGCATTGCCCGCAAGAATTGCTGGAGATTGAGCGGTACGTAAAACCAAAACAGTTTGAGGTTACGGCCGTCCTGAAACACCTGACGAACCTGAACCGCTTTCCCACGGTTCTTTTCCAGCGTTGCGAAAATCTCTGCGGGCAGGAGTCGGGGATTCCGATCGTGGCCAATCTGTTTGCCCGGCGGGAGCGTTGCGCGCTGGCCTTGGGATTTCCCCCAGATCAGGCCCAGATGCCCCTCAGTTTGCACTATTCGCACCTGGAGAGGCAGCATGTGGAGCCGGTGGTTATCCCGGAAGAGAAGGCCCCGGTGAAGGAGATGGTCTTCGCCGGCGACCAGGTTGACGTGGGTATTTTGCCCATCGTCCGACACTTTGAGATGGACCTGGGACCTGTCTTAACGATGATCGCCTGCATGCGCGATCCCGATATCGGTGCCTACGATGCTTCCTTTATCAAGGCCTTTTACAAAGGACCCCGCAAGCTGGGAATTTCCATCCACACACCGCACCTGGAAAGGATACTAGCGCGCTACGAAGCGTTAGGCCGCCCGGCCCCGGTGATTTATATCCTGGGACACCACCCCGCCTTCAGCCTCGGTTCCCTGGCTTTAACGCCCTATGAGCGGGACGACTACGAATCCATCGGCGCCTTCCTGCAAGAGCCGTTGCGCTTGACGCCATCTACAACGTGGGGAGAGCGGTTCATGGTACCGGCCGATGCTGAAATTGTGATCGAAGGTGAGATTCCACCGGGGGTGCGGGAAATCGTCGATCCATTCGGCGAGGTGACTCGACATTATCAAGCCCAGTGTTTGCGCCAGGTCATGCAGGTAACTGGCCTGACTCGGCGGCGGCAGGCCATTATGCAGGATATTTTTTCTGGTCACGAAGAGATCTTTAACTTGGGCGCGCTGCCCAAGGAGGGCGGTATCTACAATACGCTGCAAGCCAAACTGGGCAATGCCGTGGCCGTTCATCTCCCCCATTCGGGTGTGGGGCGGCTGGCCTGTTATATATCCATCAAGAAGACCAGAGAGGGGCAGGCCAAGCGGGCCGGTATGCTGGCGTTGAACGAATCGGTGCAGACCCAGGTCGTGGTCATTGTCGATGAGGACATCAATGTATTTAACGAACCAGAAGTCATCTGGGCCGTATTGACAGCCGTGAACCCTCAGCGCGACGTGGACCTGATCCATAATATCCACACGGTCTTCACTACTTCTTTCGGGTTTAATAAATTAATCATCGATGCAACGCGCCCGCTGGACGTGGCTTATCCGGCAGTGATCAAGGTGCCGGACGAAGCCATGAACAAGATCAAATTGAGTGAATGGGTGGACCTGGACAAGGTTCAGGTTTAACCGGTTCCTTTTGGGCTGCGGGATAAGGAGGTTCAACCATGGAACGGATCTTTTGGGTCACTTGCCCCCGTTGCCGCGGAAGGTTTTATTGCGATTATGACCTGCGGTTTCGCGAGATCAAATTAATTTGCCCCTATTGCGAAAACCAGTTTTTCGTCAAAGAAAGTCCCCATATCGATGAACGAAATTAGGGCGCCAGGCGATCAGGCGTCCATACGTGTATTTAATTTCTCAAATACCTGCTTTATTGCCCTTTAGCTGGCTGTGGGCGGAATGGGGTTTAAAATAGCCCAAACAAAATCCCTCGCAAGCGTTCACCCAGGCTAATAATTTCTTCAGCTCCAGAGGGCTAATACAAACGAAAAAAATAAAGTGTCATTGCGAGGAATCCCGCGCTTCGCGGGACGACGAAGCTCTGTCCCGAGTGAAGCGAGGGAACTCTTCAGATTGCCACGCCCTTCGCCCTGTACACCATGCGGTGCAGGGCTTCGGGCTCGCAATGACCGTAACGATAATTATTTCGTCTGTATTAATACGGACGCATTAAATAATTTGACTCAAAATCGTTTCCCTCTCCCCTCGCGGGAGAGGGCCAGGGTGAGGGGGATTAGAGTCACGTGGAATTCACTCACCCTCACCCCAACCCTCTCCCATCAAGGGAGAGGGAGTCCATTGTCAAGATACTTCCTACGTTTGCATTAGTACTAACCACAAGATGTGTTGTCTCTTCCTGATTTTGTGTTTAAAATTTGACAAAGGCCTAAATTGAGCGATTTTTTTAAACCACAGAGGACACAGAAAATCATTTCATGGTTAAAAAAAGAACATAAGCTCAATCTTTTCTCTGTGTTCTCATGTAATAAATTGGTAGGCTAAGATATTGTTTTGTTTTCACTTAACGAGTGCACAGACTTCGGCGAGCTCAGTCGAGCCGAGTAAAGCAGAGAAAAGGAGTTTATTGCCTTCATTTATTTTAAGTTTCCTCTGGGCCCTCTGTGGTAAATCGCTTATTTGAGGAAAGGGTAAGAAAAAATCGGGAAAGAGTAAAAAAATTGGGCTTGACAGAATTATCAGCCTGGCTATCATTCAAATTGTTATCACTAAGCCAAGAGTTTACCAAGCTGCAGCTACCTAAGGGTCTTACCGGACTTGGTTAAAGCTCCAAGCTGCTGAGCCCCAAGCCGGTGGTCGATCATACATAGGAAGCTGATTGTGCCTTCGATAATTTCACATACAGCTGTGGCGGTTGCTGCTGGAATTGCATTCACACCAAGAGAGGTTCCCGACCATTTTTGGTCCCTTTCTATACTGTGTTCAATTTTACCTGATGCTGACATAATCGGATTTTCCTTTGGTATCCCATATGACCATTTTTGGGGGCATAGAGGATTTTTCCATTCCCCATTTTTTGGTTTATTAATGAGTATTTTTCTGGTTAGTGTTTTCTTCCGCGACATGGAAATATTTTCCAGACAATGGTTTTTCTATTTCATTTTCTTTTTCCTGTTATCAGCCAGTCACGGCGTCCTGGATGCCTTCACGAATGGAGGTTTGGGGATCGCTTTATTATCTCCTTTTGATAATTCCAGATATTTCTTTCCTTGGACGCCAATAATGGTTTCTCCGATTGGTGTTAAGGCTTTTTTCACCAAATGGGGCTTAATAGTTATTAAAAGTGAACTTTTATGGGTTTGGCTGCCTTCCTTCTTGATAGTTGTTGTGGCGACAATTATTAGGGGTGTAGCAATAAAGCATTAGAAAAAGAGTTAGCGATTAGTTAAGGGAGGGGGACTTAATGCCCTACAAAATTGGGTTTGCCGGAACTGATGGCCGGACACTTCTCAGTGCTCTGGTCACTTCGACTGCCAAGAGTGATAAACATCCAGGAGACTTTCAAGGGGTGGTGATACGCGGCACTCCGGCTATGCCCCAATTTAGCAGGATTATGGGTTGGCCGATAGAATTTATCTCAACAGCCAACAATTCGGCTGAAGCATATGGCGCAGCTATTATCGAGGCCTTCAAGAGCGGCTCGGTTGACGGCGTTATGGTTATGCCCGAGGATTTGTTGTACAACGGCTTAGTTGATGAAGTAGAAAACGCTGGATTTCAAGATCGCATTGCTGGGCTCACTCGTGCGGGTTCTTTTATTGAGGGCGACAAAATTGCCGGCAAAAAACTTTGCCAGAACTATTCTATTCCAGTGGCCGATTATTGGCAAAGAGCAGATGCTAAGGATTACCGAAATGTCCGAGAAATATGTTTGAGATTTGTCGACCAATATGGAGGGGCAGTAATTAAGTATCCCTATAGTGCAGCCGGCAAGGGCAGCAGAATTATTCTTGATGCCTGGGAGATAAGAGAGGTCTACGATACCCTCATCAATGACTATAAAGATAATTATAGGGGTATGTTTGGAAATAAAGCAGAATGGCCGCTTTTGATTGAGTCGCGCATGTCGGGAGTGGAGATTAGTTTTACAATCTTTGTGGATAAGAATGGTAATTTCCAAATTTTACCCACGGCCATGGATTATCCAGAGCGTTTCCAAGGACCAGCCAGCAAAGACAACCCTATTACTGGCGGCATGGGTAGCATTTCACCTCATCCAATGGAAACAGATGAGTTAATTCAAATGGCCGCGACTGATATTGCCCAACCCTTAGTCAGCGCGATGAAAAAAGAGAACATTTTGCGGCCCTGCGTCTTGTATCCGGGCTGCATGATCTCTTTTGACAGCGAGATGAAACCAAAGAGAATCAGGGTTTGCGAAATAAATATCCGGCCGGGGGAGCCCGAATTTCAACCAATTGCCCGCCGGTTAAGAAATTTAGGTGCTCTTGTTAAAGCCATGTTTGCAGGCAATTTAAATGAAGTGGTACCAGAAGTGAGGACTGAGCAGATGTCCATGTGCATTGCCTTGGCTACTGGGCCTGGGGGACCCGATCGGCAAAAGGGCTATCCTTGGTCCTGTACCAAAGGAGAACCAATAGAGATAGATCTTCCCTATTTCAGGAAAAAAAATATCCAGGTTATTCCCTCAGCCATGACTTACTCTGAAGACGATGTTATCTTTAAGTCTGACGGGAGTCGCGTGGCATTTTTGAATGCTAATGCCACATTTAAGCCTGGAGAAAATAGGGCAGAAGTCGCTAAGCGGTTGAGGCAAAAATTATACGCCGCATTTAGAGAGGGTAAAATAAGGGTAATCCCTCGGGAAAATCCGAAAGGTAACCGTTTAGCCTTAAGGGAGGATATCGGAGCCCACTATGTCATAGCTGAACAATTATTTCCCGATAAGAGGGAGAATATAATGGATATAGCCAAAACCTTACAAGCGGGAGTGGGTCGAAGAGCTCGAATCCTGATTGGTAGACATACCCCGGAGACATCACTTCCGGTGTCTAAAGGAGAAACGGTTGAGGGAATAATTACCAAGTACGATCAGCAGGAACACGAGGTGGAATTGGATGGCTACCGAAGAATCGGAACCCAAGCCATTGAGGAGATAGTTCTTCTTTAGCAGTTTTTCAAATGAAGATGCGGTCAGGTAATTGTAATAAAGTATTTTTTCTTTCCCTTTTTCCTTAGGTTCATTTCCATGAATTCCACCCTTCTTGCCAAATCCTTATTTCTTGCCGTGTGATTTTGGATCTTGAGTGGCCGCTGGCCTATGGTCATAGGGTCCTGATGAATTCATCTTCTCCAAATCCCGATGGTCATTTGCTTCGATGGCGCGCGGGAATTCTGTCCAAATCAAATTGCGCATACCGCTTTGATCTCCAGGGGAACAGAACCTTAGGAGAGGGAGGGGGCGGAGGAAAATATGCCGGAAGTCCAGAATCCCCAAAAAACTTGCCACCCCCCCGGTTTTTCCATAGGAAGGGAAATCGTTTCTTGATGGATCCGAGGCGGACTCGGGCGCAGGGCCGCTGTCCTCGCCCGCATAAGGCACTTATTGCTCCTTAGCACGGGCTGGGGCTCCCGATGGCGGAAGGAAAGGAAAGGGAGTCAAACATGAGCTAAACATTGATGAAAAACTGGGGGTGGCAAGTCCCCAAAAAAGGATTGACAATTTTTTTGGTGTATGGGATATTTGGGCGCTCGGATTCACTACCCCGGGAGTTAATAATATGCATTCTTTGGTTCCCTCCCTCCGGCAACTCGGCCTTTCTTTGAATGAATCCAAGGCTTATCTTTGCCTTCTCAAGAAAAGTGGGATTACTGGTTACGAGCTGAGCAAGAACGCGGGTGTCCCCCCTTCCAAGATTTATGATTCCCTGAACAAACTGTTGGCCAAGGGATTCATCAGCATGATCAAATCCGCTCATGCCCCCAGATATGTAGCCATTGATCCCAGCAAAATCTTAGGGCGATGCCAGAAGGACTATAACCGTACGCTGGAACTCCTGAAGAAACGGCTGGGAGAGATCCGGCAGAATCCAGAAGCCTTCAACCAGTATATCTGGCATATTGGCGAGCGGGTGCAAATCCTCGACAAAATCCGGGAGATCGTCGAAGGTAGTCGGCAGATGATCTACCTTTCCATCTGGAAAGAAGAGTTCCAGGAGGTCGAGGAGGTTTTCGAGGAGGCAGCCAGGCGGGGAGTCAAGATGGCCATCGTTCTCTATGGCTCTTGCCAGATTGACTTCGGAGTGGTTTATGAACACAGCCTGGAGGAGATTCTTCGGCGGGAGATGGGTGAGAGAAGGCTGGCCTTGGCGGCTGATGACCAAATTGTCCTTCTGGGCCATTTTGGCAAAGCGGACGAATCGTTTGCCACTTGGACCCATAACCGGGGAATGGTCAACCTGGCCAAAGATTACATCACCCATGACATCATCTCGTTGAAATTGGTCAAACAGTTTGCCCCCCAGATGGAAACCATCTTTGGGAAAAAATGGGAGCGGTTGCGCAATGTGATGGTAAAAGAGATCAAACCGAGGCGCCTCCGTTCCAACGGTTATTAAGGAGTCCATAATTGATTAGACATTTTCTTCCGTTCATTTGTTGTGACCGTTCACCCTGAGCCTTCGGCGTGAGCTCAGTCGAACGCTTGTCGAAGGGTGCGTTGCGAGCCGC
>Ga0315312_1001737_pt1 | contig 16210 bp, 15 predicted proteins | sample TDP7_MG_FD_203629 | JGI IMG/M metagenome (GOLD analysis project Ga0315312, IMG submission 203629) | Freshwater sediment microbial communities from Lake Towuti, South Sulawesi, Indonesia - TDP7 | ecosystem: Environmental > Aquatic > Freshwater > Lake > Sediment | place: Indonesia: South Sulawesi... | reverse complement strand
AGTATCCACTGTCAATCTTCTCACGGGGATCGAAGCGTTCTCGACGATCGCGACGGATATATGCTTGTGTATCTGGCAGAGAGATCCTCCAGTCGATTGAGCAAGCTCATTTTCGAATGGACATCTGGTCAACTTCATGATGATCTTGGACCCGTTAGCCATTTCTACACGGCATTCCCCACCGATCCTCCTCTCCAAGTCGCCTAGTGCGTCAGCGAGAAGTTGAGGCGTCCAAGCTTCAACCTTCCATTCACGCGAATAGAGCTCGACCAATCCCTTAGCGAAGGCTTTCGCGAAGGTCTTGAATAAGACGTCACTCACTCGCTCTGAGAAGAGTTTGCGGTATATCGCTACGGTCGAAGCGACATAACAAGTGATGAAAGAATATCTGTCCAGTTCACTTAAGTTCTCTAGTCTAAACCCGCACGTTTTAGGATCGCTCAAACAAACTCGCCAGAACTAGAGTCGCGAGCTAAGATTTAGCCTCATTTAACGTTTAGAAAGACAGATCTTTAGGTTTCGAAACAAATCAAGAGCAATGGGGCCTTCAGCCCTCTTCCTGCCGGCTCTTATGTCCAACGGCGGTTACAACGCATAAAGAACGCCGGCTCCAGAACTCGAGATCTCTACCCAAGTTCAGATATCTGACAACGAGTTGGCTAGCCTTCGGTGAAATAGGATCCTTCGTGTCTTGAGCTATTGCCTTGAAAACAAAAGACTTAAAATCCTTTGCCTAACCCAAATGGATATGCTGGTAAATGTTTATTGAAGAGGTTTCCTACAGGGATTGAAACCCTAGATGAGCTTATAGAAGGGGGGTTTCCTCGACCATCTGCCATAAGCCTTCTTGGAGATGTCGGCGTAGGAAAATCACTTCTTTGTCAGCAGATTATGTGGAACGCTTTAAGGCAAGGATTCAACGTCTTGTTTTATCTAACAGAAGAATCCGCGGATGAGATGAAAGAGGGTCTTCTCAGATACGGTTGGGATGTAGATGTATACGAGAAAGAGGGAAAACTGAAAACTGTCGACATTTTTTCAAAAGGGGTCAAGATCGCTGAAGAGTCTGTTACGGAGCCCGAGGAGCTAGTGAAGAAAACCTTCAACTTTTTTGAAATCCTTAAGGAGGGAAGAGACTACTATTTTAAATCCATTCGAGGAAGAGACCTTCTAGTCATTTTCGATTCGCTATCAACAGTCTTTTTGACCATGGAACCTAGGAAGGCGTTGGCCTTTCTTCAAAATTTGAAGATGGCAACAAGAGTAGCAAGATGTGTCGGAATCGGGACTCTTCACTCCAAAGTGCATGACGACAAGATTGAAAATACCGTCAAGAGCTATTCTGATGGAATTATAGAGATGAAAGCGATCGAAAAAAATGCAAAGATACTTCACTATATGAGTATTCCAAGAATGAGTAGGAGCAATTACTACCCAGGAATGTGCAGTTACAACATAGGAAAAGACGGCTTCACATTCAGTAAGCAGATTTTTGAGTAATAATCTCTTTTGTACTTAAGAAAAGGGGTTAAGGTGTGGACAAGGCAAAGGGAATATTCGATCTCATGAGAATAAGATACATAATTTTTCTTAACATACCGTTTATACTTGCTGCCTTTATTTTGGCTAGAAATCTTGACTTAGGACTTGTTCTCTTCGCTCTTTTGTCGTACTTCTTTGCACATTTCTTTGTGAATGCTATAAACGACCTATACGATATTGAGGCGGATAAGGATCATCCAGTGAAAAAGATTGAAAACCCTGTAATCTCTGGAAAGATCTCCTTCAAAGATGCAAAATATATAACCATCATGTTGCCGTTTCTAGCTCTACTACTGGCTATTCCGACAAATCTTATCTGGTTCTCCGCAGTTGTATTTTTCATCTTCCTAGGCTGGTCTTATAGCGCACCGCCAATCAGAACTAGAGCAAGACCTTGGGGTTTCCTAACAAACGAAACCCTCGGAAGCAGTATCGCATTCATATGGACTTTCTGGGCAGTGAAGACTCCTCAGTCAAATTGGCCATTTTGGATAATCCCGATAGCTCTCTTCATATTTTTCAGTCACGCAATTATCGTGAGTAAAGACCTGCCGGATATAGACCCCGATAGAAGAGCTGGTTTCAACAATTTTTCAACAGCTTATGGGATCAAGACTACTCAAAGATTCGTCATTTTGAGCGCGGTTATAGCGTTCATGGTTTATGTTTATCTCTTAGCTAATCACGTCTTCTCCACAGTAAGCCTACCATTTGCTATTATTGGTGTTCTTTTACCCCTGAGAAATCTTTCAAAGCCTCTTGAACAGTTAACCGATCGTCGTCTTATATATCAGAAAGTGATCCCTAGCAGTATATTCTATTCGATTGCTTTGGTACTAGGAGTATTCGCAAAGCTTTTTGTGCCTTGGTGAGAAAAGAAAGGTTTCCTCTGCTCACTGAGGCAGAATTGCGTTTCAGAGACAAATGGGCTTTCGTTCTGCCTAAAGGGTAAGAAAGCAGAGAGCTTCAGAGTACAACGTATCTTAGAAGCAAGATTGCATAGCAGACAGCTATGGAGACGATCATCGACGGATAGGCAGCTTTGCAGTATGTTCCCCAGTTGATTGGATATTTGTTCTTTTCTGCAATCGCTACTCCTACCACGTTGGCTGATGCGCCTATCGGTGTTCCATTGCCACCGATATCTGTTCCAAGCGAGAGGGACCACGCTATGGGATTCAATTCGAGGCCCGTGATTGCTGAAAGATCTTTAATGAGAGGCGCCATCGTTGCCGCGAAGGGAACATTATCGACCACAGAAGAGAGGAGGGCTGACATCCATATTATTATGCCCAAAGCGACAGCCATGTTGTTGCCGGCTATCTGCCCCATACCTTGAGCGATCATCTCGATTATTCCTGTATACTCTATGCCGCCGACGACTATGAAGAGGCAACCAAAGAAGATGAGAGTCAACCAATCTATCTTCTCAAGAAACTGCGGGGTCTTCTTGATCGGATTTCCACCAAACACTAGAATAATGGCTGCGACGATGACGCCGATCTGCGCAACAGTCAACCCTGTCACATGGTGCGTGGCTAGAAGTGCCACCGCGATACCTAGATCAACCACACCAACCTTGAAGAGCCAAGGATCGATGATGGCTTCTCTAGGCTTTATGAATTTGAGTTCACTCTTGTCAAGGCGCGTCTTAACCTCTGCCTTCGACTTGCGAAGGTCCTTTCTATACCAAGAGTAGAAGAAGATCATCGTGACAACCCACGATACCCACGCGGCTGGTCCCGTGTTCACAACGAAATCCATGAAGCTATAGCCCAAGGTCGTTCCAATGATGACGTTAGGTGGATCTCCAACCATCGTTGCGCTTCCCCCGATGTTGGCTGCGCAGATCTCAACGATAATGAGGGGGATCGGATTTAGCCCAATCAGGGTTCCAACCTCTATCGAGAGGGTTGCCATGAAGAGCATGACCGTTATACTGTCAAGGAACATCGATAGAAATCCGGCTAAGAATGGGAAGATGAAGAAGATGTAGATCGGGTTATGTTTCGTCTTCTCGACGGCGAGCAAGCCTATCCATCTGAAGAAACCACTCTCTCTGAGCCCGGTCACCATCGTGAACATTCCAAAGATCAGCCCAAGCGTCTCCCAGTTCTCATAGCGCAAAGCGAGGCTCAGCGACTCTGTTGGAGGAAACACGAACACAACCATGACTGCGGCTCCAACTATGGCCGCGACAGTCCTATGGATCCGATTGGACATGATGCCCGCGTAGGTGAAGACAAATATCACGAGCGAGACTATCTGAGGCCAAGTTAAGGACAAATAGAGTCACGTTTTTGTCGGCGTGTAAGCTAGCGCTGATTCATAAGCTTTTGCCTGAGGAGCTTAATACTTTGAGAAGATGAAAATCTGCGGATGGCGCACGTTTGTCTTATGTCTGCAAGATCTTCTTGTGGATACGAGTGCTGGAGTCGAATTGGAAGAGGATGAGCGCATCTTTATAGACACTGTAGCTGTAGAGTGCGTCTTTAGAGAAGTCTTAAGTATCATCACGCCTCCTACTCAATCCTCCTTGAGGCTGAAGCCTTTGAAAGCCAAGACCTTGGAGTTGACCATGACATCTCTGAACGGCGCCTTGTACGCTACACTAGGGTACATGACTTTTTTAGGCTTGTTCGCGCCAGTTGTTGGAGTTGTGAGGTTTTGGCCAGGCGTATTCGTTCCCGCGGTCTTCGCGGTCCTCTTCGGACCCATCGTAGGTGGTGTTGGAGCCTCTATAGGAATATTCATAAGTGATATGCTTGTCCATGGGAACGCTCTCCTCAGCTTGACCGTGGGCGTGCCAGCGAACTTTGTCATGTTCTCTCTGATAGGACTCCTAGCAAACAGGAAGGCCAAGGCTGCCTGGAGATACATCAGCATACTGGTGAGCCTTTTGATCCTCTTGTTCCTTTTGGGCTTGTCTTACTTTCTCCCTTGGGAGGGAGGGGAGACGTTCGTCTGGCTAGGGGTTGCAGCCATTAGCGTTCCAAGCATACTGATCCTGAGCCTTTTGTGGCCGAGATGGAGTGGCTACCAAGTTGCAGTCTCCATAGGTAACGCTGTAGGAAGCACTATAGTCGGATTTGGAGTTTGGGCCTTCAGCCAATTTCTTGTTGTACCTGGAGGTGGCCAGAATCTACCGGTCATGGCGGCATATGTATTGACGGTCTTCACTTTTATGAATCAGATTCCATTTCTGCTGATAGTAGTGCCTCCTGTCTTGAAGACGAGTTATCGAGCGTTTCCAGCGTTGGTACGGCGGGTTGAAGAAGTAGGCTAGTGAGAACTTGCCTATAGCAAGAGCCTTCAGCCCAGCAGGCATCTCAAGCTTCTTCGAGATCTGCGATCGAGATAAGCGAGGTCACTTGATCAAGGACCCTCTCCGGGTCGGTGCTCACGGAGGGGGCTTCGTCATCAGTAAAGGGGTTACTGCGAAAGTAGAAGTTGAGGAAGCTGAAGCCAGCAGGATCAGCGTTTACATAAACGGCGAGCCTGCTCATGAAGCCAAGACAAGTGAGAACGTAGCCAAGAAGATTCTGAGCAGAGCGAAAGGCGCGTTTGAAGTTAGAGTCGAGCATGATGTTCAGATCCCTATAGGGGCTGGTTATGGAGCGAGTGGAGCAGGGGCCTTGGCAGTTGGGCTCGCTCTGAGTGAAGCCTTAGCGTTAAGGTTAACGTACAATGAGGTTGGAAGGATAGCTCACATAGCTGAGGTTGAATGTAAGACTGGGCTGGGCACGGTTGCGCCCTTAATGTTAGGCGGAGCTGTGGTAACGGTTGAGAGCGGCGGCCCAGGGTTCTGCTTGATAGATCGAATCCCTTTGAAGCCGAATTACAGAATCGTCTCAGGATGCTTCGGCCCAATCACCAAGAAGACTGTTCTAGCCTCCCCGAGAGTTAGGAGAAGAGTGAACCGATTTGGGAGAAGGACCCTTAATCAGATTCTAGAGGACACAGGTATCGAGAATTTTATGGCATCTTGCAAGAAGTTTGCAACAGAAGTTGGATTGATGAGTAGCAGAGTGCGAAGGCTGATCGATGCTATGGAGAGAGCGGGGGCTATCGGCGCTACTCAGAATATGATAGGCGAAGCTGCTCACGCTTTGGTCGAGGAAGAACGCGCGGAGAGAGTGGTTGAAGCGGCGGGAAGATTGATGTCGAGGGAGAAGATATACGTCGCGAAGATCGATCTCGCTGGAGCTAGATTGATCTGAGGTCCAGCGTCAGGACGCCGAACATGACCGATAGACATTTTAGCGTTGAAGCAAATCGTGTAGCTTATGGCTCCGAGAGACAGAAGAGCAGTTCTATTCTTCCTCGCGTTGACTTTCGGGTTCACTTGGAGCTTGAACCTATTTCTATTCATGTCTGGTGGGCTTAACATCAGCGTCCTTCAACTCCAGATGCTCATTCCAGCCATCTGCGCAATGATGACGATCACCCTTGTTACAGGGGAGCGTATACGTGAATTCGGAATTCGATTGGGAAGAGTCAAGTACTATGCTTGGGCTTTCCTGATCCCGATAGCTGTCAACGGCTCAGCCTACCTCTTAACGCATATCTTGGGGCTGGCTAGACTCGACCCCTCGATGCCCGGCCTCGCACCGTTACTCGCAAATGCCCCGGTCCCTATGGAACAGTTCATCCCGATCGTTCTCGTCCAAGCGCTCTTCCTCGGACCTCTCACAGGTCTACCCTTCACCTTCGGCGAAGAGTTCGGTTGGAGAGCATTTCTCCTATCGAAGCTCCTCCCTCTAGGTAGAGAAAGAGCGATCATCCTGCATGGAGTTATATGGGGCGTTTGGCATGCGCCGGTCATAGCGATGGGGCATAACTATCCCGGCTATCCTTTGATCGGACCGGTATTGATGGTTGTCTCGACGATCTTCCTCGGAACCTTCCTAGGATGGATCTACTTCGCCTCGAAGAGTATTGTAGCACCATCATTGGCTCATGGAGCTATCAATCAATCAGCAAGCATCTTCATCTTCTTCATGGTTGGATTGAACCCTCTTACAGGCGGCGTAACAGGGGTGCCTGGGCTACTCTTATGGGGCCTTGCAGCACTCGTTCTATGGAAGACTGGGAAGCTCCAAGTCATCGAGATACCGCGAGAGTGAATATTTCTCCGCTAACATGACGCGAGCATAGGGCTAGAACCGTTCATCATCTTCGCGTGTAGAGCTCGGTGGCTTCCAAGTAAACCTTGTATTTTCGCAGCACCTCTAAAATTCTGGCCGCATGCTCGGCTGGAACCAGTATGCAGCCCGGTCCAACCTTCTGGCCTTCGTAAACGCTTAATATTCCAGAGGCTTTCCCCTTCTTGCCGTAGAGCCGATAGGTGAGCGCCATCTTCTCGCTTTGAGAAAGATTTGTCATCGAGAAGGTGATAAGAGTGACAGGTTTCAGCCCTAAGATTTGCACTGGAGCCTCCAAAGGATATTTCGCGTACAGTATCTTCCCGTCCTTCAGGACGGACTCTAGGAACGTTGGCTCTGTGGTCTCTCTAAACTCTTGGATGGTTTTCGGTATGACATGAATAAGAAATCTCAATTCTCCGACATGCTCGTATAGCGTGTCCCACTGGCTCCAGAGAGATTTCTCATCTCTGAATAGAACCAAGAGGTCGTAGTCTGAGTGCTCATCTTGATCCCCTCTCGCAGCGCTACCAAAAAGGACTATTCCGAGTACGCCATCCACTTTAGTGATAGCATCCACTAGCCTACTTAAATCGAAGGCCAGTTCTGCTTGAGATTTCATTTAGAATCTTCTCCATAGCTTCGAGAGCGCGCTTGGCTCTCTCGCCGTCTGCTCCTTCATACCCCAATGTGCCATATGCCCCCCAAAGAGCATCGACATCCTTCGATGATACTGGAAACCTTTCCTTGAACCATCGAATCCTGTCTGCATGGGCTGTACGCGGGGTGAGATGGAAGTGCATATTTTCCCTAGATGCAACCGCCTCGATAGCTTGCTCCACAGCCTTAAGCGCAAGATCTCCAACCACTGTATACCTGCGCCTCATATTCTCTTCTAAGGCTGCTTCTCTCTTCTCGCGAACGAGCTTTGTGTGGTGGGTGTCGTTTCCCATATGAATTCCTTATTTGTAATACACTTTCTTACATATAAGATTTCTAATAACGCCATTCAGTCTTAAGAGAGTTTCACATAGCGAAAGAGGCAGAGTAGCCCCGGCTCGTCCAGAGATATTCAGATTCCTTCAACTGAGTAGAAATGGAGGACAGCGCCCGCCCTGCATAGTTTAACGTTCATCCTTTACACCTATTCCAAACGATATGAAGAATGAAGCAATAGCCGTCTTACCAAAGCTTAAGGTTTAATCACAGTCAATGGCCGTGAAATTACCATAAAGATAATAGTAGACTTCAGAAATCTCTAGTAGTAAGCGGGAGTTGCCAAGCCAGGTCAAAGAGTCTAAGAAGACTTGAAGGCGCAGGCCTGAAGACTATGAGTCTGACCATAGGCGCCTGTCCCGTAGGGGTTCGTGGGTTCAAATCCCACCTCCCGCACCACTTATCTCAACGACGATGTTCTATCAATTCACTGGTTCAAATTCAAGGGGAGCACCAAGGCACGACACACACACTTTGGGGGAAGCATTTATCTGACTGGACCAGGGAGAGCTCGATCAGGGAAGCCTCGATGCGACTTGGAACCGCATGGGCGACGAAGTTCATCTATCATGAGCGTTTCGTCTTTCTCTGGTTGGTTTCGTTCACGCTTTTCTTTGTTGTCTGGGTCCTAAGCTACTTGCTGCTTCCAGAAGGGGTGCTTCGCGGCCGCTTGCTGTCGGCCAGCTTGCTGGGCAAAGATGTGAATTTCTTGGACACTTTCGTTAGGATCTTTGCTTTCAACTTCTTGATTGGTGGAGTTCTTGTGTCGATCGTATGCAACTTCTTCAGAGTAGCAGGGCTGCCGCTGTCGTATGCTGCGATCTGGGGGCAGATATCGCTCTTCGGAATCCTAAAAGGTACCAACTCCTTTCTCTATCCGTATCCGACTATGCTCGATTCTGTTATGGGATTTCTCAGGACCGGCCTCTGGGAGTTCACTGCGTACATACTGATGGCCTCAGCATTCGTGAGCCTAGGAAGGTACGAACAAAAGTCCTGGCTGAGTTTCGAAACAACGCGGATCCCGGAGAGCCGGTCCCTGAGTCCGGGGGAGAAGCGAGGTTACTTGCTCGGTGTGGTGATACTCTTTGCGTCGGCTGCTACCGAGACTCTTGCAATCTTCGGGATCCTCCCTTAGAACGTTGATATTAGTAGATCGGCGCGAATTCTTCTTTCTCGTGAGGGTTGTTAGGGGATTCCTCCCCCTAACGTGAGAGAAGGAATTATTGTGTGCGTATCTCTTGGTGCGGCCATCATAATTTGAACCATTGATTTCTTTATTTTGTGTGTGCGCACCATCCTCCCTTTGTCGTCGCGGTCTCTTGGTGCGCGAATCCAATGTCCCGCACCAACCAAACCGTACACAAGAAAAGTCAATGGTTCAAATTCGGGTGCGTCATAATTTGAACCCTCATGCGAGAGGAGTGGATTTTGTGTGTGTGAGATACGTGGTGCGGGCATTAGAATTTGAACTTGTCCCACTCATTCACCGTTCTCAAACAAGAAGTAACGGTTGATGATCGAATCAATGCTCCGTTTCCGTCAATTTCGGCGTCAAGCGATCAGTCTGTCATAGGCGTCGCGTAAAATACTGCAATAGGCTAGATTTGCATTCTAAATGGATTTGACGACGAAAATGACGGTGTTCTCGACGGAGAATATGACGGCTTTTTTCCCTAGAGCTCAAAGCTCCGTATGAATATCTGGGGAAAAGTTTCTAAAGAGATTTTTGTTTGAGATCTCGGCCGTTTGACATTCTCCACATCTAAAGACGGAAGCTTGCGCTCGCCAATGTAATGGTCAAGGTTCGAAAGAGGATCCTGAAGCGTTTTCACAAGAAGAAGCAGTACCGATACGAGCGTTACTGTCTCGAGATCCAGTCCGGATTCAACGATCTCATAGCGTAGCTATGCGATAGAGAGTTAAAGATAATGATGGAGAAGACTCAGAATCGAGTCGAATGGCAGTTGACGGTCAATGCACATTCCTAAGTACTTGATCGACATTCTCGCTTAATGGAAGACCCTTGCCTGAGAAGACCGCTATAGTATCTATTCAGAATGTCGTCGCCTCGGCATCAATAAAACAGACCTTGAACCTAAATTCGATAGTCAGGACTTTTCCAAGTGTTGAATATAGACCTGAGCAGTTTCCAGGTTTGGTTTATCGTCTGAAGAAGCCTAAGACAGCGACTCTGATATTCAGCTCGGGAAAGATGGTCTGCACTGGAGCCAGATCTGAGAGGCTGGCTAAGAGGGCTGTGATGAAGGTTATTGAAGAACTGAAGAGTAACGGCATAGTGATACTCAGCAAACCAGACATCCAGGTTCAGAATATTGTGGCCTCAGGCAATCTATTCGGACGGATAGACTTGGAGAAGACGACATACGCCCTCAAGAGGACGATGTACGAGCCGGAACAGTTCCCCGGGCTGATCTATAGAATGGATAACCCTAAGACTGTGATGCTGCTATTCGCAAGTGGAAAGTTCGTCTGCACAGGTGCGCGGTCGGAAAGCCAAGTATACGAAGCGGTCAAGAACCTACAGATGAACCTTGAGAAAGCGAAACTCATATCCTATGAATAGCCCAACGCCCAGACTAAGCCGAGAGCGCCGGATCGCGGGGTCAGAGCGTTTTTGTTGCTAGAATTGGTTTCAGAATCGTGGGTTCATATCTTCATGGGTTCGCTACTGATCAACGCGTTGGTAGTGCGTAAACACATGAAACTTCTATAGTTCGAATTACGATGCCCGCACCATCTATGTCACACACAATTCTCTCCTGATCGTTAGGGAGAAGTGAACAGGGCTGAATGCGTTTAACGGTTCTGCTCTTTGCTCTTCTTTCTCGAGTGTCCGAACAACTCTATCCAGATCCCGTCAGGATCCATGACGAAAGCGAGCGTTGCGTCTCCTTCGCTCCAGGGCTTGACTGCAAGCCTAGCGCCGATCTTCTTCAAGCGTTTGAGGCAGTCCTCGACATCTTCCACCCGAAAGCCGAGATGATCGAGCTCGCTGCCGTTCTTGTATCTCTCATAGAAGCGACTTCCCTTGGGATAGTAGTTCAGTTCAAGCATTTGCGGCGTGAACAGCGTCTTGAGTTGCACGAAAACTCCTCCATGCTCCATCTTCCCACGGTTGGCAACCCGGAATCCAAGCGATCTGTAGAATCTCAATGATTTCTGAAGGTCCCTGACACGTATACCGGTGTAGATGAACCGCATCTTTGGAGGACTCATGGTGTGGACAGAGTGAAGACACCAATAAGAGCTTTTCGCGAGTTTGATCGTGCTAGGTTGGACCTTGGTATTTTGTGTGCCCATTGGTTCGCGCACGCATGAAAATCATTCTTTCATATTTTAGGAGTTTCCTCCCTAACAACCCTCTCTTATCTAACGTTGCGCTTGTTTCGCTAGAAGAACTATGTTCGCGCATCTTCTTATGGTAATAGATGATGTTCGTCTAAATCCTTAAATAAAAGCGCGGCGCCAACAGAAATCTCCGAGGTTTCAGCCTTGGAAGATATCCTAGATAAGATTGCTTGCACACTCGCAAATCTGGAGAATTCGAGTAGTCTTAAGAAGTTTATTAGTCAAGCAGTCATGAAGAAGGTTCCAATCCTTGAGATATTGGAGAAGGGTTTGAGAAAAGGCCTAAATGAAGTCGGCAGGAGATACGAGGCAGGAGAATATTTTCTATCTGAGCTTCTCTTCGGAGCATCTATGATGGAGGACGCCATGAAGATTTTGGCTCCACAATTAAGAGCAGAAAAATTGGAGAGGAAGGGGAAGATCGTCTTAGGTACTGTTAGAGGAGACATTCACGATATAGGTAAGAATATCTTCAAGATGTTTGCAGAAGGATCTGGCTTTGAGGTCTACGATTTAGGGGTTGATGTTGATCCTGAAAATTTTGTTAGAACGGCTACGGAAAGAAAACCTGATGTGCTAGGCCTATCGGCTCTACTAACTACCACAACACCAGAAATGAAGATGGTTATTGACGATCTTCAGAAGGCTGGAATAAGAGACAAGGTGAAAGTTCTTCTCGGAGGAAATGCGGTGACAAATCAGTTTGGAGAAGAAATAGGTGCGGATGCGGTTGCTCTTGATGCGGTTCAAGGAGTAGACTTCTGTAAGGAGTGGACCAAATGAAAGAACCCGAGGGCATGACACCGAGAGAAAGAATGAAGAACGCTATGGACTTCAAGAAGGTCGATGCTGTACCATGGTGCGAAAGCTTCTATGAAGAAACTCTCATCAAGTTCTTCTCTGAAGGGTTGCCAGCGCATAAGATTATCGACGTAGAGTGGACAATGTCTCTAGACGGCCATCTTCTCGCCAACTGGCCGAAGTTCATGGGTTTCGACCCGAATTCCTATTTCGGTTGCCTCAATTATATGGGCTGTCCGGTTCCGGTCGATATCGGGCCCATACCGCGGTTCAAACAGCTGAAGATAAGAGAAGACGCAAAATACGAAGAATATATTATGGAGACCGGCGCCCGCTCCCGGCGATTCAAGAAGGAACTGGGAAAAATAACCTGGTATACAATGCCTCAATTCCTTGAATTTCCCGTAAGAGACAGGAAAAGTTGGGAGCGGTACAAGAAACGATTGAATCCTAAAGACCCTAGAAGGTATCCCAAAGACTGGGAGAAAGAAGGTTACCTCAAGCTCTTCGACGAATATCAGAATGGCCCTACGACACTTACCATTACTGGATTCTACGGGTTCGGAGCAGAACTCATGGGGATACCTAACTTCAACCTAGCATTCTACAGAGATCCGGAACTCATAAGAGACATGATCTCTCACTGGAAGTATTTCACAGTCGAATCGCTGAGAGAAGCGGTCGAGATGTTCAAGGATCGGATCGATCTAGTCTTCTGGTGGGAAGATATGGCTGAGAAGCATGGGCCCAACATTTCACCCAAACTGTATAAAGAGTTTCTACTTCCACACTACAAGAGAGCTACGAGGTTCCTTAACAAGAACAAGATCCACAGAATTATGATGGATAGCGATGGAAATACTCAGCCGATATTAGACTTGGTTATCGAGGCAGGGATTACAGGACATTGGCCTCTCGAAGTGAACTCGGGCGTGGATGTACGAACCTTAAGGAAACGTTGGGGAAAGAAGCTCTTTCTAGCAGGTAACCTTGATAAGAGAGAGATAGTGAAAGGCGGTGAAGCTATGCGGAAAGAAATAGACTCAAAGCTACCCTTGATGAAAGAGACTGGAGGATATATTGCAGGGCTCGACCATCTTGTGCATGTGGAATTCACTCTTGAAAGATTCAAAGAATACGCAGATTGTCTCAAAGAGAAGCTAGTTATACAATGATAATACTCAACGGCCAAGTCTTTCCAGCCTTGATGTTATAACAGGCTGCTACCGTAAATGTAGAAAAGCTCAACCTTTTCTTTCGGATCTAGGGTACAAGGGATGGCCCTTCCGTATATTTTTGGAGAGCGAAATCGATTAGTGCAGGGCGACCCTTACGCAGCGTGGCGAGGGCGTTCCTCAAAGCCGCACCGACTTGCTCGTTCTCTTCAACTCTCTCGCCTTGCACATTGTAGGCTCTCGCCAGTTCAGCGAAGTTGATCCTCGGCTCGTCTATGTCGACGCATTCATAGTTCTTCGCTTTGAGAGACCAGCCGGCTGTTGCTTTAGCTATGAACTCCCACTCTATTCCCCAGGAAGCGTTATTCATGACCAGATAGAGGGCAGGTATTCCGTAGTGGGAGCAGGTCCAGAGGCATGAATCTATGTTTCCCATGATGGCTTCTCCATCTCCGATTGTACACATCACCGTCTCATAGGGCTTCGAGATTGAGCCCACTGGAAAAGCCTTCTTCACTTGAAGGTTCACGTATCCCTCTGACCTTGCGAGTGCTACCCCGTATGCCATTCCGCAGCCAACGCCGAGATGCCATGAAGGGTTACCGAAGTAGCTCCCGGGCTTGTTGAGTATGATATTTCGCATCAACGCACTCCTAGCTGTGATTACTATATTTATCCAAACCGTCCGATCGCTCCATATGGCGTTCAACTCACGGGCGATTCTAATAGGTGAGACTGGCCGATCATTCAAGTGCTCATCCGCCTCTCTATTCCAATCCTCCATGAGCCTCCGATGTTCTTCAATCAGCTTCTCACGTCTTCTCTCAACGGTTTCCTTCAGCTTTCTCTCATCAATCAATTTCACAGCTATCTCGGTGAGAGCTGCCAGCGTCGCTTGGCTGTCGCCGAGCATTCTCACGTCTGCTGGGAACATGGTCGATCCATAGTCTCCTCCAGCTTGAATCCCTCTCACATTGAAGGGGTCGCTTGTTAGATCGATAATCTTCGTTTCTTCAGGTGGACGCTGTGGAGGCAGGTATCCATGCTCTATGTTGAAGATCAAGTCGCATTCTGATGGCCATGATGGTTCAATGTCTTGAAAGCCCATGAACAAGTGATGGTCCATTGGAAAGTTCAGGAAGCTTCTGCCGTCGCGGACCGGTATCGCCAAGGTCTCCGCCAGCTTGACGAGTGTTGAAACGGCTTCAGGATGCCTACCAAGGCTTGTGGCGACCACAAGGGGGTTTTGAGAATCCATTAGAAGCTCACATGCCTCTCGCAAGACTTCCGTTCTCGGAAGCGAAGGCGCAGGAGGCTTCATACGCTTCGTTGATCGAACAACTCCTCGATTCACCTTCTTCGCCATCAGATCCTCCCTAAGCGTCAGATAAACAGGGCCTTGAGGTTCAGCTGCCGCCATGAAGATAGCCTTCTGCACATCATCAGTCAAACTCTCGAGAGCTTGGTTCTCATGGACCCACTTGCACCACTCCCTCATGAAGGCTGTCTGATTTGTATGATAATGGTACTGGAGCGATCCTGAAGCAACAGGCACGCCAGGATAGTTTCTAGAACCGAAGATCACAACTGGAGCGTAGGCCTCGAAGCCCATGTAGACTCCTCCTAGGCAGTTCATAGGACCTACGGTGCGATCTATCAGGCAGATAGCTGGGCGTTCACCGGCCAAAGCGTAGCCGACTGCAGCGCAGACAGTTGGGAACTCATGCAGTCCCTGAATCCACTTCGGAGGTTTCACAACGGTCATAGCATCTTGTATGTCCGGCATCCCTCCGCCAGTCGATCCGAAGAGGAATTGGAGGCCATTGGCTTCGAGGATCCTCATGAACCACTCTCCTCCAGTCTTGACTGGGATAACGATACTCTCTTCGCCAGAATCTGAAGGATGAACCTTTGAAGAGTCCTTAGCCCTCGGCAACTCTTTCGTCCTCTCCTCTCCTGAAATGGTTGTTGGGCTCTTTATGGGCTTTGCCGAAGGTGATTATGTAGATTAGTTAAAAGCAGGAAGAAGTTCTCAGGGCCTCGGCATATAGCTGGATCTTCTTCCCTTTCTCATCCTGTTCTTTTTCCTCTTTTCATCGCGAATCTCGGGTGATTCCCAAAGCTCTTCTGCGGCTATCTTGATGGCCTCAGCGCTGCTATACTTTGGGCTCCATCCTAACTCAGTTAGCCTCCGAATATCAAGAAGCATCGTCTTCACATCTCCAAGCCATCCGCGCCCTCCATCGACGCCGCCAGTAAAAGAGAATTCCACATTCTGAAGATCCATCTCTTCAGCGACGATTTCAGCAATCCTTCCAACCGAGACTTGATCGGTAGACCCAACATTATAGACTTCAAGGCTCTTCCTGCTTTCTAGAAAGCTATTGGTCGCACAAAGTGTAGCCTCCACGCAATCGCTAATGTGAAGATAAGATTTCTTCTGTGAACTATCGCCGAGAATCTCCAGCTTCTTGGGGTCTTCCCTCAATTTTCTAACAAAGTCTATGACGACGCCGTGATTAGCGCGGGATCCTACAATGTTTGCGAAACGAAGAATTAAACTCCTTAAACCGAATGTACGAGCATATGAACAGATCAATGCTTCGCATCCGAGTTTGGATGCTCCGTAAGTCGATATGGGAAGCATAGGACCGTAATCCTCAGGCGTTGGAAATACTGAAGCTTCCCCATAGACCGTAGAGGTTGAAGCGAAAATAATCGTTTTAGCTCCGTCACTTTTCCTCATCGCCTCAAGCAGATTCGAGGTTGCCACCAAATTCTCATTGAAGTGCACTGAAGGATCTGTTTCACCAACCCGAACCTCAGGGTTCGCTGCGAAATGAAAAACCAAATCAACCCCGTTAAGGCTCTCCTCAACCTCCCGCTTCTCCTTCAAATCTCCTTTAACAAAGTTAAACCTAGGACTAGCCGACCATGATCCGATATTCTGTAGGCTTCCGCTAATCAAGTTGTCCAGGACGACGACTTCAAGGCCTTCAACCATCAGCCGATCCACCAAGTGACTACCGACGAACCCGGCGCCACCGGTCACAAGGGCTTTCCACATAAAGACCATCACTGCCGACCATGCGATTTAACGTTCTTAACTAAATAGGATATTGCAGGGTAGAAAATAGGTCTTCTAAAATCTTTATGTGCCTGTAGACTCGGTTCTGAGCT
>Ga0315312_1001734_pt1 | contig 16230 bp, 24 predicted proteins | sample TDP7_MG_FD_203629 | JGI IMG/M metagenome (GOLD analysis project Ga0315312, IMG submission 203629) | Freshwater sediment microbial communities from Lake Towuti, South Sulawesi, Indonesia - TDP7 | ecosystem: Environmental > Aquatic > Freshwater > Lake > Sediment | place: Indonesia: South Sulawesi... | reverse complement strand
GACGGAGGGTTTGGCGAGGGACTTGTGTGATACGTTGATTTATGCGTTATATCCGAAGACAGGAATTGAATTCCTCAAGTGGAAGTATGGGTTGGAGCCGATTCCCGAGAGGGTGAAGCCGAAGACGTTAGAGGATGTGAAGCGTGAGGACGAGGCCATGGCCAAGGCCAAAGCAGAGGCATCTAGAAAGTGAAGCTACCGGTCTTAAAAGCAATCTTCGCCTCCATGAAACAGGGGATCCGTCTTCATCGATAATCTTCTTACCAATGCCATCAAATATAACCGTCAAGCGGGGAAGATCGATGTGAACCTCCATCAGGACTCTGAATACGCCTACGCCCGGATCACGGATACAGGGGTGGGAATCTCTCATCAATCCCTGAAAGAGGTCTTCACACGCCATTTTTATTCATTCGCAATTCCCAGTTCAAAATTATTTTTTGATCTTTCGCTTCTAAAGTAGCTTCTTCTCCATGAGAAAGCTCATCGAGGTCTGACAGGAGGTGGTGGCCAGTGAGATGGCTTCAGAAAAAGACCATTGAGCCTCTTGAAATTGGGACATCTGAACCCTTCCGATCACCTCCATCATCTTTCGTTCCAGATCACCATAATGGTTCAAACCCAGTACATTACCAGCGATTCTGACTTCCCGGAGCAATCCTTCCAAATACAACGCGAGGATCTTTTTGCCTCCGGACAACTCATCACCTTTTAAGGATAACAACTGTTCCAAAAGGCCAACTCCTATAATCAATCCAGACTTCATCTTCTCTGAGTATTCCAGATTCAAGATCGCCTCTCTCGTCTCCATGATTCCCCTCTTTTTTCACGAAACATTATGTTCCTCTGTTCATCATTTATGGTTCATCGTTCATTGTTCACCTTTATCGTCTTCCCCGTTCAAGATATTTCTTCGACATCACATGAACCCTCACCAAGTCTCCTACCTTGATGAACTGGGGGACTTGAATCTGCATCCCGTTGGACAGGGTAGCCGGTTTGTAGAGTTCATCCTGAAGGCTGCTGATACTGGGAGGCGTGGAGATGACTTCCAATTCCACCCACTCTGGAAAGATGACGTTTACAGGTTCCCCTTCTAAGAACTCGACTGGAAACCTTAAATTGGGTCGAAGAAAAGGAGCAAAAGGTTCCATCAGACTCTTGCTCAATTGAATCTGTTCATAAGAGTCGGGGTCCATCACATAATACCCTTCTGAATCTTGGTAGAGAAATTCCATGGTCTTTCGTTCGAGCTCTACATTCTCTAATTTCTCATCTGGTCTGAACTTTCTCTCCAAAAGAAGTCCTGATCGGACCTCCCTTAACTTCACATGGACAAGGCCGCCCATCTTTCCGCCGCCCATATGATATTCAGTCGCCAGAACTTTATACAGGTTTCTATCCATTTGGAGGGTCATGCCGGTTTTAAGATTGGATGCTGAAACCATGTCTCCCTCCGTTCAACCACCTTCCCAGCAGACCCTTCCTGCCCTGAGAAGATGACTCGGAAGATCTCTAAGGAGTTTATCGATGAGGTTTCAAACGCTCTAAAAATTTCGGATCAACGATCACCCCCAATTTCCCCGCCTGATCTGCATGTTGGATTGCCATCTTAAACTCATTCTTTTCGTAATAGCTCACTGCAAGAGCGTAGTGGGCTTCTCCATATTTTGGATGAATCTCCAAGGCTCTTTGAAAAGAGGCGATCGCCTCCTCCAGATTTCCCTTCTGCCGATGGATATGGCCGATATTAAAATACCCGCGGGCATAGTCGGGTTTGATCTCAATGGTCTTCTGATATTCGGAGAGGGCTTCGTCGATCTTTCCTTCTCTGAAACAAATATTCCCGAGGTTATTGTGAGCTTCGACATAGTTGGGGTTGATTTGGAGGGCTTTCTGATATTGAATGATTGCTTCCTTTAGGTCTCCTCTCTCGTAATAAGCTACTCCTAAGTTGAAATAAGCTTCAGCAAAATTGGGATCGATCTCAATTGCCCTCTTATATTCTGAAATCTCTTGCTTCCATTTTCCCTGCCTTCCATAGACGATTCCGAGGTTGAGGTGGGCTCTCGCATGTTTTGGATCTATCTTCAATAGCTCCTTATACTCAGAAGCGGCCTCCCCCAAATTCCCTCTCGCTGCAGCGCTGAAGGCTAATTCAAAGTGCTCCTCAACGCTGAGCACCTTGTCCTTCTTTTCTGACTTTGTTCCGCTGGCGCATGAGATCAAGAAAAGAAGGGTAGAAAAGATGAAAAGATATTTTATCGTAGTTTTCACAGACCCCCTCCTGATTTGACTATTCTTGCGAATCATTAACAAAAAAATAAAGGCAAATCAAGAATTTTTATTCCTTGACCGAGGGGGATAAATTATTTAGATTATTTTTTGCCGATGAAACCGACGTCTTCTTCAATCCGTGCAAGGTTCTATTATGGTTGGGTGATCGTTGGCCTTTCCATGATGTCTATGTCATTCTGGTTTGGTCTCCGAACGACATTCTCTATCTTCTTCGTTGCCCTCGTCGATCATTTCCAATGGAGCCGGGCAGATGTTGCGACAGCCCAGTCCATCGCCATGGTCGTTTACATGTTCATGGCTCCCTTTGTTGGAAGCCTCATCGATCGTATCGGCCCTCGGAAGGTCATCCTTCCTGGCATCCTCCTGATGGGACTTGGCCTGCTTCTCTGCACACAGATTCGAACACTCCTCCAATTCTATCTTTTCTTCGGTCTAATCGTCGGAATGGGCGTTACATGCCTCAGTATCGCTCCCTTCACCGTCATCCTCGCTCACTGGTTTGAAAGAAAGAGAGGGATGGCCAACGGCCTTGCCGGAATTGGGATTGGATTCGGCACGCTCTTCTTTGTCCCATTCTTTCAATATTTAATTAATCTCCGTGGATGGCAATTCGCCTATCTCATCCTTGGTCTCCTCGTTCTCACCATCCCTCTCCCTCTTAACGCACTATTTCTTCGACACAGACCAGAAGATATGGGTCTCCTCTTAGATGGTGATTGTCTTAAAAACATCCCTGATCCGCGGGATCATAGGATTAGGGCGACCGAAACCCTCCACTCCGCTCAAACCGAAAGAGGGTTGATGCTCCGGGAGATAACGAAAACCCGCAGATTCTGGTCTCTCATCCTCTTCCCTTCCCTCACTGTTTTCGGGGTTTACGTCGTCATCGTCCACCATGTGAGATACCTGGTGGACCTTGGCGTTGACAAGATGTGGGCAGCCTCTCTCTTTGCTGGGATGGGGGCTCTATCTGCTGGGTTTCGATTCTTCTGGGGATGGTTCTCCGATCGCATGGGTAGGGAGATCACTTTTACCCTTGGAGGACTCTGTTTCTCTTCTGGAATCCTGTTTCTGCTCCTTTTTCAATATCTCCCATCAGAGATCGTTCTCTATCTTTTCGCAATCTTCTTCGGTGCAGGATGGGGTGTGACAGCCCCGATGTTCATGTCCATCTCCGCCGATCTCTACAAGGGAAAAGATTTCGGCCTGATCTATGGAATCGTTGAAGGAGTGATCGGCATAGGTGGCGCCTCAGGTGCATGGTTGGCTGGATATATTTACGACCATACCCAGAATTATTTCTGGGCCTTCGTCCTTGCCATTCTCTTCAATCTCATCTCTATCCTCCTCGTCTGGTTCGTTGCTCCCCGAAAGTTTCGGAGAATCCGATCCTAGATCTGGACAAGGGCCTTCCCCATGCGACCAAGTATTCGGCTATGTGCAAATTCTTCGCCTCAGATGTGGCCATGAAGATCACCACAGATGCTGTTCAGATCCTCGGAGATTACGGTTGTCTGAAGAGCGGGAATCTGGAGAGGACAATGCGGGATGCCAAGATCACGCAAATCTATGAAGGAACCAACCAGGTTCAACGCTTCGTCGTCGCCGAACAATTGATCAAAGAATTTATAGAAAGATATGGAATGGGCAGAGACTGGTCAGAATTTCTCTAAACTTCTAAAACTCTCTTCCCTCTTCACATCACCCTCGCCAAGGGAGGCGAGGGGATAGAAGCTAAAGATCACCGAAGGAACCTCCGACCTTTTCAAGATCCTCTTCGGCAATATGAACGACGAAGATCGATTCCTCCGCGTCCTCCATGGCAGAACCATAGATGTAGTCGATGTTAATGTTCGCTTCCCCAAATCTTTTAGCAACCCTGCCAAGAATTCCTGGCTTATTCACTAATCTAAATACCAAGACAGGCTCTGCATCCACCAGATGGTTGGCCTTGAGCAATACCTTCTCTGCTTCGGCAGGTTGATCCACAAGGAGTCGGATCAGAGAATAGTCTGAAGAGTCTTTCAAAATACCCCGATAACTCTCCGCGAGGGCGATTCTTCTTCCGGTCTTTTCTCTCATTTTATAGAGTTCCTTGACCGAATCCTTAGCATTTTGAATGCTCATCCCAAGGATATTGATGTTAGCCCCTTTCAACACATCACAGAGTTTCGAAAGTTCTCCAGGTGCATTATTTAAGATCACCGAAAGCTGGGTCCTCTTCTCCATTCGATCTTCCTCCTTTTCTTTGATGATGCAAAATAACAGATTGCCTGAGTAAGGTCAAGAACGAGAAGAAGATTGAGACGATCTTGCAAAGACACGAATCCTCTTGATCAGGGGATGATAATTTGCTAACTTCGAACAAAGGAAATCAAAGGAGGTTGAGTTTTAGAGAACTATCTCAATGGCAAAATCGAATTCCGGCATAAAGATGGAAACACGAGGGCTTAATTTTTACTATGGTTCTACACAAGCCCTGAAAGGGATCGATGTCGTAATCAGAGAGAACCAGATCACGGCTTTGATTGGTCCTTCCGGGTGTGGAAAATCGACCTTCCTCCGGACCCTCAACCGCATGAACGAACTGATACCGCACACCCGTACCGAGGGAACCGTCTCCCTCGATGGACAAGATATTTATCAACCGGGAACCGACGTTGTCTCCCTCCGGGCAAAGGTTGGAATGGTATTCCAGCGCCCAAACCCTTTTCCGAAGAGTATTTACGAAAATGTGGCTTTTGGTCCCAAGGTCCTGGGGCTCGGTTCGAAGAGAGAGATGGGAGAAAACGTGGAGAGAAGCCTGAAAGCTGCGGCCCTCTGGCCAGAAGTATCGGATCGCCTCCATTCCAGCGGCTCAGGGCTTACCCTGGGACAGCAGCAACGTCTCTGCATCGCAAGGGTTTTAGCTGTTGAACCCGAAGTGATCTTGATGGATGAGCCATGCTCCGCCCTCGATCCCATGGCTACGGCAAAAATTGAGGAATTGATGCAGGAGTTGAAAAAGAACTACACCATCGTCATTGTCACCCACAACATGCAGCAGGCGGCCCGTGCCTCTGACTGGACAGGCTTCTTTCTCCTGGGCGAATTATTGGAGTTCGGGCCTACCACCGACATTTTCACTCGACCGAAGGACCGCCGGACCGAAAATTATGTAACGGGAAGGTATGGGTAACAAATGTGGAGTTCGCCTGCCTGCCGGCAGGCAGGGAATGCGGATTGCGGAATTGGAAATTATTCTAAGACAACTATGAGAAGCACCAAATCCCAAGCACCAAATACCAAACAAATTTTCCGTCATAGATTTAATCCCCCCTTCCCCCCTTTAGTAAAGGGGGGTGTGGGGGGATTTGGTCATTGGAATTTGGGACTTGGAATTTATTTGGAATTTGGGATTTGGAATTTGGGATTTCTCTTATTGTTTATCTTATTCACCACCGGATGCCAACGATCGACAGCGGGCATTACAGTGGCAGGGTCGACATCTGTTGAACCGTTTGCAGAACTCCTTGCAGAGGAATATATGCATCAATATCCCGGGGCTCACATCTATGTTCAAGGCGGAGGTTCTACTGCCGGGGTTCAAGCGGTGCGCTCCCGTGCGGCACACATTGGAATGTCCTCCCGCCATCTCATGTCAGAGGAAAAAGACCTCCACGCGGTGATGATTGCCCAGGATGCCATTGCGATCATCGTTCATCCTAGCAATCCCGTAAATGACCTTTCCCTTGACGAAGTGAAACAGATCTTCTCCGGAAAGATGAGAAAATGGGAAACATTGGGGGGTCCCTCCCGCGCCATTACTTTGGTAACGAGAGAGGAAGGATCAGGGACACGGGAAGCTTTTCAAAAAATGGTGATGGGAAAGGAGGAGATTGCCCTTGAAGCCCTGGTTCAAGATTCTAACGGTGCCATTCGCCAGGTTGTGTCAGGCGACCCCTATGCGATTGGGTACATCTCCCTTGGGTTGGTCAATGAAAAGGTGAGGGCTATGAAAATCTCCGGTGTTGAACCCAATTTGTCGAGTATCCAGGAGGGAAAATACACGCTCGTCCGGCCTTTCCTCTTCGTCTTTGATGGCGAACCCACAGGAGAGGCAAAGGCCTTCTTGGAATTTGTCATGAGTCCGGAGTCACAGAAGCTTCTCTCCAAGGAAGGTCTGGTGACCATTCTGCCGAAATCTTCTGGAGGTTAACGTTGGAATTCAAAGAGAAGTTTGTTGAAAAGATTCTCCTCCTGATCGCCTTTTCCTCGATTACGATTCTGGCACTGATCGCATTTTTCATCTTCGGAGAAGGGCTTCCATTGATCTGGAAGATCGGGCCGAAATCCTTTCTGCTCGGGGAGCGGTGGGTACCAAGCCAGGGGTCCTTTGGGATCCTTCCGATGATCGTAGGGTCCTTCTGGGTTACCTTTGGAGCCCTCCTTATTGGGATTCCGCTGGGCTTGGCCTGTGCCATTTTTCTCTGCGAATGGACACCCCCCTCGATTGGAGTGATCTTGAGGTCCGCCATTCAGGTTTTGGCAGGCATTCCCTCCGTCATTTACGGGTTCTGGGGCCTGGTGGTGCTCGTTCCGCTCGTCCGGAATTTCTTGGGAGGCCCCGGCCTGAGCATTCTCTCCGGCTCCCTGGTCTTGAGTATCATGATCCTTCCCACGATCATCAGCATCTCAGAGGATTCCTTGAAGGCCCTCCCGCCTTCCTACAAGGCAGGCGGCCTCGCCCTTGGCGCCACCCACTGGCAAACCATCTGGCGAGTTCTAGTACCAGCAGCTCGGTCAGGGATTGTTGCCAGCATCATTCTCGGAATGGGCCGTGCCCTTGGAGAAACGATGGCCATGATCATGATTCTTGGGAATGCGGTGAAGATGCCCTCCTCCTTCCTTGATTCAGCACGGACCTTGACCACCAATATCGGTATCGAAATGGGCTATGCCTCAGGGGAACACCGCCAAGCCCTCTTTGCTACAGGTGTCATCCTTTTCTTCATTATTATGATCCTCAATTCCTTGGCCATCATTTTGTCACGGAGGAGAGTCAGTTGAAGCTCAGGCGGACCCGTTATCTAACACAGATGGTTGCAAAGATCCTGATCTGGATGGCCGCTTTTTTCACCATGGCGGTGATGGCCCTCATCATCTTTCAGGTGCTTTCGGAAGGCCTTCCCGTCCTCAGCCCCCGTTTCTTTCTGGAAACCCCTCGAAGTATGGGCCGCGAGGGAGGGATTCTCTCCCCCACTATTGGAACCATTGCCTTGACGGTTGTCGCGATTATCGTTGCAACACCCCTGGGGATTGGAACCGCCATCTTTCTGTGGGAATACACCCGGGAAGGCCGGATCAGCCGGATCATCCGTTTTGGAATCGGATGTTTGGCAGGAGTACCTTCCATCATTTTTGGGCTTTTTGGTTTCGTCTTTTTCGTCATCTACCTCAACATGGGGTGGTCAATCCTTTCCGGCGGACTGGCTTTGGCAGCAATGATTCTGCCCACGGTTATCTGTACCACTGAAGAAGCCCTGAAGGCTATCCCCTACTCCTTACGGGAGGTCAGCTACTCATTAGGAGGAACAAAGTGGCAAACCGTGACCCGTGCTGTCCTACCCAATGCGTTGCCTGGAATTTTTACCGGCATCATCCTTGGAATCTGCAGGAGCATAGAAGAGACTGCTGTTGTCATCCTCACGGCTGGCTCCTCTTTGATCATTCCCACTTCCCTCTTTTCACCCGTTCGAACCATGTCGGTTCACTTCTATATCCTTGCCCGTGAAGGGATTTCCATGGAGATGGCTTACGGAACAGGGGCAGCCCTCATTCTTCTCGTCCTCTTCGTCAACATCATTGCCAATTGGCTACTCAACCGATTTATTCGCAAAAAGGCCTGAGGTTATTTTCATGTCGCTGAGCAACAAAATTTCCGTCAAAGAATACAATTTTTATTATGGCTCCTTTCATGCCTTAAGAGAAATCAACCTCGATATCAAAGTTAATGAAATATTCGCCATCTTTGGCCCGGCCCGGAGCGGGAAGACCACGTTTCTCAAAAGCCTTAACCGTCTGACAGATCTGATTTTTGAGTCGAGACATACGGGGACGATCTTGTTGGATGGAATGGATATCTTTGATTCAAAGATCAACCTCACCGATTTGAGAAGAAGAGTGGGAATGGTGTTCGACCTCCCCATTCCGCTACCCATGTCCATTTTGGACAATGTAACCTATGGGCCTAGGCTGAGTGGCATAACTCAAAAAAAGCGATTAAGCGAGATCGCTGAAAAATCCCTCCAATCCGCTGTGCTTTGGGAGGAAGTCAAGGATCGCCTCCACACCTCTGCCCTGCGCCTTTCAGGCGGGCAACAACAACGACTCTGCATTGCCCGCACATTGGCCTTGGACCCTGAGGTCATCGTGCTGGATGAACCCTGCTCGGGATTGGACCCCATCTCTACGGCAAGCATTGAGCAGACCCTTACCCAGTTAAAAAAGGATTACACCATCGTCCTCGTACCGCATAACATTCAGCAGGCCTCCCGTGTGGCTGACCGCGCAGCCTTCTTTTTAAACGGGGATTTGATTGAAGATGGACCAGTCTATCAAATCTTTACCAAACCAAGGGATAAAAGGACAGAAGATTATATCACTGGACGCTTTGGGTAAAATGATTAAAAGGAGAGAAAAATGGTAACAGAGACCCAGTTTCAAAAAGAGTTACATGAACTTAAGGAAAATCTTCTAAAGATGGCTGCGCTGGTAGAAGATACAATCAATCTTTCTGTTCACTCTCTGGTCGAAAGAGATTCCCAGCTCGCCCAACAGACCTTTGAGAGGGAGGATCGAATCAACAGTTTAGAGATTGCCATCGAGGATATGTGTCTGAAGCTTTTGGCCTTAAGGCAACCCATGGCTGTCGATCTTCGATTCATCACTGCTGCGATGAAGATCGTTACCGATCTGGAGCGGATGGGTGATCAGGCAGTCAATATTGCCGAGCGAGCCGTCTCTTTAAATCAGGAACCCCAACTCAAACCCTATATCGATATCCCTCGAATGGCTGAGATTGCCCAATCGATGGTCAAAGATGTCCTTGACGCTTTTGTGAACCGGGATTCTAAGTTGGCTCGTTCTGTTTGCAAAAGGGATGATCTTGTGGATGGCTTAAACGACCAGGTCTTTCGAGAGCTCCTTACTTATATGATCTCAGATCCGAAGACGATCACGAGGGCGGTCCACCTGATGATTGTCTGTCGATGCCTGGAGCGGATTGCAGACCATGCCACGAACATCGCCGAAGACGTGATCTTTATGGTGGATGCCCTGGTGATCAAGCACCATGCCGATGTCAAAGAAGAAGGGAAAAAAGAATAAATCCAAATTTCAAAATCCAAATGTCAAATGAATGTCAAAGTTCAAAATCAATGGTTCGACAAGCGTTCGACTGAGCTCACGCCGAAGTCTCACCATGATTTTATTCTTCAGCATTTTCAAACCATCATCCTGAACCTGTCGAAGGATGAGCTTTGGCATTTGACATTATCGAAAGGCGAATTTGATGAAATCTCCTTTCAAAAAATATGATACGAATCCTGAAGTCCTCAAGAAGCAGGTAATTATTGAAACCTATCGGTCTCGTGGTCCTGGTGGCCAGCGGAAGAATAAGACTGAAACCGCCGTCCGACTTAAACATCTTCCCTCTGGAATCACTGTGACCGCTACCGAACATCGATCCCAAGCCAGAAATCGTGAACTTGCCTTTGAAAGGCTCCGTGAGCGTCTCCTCAGATTAAATCAACCTCGAAAACGAAGATTACCTACCTCTGTTCCAGTGCGGGCCATTGAAAGGAAGAAAGAGGAAAAGAGGATTCACTCTGCGCGAAAACGGCTGAGGCAAAAAATCTTAATCGAGTCGGATTAAAAGACCCTGGCTGGTGTACACTCAGTCTCTTCGCCTATTATTCTCAAACCCTACTGATGATGACAAAGAAGGAAAGGAAGGTTGAAGATGAAAGCAATGGTGCTCAAAGAGGTTTCGCCTATTGAAAAGGAGCCTCTCCAAATGATCGATCTGCCAGATCCTGTTCCTGGCTCTAAAGAGATTTTGGTAAAAGTCTCTGCCTGTGGAGTTTGTCATACTGAGCTTGATGAGATTGAAGGGAGAATTCAGCCAAAGCTTCCCATTGTTTTGGGCCATGAGATCGTTGGAAGAGTAGAACGTTTAGGTCCGGAGGTAGAAAGATTCAATTTGGGTGATAGAGTCGGGATCGCTTGGATTAATTCAACTTGCGGAAAATGCAATTTTTGTCAAAAGGGAAATGAGAATTTATGCCAGGAGTTCAAGGCAACCGGATGCCATGCCCACGGTGGTTATGCCCGATATACCGTTATCTCAGAAGATTTTGCTTATTTGATCCCTGAGCCATTTTCTGATGCTGAGGCAGCCCCTCTATTATGCGCCGGTGCGATTGGATATCGGGATCTGAGGCTCTCCGGAATGGAAGGTGGCCAGACATTGGGGCTCTTTGGATTCGGAGCTTCTGCCCACATTGTCATTCAGGTGGCAAAGTATTGGGGCTATGAGATATTTGTGTTCACAAGAAGTGGAGAACATAGAGAGTTAGCCAAAAAGCTCGGAGCTTCTTGGACAGGTGAACCACAGGATGACCCCCCCAAAAAACTCCACTGTGCCATTGATTTTACTCCGGTTGGAGAGACGGTGCCAATCGCCTTGAGGGTTTTGGAGAAAGGCGGAAGATTAGTCATAGCAGTTATCCGGAAGAGAAACCCCATTCCGCCTATTGACTATGCTCAACTCCTTTGGGATGAGAAAGAGATAAAAAGTGTAGCCAATATTACGAGGAAGGATGTTGAAGATTTTCTTCCATTGGCTGCTAAAATCCCTATTCTTCCCGAAGTTCAGGAATTTGAATTGAGAGAGGCCAATAAGGTCCTTCTCTCACTAAAACAAGGAAAGATCCAAGGCGCAGGTGTCTTGAGAATACCTGATTAACGAAGGGGTTATTAATTGCATTGATGAAGCAGACAGGTATGTTTCCCCAGGTCAGGTATCTTTGTTTAAGTAGTGAAAGGGAGAGAAAGATGTCAAAAATAAGCAAGGAAATCAATCTTAAAGAGATGGCAAAGAGGACAATGATTCTCGATATAAATGCGAGGTACTTTGGGTTCGAGACATTGATGCTGATGGAAAATGCAGGCCGCGGAGTTGCCGATGAAATCTCTCGAAGATATGGAGATGGAAAGAAAGTCGGAATATTTTGTGGCTTAGGAAACAATAGGGGCGACGGATTTGTTGTGGCAAGACATCTGATGGACAAGTATGAAGTGACCCTTTTCCTGCTCGGAAGTTCAAAGGAGATCACTACCGAAGAAGCAAGAAAGAACTGGCAGATATTGGAAAATACCAACCTCAGAAAGATTTATATTAGGGATTCGACTGATCTATCCAAATATGATTTTGGACAATTCGATATCATCGTCGATGGAATACTCGGGACGGGAATTCTCGGAGACCTCAGAGAGCCTTACAGAAGTGCTGTTTTAAAAATAAATGGGACCCATGCAAAGAAAGTCTCTATTGATATTCCAACTGGATATGGCTCGGAAGTCTCTATCAAATCTGATCTAACCCTTAGTTTCCATTTTCCAAAATCGGAGGGAGCGGAGATTTTAACTTTGGGGATACCTCGGGAAATCGAAGATAGAATTGGGCCAGGGGATGTAAAGATTTTAGAAAAAAGAAGGACGGATGCCCATAAAGGACAAGCTGGGAGGGTTATGATTGTCGGAGGGTCTTCTTTCTTTCGTGGGGCTTTAGAGTATGCTGCGAAAGCAGCAGCTAAGATTGCTGATTTGGTCTACCACTGCTCGCCTGAGCCCTGTTTAGGGGCGGTAGAAAAGATTCCTGATCTCCTTGGTCCTTGTCTTCAAGGTGAATTTTTGGCAGAGGAGCACGTTCAAGAAATCGTCAGGAGGGTAAATCAATATCGTTGTGATTCAGTGGTGATCGGACCTGGGTTGGGCTTGGGACCGGAAAAAGGAATCATGGAAGGGACCAAGAAACTGGTCCTAAGCCTCGTTAGAGAAATGAGGGATAAAAAGATCGTGATTGATGCAGATGGATTAAATGCAATTTTAGAAAATCTGGAAATTCTCCATGAGAATGTGGTGGTCACTCCTCACCGAGGAGAATTTAGAAGATTGTCAGGTCAAGAACCAACTCCAGTGAATGTAACGCAGTTCGCCAAGAAGTATCGATGTATCGTCGTTCTAAAGGGACCGGTGGATCTTGTCTCCGACGGAACGAGAACGAAACTCAATTTTACTGGCAATCCAGGAATGGCCACTGGAGGAACAGGCGATATCCTTTCTGGGACAATTGCTGGTTTTGCCGCTAAGAATGATTTGTTCGAAGCAAGTCTGGCAGCCACATTTGTAACGGGTTTAGCAGGTGACTTCGTCCAAAAAGAGAAGGGATACTATTTTACGGCAACCGATGTTTTGGAAAAACTTTCAGAGGCGATTCGATGGGCTGAAGGATTTTGAGTTAACATACTGAGAGCTCTGCTAAAGAGGAAGCCAAATTTTCGATGGTCGTTCGATTTTCAAGTTTGTGGTACCACGAGGCTGGGATGGCCTCAATGCCAAGATAAGCACCGGAGATGGCACCCGCCATCGTCCCAAGAGTGTCCCGATCCCCGCCATTCAGTACCGCACAAAAAAGAGAGTCCTCAAAAGATTTAGGATACCGGAGAAAGGAATAGATTGCGAAAGGCATCGATTCATCCACAGCCACTGATCCACCCAAGCGATCTGCGGCAATGCTTGGAGAGACATCTTCAACGATCAGTGCTTGGACAAGCTTCATCTTCTCTCGAATTTCAGGTGTTCGAGCGAAGGCGATGAGGCCTTGAATAAATCTCTCCAATGGAAATTCCTTTCCGGGATCAAGTTTCAGCCCTTGGGCAATGGCCAAGGCCTGAACTGCTGCGCCATCCATTCCCACCGGATGCGCATGAGTCACTTCAGCGGAGGCACACGCTGCTTCGTAGAGATGCTCCGAATTGTGAAAGAATAATCCCACCGGGGTAATCCTCATGGCTGCGCCATTTCCTATGGAGCCAGATCCTCCGAACAGACTTTTTGCAGCTTCGACATAGGATATCCCGTAGCAACGGACCATCGAAAAAATGGTAGGAGGCCCTGAAGCATAGCCTCGCCATGGCTCACAGTGGAAATTCCGGTTAAAGGTGTCACCCAAGTGTTGAGAGTCGATGGCCCTCTTTTCGAGAATCGATTCTGCGAGACCGATGGCCATAGCGGTGTCGTCTGTGTAGACGAGCTTTTCGATTCGGTTTAGGATGGCGCATAGGTCCTTTCTTCCAGGATAAATAAAGGCAAGCTCGCCTATCGCATCCCCAAGCGCACTGCCTACCATGGCACCTAGATATTTTCCTTTCAGATCGGCTCTCGTCATCGGTAGGTATTTTATTCATCCGGGGGAAGAATCATACCCCGTCACCTCCCCCACCCTTCTCCTTTAGCTTTTGGATTTCCATTTGAACATCCTTCCACATATGGCCATGGAGGGTGAGGATCAACTTGCAAAATGGACAGGTCAAAACAGTCCCTTCCACCAACTCTCTTAATGGGTAATCAGTCTTGCGACCGCAGAGGGGGCAAGCAAAAGGTAATTTTTTCTTCAAATCTTTGGATCCACCATAAAAGGCCTCATTTCTTTGAATCAATTTTAACACAAATCTCATCCTGAGCCATAAAAAAGGGGTTACGACCAGTTCGCAACCCCTTCATCTACTTGGTAGCGGGGGGTAGATTTGAACTACCGACCTTCGGGTTATGAGAGCGATTTGAGCACTTTTTCTAACCCCTTGATATTTGGTCTGGTTTCCCGTAAATCCTTGACAGTCAAGGGTTAGAACGTTTTCCATCTATTCCAGTCTTTTCCATCTATTTCAGTCTTTTTTACTCAATTTAGTCACAATTTAGTCACAGTCTTTTCAGGGGTGACCTTCGGGTTTTTAGAGTGAAGGTCATCCTACAGAAGACCTAATCGTCTCAAATCTTCCTCAGTCCAACCGGCATCTTGAATCATTGACTTCAAGGTTTTTGGTGGGAAGGTGTCGCTGGGTCTGTGGAATGAAAGGATAACTCTTCTTTTGTCTGGATGTCTAAAAACAAGGTATCCCCCTTTCTTCTTAGTCTGCTTGAATCCATCTCTTTCTAATGCGTGTTTAAATTCATTGGCAGAAATATTCTTAGGAAGGATCATGCCCAGACACTTATCGCAGTCTCAGGAAGGATTTCTAAAGCCTCTTCTTCTGGTATAGGTTCTCCATTTTCTTTAAGGTCTTCTATATAGAGGTCTACTGCCTCTTTAATATTTTTCAATGCCTCCTCATAGGAATATCCCCAGGTATGACAGCCTTTAAGTGCCGGACAGTAAGCATGGTAGGCCATACGGTCATCTTTTGGGTCTTCCTCAATGAATACTTTGAATATGTAAGTCTTCATGTATTTTTATAACCTCCCTGATACTATTCCATTTGTGCCAGTAAAGATTTTGCCCTTTCTATATAATCCTTCTCTGTCATCCACTTCTTAATTTCTAAAGTAATCTTATCATCGGTCAAAAGTTTTTCGAGCTCTTCAATATACGCAATAATGGCCTCTTTCAGTGTTTCCCTACCACATATCTGACATACTTGCTTTAGTCTCCTTTTTACATCTTCTGGCCTTCTACTTAGAAGATCCTTTACATAGTTTTTATAGAATTCAGGGTTTACATGGTATTCAGGAGGATACTCAGGATGATAATCTGAATCTTTAGTAGAGTCATCCATAAAGATAATTTCATCCCGGTATTCTTTCCGCAACCATTTGTGGTAAATATCCTTTACAGTTTTGGATGAACAATTTCTCTCTTTAGCTATTTGCACAAAAGCTTCTTTTTTGCTTTTCCCATCCTCTATCAAAGCATGAACACGGCCTATGATACAACCTGGATGAGTCCATCCAGACCATTTTTTTCGACCTTTGCCTGATTTCCAATCCAGACGGTCACCTTCTTCTATTTTTTCCTTTAGAACTTTCTCTATATTGACAGGCAAAGATTCGGCCTTCTTAAAAAACCATCCGTTTTTGCCTTCAAAACTCCCATGCTGAAAAATGTTGATTTTTAAACTATACGGTTTCTTTTCTTTCTTACCCACGCCCGCCATCCCTTTAGCACCAATGGCTATATTTTCATACCGAACTTTGATTGACTATACCAAATTTTTAAATATCATATCAAATTATGATGAAAATGTAAAGGGAAAGGAAGATGAGAAAAAAATTAAAAATCAAAAGTGCTATCGGAGGTAGGATTTTTGTGAGAGAAATTTCTAATTTGAGCCGGATCACGTCAAACGAAGCTGCCATGCTTATAGGAATAACCTTGCGACATTTGTATCTCTTGGTGGAGATGGGTAAACTCCATCCAATAAAAAAATGTGGGAGGCTATTTTTTAAATTTAAAGAGATTGAAAAATTTATGAAAGAGAGGAGGTGAAGAATGAACTATGGGTATGGGCCCCACTAAAAGAGAGTTAGAGCAACGAGTAGCCGATTTGGAGGATGCCCTTGAAGAGGCACGGGACCTCATCGATGAAGTGCTTGGAGATGAGGAGGAAGAAGAGGCAGAATCTAAATGATGGCTAAAAACCCCCGCTTCGTCTCGATGAGCGGAGCGGGGCCAATGAAGGTTTTAAAATGATAAGAAATGAGATGAAAATTAAAGAGATTTCAGACCTTGCCTTAGCAAGTTTTTTGGCTGCTAAAGGTCATAAAATTCATTCCATAAAACCATCAGGTAAAAAATCCTTATTTCTATTTGAAGAGTCCGATGTCTTAGAGAAA
>Ga0315312_1001733_pt1 | contig 16235 bp, 12 predicted proteins | sample TDP7_MG_FD_203629 | JGI IMG/M metagenome (GOLD analysis project Ga0315312, IMG submission 203629) | Freshwater sediment microbial communities from Lake Towuti, South Sulawesi, Indonesia - TDP7 | ecosystem: Environmental > Aquatic > Freshwater > Lake > Sediment | place: Indonesia: South Sulawesi... | reverse complement strand
TCTCTCGGACACGGCCATAACAAAAGAGAGCTCATGCCCCACGAGGAGAATGCTGACTCCATTTTCATCCCGGATCCTCTTGAGCAGTCTTTCCAGCTCGATCACGTTAGCAGGGCTTAGACTAGCGGCTGGCTCATCTAAAAGAAGGACTGTATGATTTGTAACAAGGATCCGGGCGATCTCTATCATCCGCTGTTCACCGAGCGACAGCTCCGGAACCATCCGATCGGCCTTATCCTGCAGACCGAAGAACTTCAGGGCCTCAAGGGCTTTCTCTTTGGCTATCTTTTCTTCTGCTTTGACCCGACGTGAACGGAAGGCTGCGCCAAAAATGCCTGTTTGAGTATCCTTGTGCAGGCCTGTCATTACATTCTCCAGAACTGTCATGTCAAAAAAAAGATCCTGGATCTGGAAAGTCCGTCCAATACCTTTCGCCGCCCTCGCATGGGCAGGCAAGTTGGTGATTTCTTCTTCTTTGAAAAAAATGCCCCCGGCGCTAGCCATGTAGATACCCGATATAACGTTCAAGAGGGTCGTCTTCCCGGATCCATTGGGTCCTATCAGGCCCACGATCTCTCCCCCTTTAAGTTGAAGGTCGACATCCGAGAGGGCCCTCAAGCCGCCGAAGCTTATCGAGACGTTTTCGACTTTCAAGATGGGCGCCGCCATGGCTCCGTGATCAATGTGTAAGCTTCTCCCTGAAAAGCTGGAATCGTTTTAGCGTACCCGAGATGCCCCTGGGCATGAAAATGAGGATGAGAAGGAGGATAATGCCGAAGATCATCTCCTGATACGCCTGGTAGTGCCTGAGCAGCTCAGGCAAACTCGTCAGAACCAAGGCGCCAGCCACCGATCCGATCATGCTTCCCAATCCTCCGACCATGACCATACAAAAGTGGAGGGTGACTTGGACGATACCAAAGTTTTCTGGACTTACGAACCCGACGGTAATTGAATAGAGACCACCGGCAATCCCGGCATAAAAGGAACTGATGGCAAAGGCAAGTACCTTGTACCCCGTAAGGGGGACAGCCATGCACTGGGCAGCTACTTCGCTATCTCGGATGGCTACAAAGGCGCGGCCGATTCGGGACTCCAGAATGTTTTTAGTCGCCCATAATATGAAAATGGTCACCCCTAAATTTATATAATAGATGCTTCGGTCGCTGTTGAAGACCAGTCCTCCCAGGGAGGCATAGGGGACTGGAAATCCGCCGGCACCATAGGTCATGCTCTCCCAATGGATGAACACCCACTGTATCTGTTCTCCTAGGGCTATGGTCAGAATAGCCAGATAAAAGCGGGCCAGCCTTAAAGCCGGGATGCTGATAATACAACCTATGGCCATAGCAGCGATACCCCCTAAGGGCATAGAAAGCCAAAATGGAATTCCCAGCTTGACAGTTAGGAGGGATGAAACATAGGCACCGACACCAAAGAATGCGGCATTTGCGAAGGCAAATTGGCCAGTATAGCCGAAAATGAGGTTCAATCCCAGAGCTAAGATTATGTATACCAAAGTGAGATTAATCATGAACTGTGCATACTGATTCGTCAAAAAGGGGACAAAAAGGAGCATCAAGGCCACTACCCACCAAAATTTTGGGCCCATAAACATGCGGCAGTGATAAAGAAAAGCTCCCGTCGTTCTTGCGCACTCCTCGCGCATCTAAACCTTAATCACCACCTTGCTTCCGAATAATCCTTGCGGCTTGACGATCAGGACGAGGGCGATAACTAAAAGGGAGGAGATGTCCATCATGGCTGTGGTTACATACCCTCCAAAAAGCGTTTCTATAATCCCCATCAAAACACCTCCCAGCATGGCGCCGGGAAGGTTGCCGAACCCTCCGAGAAGGCAGGCTGCGAAGCCCTTGATCATAACTTTTCCACCCATCTCGATGTAAAGGGTGGCGATGGGGACAAAGAGAATACCGGCAATCACTATAATGACTGTGCCCGTTCCCCAGATTGTGGCGAAAATCCTCTTCACGTTAATTCCCACAAGCATGGCACCCAATTGATTCTCCGAGGTTGCGCGCATCATTTTGCCCAGCCTGGTGTACTGGAAAAATAAAAAGAAAGTGAACATCACCCCCAGAGAAACAAGGATAATAGCGATGTTCTCGCTAGAAATCACAATCCTCATGGAGCCCAGGGGAAACTCGATGGGTTGGAAGTCGAAGGGAGAAGGTACGTTACGGATGTCGCTTCCCCAGAGAAGGCGGGCAATTCCTTTGAAAGCGATAGACAGAGCTAGTGTAGCCATCACTACGATGAGATGGCCATAAGAAGCCAGAGGTCTAAGTGCCAATCGCTCCATCACTAAGCCTAAAGCCATAGCAAGCGGAAAAGCCACGATTAAGAAAGAGGCAATATATGGTAAATTCCAGAGGCACAAGAGGGTAAAGATCATGAAGGCCCCGAACATCAGCAGTTCCCCAGCTGCAAAATTGACCACTTCTGTTGCTTTGAAGATCACTGTTATGCCTAAAGCCACCAGGGCATATATTGCCCCATTGGCCAATCCCCCTACTAACAGCTGAAAGAACATTTAGAACCTCTTTCGAAGCATTAGGCCCTTCGCTCACATGATCTTCTCCCCTGGATGGACGTTTCTCCTGGGATCGCGATCAGCGGGGCCTTTGGGGCTCTAGTCTTATCCACTTTTTGAGACGAATTGGCGGTCCCTTTTGGGTCTTTCGCCTGTCAGGCCTTGCTTCAAGCCCCCTGTAAGATAGTTTTATGAGTCGGCCTGACGAATGAAAGATTGGAGTTCTCTCGATTGAAGAAACTCTTCGAGTAAACTTTGGAGATGCTTGGACATTCTTCTCTCCGCTTCAGCTCCATCTCTTTGCTCAAGGGCTTCCATAATCAAGAGATGCTCCTTATGTGACTTAGCAACCCTGCCAAATATTCGGCTGGCAATATTTCGGTAACGATCAAGCTGATCCCTGAGGGTTGAGTATGCTTGGGTGATTCTCTCATTTTTACTTCCGGAGATGAGGAAATCGTGAAATTGGATGTTACATGCGTAGCAACGGCTGACATCATCATGAAGGAGGGCGTCTTGTGCCGCTGAAAGAATTTCTCTTGCTTTCTGCAGTTCCTCTTCCGAAAAAGTTATACAGGCATACTTAACGCAAAATGTTTCCAGGGCTTGGCGGAGCTGAAAAATCTCGGAGATATCCTTCTGCGTGATCGCGGCGACAAAGCACCCTTTAAAGGGGAGTGTATAGACCAAACCTTCCCGCTCCAAACGCTGAAGAGCTTCTCGGATTGGAGATTTACTGACGCCTAATTCTTCTGCTAAACGTTGCTCAACGAGCTGCTCGTTGGGAGGGAGAGATAGGTTGATTATGCCTTTCTTAATGGCTTCGTAGACCTTGTGCTTGAGAAGCTGAAAATCGGGAACTCTCTCTATTCGAATGGATTCCGGCATTTTTGAAATATTAAATATAATATATTATGTATCGAACATTTAATAAAGAATTAAATCGGCTGTCAAGGGAAAAATGTATTTTTTCCTAACCCATTGATATTGCCTTATTTTTATCATAGTCTGAATATGATTTAAAAAGTTCTTAAACACAGGCTTTCCCTTATGTCAAGGGCGGAAGGGATAAATCTATTGACTATTCAAGGAAATTTTTGTAGAAATAACAGGCTCTTAATAGGGGAGCTATTTTGGAAAGAAAGGGGGTTTAAGAAGGGAATTACCAGAAATCTGGTCAACGGCAAATCCTGATAAGAGAATCAAGGAGGGAGCTATGCGCAAGGTATTGTATTTAATTTTGGTAGCTGGAGTGATCGGGGTATGCTTGATCATCCCAGGTGCGGTTCAGGCCCAGAAGATTGATCCCACAAAGGTAACTGCATCTCTAAAAGCCGCCGGGGGAACGGTTGGCGGGATCGGCTATGTGCAGGTGACCGCTTTCTCGAAAATCGTGGAAGAGGTATATCCCAAGATCAAAATCAGCATCGTCCCTGGAGCGTGGATCGGAAATATCTTCCGGACCAATAAGGGAGAATTGGACATCGGCAGCAGTACCTTAGTTATGTGTAAGTTGGCCCACGACAAGAAAGGCCCTTTTCCGGATCTCTTGCCCAATGTGCAGGCGTTAGTCAGCGTTCAGGATGACAATTATTATTTTGCCGTGGTGCGCAAGGACTTCCCCGCAGACTCGGTAGGGGAGATTGTAAAGAGAAAGATGAAAGCCCGGCTATGCACCCTTTCCAGGGGGAATGCCACGGAGTGGATCTGGCGGATGACCTTTGGAGAGATGGGGGTCAAATGGGAGGAGGTTGATCGCTGGGGTGGAAAGATGAACTTCGTTGCCTGGGCGGATGCCGTAAGCCTGGTAAAGGATGGCCATGCCGATGGAATTTTGGCTGTGGGAGCAGAGGGAATTGGCTGGCTGATGGAATTGGCCACTGTGCGCGATATCAAATGGCTTAAATGGGATGCAGACCTTTATCAGGCTATAATCAAGAAATACGGCTTTCTGGAGGGGAAAAAGATGAAAGCCGGCAGTTTCAGGGGAATGGATCATGACCTCCTGGCCCCAGCCGATTCGGGGGTTTTCGTAGTTCGCACCGATCTCCCCGACGATGTGGTCTATTCGGTAGTTAAAGCCCTGGCCGAGAACGAGGCAAAATTCCAGGGTTTCCACAAGGGGCTGCGCGGGTTCAAGGCTGCGGACATGGCCAAGAACACGGGCCTCCCCCTACATAAAGGCGCGGAAATATACTACCGGGAGAAAGGGCTCTTGAAATAAAGTGAAACAACTATTCTGGGGGGTTGAGTGTTTTACTCGTGAAAGGGAATATCCGTGGAATTAAAAGAGCACTCCATTGCCAAGCCGATCATTGGGTGTATTGCCGTAGCCCTTTCTCTATTTCACCTTTATGCCGGAGCCTTTGGGGTTTTCGAAACGATGATGCAGCGATCTGTGCATATCCTCACCCTTTTGGCTCTGGCATTTCTGGTGATGCCAGCTTCTAAAAAGCTTTCGCCAAAAGTTGTCTACCCGATCGATATTACCCTCGCCGGGCTAGCTTTGGCTATCGAGGTTTATATGCTTTTGGAGCACAGCCGGATTATTAGCCGGGAATGGTACTACGGGCCGATGACCAAGCTGGATATTATTTTCGGGACCATTACCATATTGCTCATCCTGGAGGCAGCTCGCCGGGTAGCGGGCTGGGCGCTAACCTCGGTGGGAGGAATCTTCATCCTCTTTGCCCTGTTCGGGGATTATTTTCCTGAGCCCTTCACTATGCGGGCCACCCCCCCTCTAACTTTGGTGGACCATATGTTCCTCACCCCCCAAGGGATCTTCGGCATCCCCGCAGGGGTTTCGGCTACATTCATCTTCCTGTTCATCCTCTTCGGAGCCTTCTTAGAACAGACCGGAGGCGGACGATTTTTTATTAATACCGCCCTAAGTCTTGTTGGGAGGCTGACCGGCGGGCCCGCCAAAGTCGCCGTGATATCCAGCGCGATGTTCGGGACAATCTCCGGGAGCGCTGCGGCCAACGTCTATGGGACAGGAACGTTTACCATCCCCTTGATGAAGCGCTTCGGGTATGGGCCCAACTTCGCTGGGGCGGTGGAAGCTTCTGCTTCTACCGGGGGGCAGATCACTCCTCCGGTGTTGGGCGCTGCTGCTTTCGTTATGGCCGAATACCTGGGTATACCCTATATACGAATCTGCCTGGCCTCGGTGATTCCAGCCCTTCTCTACTACGTTTCTGTGTATACAGGAGTTCACGTTGAGGCTGTGAGGAAAGGTCTTAAAGGTCTGCCCCAGGAAGAAATCCCCATTTTAAAGCGGGTGTTGGCAGGAGGAATCCATTTTTTAATTCCTTTGGGGGTTCTGATTTATCTGTTGATAGCTGGCTACACGCCCTTCAGGGCTGTTTTCTTGGCCACCCTGGCTTTAATCGCCGTCGCTATGATGAGGAAAGAAAGCCGAATTGGATTCGCTGGTCTCTGGAAATCTTTAGTATCCGGATCGATCAATGCCATCATGGTAGGAATTGCTTGCGCCAGCGCCGGCATCGTGGTAGGAGCGCTGGATGTCACTGGCTTGGGTGTGAAGTTCGTAAGTATCCTTCTAATACTTTCTGGAGGAAATTTCACGGCAACTTTATTCTTGGTTATGGTCGCCTGTATTATCCTGGGGATGGGTATGCCCACCACCGCAGCTTATATATTGGCAGCTCTGATTGGAGCTCCTGCCCTTATCAATTTCGGCCTCCTTCCCTTGGTGGCTCATATGTTCGTCTTCGGCTCCTGCATCCTTTCGGCCATCACCCCTCCTGTGGCTTTAGCAGCATATGCCGGAGCGCAAATTTCTGGCGGGAACCCCATGACAGTGGGCTGGATCGCCTGTCGACTGGGGTTTCCTAAATTCATCGTCCCTTTTCTATATGTTTATAATCCCGTACTTCTTTGGATCGGCAGCCCTTTTTGGATTCTCCAGAGCACATTTACGGCAATCTTGGGGGTTCTGGCTTTTTCTTACGGGATCGACCGATGGCTGTGGAAGGATTTCGGCTGGGGCAAGCAGATTTTATTCTTGATCGCCGGAGTCCTTCTCATGATTCCAGAGAAATACACAGATATTCTCGGGGCAGGGGTTTTTGCCGGTTTGCTCATTCTTCAATGGCGGCAGCGGAAAAGGAAATCCGTTTTATAAAGCCTTCCGAATATATTCAATGGCGTTGCGGAAAATCGCCAAACCCATCCCTTCTCCGGGAACCTTTTCTCGGGTCCAGCGGGGGTGGTTGACGGAGTAAAGGTAGGCTTCGGGGTGGGGCATCATGCCAAAGATTCGCCCAGTCTCATCGCAGATCCCGGCGATGGCTTCTACTGCACCATTGGGATTTAGCGGATATTCCATGGTGGGACGCTGCCACTCCGGGTCGGAATATTGGAGAGCAATTAAATTCTCTCTTTTGAGTTTTTCCAGAACTCCATTGTCCTGGGGAATAAACTTTCCTTCCCCATGCCGGACGGGAAGATATAGACCTTTCAGTCCTTTTGTAAAGATGCTCGGGCTTTGGGGGTTGACTTTCAAATAAACCCAGCGGTCTTCGAACCTGCCCGAATCGTTGAAAGTGAGGGTTACCTCCTGCCTCCCATAAATCCCATCGAATCCCGGAAGCAGTCCGGCCTTCACCATGAGCTGAAATCCGTTGCACACCCCCAAAATGAGTTTTCCTTGCCTGATGAAACGGAAGATCACCTCTTCCAATCTTTCTCCACTTCCGGCGATCCTGGCATATTTTAGACGATGGGCCATGGCCTTGGCTGATCCAAGATCGTCTCCGTCTAAAAACCCTCCGGGGAGATTGAGAAAGTGATAATCATCCAGTCTAACCTCTCCTGATAGGAGGTCATAGAGATACACGATATCTACCTGTTCTGAGCCGGCCAGCTGGCAGGCGTGGGCCATCTCCATTTCGCAGTTGATGCCATTCCCAGCGATGACGATGGATTTTACTTTTTTCAATCTAAAATTCCCCCTCACCTTTACCCTGTGGAGTTGAAAAACTTACTCCACAGGGCAAGCCCTCTCCCGCAAGGAGAGGGGAGAAGTTTTTAAGAGTATTTTCTAAGTCAAGAATTTAAACAAAGAAAATCTTTTTCTGCGTTTATCGGCGAAAATCTGCGTCCCAATTTAAAATCTTAAAGGGCGCTGCCAGGCTTCTTTGAGGTCGAAGATATCGGCTCGAACTACGCCCCTTCCATTTAAACCAATAACCTGGAAATTGCTTCCTTTGACCACCATTCCAACCTTTGAAAAAGCATTCCCTTTCAGACAGTCCTCGAAGGCGGCCTGATTCTTAGGTTGGACCGTGACCACAAAGCGGCTTTGGGACTCAGAGAATAGAAGGACATCATTTCGATCAACGCCGGAACAGGGAACCTGCCGCAAATCAACTTCCATGCCCAGCGCCCCTGCAAAAGCCATTTCAGCCAAGGCTACTCCCAGTCCTCCATCGGAACAGTCATGGCAGGAGGCCACCAGACCCTTCTCCATTGCTCTCCCCAGAGCCTCATAGAGCATTTTGGCCTTGTTGGCATTGACTTTGGGGACTTGATTACCGATGAAGCCGTGCAGCCCAAAATATTCTGAGGCCCCCATCTCCTTGAAGGTCTCTCCCAAAACATAGACCAGGTCTCCGGGCCTCTTAGCGTCCATCGTCACGCATTTGCGCACGTCCTTTATCACGCTCATAGCTGAAAACAAAACCGTCGGGGGAATGGAAATCTTCGTCGTCCCGATAATGTAGTCGTTCTTCATGGAGTCCTTGCCTGAGATGCAGGGGACGCCAAAGGCTGTGGTGTAATCGTACAAAGCCATATTGGCCCTTACGAGCTGGCTAAGTTTGTATTCCCCATCCGGTGTTTTTTCAGACTGGACGGGGTCACACCAGCAGAAGTTATCCAGACCAGCCATCTGCTTCAAATTTCCGCCAACGGCTATATTATTCCGGATGGCCTCATCAATGGCACAAGCCATCATATGGTACGTATCTATATCACTATATCGGGGGCAGATTCCCGAGGAGATTACCACCCCTTCCCAGGATTCTAATAGGGGCCGTAATACCGCGGCATCGCTGGGCCCATCGTTGAAAGCTCCCACCAGAGGTTTGACGATGCTTCCCCCTTGGACCTCGTGGTCATATTGCCGAATAACCGATTCCTTGCTGCAAACGTTGTACCGGGAAAGAATCTGTTTCAATAATGAGGTCAGGTCGGCCGGGCCATCAAAATCTGGCTCGGGATGGACTTTCTTTTGCCAGCGGGCGCGCAGTTCCATTTTGGGGTAGCCGTTGTGGAAGAAATCCATGTCGATATAGGCTACCGTTTTCCCGTCATATAGGACATGGAATTTTCCGCCTTCCGTAAACTCTCCCAAAACTGTCGCCTCCACCTCCATGCGCTTGGCTAAGTTAAGAAACCGCTCTATTTTTTCAGGGGGAACTGCCAGAGTCATGCGTTCCTGAGCCTCGGAGAGAAGGATTTCCCATGGGTCGAGGCCAGCGTATTTGAGGGGAGCCCGTTCCAGATGCAACTGGCAGCCGTTGCAATCGCGGGCCATTTCTCCAACAGATGAGGAGAGGCCTCCCGCGCCGTTGTCCGTTATGGCATGGTAAAACCCCAGGTCCCGAGCTCGTAAGAGAAAGTCAGTCATGCGCTTCTGGGTAATCGGGTCTCCGATCTGCACGGCGCTGGTCGGGGATTCTTCGTGAAATTCTTCGGAGGAAAAAGTAGCTCCATGAATTCCATCCTTCCCAATCCGTCCACCGGTCATGACAATCAAGTCGCCGGGTTTGGCCTGCTTCTCATGGGAGGGTTCTCCCAGGATCATTCTCGGCATAATTCCACCAGTGCCGCAGTAAACAAGTGGTTTTCCGGCGAAGCGTTCATCGAAAACAAGAGATCCATTGACTGTAGGGATTCCGCTCTTGTTTCCTCCATGTTCCACCCCTTCCCTGACGCCTTCATAAATTCGTTTGGGATGGAGAAGCCGAGGGGGTAGGGGTTTGGAATAATCGGGCGGAGCAAAGCAGAATGTATCCACGTTGAAGATGAGCTTGGCGCCTTTGCCTGTTCCAAAAGGGTCCCGATTGACGCCCACGATGCCTGTTAACGCGCCGCCGTAGGGGTCGAGGGCTGAGGGGCTGTTATGGGTTTCCACTTTGAAGACTAAGTTCCAATCCTGATTAAATTGCATGACCCCCGCATTATCCTTAAAAACGGAAACACACCAGTCACTTTCCCCCAAAGCCTTTCTGATCTCTTCTGTAGAACGCTTTATGTAGGTGTTGAACAGGCTGTCAATGCGTTGGGCTTTTTTCCCCTCGTCGAAATAATCGATCAGGCCATTGAAGATTTTGTGTTTGCAGTGTTCCGACCAGGTTTGCGCAATGGCTTCTACCTCACAATCCGTGAGATTTTCTCCCAGACCCACTTTTTTCCTTTCTTCCCGAACCCGCGGGTCTTCCGCATAAGCACGCAAGGCTTTCATCTCCTTCAGGCTTAAGGCTAAGACCCTCTCTGAGCTGATGCGTATCAATTCTTCATCGCTTACCCGAAGGTCGATTTCCACCACCCGGACTTCGTTTCTTCCCACTACTCTGGGGATGGTAACGCCCATTCCCATATCCGGATCCCAGGATGCCCAGTCTTTAACCTCAAATCGTTGGATGAGCGTGTTGGCCAGAAGTCCGGTGGCGATGCGTTCCACCTGCTCCCTCGTTAATCTTCCCTTGATCAGGGAGAGCACTGAGGTATACACTCCCTCTTCGGGCGTGAACTTTCGTTGCAAGAGGAGTTCTATGGCTTCGCGAGCTGTTCGGCCTACGTTGTCCGTTACCCCGGGCTTATACCCCACTTCAACGGCCCAGTCAAAATCATGCCCAATTGGTTTTCCGATGGAAAACTCTTGAATGATGGGGTCAAGAAAAGGTCCAGTGGCAACCTTTTCTATCTCCTCAGGGGATAGGCAGGCATTAACGGTGTAGACATCGACGGTGCGCACGGAATCTACAGCTATGTTCAGGTCATTGATAATCCGCCGCTTGATCCTTTCTCCTCGAGCATCCCGGATGGCTGGCTTCAGGCCGATCTCCACTCGATACGCCATTTGTTTCACCTCCATCTTTCTTGCTTATCTGGTCTATCTGGTTTTTTTGGTAGAAGGAGTGAACGAAATAAACCAACTCAACCAGATAACGAGATTACAGATTCAAACGACGAGACTTTTTCGCCTCCTGGTTGGCTCGCCCGACCGGATGAGTCATTGATCGGCGGGCTGTCTGGGAAAGTCTGGAAGAAAGAGAAATAGAAGCCCAAATGCCCACTCCTAAACCCGCCGCACCGACCAGGAAAGGAAATCCTTGCCCCAGGTGATCAGCCATTATCCCGCTGACATTGGGGCCCAAGAAAAAGCCAATCATGCGAGTGGTGAAGAAAAAGCCCAAGCTGGCCCCCCGAACCTCTTCTGAGGAAAGGTCGGCAACGGCCACGCGCACCGAAGGAGAATAGATTCCCAACCCAGCCCCGGCGATGGCCAGGACCACCATCAAGTGAATTAGGCTTCCACCCTGAGATAGTAAAAGGATAGCCAGGGTGTATATGCTCAAGCCTAAAAGGATCGGTTTCTTCCTCCCTTGCTCATCAGACCATTTTCCCACCGGCTTCTGCAGAAGGATGTAAACGATGAAATAGGCGCTGAAAAGCCACCCAATTTTCTCAGGCGGAACGCCCTGGCCGGAGGCCATCACCGGTAAAAGGGTTATGACTGTTCCCCAGACAAAGGCTTCGGCAAAACCAATCAAGCAAAGAAGGCGGATGTCGAGGAGGCGCATCGAAGAAAAGCCATATCGTTCCGACCATCTTTTTGGCACTGCTTTTGGACTCGAGATTTTTTCCTGAATGAGGACCCAGATTATGCCCATGGCCACTACGGCCAGCAGGGAGCAACTTAAAAATGGTAGGTTCATTCCACCCAGACCGAAAAGTATTCCGCCCAAAAAGGGTCCGACAGCGAATCCCACCATTTCCACACCAGAAAGGAGGCTCATGGTTTCGCCCCTTCTTTCTATGGGCGATTGATCAACCACGTAGGCTGACAGGGCTGGCCAGACCATTCCAGCTCCCACCCCATGGAGCAGGCGAATTAAAAAAACTTGAAAAAGGTTGTTGGCAAAGACGTAAAGGGATGCCACCAGTCCATAGCAGGCCATCCCCCCTACCATAAAAGGTTTGCGGCCAAAACAGTCAGAGAGACCCCCAAAAAAGGGCTGGACCAGAAACTGGCTGATGGTAAACCCTGAGACAATCAGCCCGAGCTCAAAATTGCTAGCTCCTTTTTGGGAGATGTAGATAGGAAAAAGGGGGATGATGAAACCCAGTCCCATGACAACGATGGTTCCGGCCAGAGTGACCAGGACCAATTCTTTGCGGAATATTCTTCTCATCGGGAAAAATCTTGATTTTTTTAATTCAACAGGTAAAATTAGTTTTCGATTGGCCGTTGGGTTTGGGGGACAAAGAATGACGAGCCCATGCCAAAGATGAGAACAATTTAGCATAAGGTTCGGATAAAGGTCAACAACTGATGGATACTTGCCACCCCCCAGTTTTTCCATAGGAAGGGGAATCATTTCTTGATAGGCGTGAAGCGGACTCGGGTGCAGGGCCGCTGTCCTCGCCCGCATAAGGCACTGGTTGCTCCTTAGCACAGGCCGGGGCTCCCGATGGCGGAAGGAAAGGAGTTTCGCCATCGAGTCGCCCCGCTTCCTTTTGCGGAAAGGGACGGGAATCTTTCAGGAGAGTCCTTTCCCGCCGATGCGGGCTGCGGGCATCTTCCCTGCGCCCGAGTCAAATATGAGGTAAGGACTGATTAAGAACTGGGGGTGGCAAGCTGATGGATATGAATAAACGATCCCTCTCCCTGGTCATGGTAGGGACAGTTCATCGCGATCCGAAGGGCTATGCCAGGCTTTGGCATTTTCTTGAAAAAGTACGGCCTGACCTTATCACGGTAGAAATCAGTCCTTACTCCAGGGCCTTTCGCGCCCGGCACTGTGCAGCATTTCGGAACAGCCTGAGAGAAAACCTTGAGAGAATTAGAGAAGAAGATGGTCGGCCGCTCGGCGAGATCATTTCCCAAAGCGCGATCCTGGGGATTTTTTACCTATTGAGAGAGCCCTACGAATGGCGGGCCGCAAAGTCCTACGCTCGCCGGGAGAGGATTCCGCTTATGGATATTGACCTCCCTTCCTTTTCTCAGGAAAAACTCTCCTATCTACCAGAGCTCATAACCTTGGAAAATTTGCGAGCTTTACTCCGCATCCCTTTTCCCGATCTATCGAAGGAAGTGGAGACCCTCTATCTCCGGGCTCGATTCCTTTTTAACCACCCACCTTGCTTTTGGCCAACGACCTCGGAAGTGGAAGAACGCGAAGCGCACATGGCCCAGAAAATTCGGAGGCTTGTCCAGCAGGCAGGGGGAAAGAAGATATTGCATATTGGGGGGTGGGAACATCTGGTTGAATTCCCCCAGGGAATCTCTCTCTTTGGACTTCTTAAAGATTTTCGGCCGCGAAGAGTCTTGCTCTCTTCCATAGCGAACTAACTAAGAATGTTTGTAACAGTTTAGCCCTTTGAAAAAGATCCCTTTGCTGTTTGAATTATGCCGTCATTCCCGTGAAAACGGGAATCCAGGCTTGTCCCTGCGAAAGCAGGGGCAGGAATGACAATAGGACATGGCAGGCCTAGATGGCCAATTTATTCCATGGTTTTTCAAAACGCTAAATTGATAAGAATGTTTGAAGAAAAGAGAGCTTGATGTGGCAAAAGAATCGAGAAAGGCAGTTATAAAAGCCATTATGAAATTTTCCACAAAATCTGTGGAAAAGATGTGGAAAAATATATGAATGGGAGGCATAATTTTATAAAATTGCAGGCTTTTATAATAACTGCCTATCTTTGAGTCAATTAAAATATCAATGATCTTAATATCTTATAGAAAAAGCCGCTGGGGGACTGGATCTTTGGGGGTTAGGGTCGGAAAATCCACAATTATCAACAATCTCCGTAGTGCCATTCCCGGAAAGGCAGGAAATGGGCAGACCTTCAGGCCGCATGAGCGAAAAATATAGAGCTGGTGTCTTTCTTGGAACGAATAGTTGCCAGATGAGATTTTGAAAGGAGGTTGAAACATGCCAAACTACGAGTTCCAATGTCAGAAATGCAACAAAAAATTCTCCTTAACTCTCTCCGTGAAGGAACGAGAAGAGGGCAAATTTAAATGCCCCAAATGCGGCAGTCGCAAAAATCAGCCCGTTTTTGGGAATTTTTACGCCAAGACTTCGAAAAAGAGTTAGGCTTTCCTGGAAAAGTGAAAAGGCCAGCCCAACTTTTAGACTATTGCCGGCCTCCCCTTATTGGAGGCCGGATGAAAGGCTGGGTTATCTTCTCCCTTCTCTTTCTTTGCGTATCTTTGCTCTCTTGCAGGCATGCCCCCGATACCTTGCCAGAATCAGAGGGAGCCACCCAGGTTTTTGATGCTAACGAGAAGATTGCTCTGAGAGCCATCGCTCGGGTCCTCAAGGATCGAGGCCTTGGGGAACCTCGGGTAGAGGCAGATAAGGGCCGATTGGAGACGGATTATGTAGTCCAGGGAAACTGGAGAACTAAAGTGGTGGCCACCGTAAAAAAAATCAGTCGGAAAGAAAGTGAAGTCACTCTCTGTGTGTTAACGGAAGAAAAGTCTTTTTCTCAATGGCAGCCAAGGAAACTTATGAGAAAAGAACAATATGAGAAGCTCTTCGGCGAGATTGAGATGCAGATCTATCGTGAATGGTCCAAACCAGAGTAGGGCCTCCTCAGGGAAAATTTCTCATGTTTTTTTCCCTTATTGGAGACCAAGTCTTTTTTTTATCATCTTTTTAGTCCCCCTTTTTCCTCTTTTTAACTCCGCCCAAGTCTCAGCCAGGACTCTTTATGGTGAAGTTCTAAAGGTCTTCGATGGGGACACGATTTTGGTCCGCGTCCAAGGTCAAGAAGAACACGTGCGCCTCCGGGAAATTGATGCCCCAGAAATCACTCACCGGAAAAAGGCTGGCCAAGAACCTTGGGGAAGGAAGGCCAGAGATTTTGCCAAATCCCTCGTGGAGAAGAAAAAGGTACGAATGGAGTTGGAGGAGAGAGATGAACGGGACAAGTATCATCGTATCCTGGCCTATGTTTTTTTGAACCATACCTTCGTTAATCGGGAGATGATCAGCTCGGGGAATGCTTTCTTCTACCCAGGGATCTACAGGGGGAAACGTGCGGCCCAGTTGCAAGCAGCCGAGGAGGTGGCCAGGAGTAAAGGTCTGGGCATCTGGGACAAAAAGAAGGGCCTAAAGGAACGACCTCAGGATTTCCGCGCGCGCACCCAGAGGGATGAAAGCCTTTTTTCCAAATTCTGGCGCCTGATCCGGGGTGAAGATAAAAAACCTTCCCCCAAGGAATATCCTGTTCCGGCGAATAAGATCGTGGCCAATAAACGCTCGATGGTTTACTACATGCCCGGCAGCCCTGGAGCGGCTCGCGTGAGTCCCAAAAACCGCATTCTCTTTGATACACCGGAGGAAGCGGAAAAAGCCGGATTTCGCCAGGGTAAAAGCGGGAATTCTTAAAAGAAAAGGGAAAATCTTGTGCCTTTCAGGGTAGACCAATGTCCATTGACCCCCTGCAGAATATATCCATTGTTCTGGTAAAGCCTCAGTTTGCTGGAAACATAGGGGCGGTCAGCCGGGCCATGAAAAACATGGGTCTTTCCAAGCTGATTCTGGTCTCTCCAGCCCAGGCTCCATTGTCTCCAGAGGCTAAAATGATGGCCACATCAGCCAAAGACATTCTGGAAAGGGCTTCAATTTTTTCTTCCTTAGAAGAGGCTCTTTGTGGCTTTCGCTGGATTGCGGGTACCTCTGCTCGCAAGGGAAGATTGCGCGGTCCCTTTGTAACCCCCAGAGAAATTTGCCCGGAAATTATTTCCCTCGCCCGCTCGATTCCCGTGGCCATTCTCTTCGGCCCGGAGGATAGAGGATTGACCAATGAAGAGCTCGCTCCTTGCCAGGCGTTGATTTCCATGCCCACCCACGATAGACTCCGTTCTTTAAATTTGGCCCAGGCGGTGATGATCCTTTGCTACGAACTATACATGGCCAGCCAGTCGGAAGGATCTTCTGCTCCTGGACTTTTTCCCAAACTGGCGCAGTTCCAGATGGTGGAAGGCATGTACGCCCACTTAGAAGATCTCCTGCTGCGCATCGGTTTCCTCGACCCCAAAAATCCCAAAAGAATCATGCATACCCTGAGGCGAATATTCGGGAGGGCGAACCTCTCTGATCGGGATGTGGCCATCCTGCGAGGGATATTCCGTCAGCTCGAATGGTACGCCACCCGGCGGGACCAGAAGCCAGAGGGAAAGGGTTAAAGGTTACGCCCTCTCCCCCGTTTGCGGGGGAGAGGGGAAGGGTGAGGGGGCCTTAACTTGATCTGATAGACAGTTTCAGGGAAAGTGGTGAGCGAAGATTTCACCTACAAAGAGTCAGGTTCAAACCTTATTGGAAGTTGATGATTACGGGTTGAAAGTGAGCATAACGTTCGTGGCTTTACGCTGTGGGTGCTTGTAATCCTTATTCTACAGGGTCGCGGC
>Ga0315312_1001732_pt1 | contig 16247 bp, 13 predicted proteins | sample TDP7_MG_FD_203629 | JGI IMG/M metagenome (GOLD analysis project Ga0315312, IMG submission 203629) | Freshwater sediment microbial communities from Lake Towuti, South Sulawesi, Indonesia - TDP7 | ecosystem: Environmental > Aquatic > Freshwater > Lake > Sediment | place: Indonesia: South Sulawesi... | reverse complement strand
GGTCTGCTTCAATCACCTTTGCGTAGTTCTCAAGATCAGAGATGTCTATCTTCAGCCTGCAAGCCTTCGATACTGTCCGAACTGCAACTAGTGCCGCTCTCGGATCTGATCGGGACATGTCCGCGTAGGGAAGTAGGGCGATTGCGGGGAAGTTATTGGCTTCGAATTCGCCAAGCATGATTGCCAAGGGACCGTAGACGTAGAGTCCCTGCTCCAGTAGAGGTATTCCAAAGTTCTTGGCTCTGGTCCAGTAGGCCCTTGTGGGAACAATTCTTGACTCATGCCTGCCGTTCTTGAATCCCACATCCAAGCCGCCAACAAGAAGCGCCTCCTTGAATCTCTCCTCTACAGCCCAACAAGCCATTGTTCGAGCCATCTCTGCCTCTTCGCTTCTATGCGGTGGAAACTCTAGCTTGACCATGACTAGGTCTCCTCTCCTGTAGATCTCGAATGGAGTCAGTAGGCCGCTCCGTGTTGTGGTCACGAATGCAGGAGGGTTTGCCGTTCGTATGAATCCTACGCGCCTAGCCTTCAGTGCATGAACCATGTATGAGACTGTTATGTACCCAGTTTCACCTATGCCATGGAACCCCGCGAGCAAAGTGCAGTCCTTGAATTTGCCCTTCGGAACCTCGAATCGTACTGGCATGAGCACCAACGGGCCTATGATACGTGGCACAATAAAAATGTCTCTCGCAACCTTTTTTAGTCTGAAATTACATGTCGATGCGAACGAAGCAGACGATTTCTCTCAGAAAGAGAGTTTATGAAACTCTGCGTCACCATTGACGACGCCCACTGAGAATTCGAGGCTGCAACATATCGGTGCAAGATATTGAAGATACGATTCCTAGGTGGCTGTGAAGAAGTTGGCAGATCGGCCATCGCAGTTGAATGTCAAGACAGAAGCATTCTTCTGGACTACGGCGTGATGATGGATCACGAAGTCGGATTCCCTGTTCACATTTCTCCAAAAGAAGTAGATGCCATTTTCCTGTCTCACGCTCACCTCGACCATACAGGTTCGACTCCTATCTTCTACATTAGGGGCAAGATTCCCGTATACGGAGTCGAACCAACGTTCGAGCAGACTGAACTCCTTGTCAAGGATTTCATACATTTGACCGGATACTACCTACCATTTGAGTATCTAGACCTACAGTCAATGATGGAGCATTGTATTGATCTTCCCTTAGGGAAGGAGACGGCAGTTGGAAAAGCGAAGGTTTCTCTTATCAACGCCGGACATATACCTGGAAGCACTCAAGTACTCATAGAGAATGAGGGAAAGAGACTCCTTTACACGGGAGACTTCAACACCTGTCAGACTCAGCTCCTCAAGAGCGCTGATCAAGACTATGGAGACCTAGATGCGGTTATTATTGAGTCTACATACGCTGAGGAGGATCATCCCGATAGAAGAAAAATGGAGCAGGAATTCATTGAAAGGGCCTCGGAGGTAATTGAGAATCGAGGCACAGTCCTCGTTCCAGCCTTCGGTGTCGGACGATCTCAGGAGATACTTTGCGTTCTTGAAGCATACCATTTCGAACACCCAATTTTCGTTGATGGAATGGCTTTGAAGACAAACCGGATCCTAGCCGAACACCCGAATTCGCTCAGAGACCCGGATCTCTTTTCCAGAGCGATACGCCGAGCCGAATGGATTGACAGGTGGCAGGATAGAAGAAGAGCAGCGAAGACACCTTCTGTAATCGTTTCCCCGGCGGGAATGTTGAAAGGCGGGGCCGCGATCTTCTACATGGAATCAATTGCAAACGACGACAGGAACGCGATCTTTCTAGTCAGTTACCAGATTCCAGGCACACCCGGAAGGCTTCTGCAGGAGAAAGGGCAATTCATGCTTCATGGAAAAATGAAGAAGGTGAATGCCTCCGTCAAGAAGTTCGACTTCTCCTCACACTGCGGAAGAAACGAACTTAGGGGAGTCCTGTCGAAGATTGACAGGAAGGCTAAGATCCTCGTGGTTCACGGAGCCGAGGGAAATTGCAGCAAACTAGCGGCTTGGGCTTCAAAGGAGGTTGGCCTTGATGCTGAGGCTCCAAGGACGGGACAAACCGTCGAGATCTGACAACCATACAAACGTATTCATAGTGCCTTTCGGAGAAACAGATCTGAGCAAGCTAGAATTCCTGAGGGACAGGCTGAAGCAGCTTCTAGCGGGAATTCAAGTGGATGTACTCGACACAGCAAAGGTTCCTGACAACTCCTTTGTACCTTCAAGAAATCAATTTCTAGCAGAGCACTTTCTTTCATGTCTGCAGCGAATCGCTCCTCGAGACCACCACGCAAGAGCCCTCGGCGTCACGGATGAGGATCTCTTTGCACCCGGGCTCAACTTTATTTTCGGCCAGGCATCTGACCGGGTTGCTGTGATTTCTACGCGAAGGCTGAAAACTGCCGAAGACATGGAAGGCTGTAACACCCTTCTTGAGATTAGGATGGTTAAGGAGGCTGTTCACGAACTAGGTCACACTTTCGGCCTAGGACATTGCGCAGATCCGTTCTGCGTCATGCATTTCTCGAATAGCATAAAAGACACAGACTTGAAGAATGAGTGGTTTTGCAGGAACTGTTCGGCAAAGGCTGGAGTGAAGGTTGGAAGAGAAGTTTAGAGCCACGGCCACCCATCTGCTCCCGGAGGTATGGACTCTGATCGTGGCCGGCATTCTCGCTGTCGGGATTCTTGAGTCTAAGATCGAAGTCGAGATCATAACAGCCTTCCCGGAAACACCGTCAGGAGCAACCCTAAACATGACAATATTCGTCGTAATCATGGCATTGATCGCAAGCATCATGTATCTGCTCGTGAAATGCGGCTTAGAGAGGATCTTCAGGACGATCCTCAGGTTAGCCATTGTCGCGGTTCTCTTCACGTTGTTGAACTGGTATCTGGCGGCCTTCTTCACGATCCTTAATGTCTCACCAGACATTGCCGCGGGTGCCGCTGTCATGCTCTCTTTGTTCCTCACGGTTGTATTGGCCTATGCGATCAACCGTACAAGAGGCGTAACGCAGCTGACTGCGATCACTTTCCTCGGAGCAATGCTAGGTACTTTTCTAGGAGCGTCGATACCAACGCTTACAGCAATTGTCCTCCTAGTAGGATTGGTCGGCTACGATATATTGGCAGTCTTCAAGGGGCCTATCGGAAAGATCGCTGAAAAGACGGATCTCGAGAACCTTTCAGGAGCAACCCTGACTTTCGGAGAATTGACCGTGGGATTGGGTGACTTGGTATTCTACTCCATGCTCGCGAGCCATACAATGCTCTCGTTCGGTCTAATCCCTTATGCGTCTGCCTCCGTTGGCATAATAGTTGGAACCTTCCTAGGATTCAAGATGCTGGAGAAAAGAAGCACCTTTCCAGGACTCCCCCTCTCGTTGATATGCGGTTTGGGGTTCATGGCCGTCACGGTCCTTCTGCAACGAACGTTCTCCCTCTGAGCAACTTACAAACGCTAATATCCTCGATTGTAAAGGATGCAGTAGTTGTCTAACTCCACAGGCGAGTGATATGGAGCCCGCTGAGGATATCAAGAAGGAAATCCTGAAGAGATACGACTCGAATCCCAGCGGGTGGAGAGTGTTCATCGGGAGAGACAGAAGAGGCCACTTTGACCTAATCGTCTCGCATGATTCCGACACGTGGCTCATAAAGGAGGAGCAGATCAACCCGTTCCGTTCAGTGGGCTTCGGCGTCAGAGACAAGGTCGTAAGCTTCGAAAACATCGAAAAGATTTCTCCTTACACCTTCGGGCTACGACCGCTATCGGAAAGACAGATGATGAAAGTTGCATTAGCATTGAGATCAAATGAAAGCCCATCAAAGTTACTTGCAAGAGTCTTGAAGACCGAGCCTGTCGCCTCAACTGAGATAACTTCGCCCGGTATCCTTCAGGGACCTGTGATTCATTCTGCAAGGGGCATAGAGCTCATATCTGAGAGGCAGGCCGAATTGGACAGAGAGCTGAGACATGAACTTGAAAGACTGCTGATGAGAAAGTACCCACAGACAATCGCAACCTACATGTAAACCGGTTCTTTGAAAGGAAATCAAGTGACACGTAAACCCCGAAGCTTGAGGGAGGGGAAACGATCCAAGGTATCCCTGAAGCAGATTGCGGCGTAGAGTTTACTGAAGCCCTCAAGAAAGCGAGAGAGACAAGCTGGAGACATTTTGGCCATAGAATTAGCTTCTATGCTCCAAGCTTCATGCCATATGGCAATCGCTACTGGAATAGCGACGTTCGCCCCTTCCCCTCGATTTCTGTTACTGGGCATAGCTGCGCGTTGAAATGTCAGCATTGCAGTGGAAAACTCCTGGAGACAATGATCCCTGCCGAGTTGCCTAGCGATCTCACCGAACTCCTTCAAGAACTGCGTCGCAGGAATGCTGAAGGTTGTCTAATAAGCGGAGGATGCACGCTACAAGGAACTGTTCCCTTGGAGCCTTTCCTTGGCGCCATAAGTGAGGCGAAAAGAGATTTCGGATTGAAGGTCGTTGTTCATACAGGCATTGTGAACAAGAATCTGGCTATCGGGCTTGCAAAAGCAGAGATTGATGCAGCTCTCATAGATGTGATTGGCTCTAACGAAACCATCAGAGAAATCTACAGGCTGAATCGTAGGATAGAGGATTATGATGCGTCGCTGAGCGCTCTAGAAGCAGAGGGAGTACCGGTTGTTCCTCACGTGCTTGTAGGACTTCACTACGGAAGGCCGAAAGGAGAGTTTACGGCGCTCAGGATTATTTCCCGTCACCGACCCGCTGCAGTCATAGTAATCGGGTTCACCCCATTCTCGGGGACCCCCATGCGGCTTTGCCCCTCCGCCTCTCCGTATGACATCGCATCTGTAATCGTTGAGGCACGTAGGTTGATGCCTCAGGTTCCCCTTGCGCTCGGATGTGCTCGACCTAAGGGAAATGCACGTAAAGAGATTGATTGCCTTGCGGTACAGGCTGGCGTAAATGCGATCGCCTATCCCGACCCGAAGGCGATAAGCTTGGCAAACAAGATAGGGCTTGAACATAGCTTCTCGGGGCTCTGCTGCTCCCAAGTATACGAGGCATTTCGGAAAGAATAGAAGACAAGAGCCTCTGTTCTTCGTCAGCTTCAAGGGTCAAGGACCTATCTGCCCACTTCATACTAGGATCTGTCTTGCGACCCGTAACGATAATGGCTTTAACGCAACAATTAGGAATTAGTGATCGGGGATATCTGGCATGTCCGGGATCAACTTTGATGCCGCCGAGTACTACAGCAGGCAAGTAGTTCTAAAAGAACTGGGAGAACAAGGTCAGAACAGACTTGGTAGAGCGAGAGCCGTGGTTGTAGGCGTCGGCGGTATCGGATCGGTATCCGCTCTCTATCTGGCGTTGGCAGGTGTTGGTGAGCTCGTTCTCGTGGATCAAGATACAGTTGAGCTTCATAATCTGCATAGGCAGATCCTCTTCACAGTTCAGGATCTCAGGCTTCCGAAGGCGGAGGTTGCTGCCAAGAGGCTGATGGAGGTCAATCCCGACATCAAGGCTCTGCCGATACCGGACAACCTTAGAGAAGAGAATGCCGAACAGATCGTCAGGAACGCAGATGTAGTCGTTGACGGCCTTGACAACATGCGGACAAGATATGTCCTAAACTCTGCCTGCTCACAGCTCGGCATACCCTACGTGTTCGGTGGAGCAATTGCGATGGAGGGTAACGTATCGGTCTTCCATCCGCCTGAAACCCCGTGCTTGGAATGCGTCTTACCGGCGATCGATGACAGAAACCTACCAGGCTGCGACACGAGGGGAGTTCTCGGCGCTACCGCAGGCATTATCGGATCGATTCAGGCAATAGAGACGATAAAGCTGCTCGCTGGCATTGAAGGGACATTGAAAGGAAAGCTTCTGGTCTGCGACTTCAGAAGAATGGAGTTTGATAAGATCGAGATCTTCAGAAGGGAAAACTGCAACGTATGCCTTGGCAAGGCCCGCCCAAAACCTGAAAGCACCCAACGACTTGCTTGGCTCTGCGGACGAGAAACGATCAACGTGAACCCGATCGAATCCGTTAGTCTAGATGTCGACAAGATCGCAGGGGAACTGCAAAGTAGATTTGATGTTCTCGCGCGCTCGGCCGTCGTGGTCGTCTTTAGGTATCGTAGTTTTGAGGTAAGCCTCTTCAAGAATGGTAGGATGCTGATCAAAGGAGCAGCAACAGAAGAAGAAGCTTTGCAAATCTACCGGGAACTCTCTGGTTTCTTTGAGACGGCAGATAGCTAGACTAATGATATTCGCTATTGTTTGGAAGTTCTTATAAGACCAGCAGATAGTTCAGGGCTTCATCAGCAGTGGCCGAGGCGAATCTACAACGCTGCAGCTTGCTTCAATGTCCCTGTTCGCATTCCTAGTAGGAATAGTCTCTTCAATGATCGGCGTGGGTGGCGGGTTCCTCATAGTGCCGATCCTTGTTCTGATCTACGCGATCTCCACGCATCTTGCCGTGGGAACAAGCGTGGTCATGATAATCTTCACTGCGCTCTCCTCCACTTTCGCCTATGCAAGACAGAGACGCGTAGACTACGGTCTAGGTTTGATTCTCGCGACAGGGAGCATTCCAGGTGCAGCTTTGGGCGCCTACATTACAAGCTTCGTATCGCCGGGAGGACTGGCGTCACTGTTTGGCGTATTCCTGATCATTGTTGCGGTGAGGATGCTGATTACTCCAAATGACAGAAAGGGACAGAAGGGATCAAGAATCTGGGGATGGATTCGGAGGATCAGAGACGCACAAGGTCAGGTCTTTGAGTATGAGGCAAACATGGTGCCCGGCATGGCTCTCAGCTTGCTCGCCGGTCTTGCATCAGGTTTCTTCGGTGTAGGCGGCGGAGCGGTCATGGTTCCTGTGATGGTTCTCGTGATGACCATGCCGATGCACATAGCCGTCGCGACCTCAATGTTCATTATGATCTTCACCTCTGTTTCAGCAGCGGCGACTCATATTCTCATGGGAAATGTGTTGGCTGACTCTGCTATTGCGTTGGGCATTGGCATAGTTTTCGGAACACAAGTCGGAGCGTTTACTGCGCGAAGATTGAAGGCTAGATCCTTGCAGAAAGTGTTCGCCGTCTTTCTTCTGGTGATTGGTGCAAGAATGGCGCTTCAATACTTCTCTTAGCAATCGATGCTTCATTAACGACTCGAAAGACGATCGCATTCTTTTCTTCTACAATCTCAAGCTCATTGCCCATGAACCGCTCAGCAATCTCTCTATCGACGTAGACAAAGTAGCTCGTACATTGGTAGACTGCCTTGGTTAGATACTTCTTCCTGTATCGTTTGATCTGTATTCGAACCATGTCTGACCGTAAGCCACATTCAGGTCGCGGAGTAAATCCCTGCAGGGTTATACCGTGACGGGGGAGACGAGCATAACTGTCTCGCGGTTAATGTCTCCTACGAGGCATTGACGAAAGAAGAACGGCAACTCCTAGAACAGTCATGAGAAGGCCTACGATAATCCAGGCCAACCATTCCTGGAAGAAGATAGCAATGAATCTGACCAAACCTAAGCAGAGGAGTATTACACCAAAGACAACCAGCAGACTGCCAAGCAGCGTCATGGCAAGTCTTCTTAGGAAGCTGCGTATGATCCCGCCTACAGCTTCTATTACAGCTTCGTGCAAAGTCTCAGCAAACGACTCGTGGAGTCTTTTCAGAATACTCTCAACTATCTTCCTCACCAAGATGGATCAACCTGTAGAGGTGATGCTTTGCGCATTTAAGAGTTGTACGCAGATCTTCTTCATAGAAGCGAAACCTACATCAGCCGCTGTCAAGTGCTCACGCCTTCTTTCGTCGGCTAGCCCTTCGCGTCAAGTATGCAGAGACAATGAAGATTGTAATGAATATGAGCGAGATTATTCCGGGATTCGGCACGGCTATGAGCAATCCCTGATATATCGCGAGAGACGTGAGTCCTCCAATGAGCGCTCCGACGAATATCCCCTTCACTGCCGTTCCGAGCTCAACGTCTAAGATGTAAGCCACTAGTGCTGAAACCCACCAACCTATCAGAAAGGTGAATATGGCCAAAGCTCCTGCAACTCCAAACCGACCTGCATGCGACAGAAGGCTCTTTGAGGTGCTCGCATATTTGGATCTAATTCGATTCACATACGGCGCAACACGTGGATTTGATTCCACTATCCGAATCACTCTTAGCACAGCATAGGACATGAAGCAGTTCACCAAGATTGCAGCGGCTGTGGAGAGAGGCGGGGAAAGCCCGTTAGCGCTACCGTAGGCGATGGCGACAGGAAAGCCCAACGCTAATGTCAGTATGATGAAGACCGCTGGGACTGAGCTTATGATTCCTCCCAATATCAGCCCGAACATAAAGGCGAGCGTCAAACTCAGAAATGTCATCTGCTGAAAGAATCTCTGCAGAGTTAAGATCTCCTCGTCAAACGCTTGTTCCAACCTAGTTCTCTGCGAATGCACGTAGTCCTTTGCACGTGCGACTTCGGCGTTCGTCCTCGCGTAGATTCTCAAGAACCTCTGGTTGCGATAGATTCGAGACTTTACTTGGCTAACGTACTTTGAGATCCTGTCTGCCACATGCTCCATGATTAGTTACTGCCACCAGAGGTCCTTGTCCCGCTGTAACAATCCGGCCGTTCTGACTTTTAGCACTAGAGCGATTTCTCTCTTAAGCTTGTTAGGATCTGCGCTTCACACGCCTTTGCATCTCCCTAGTGAGCCATGTCAACCGGTTGTATGTCTTTTCAAGCCGTACGAAAAGGTGAATAGGGGGATGAACGAAGTCTCCACTGCTAAGATCGTGGTGAGGGACCACTTGAGAAGGCTTGGATCTGTCCACATACTGTTGTTAGTGGCAATTTTGAGTCTGGTAGTGGGCTCCAAGATGGTACCGACTCAAGCGGTTAGTTGGTACTATGTCACGGTGAAGACTGTTGGGCTTTACCCCAATGTCGGGGCGAGAGTGTACGCTGGTGGCTACTTGATGGGAACGATCTATGGGGAAGGAATCTTGACTTTCAACACAACCTACGGACCGACCATATCGGTTGATAGCCATGTGCCTAACGGATACCCGTACTATGGATATCCCTTCTATACGTATCCAGGGCCGCTTTGGGGACCTTATGGTCATAATGGCGTGGCGTTCTTCTGTCGGTTCAACTCTCAGAGCGCCATCGTGAACACAACTGTCACATTGACGTTTAGGTATGATCCGTTGTTCTTCCTGTACGTGAAATCTGAGCGGGGAAGGCCAGAGGGCACGGGCTGGTATCTTGCGGGAAGCTGGGCACGGGTCGCGGTTGCGACTCCGATCGAGGAAGGCGCTAACACAAGATACAGATTTGACAGATGGACCGGCGCGCAGCTACAAGACAGTGCCAACACTCCCGTGAACCTCGTCTATATGGATTCGCCGAAGATCATCGAGGCCTTGTGGGTGACGCAGTACAAGCTTACCGTCAACTCTCCTTACGGACAGGTTTCCGGAGGAGGATGGTATGATAAGGATCAAACAGCCACGTTCTCAGTGACTTCACCGGTGACGGAAGGCGAGGGAATCCGACACATGTTCAATTCCTGGACAGGAGATCACACCGGCAGTTCTACGAGCGGGACGGTGACGATGAACGCACCAAAGACGGTGACTGCAACTTGGAAAACCCAGTTTCTGCTCACAATAGATCCCAAAGGTGGCCAAGTCGACAAGTCAACGCAATGGTTGGACAGTGGAACAAGCGTATCTGTGACAGCCCTGTCGCCTTCAAAGGTAGTAGAGAAGAAGTCTAGGTTGATGTTCCTAGGATGGCAAGGGACGACGAGTACCTTGAACACAGTCGCTTTGGTCATGGATGGCCCGAAGACTCTGACCGCCACTTGGAAGTGGCAGTACTACTTGACCGTTGAAACGAAGCACGGAACCCAAAGCGGAGAAGGCTGGTATGACGACGGTTCTACAGCAGAGTTCTCTGTTCCCTCTGAGACACCCATGGAACCGCCTTTGGACTCCCTAGGCGGAAAGTATGTCTTCAGTGGCTGGACCGGAGATTCTACCGCGACCACTCCCAAAGCCACTATCTTGATGGATGGACCACACACGGTAGTCGCATCTTGGACCAGTGACTACAGCATGGTCACAGCTTTCTTCGTCATCTTGACGGCGATCGTAGCAGCAGTTGGTGTCTTCGTTGTGTTCACGATCAGAAAGGAAAGACTTAGAGGACCGCGAGAAAAACCTCAAACTCGAACCCGAGGAAACTTACCGTCACCGAGCGCACGCCGAAGACTTACCACATAGGCGTCGAGCGCTGAACTCGTGGTGATACGAGGAAGGCCGAGGCTAAATCACTAATTGAAAGCCGCTGTGTGCCAAAAATAGTCAACAACGGACATGCTTTCTCTGGTATTAGTCGGTGTAGTGTGAGAACTGTGTAGCTAGGGAACTACCTTGGTTCCGACAGCTTCCTTCCTCAGAGCCCTCTTTATGTTTACAGGGTCGTCTCCGGGAACAATCCAAGTAAGTATTTTTGATCTCTCGATCACCCTGAGTGCGACTGGATCGATTAGTTCGTATCCTCCTGCAGCAATGGACTTCTCAGAAAGCATCTCGAGCAGCTCTCGGATGCCTATAGTATCGAGCTTCTTGGCGTCGGGGTGTTTCTTGGGATCCTTTGTGCAGACTCCCGGGATGTCGGTTGTCTTAATGAATACGTCTGCGTTGATGGCTTCCGCGGCTATGGCGGCGACGGCGTCTGTTGAGTGGGCTGGCTGAAGCCCGCCCATTGCCACTATCTTTCCTGTCAGGAAGTATCTGCCTAGCTCTTCTATGGTTTCGGGAACTTCGGGGAACGCACCTTCTCCAAGCGCCGAGATGAGCAACCTTGCGTTCAGGCGTGTCGCATAGATGCCGATCTGGTCGCATTGTGCCTCGTTCGCGCCTTGCGCTCTTGCAGCTGCAATGTACTTCCGCGCGGTTTCTCCTCCCCCTGTGACCACGACGATCTCTTGACCTTGCTTGTGGATATCCTTCAATACTTGTGCATACGCTTTGACTCGTTTGTCGTCAAGTTTGTCTCCAAACAGGAAACCGCCGATCTTGATAACGGCTTTCACTTGGTGGCTCCTCTGTTGATATTGACGGGGCAATCTGCTTATATAACTGAGTTCGGGTAGGCGTGTGAGGCGTCTGCTTTGCAAGCTCAGTCTCAAGATTCGGTTTCGAGATTCAAGTTGAAGCGGACGCTGGACCAACTGGCTTCCAAGGAGGGCCGGGGGACTGAGCTTATCACCCTGTATATTCCTCCTGACAGGCAGATTCACGAGGTTATAGGTCAACTTCGAGAGGAATATGGAACCGCATCGAACATCAAGTCTAGGACCACGAGGAAGAATGTTCTCGATGCGATTGAGAAGACGATGCAACGTTTGAAGCTTTTCAAGCGTCCTCCACCAAATGGCCTGGCAATTTTCTGCGGTGCTATTCCTCAGAATGGGCCTGGAACGGAACGGATGGAAACCTATGTCCTTGAGCCCCCGGAGCCTATCCGCGTCTACCTATATCGATGTGATAACAGGTTTCACATCGAGCCTCTGCTTGAGATCCTCAGGGAGAAGGACACCTTCGGGATCATGCTGATCGATGGGAACGACGCTCTGATTGCGACTTTGAGGGGTAGGCAGGTAAGCATCGTCAAGGAGATGACTTCAGGGATTCCTGGGAAGCATAGGGCCGGAGGGCAATCGGCGAGGCGGTTCGAGAGGCTCAGGGAAGCTGAGGTGAACCAGTACTATAAGAGAGTTGGAGGCCACACCAACGATATCCTTTCACAAGTAGATGATTTGAGGGGGCTGATCATTGGCGGACCGGGGCCTTCAAAATTCGATTTCGAGGACGGAGACTACCTGAACTATGAGCTGAAGAAGAAGATCGTGGCAACTGTTGACACCACCTACGTCGGCGACAACGGAATCGATGAGGTTCTGGAAAAGGCTCCTGAGATCCTTCGTGGAGTTCGCTACTCTGAGGAGAAGAGGCTTGTGCAACGGTTTCTCTACGAAGTAGGACATGACACAGGTCTGGCCGCTTACGGTGAAAGTGAGGTTCGTAAAGCGTTGGAGGCCGGACTTGTCAGTGTCCTGCTTCTATCAGAGAAACTTGACATGACCCATGCCACCATAAAGTGTCATGTCTGCGGATCCATGGAGGATCGACTTCTGGTTCCTCACGAGATTGCCCGGCTAGAACAAGATGTGTCGTCAGCTCAGTGCAAGAAATGCAACAATGTCGCACTCAAGGTTGAGAAGAGAGATTTGCTTGAGGAATTCGCTGAGATCGGTGAGAACAAGGGAGTAAATGTCGAGATAATATCAGCTGAGACAGAGGAGGGCCAACAACTTCTCAAAGGGTTTGGCGGGATTGCAGCCGTACTGAGATACGCCAAGGCAAGTCCTGGCTGAGAACTGTGAAATCAGGTTCCTTATACAAGGGCTAAATTGGCAAGAGGAGAAGAGGGCATCATCAGCGGCCTACACGCTCAGACCTGATGTTGATAAGATGCAGTCCCTCCAACTGCAGGTATTACGGTTCATTGTCCTCTTCTTCAAAATCTTCTTATTATTCGCGCCGGCATAACCGTAGCTTCACGTTCACCCTTCATCAGTGAGGCGCCATGCTGGGCAGACGTTGGCCGAGGTCGACCAGTCTAAGGAAGTGGGCCTCACTGTCGGTGTCGCTCCTTCTGCTCTCTTCGGCTGTTCTGCCCTACTTTCTATTCCACATGAAACCGGTGTATGGGAATCAGTTTGCGGCTATGCGTCCGTCAAAATGGCCTGTCTTCGTTGGAACGAGTGGAGATATCGAGGTCAATGTGACGGTTTCAGGCTTCGCGGTGAAGATTGAGATACCCTGGGAGTTTGTACCAGTAAGCACAGAGAATGACACTTCGTTCGTCTGGTCCACGATAACAGAAGACTACTGGTACTACAATGTTACAGACGCTCGACAGCACTTCCCATATGATCCTAATGCTCCTTGGTACGTGATTATATGGAGCTGGAACCTAACTGGGTTCACTCCGCCTCAGATAGTGCGGTTCAAGAACATGATTGCTCCGCGGTTGGCGGGATTGTATAATGTGACTCTCTATGTCTCCACATCACTTTCTCTGTCGGGCAAGCCGATCTTCGCTGCAACGCCCACCGAAGTCTTAACGATTCTTGTCTGTGGGTCAAGGGACTGGGCGACTATTTACGGATACGTTCATGATAGATTTAACGGCAAACTGATCAGAGCGAAAGGTGTGGTCTACGCCTTCAATATTGCGAGTCGAGAGAGGGAGGCTCGTGCGCTGATTAATGTTACCACAGGCTTCTTCAACTTGACTGGACTTCGACCAGGGACCTATTGGTTCGAGGCGTCAGCAGGATACTTTCCTTCGACTGGGTTTGCTTATGCATTGACAAATCAGACCCATTACGGGGCGATACCACTGTTTGAGGGGAGCAAAATGCAGGTGAACATGACCGTTGACAGAGGCGCCACTATACGAGGATCGATAAGGTATCATCTCAACGATCCGGGCAGAACCATCATTCCACCGTTGAGTCATCCTTGGTTGGATAGTCTGAATTATAGTGCCAGGGGTATCCTGAACTGGACTGTGGAGGCGCACGACTCGAATGGGAAGTTGGTTGCAGCGAATTCTAGCAATACACTCAACGCAACTAATGGAGAGGATCCTTTTGTCTTAGTGGTTGGTAAAGGGCGGACATATATAGGGGTGGACCCTGTTGGCACAGAGTTCTGCGGGATTGATGTCGGAACGTACAATCTTACTGCTCATGTGTTCGCCTATGTTCGGGAGAGGAACAAGTGGCCTCCTTCAGTAGTTCAGATCATTCAAAAGGGTCAGAACGCAAGCAAGAACATTGACTTGACTGTTGGAGGCGTAATATCTGGCACCATCAGGTTTGTGCAGCCTCAAACGCCCGCCACAGTATTGGAGACCCCTAGGCAGGCTGAGCTACGGGTATGTGGAACTACAAGTGGAGCGCTCTTTGGGGGACATGTATTGGTGAAGGCATATCGGATCTCAGATTGGTCGCTGAAGGGAATCTTTGTACGAGATGGAACCGGTGCTTTGGGCGTTACAGCTTACGCGGATAACAATAGTATCAAGTTCTACATATTGGGTTTCAACGAACACTACAACAGAACATACTCGGGAGTTTGGAGGCAGATGGACTACGGCCTGGATGAAGGATTCTACAGCGTAAAGGTTCATGTAAGAGGCTACGAGCAACGAACAAACTGGTACGTGACGCTGGGACTGGGCTTGAACCAGACAGGACACGTCGAAGCACAGGCAGGGGGCGCAGTAAGAACTACATTGGCCTCCGCATTTGCATGGCCTGGCACAATGCGTCCACAAATGTCCGTGGAATGGCTATTCCTCAAGGGACTAGTCCACTACAGGGCGAGAACATACTACTACGATGTGAACGAGGCTTCGTACGGCTACACCGAGAGGGTAATCGCACCGGGCAAACCGGATGTTACAAGCGTGACCTTGACTACTGTCTTTTCCGGTATGAACCATGACTTGGCTGAAGTCATCTACTGGGGAGAGATTCCAACAGTTCTTTCGCCAGGTAAGTATAGTCTGAAAGCTTTTACCTATGGTTACATTCAGGCGTCACAGCCAAATGTCTATGTTGAATACTACTGCGCTTCAGCCCTGATTACTATGCTCGTTGGGTGCAGCGTGAATGTGACGGGGGTTCTCACGCGGGCGGGAGTATTCTATAATTTGAAGGAGAACGTCAGTTATAGGGCGGATCTATTCGCTCAAACTGGTAGCCTAGTTGGCGGGCAGATTGGAAACTCAACGGCAGGACGGTCAAGCATAGATTTCAGTTGCTGGGGCTTTGGTGGAGTTGGACATTTCTTCTTCGTGACGACGGATGGTGTACGGCATTATGATTATGGGTTTGGAAAAGGAAACTTCACACTGTATCTGCGAAGGTTCGGCTACCACTACAGGTTTAGTCAGACTAGTGTCTCCTTCAGCTTCAAATGTTTGGGCAGCCAGGCCGGATATGTTTGGCAGATCCCACTCCTGAACAAGATTCATGGAATTGTCTATGACTCACGTGACCCTGCGAGATTTCTTTCATGGGCTAGGATTGATGTGGTTGGGTTCGGAGAGGTGTCCACATCTTTAGATGGAACCTTTTGGGTCTTCATGCCAGACGGCAGAAGCTACGTTTATTGTTCTTTAGTGGGCTATACGACGAGCTCGAAGGAGGTTATACTGTCAGGAGGCGCAGAACAAGAAGTTAAGTTCCCGCTCGCTATAGCGCCGATATAGGCGATGGTGTGGAATCTCACATCCATTGTTCAAGGGTTAAATACCCGGTTTAGCGTGTTCGAATGGTGTTGACGACTCTATCACCGGTTCAAGTTAAGTCAACTGCTGAGAGGATTTGCCTTGAGTAGGGCTGAGAGAGTGGCACTATTCGAGATTCCTGAAGTTCAAGCCCTGCTCAAAATGTTCGCGGACGGAGCGCTTAGTGAAGTTCTGCCCGAATTCCACCCTAGGTTTGGAGTCCGATATCCCAGCATGGAGGAGGTGGCTGGAGACACTCAGAAAGCGAAAGATCTACTGCAACAACTTGTTCAAGCCGAGATCCTACGTCCGAAGTTCTATGAGAAGATAACGGTCTGCCCACACTGTGGGACGAAGAACGTGATTTTCAGATACTATTGCGTCTACTGCGGATCGCATGAGATTGAGAAGAGGAAACTGTATGAACATCTCAAGTGTGGGGCCATAGATGGTGATGACCGCTTTCTCAAGAACGGAAGGCTCACCTGTCCCCGGTGCCTGAAGCCGGTAGCTAAGCTTGGTTTGGATTATCGGCAGGTCGGCACTTGGTTTCAATGCCGAAGTTGCGGCAAACGGTTTGATACTCCGGATGGAAAGCACTACTGCCGGGAGTGCGGCTCAAAGTTTGGAATCAAAGAGAGCGTCTTAGAGGATGCATACTCGTACGCTCTAGACAAGAATGCTCAGACGGAGTTTGCAAGGGAAGTCCTGTTCCTTGCGCCGCTGAAGAAGATCATGAGAGATGTAGGGTATGATGTGGAAGCGCCCCATGTTGTGAAGGGAGTTTCCGGTACATCTCATAGCTTCGA
>Ga0315312_1001731_pt1 | contig 16252 bp, 15 predicted proteins | sample TDP7_MG_FD_203629 | JGI IMG/M metagenome (GOLD analysis project Ga0315312, IMG submission 203629) | Freshwater sediment microbial communities from Lake Towuti, South Sulawesi, Indonesia - TDP7 | ecosystem: Environmental > Aquatic > Freshwater > Lake > Sediment | place: Indonesia: South Sulawesi... | reverse complement strand
GTGGGTGCATCCGAAGTTTTTTCTGACGATGGCGTGGAAGATTGCTTCTCTTGGTCCTGCGTATCTCATTTCGAAGGGGAGGATGGACATTACGGCTTTGTCTTTTAGGTAGTAGTTCTCGATGAGAACGTCGTAGGTTTCTAGTATTACTTCGTCTGTGAAATCGCCTTTCTTTTTCTTGCCTATGACAGGGTTTATGAACACTCCGTCGAGGAAGGCGAGGGCTGTTTTTTGCACGTATTCATGTCCTAGGTGGGGTGGGTTTCTGGTTTGGAATCCCACTATGGTTTTCCAGCCTTTCTCTTTGAACAGGATTCTCGTTTCCATGGGGCTGAGTTTGTATCTGTCGTAGGGTCCTTTTGGTTCGTTGATTAGGTCTATTTTGCCGGCTAGGAGGTAGTTGCCCATCTCTTTTGTCTTTGCTACCCCTGGATGGGCGGTGTCTAGTGTCCCGAAGGTTTTTTTGGCAAGCTCTTCTTTGTCAAATTTGTATTTCTGTTCTAGATGCATGAGTGCCAGAGGTTTGTTTTGGAAGTATAGAGCTAGCTCGTCGCCTTCTTTCAGGTTGTTTGCTTTTTCCTCCGGGACATCTAGGACTATTGGCATGGTCCATGGGAGGTCGTTTGGCAGTCTTTTGTGATCAAGTACGTTTTCTAGTTCTTCTAGGTTCATGAAGCCTTCGAGGGGGCTGAAGACTCCTTTTGCGATGTTTTCAGTGTCGGTTGCTATGGCTAGTGAGATTTCCACCTTTTCTAGGTCTGTGGCTGTTTCGGCTGCTTTCTTTCTGTCTTTTTCCTCCAGAATTCTGTTGATGAGTTTGCCGCCGTGGGGTTTGGGCATTTGGCTTTCACCTGCTTAGTCGATGTAGCCTAGGGCTCTTAGTCTTGCTTTGACTCTCTCTTCGTCTTCTTTGGTGAAGGGTTCTTCTGTTTTTTCCTCTTCTTCAGCTACGATTTCTCTGAGCACGTAGGTGACGTAGCTGGATACTGAGGTGAATCCCGTGCCTTTGATTCTTTCTTCGATTTTTTTGAATAGAGGTGTTGGTATAGACACCGTTGTGAACTTCTTTCGTCTTTCCTTCATGGAAGTTTCTTTCCCCTAATTATATTTAATTATACTAATTATATTTAATTAAAAACACATTTAAACCTTTTGGCAAAAATGTATTCTTGTGTCTCTTCCCTCCCTAGACAGCCTATAGTCTCATCTCCCTTCTTAATTCACACCTATCGTAGCGTTGAAATCCTAGGGTGCAAGTTTAAATCACCGGCTAAGCCACCCTCATTTTCGCAAGCAGTTTTTCTGAGAAAACACTGTTTTCAACATTCCACCTTTATTAGGGTCCAAATAGGACTCCCGCAGGGGTTGGAGTTGGGCGAAATTTGCCGTAAATAGTTGATGGTTGTTAGGAACGTTCATATTTGGCGAAGGTTAATACAATTACAATACTTGCGGAGAATGAGGAATGAGGATAGCCATTGTCGTGGGTGAGCCAAATCATTTTGGAGGAGTAAACAAGGTTGCGTCAAGTGTGGTAGCAATCTTGAAAACTAAGGGACATGAGGTCGCTCTATGTGCCATCAAAAAACCGATTAGAGGAAAATGCTTCAAAGAATACTTGGAACTGCAACACATCTATGTGCCGACACCATTATCTAGACTTGTAGTCAAAGGTAGGCTTCTGAAAAATGTAATTCAACTTAGTTCAGCAGTTAAGAGCTGTCCAAAGAATTTTAAGCCTGACGTGGCAATTTGTTTTGATGAGCCTGGCTGTTTTAGGGGAATAGAGAGTTCCCGTATAATTAAAATTCTATATGTTCACTTTCCGACAGAAGTTAAAGCTGTAAATCACACTCTTCCATATCTTGTTTACCGAATACCATATTGGTATTGGCATTACAAACAGCTACCTAGGCTAGACGCAGTAGTCTGCAATTCTCAATACACTCGAGAAATAACCTATGCCCTTAATCAATATATCGTTCCCGAGCTACAAAGGTATCACGTAATTTATCCACCTGTAAACACTGAAGAGTTTAAGAAGACTGCAGAAAAGGAAGACAAAATCTGTTATGTTGGAAGAATAGACATGTATAAAGGAATAGATTACGTCGTGGAAAGTTATCTGCGAATCTATAGGGATGTAAATATTCGACTTGACGTAGTTGGCGGGGTTACCGAAACTCCGTGGAGCAGACCCTACTACGAAAATCATTTAAAACCGCGTATCTCTGAGTTGCAAAGTAAATATCCGATAAGTTTGAAAGTGAATGTGCCCTACAAGGAGATAGTTGAAACATTGTTGACCTCGAAAGCCATGGTATCATACAATCCGGGAGAACACTTTGGAATTGTGCCGATTGAAGCTCAGGCGGCTGGGTGCATACCAATAGTCGCCGACGGTGGTGGACAAAGGGAAACAGTGATCCATGGAAAAGTCGGTTTTAGAGCTAAGCATCCCCATGAACTCGACAAATACGTGAAACAGGTTCTGCTTGATGATGATCTGCGAACAAAAATTAGTGTAAAGGCTAAACAATGGGCAGAGAATTTTTCCTTTGACAAGGTAGGAAACGCATGGACGAATCTTCTGGAGTCATTCAGAAAATGAAAGTTCTTTCTGTGGGTTGTGGAGGAGGGAAAAAATACAGAGGCACAACTATGGGAGATGTAAATATCGATATTGAAATTCCGATAATAAAAATTCCCAATTTCGTAAGGGCGTCAGTAGAATATTTACCTTTTACACGTAACGCGTTTGATGTCGTTAAAGCATTTAACGTACTGGAGCACGTCAAAAATTGGACGCTTGGATTAGAAGAAACGCTCCGAGTTTCAAACGTCGGCACGATTGTAAGAGTCGACGGCCTATTCATACCTGTAAACTGGGTAGGTAAGGAACACAAATGGGTGAACGTGGGCAAGCTTTTCCTAAAGAGAAACCGTTTCGTGAAAACAGTTACATTCTTTCTAGATTACAGACCCTTTAGCGCATTCTTCTATAGGTTTGGAAATCTCATCAGCAGATGGGATTATTATTTCATGAAGAAAAAGAGTGGAAAGTGGGTGAAAATAAAGTCAGTGCGAGGTGAGGGGAAAGGAGTAGAGCTCAGTGAGCTGGATATTTTCTAGGCTAAGCTTCATAAGTCTCGCCATGTCCTCGTGTCCTTTTCCTTCTCACCCATTCTATGAACCAGCCGCCTAAAAGAAAGGGTCTAAACCTGAATATGGCGTGCCCCACCGTCTTCATGAAGCTATAGCCAACCATGTACCTCCCCCGCCCCATCCTTATCTGCCCCTTCACCATAGTCTTCAAGGATAAATGTCTCAGATGATAAACTTTCTCCGTTGGTGCTGACATGCTCTTGTATCCCCTCTTCGCCAAGCGAATATCCAAATCAACGTCAACGGTAAACACGTCTCTAAATCCATGAACCCCATCAAGAGCCTTCTTCAACACCACCCTAGCCCCACCATAATGTCCTCTACCCAAAGGAGCAAGATCATACGTTTTCTCCCACGCATAGATTAGCCGATTCCAAAACGTGTCTGGATAAGTGACAACTCGCGCATCAACAGACACTATTCTATCTTTCAGCATCGGCACAAGATCCTTGAAAAAGGTGGTTGGTACTATTATGTCCACATCGACTATACCAACGTACTTCCCTCTTGAGCTCAAGTACCCAGTCTGCAAGGACTCTGCATAACCGTTCACCCATCTCTTCCAATTCTTCTCAATAATCCGTACACCATACTTCCTTGCCTTTTCAACCGTAGCATCAGTACACCTGTCAGCAACGAAAATGATTTCGTAGAAAAAACCTTCGAGAGCTTTGAGAAGACGCGGCATACACCTATCAACATACTCCTCCTCGTTGTGAGCACAGCATATCACTGAAATCAGAGGGCGCCTAGTCGTCACAGATTTCACCTGGTTGCCCTGGGACATAACTATGAACAGAATCCTTCTATGTGCTAAAGAACATTACGGAGTAATAACCAATCTTCTAGAACATCTAGCGCCTCTATAATTCGTTTACAAAGAAAACAGTACAGCAATAGTCCTATTGTGCACGCTATTTGTTTTCCACACTAGCATCTTCCAGAGCAGTGTCAATCATTTGGCGTAGTTGCCTTTCGGATTTCGCGCCAACTTCCCTTTTCATAATTTTTCCTTCCCGAAAGATGATGAAGGTGGGCACTCCTTTTATCTGATACCTTGAAGCTATTACGGGATTTCGGTCAACGTTCAATTTACCTATTTTTACCTTTCCCACGTATTCCCTTTCCAGCTTGTCCACAACGGGTTCAACCATTTTGCATGGTGGGCACCAGGATGCCCAGAAATCCACCAAGACTGGGATATCGGCCTTTAAGACCTCCTTTTCAAAATTTTTATCCATTATCTCCATTTTGCCCTCACTTTTGCCCTGTAATGGTCAGCCGTCATTTTGCTTTCTACAGTTATTCCGTTTCTCGGCTAGGTGCAGGAATCTTTGCTTTGACCTTTATCAGCACTTGTTTTTCAGGTTCACCTGTGATGAGTTTCGGCTGATAACCTTCCAGTATTTTGGTCCCTGGATCATATATTTCTAGAACCTCTGTTTCTTTATGTTCTCCACTCCACCATGTTCTAGGCATGATTGTATGCGAAACTTTCCTAATTCTTTCTTCAATCTCGGGCTGAGTTAAGAGCTCCAACATTCTGGTGATTTCTTTCTCAAGGCTAACTTTGGGTCTGAACCCGAATTGGTTAGGTAATTTTTGGGAAACAACCTCGAAGGGATGTATATCCGCCTCAACCCTTGGGTCCTCCAGCCTTTGGATCTTTATGGATCTACCAAATTCTCCATTGGCAACCCCTGCTATTGCCTCGGCAAGTTCACTCACCTTGTGTAGCCCAGAAACTTGGTTAACCACATCGTATTGTCCTGGCTCAGGGGGAGAAGATATCAGCCTCACCATACATTCCATGGCGTCCTCCAAAGCAATGAAACCCCTTATCTGCTCTCCCTCACCATAAACAGTCAACGGCGTCCCCAAAACTGCTTGGGCGACAAGACGGTTAACAACTGTTCCAAACCATTCGTCTATATCTAGCCTTGTTCGTAATCTCTTATCAGCCGCCACCTGCTCCGTATACACTCCATAAATCACGCCTTGCATAACATCGTATGAGCGAAGCCACCAATACTTGCATGCTTCATAGACGTTAAAGGTGTCTTGTACCTTGCTAACGTGGTAAAAGCTCACAGGATCTCTAGGTGTTAGCTCACCTCCAAGACTCCATTCCCGATCACCCCAAGTTATCACGGCGTCGCTAGGAAATATGCCTTCAAAAAGAGCCCTCCCAGTAAGTGGGGTTCCGTATTCTCCTAGGGTCCCCAGCTTTATGAGAGAAGATTCAGGAACAAAATCCTTCATTAAAAATAAGAGTCCTAAAGTGCCTATGACGTTGTTGTATTGGACCTTTATGGCGTGATCGCAATCCACCATGCTGTAGGGTGCGCTTGGGCACTCTCCGTAATGAACTATTGCTTCTGGCTTGACTTCCTTCATGAACCCTCCCAGGCTTTCTCGGTCTAGGATATCGATCTCCCGGAATTTTATGTCAATGTTGAGCACTTCTTTTGCGGCTTGAAGCCTTTCATCCATACTTGCAATAGGGACTATACTGTGGGATCCCTTTTCCTCCACGCAGTTTCGCCTGAAAAAATTGTCTACACCGCTTACTTCACATCCTAAACTTCCTAATTTTAGTGCAAGGGACCATCCAAGGTAGCCGTCTATGCCTAAAATCATGACTCTCATGTTCTTCAGCAGGTAGCCGTATTCTGTTAGTTGCCATTCTGGGCATTCTTCAAATGTGATTGAGGGATCAAAGTGTCCCAGTTCAGGTCTTCTTTCACATTCTATCATGACCTGTTTGTCTTCCTTGAACTTCTTAAGCGCATCTTTAGATTGACCACAGGCTCTAAAGTCAACGTTTCCCTTGAATATCGCTGCTGGGCAATTCCAGCAAGTTTTATCCGCGTTATGTGCCTTCATATACCTTCTTCTCCTTCAATTTAGTTTGTCTAAAACAGTGGTTACATCTTCTACAGAGGGTTCTTCAGGAATAATGCTCAGGTTTTCCCTATTTTTAACGTATAAAAATGCATCATCTTGTGTATGTTTTCCAGCGAATAAATCCTTTTCAAAGAGTTCTTGTTTGAATAGGCCTGCTCTCAAGTTGAATCCGGAATTTGATAACAAGACTATGTCAGGAGCGCTTTCTACGTAGCTACCGTGGTAAATATCTTCTTTCCTGTATACTCTTTTCATAACCCTCTTGCCATCTCTCTTCAGACTAATGAATAGGTCAATTAGGTTCTGGATCAGTTTATCTTCGTCTTTCTCTTTTACGCAACCTCTAGGGTATTTTCCTACCTTGTTGAGGTATATTCTGCCTGGTTCTAAGGCGAAGGCTTTTGTTCTCTTTTTGATGTTATTGTATCCTTTTTTGGGGTCTTCTCCTAGTATTAAATAGCCTTCATCAGTTAGGCAGGTGTTAACATTCACGTTAGTCTCAATGCTTTCCATCCCATGGTCAGACAAAATGATTAAGGAATCATTTTCTTTGAGTTTGCTATCTATCCTTCCAATAACTTCATCAACACGTTTAAAAAATTCCAGAAATTCTGCGTGAAATTCGTGATTTTTGTTCTCGTAGGCATCCCAGAGGAAGTGCCCTAACCTGTCAGTTCCGGTAAAAACTATCATGAAAACGTCCCAAGCGATTTCTTCCCACAGAAATTCTAAGACTTTCTTTCGCAGCTCTAGGGTTTCAAAAAGTTCTTTAAACAATAACCTTTTAGATTTGTGCCCCTTCTCGGAGTCTATGTCAATTTTGTAGTTCAGGCTCTTTAGTTTGGCAAGGTATGAAGGGGGATATACGGCTTTTTCTAAGTCTGGAGAGACAAAGCCTGAGATTAGAACTCCGTTTATTTTTTGAGCCGGATATGTTGAAGGAACATTGATAATAACAAATTTTTTGGACTCGTCTTTCTGCCAAAACGGTGGAGCTTTTAGATTCTTAGAATGATGAAATGAGAGAGTATATGTTCCCTCGATCATATCGGTGAATCCGTAAACTCCATGCTCGCCCGGATTCTTTCCAGTGACTATTGAACTCCATGATACGGACGAAATTTCAGGAATAGAGGAACTCATTTTGACGAAAACGCCCTCTTTTCTAAGTTTTTCAAAATTGGGCATAATACCCCCATCGGAGAAGTCTTTCATTGACCTGTAAGGAACGCCATCGATTCCGATGATTACGACCCTACCATTTTGGCTCATATTCAGGTAAACCTCAGCATTGCGTAGCGAGCATGTTTACTATCATCTTGTAGTAATATTTAAATGTTACTTCTTTTAAGTAGTAAATTTGCCTTTATAGATGGTGAGGATCCGTCGATCGAAGGAAATACATGCAGATGTGAAGAGAACCTAACGCCTGAGTGCACATAAAAACATTAGATCTTCGTTGTTTTGTGTTTCCACAGCAGGCTGTACATTAAGGCAAGTCCCCTAACAACACTTTGATGAGACGTGATGGCTGCTTCGCGAAAGAAGAAGGGAACTCCAGGATCTTCTACTAGAAACAGAGCCTTTCCCCCCACTTTCGGGTCAACTATGCAGCCTCGAATTGGAATGTCATCGGTAAAGCGAATTTCAACCCTATCTCCTAACACTTTCTGGATTTCTTCCAATGCCTTCGCTTGTTTCTTTCTATCTTCAGGTTTCAATAAGTCTGGTTTCAACAAAATTATTTTTAAGGAGACCCCTCGCCTCATAGCTTGATTAAGTTTGTCAGCAACTTCGGGAAAATACTCCATTGCCCTTGAGAGGATTTGTATTTCGTCTTCTGCCGCCTCATAGAGTCTTTTGGTTTCTTCCAGTGAAACTTCGCCGACGCTGACGATGCGTAGGAGGGGAACCCTCGGTGCTCCTTTCTCACCCTTCAGATAGAGCTTCTTACTAGTCTCCACGAGATCTTTGGCGTACCCCTCGACGGTTCTAAGCTTCTGCTTGAGTTCACTCATGCTCAAAGACACCAGAGCGCTCGCAATATCCTCTGGAGGACGGGGGCTGTACAACATAGGTCTTCCAGGTCTCGTGTTTACTAGTCCCATTTTGGCGAGTTGATCTAAAACACCGTAAACGCGTGCACTTGGCACTTTGCTGGTCTTACTTAAGGTTGTTGCCTTTGTTTCCCCCAGAAGAAGAAGATACGCCAGTGCCGAGGCTTGGTACTCGTTTAAGCCCATGCTTATGAGCAATAGCCTAGTTTGGTTAATGTCCTTCTCAAATGCCAAAAGTTAACTACTCTCCCATAGATGAATTCATAGGCCGCTTTTAAAACCTTTATATGACCTATTTGGGTCTAAAGGGTCTCTGGATAAAGATGGCTAGGCATAGAGTTTCCGTTGTTATACCCGCATATAATGAAGCTATGTCAATAGGCAACATCATCGCTAATTGCAGGGCCTTCTCCGATGAAATAATCGTCGTAGACGACGGAAGCACAGACGACACGGCTGAAATCGCAAAGAAAAGCGGAGCATTGGTAATTCAAAACAAAAAGAATTTAGGCATAACCAAAGCCACACAGAAAGGATTTACAACCGCTCATGGCGACATAATTGTAACCATGGATGCAGATGGTCAACACGACCCATCGGACATACCCAAGCTAGTAAAGCCGCTAACAGATGGAAAGGCCGAAGTGGCGCTGGGTATTCGGGATGAAGTTCCCCGTCGTTCAGAGAGGATAATCAACGCTCTGACAAACCTGAGCGTAAAATGCTCTGATGTTGGGACAGGGTTCAGAGCCGTAAAAGCCGACATAGCGAAGAAAATGAAACTGCACGGAACATGCTTGTGCGGGACATTCGTTTTGGGAGCTCACAAGCTTGGAGCTAGAATAACAGAGATTCCGATTCAAGTGAGGCCAAGAATTTATGGAAAAGAAAGAGTGGAGACAAGGCACGTAAGACAGTTTTTCTACGTTCTGCGAGACCTGATTTTTTAATCATGCAATGTTGATTAACGAATCTAGACAAGTGTTAAAAGTGGAAACAAAACAATAATCCAAGACAAAACAAGTGACCAGAATGAATATCTTCGTAACTGGCGGAGCAGGCTACATCGGAAGCGGACTCCTAGTCAAGTTGGGCGAGGAATTTCCAGACACTACCATAACGTCCCTTGACAACCTGGAAACGGGAGACTACCGTTACATTGACTACCTTAGGAAGGATAGGCGTTACCGTCTCCTTGTGGGTGATATAAGGAAGAAATCTGACTTGAGGAAAGCCATAACCCGAGACACAGCCATTGTTATGCATTTAGCCGCCATACCTGGAGTAGAAACATGCAGAGAACATCCCAAGAAAGCCATAGACACTAACGTTTACGGCACCCACCTACTCCTCGAAGAAGCAGTTAATCACAACGTCGAAAGATTCATTTTTATTTCTTCCGCCGCAGTCTACGGGATACCAAAACAGCAACCTATAACCGAGGAACATCCGCTAGAGCCCATAAACCTTTACGGAGTTACCAAATTGGGCGCTGAGAAACTTGTGAACGCTTGTCATATTAATACTGGGTTGACAACCACAATACTTCGATTTTCTAACGTCTACGGCTTAAGTGCCTACACCCTGTGGAGAACAGTTGTCCCCAGATTTGTTTGGCAGGCAATAGAAGGTCAGCCTCTCACTATCCGTGCAGACGGAAAACAGCAACGCAACTTTGTACATGTACAAGACATAATAGAAGCGTTCATCCGATGTTCAAAGGCTCCCGAGAAAGCAGTTGCAGGCGAAACTTTCAATCTAGGCGGAGAAGCCTTAAGTGTTAACCACATCGCTGAAATAGTCATCCAAGAGGCAAAGCAAAGGCTAGGCAAAAAAATCTCGACCATCTTTGTGCCACTGGAACCTGGTGAGGTTTACACATCGGAATTCAACTACAGTTCTGAGCGGGCGTCTCAAAAGATAGGTTATGAGCGAAAATGGAAAGTGCCGCAAGGCGTATCTGAGTTGTTTGATTTTGCGTTAAAAGTTAAGGCAGCTGCAGGGTCTTGAGCCATATGCGTGCCCATGCGCACGATTATCAACATTAAGTCTGTCCCTTTTTAAACTGCTGAATACATTCGACTGCTGTTTCTAACGCTCTTAAGCCGTCTTCTCCTGAGACAGGAGGTTTCGCTTCCTTTTCTATGCTGTTTATGAAAGCTTTAAGCTCCATCTTAAGCGGCTCGACATATGGTATGTCTATTTCAGTAACAAAGGCGCTTCTGCGAGCGTGGGTAATCAACTCGCCCATTGAATACTCCATCACCTTCTGGCTTATGAGGTCCCCTCGAATAAACTTCTCAGTTGTAGTCACCTCTACATTTCTAATTTTGATCGGTGTGATTCTGTTTGTTATTATGTAGGCTAGAGCCCCATTTTCCATTTCAAAGGAAAGCACTGCGGACTCTTCAAATTTTGATTCATGATCGGTTGTCAGCGCGTTGATTCTCTTGAAGTCCGAGTTTGTTAGATACCGAATGATGTCGATGTCATGCACAGCGAGATCTATGATTACCCCTGTTCCAACACGCTCTGAAGGTAGGGCAGGTCCAACTCTCACAGTTCCGATCAAATTAACCCTCTCTCTCCCAATTCTCTCTTTCATCTCCTGAATAACTGGGTTAAACCGTTCAATGTGCCCAATCATCAACTTGACACCTTTCCTTTCCGCGGTTTCCACTATTTTCCTTGCGTCACTGATTGTGTGGGCTATGGGTTTCTCCACAAGTACGTGACATCCCTTCTCGATGGCGTCCTCAGCCACTTTGCGGTGAAGCTTTGTGGGCACTGACGCCACCACAAAGTCGGGTTTTTTCTCTAGCAGCCTTTTGTAGTCTGTGAACCATTCCACTCCGTATTTTTCGGCGATCTCCATTGCTAGATTTTTCCTTATGTCGGCGACTCCCACGAGCTTTGTTTTTCCTTCTTCCTGGAGTTCATGAAGCACGCGGACGTGATTGGATCCCATGGCTCCAAGCCCTATTACACAACTCTTTAGCACTGGCTCACCTCTTTCAGAACGTCTAGCATGTATGTCATGTCTTTTTCGGTGATCACAGGGTGGACGTGAACTTTGTTCACGGAAATCCCCATTTTATACTAGAAGACTCAACATGTAAATAACGCTTTAGTGCATGTGTAAGTTGTCTCTACACTTGACTCAGTAAAGAACTTCGTAAACGCACACGAGAGCGTAGAGTTGTTCACGGATGGGCTTTCCCTTAGAAAAGTATGCTAATTTGAAATGCGTTAAGGGGACACTTGAGAGCGCTGTACTGGCACCATAAAGCCTCGTTTGTTTTCCGTGCTCCATCAATTTGTATATGAGTGTGCTTTTGCCCAAATCGTTCCACTCCCAAGCCCCAGTCTCATTGTTGTAATCTCCGTACTTTGTTTCGTTTATGAAGGGATAACGCACAGCCGCGATTCTCGCCATCCATCTCCACTTGCCCTCGTCACCAAACATCGCGTCCTGCTCATTACTGTAAAAGGTTGTGAAGACTAAGACGTGGGTTACGTTATAGTCGAAGCCTAGATGCTCAGCATTTCGATTAAACTTTTCCAAAACCTTGATTGCCTCGGTCTCATTGGACATGAACATCAACCCTATTTCCTGTATCTGAGTCCGGTTCCACGTACCGTTATCGGCTAGGCTTGTTTTGTTTCCCCAGATTGTGATCCAGTAGCCGTAGTCCCACCAACTCGCCACAACTTGCACAGACGAGTTTTCCCGTATCCAAGCAAGGGTGTCTATCCAGTCGCGGACCGTGTCTTCGGGCTTATAAGGTACACTGCCAGCTGCGATGGTTGTAGGTGTGTACGCCCCGTCGAAAACTCTCGGATTAGGTAAAACGAAGGTCAATGTAAGCAGGAGGAACGTGACGACTAGGAAGGCTCCGCTGAACTCTTTTCCCACGTGAGTTGCAAAACGCGCCTTCCGCCCTGGGATAACAGGAACCTCTTTCATAATGGTGATGAAAGGTCTCAACAGTTGAACCAGGCCTAAAGCCCATAGGAGAGAGATTGCTGGAGCTAAGAGCAGAGTTAATCGTATCATAGAGCTGGCGAAATAAACCGAGGTCAAGCCGAAGATTACCAGGAAAATGTTACGATTCGTGGGATTTCGCACCGCAAAGAACAAACCAACGGGCATGAAAAAAGCGCCTATCCCAAGGTCATAATAAAATGATCCCCACGCGGATGGTCTGTGCTCTTGTACAGACTGTACGAATTCAGGTCTTGTCGCAGGATTCAGAACATACAGATATTTGCCCTTTAGTGGCGTGATGTATCCGAAGAATGATGCTATAAAGAATGAAACGAGGCAAAAACTCAAAAAAATGAGAACGAAGATCGTTTTCATCTTATCGGTTTTGATGTGGCCAACAACCTCGAAAGTGCATAACAACAAGAAAACTCCAAGCACCACTAAAACATAACTCTCAGACAAGAACTCGAAGCTCAAGCGCGGCACGTTAACGGCCATGAAGAGAGCTATACCAAACGTTGTGCTGTAGGAAAGAAGCAGGCAAGATGAATACTTACGCAGCAAGAGCAAGACAAAAACGAAAAGAGCAGCCATTCCCAACGGATACTGCGCGGCTCCCCACGAGGCAGAGAGGTACCCCAAAGACAAACCAGCGGCAATCGCGTAAACTAGATTGCCCCTTAAAGACCTTCTAGTTTCAACAGATCTTAAAAAGAAGAAGATGAACAGGAGTATGCCGAAAATTCCCACAGTTTCATCGTCGAAGAATCCCCAAGAGGTTCGGCCGATAAATGAAGGGTTTAGAGCTAGGAAAAACGCCGAGAAGAGACCGACCTCCTTTCCGCCGAAATCCTTGCCCAAAAAATACATGATCAGACAGGTCAGTGCCCCCATGATTGCTGGAAAGACCACGCAGAGTTCGAGGAGGGTTATGGGCAAACCCAGCGCGTTCAATACGAGATAGAGAGAGGCGGCGGTGAAAGGTAGTCCTGGAAAAGTGGTGCGCGCGATGTTACGTCCGTACGGATACCAACTCATAAAATCTTTGGAAGGATTTGTTGTTGACCATCTGGTGTCCCATGACAAGAATCCCTTCTCAATTACGTGTTTTGTTATGTGATACTGATAGTAGGGGTCAAACTCGGAGAGGTATGTGCCCCAACGCATAGGGAGAATCCTAACCATGAAAGCGAGAAGAAGTACGAGGAAGAGCAGAGAAGCGATCACAAGTGAAGAGTGGGATACGCTGACGCGAAGAGCCCCTAGGCTCTTCAAAGCTTTAACCAGTCTTTCCCTACGAAAAAGCTTTCTGAATTCGACCATAAAAAGGGCACTCTTCTCTCGCCAATGATTTAGAGAACCCTTTTATTTGCTTTGCGGTTTTCCCAATAGAAACTAGGAATTTAGTTAATTTCTCCAGCTCTCATTAAATCTAAGAAGAAATTAAATGCCTTATTTGATTTTACGTAAGTTCTAGTCTTGATTTTGCCACTAATAACATCATTGACAAATTTCTTGCTCGGACTCGGGTTGTGCAACATGAACTCGTTTTCAATTAACCACTTATCTACTGTCAGCAACTCTTCTCTAAATGTCGAAATCACCTTTTTACCCAATACAACAGCTTCTCTGTTCATGGTTCCACCGGCACTTATTACAAGAGAAGAATTTGCTATTACATTTGGTCCATCCAACACCTCAGTTGGAATGAAAATGCTATTGCCAAAAATTCTTTCGTAGACAGTCTTTTGATCTGGAGATCTTGGTATCAGAATTATGAAGCTGTCCTCTTTCAAAGTTTTTATTATTGGAATGAGAAAATCTTTTTCCTTGACATACACGGCTTCATACGCTTCGGGCCTTATCAAAATAACAGGTTTATCGGTTTCCACACCTATCTCTTCTAAATATGTTTTGTTCGGTTTGAAATCCCAAAGATATACCTCCTCTTTTAGCCCCGGATACTGAATGATTTTTTCTTCCTTCGTTCCCATCTTTACAAAATTTTCCTTTGGAACAAATTTGGGAATGATTACCTTATCCGCAAATTTAACGCTTGGAATAATGGTATACTTTGCCTTATCGTTGTCCGTAGTCCATAAACAATGAATTCCGGCAAAATTTGAGGCGATGCTGCAGTAGGGTGAGTCATGAGTGATAGAAAATGATATCTGGTCTTTTTGTTTCATTATTTCTTTCCAGAGGAGAAAGGATCTAAAGAATAGGCCAAAAGCTTTCCTCAATTCGTTTTTTCCATAATGCTTTCCGATAATTCTATAGTCTAACTTCTTTTGCTCCAACAATTCAATTGAATGCTGATAAGGCCTGACAGTGATCAAGAATTCTACTCCTTCCCCTTCTAACATTTTTATTAATGGTTCAAAAAATAGGATGTGAGGACCAGTTGTCATATCTATCCAAATCCATTTTGCCATCTTTCAATCCCTTTTTACAAAAATGTCTCTCCTTTGGCGGTTATTATACTTGTCTTTTTTCCATGGCACAAACTTTGTCATTGGACCCCACCCTAGAAAAATGCTAAAAGTAGAAGAGCGGTTCAGAAAATCTTTTTAATATGGTGGAGAATGCTACAGGTTTAGAGGCGTAAACAATGTCGAAGGAACGTGTGCAGGGGATCGTTTATGAATGCGTGAAATGCGGCGCCAAGGTGGCTTCTGAGGAGTTGGAGTTGAGAGGGGGAGGAGTGAAGTGCACCATCTGTGGCTATCGGGTCCTCAAAAAGATAAGGCCTCCTGTTGTGAAACGGGTAATCGCCAAATAGTTCTCGCTATCTACTTAATCTTTGAGCAATTCCTATTTCCATCAGAAATCTGTGGGTATTGGTCTCTTTGGTGTTCAGTTTAACAAAGTCAGCTAGGTCTTCAAGGGTGTCTATGTCAAGAGCGATCCTTGGCAGCTTTAATGTGTGAAAGCTTATCGATCGCCTTGAAGCCTCATTGATGTACAATTGAAAACTGTTTTTTCCGTAAAACGTTGGAAGGGTGTTAGGAGGAGTAAGCAACAAAGCATTAGTTCCGTCTCCGCTTCTAGAAGGCGATATAACCATGGCTGCTTCTTTGCCTAATGAGAGAATCTTGTTTAGATCTCTAGGTTTGACTGATGGGATGTCGGCGGGAAGGACAAGGGCGGACTTTGCTCCGTTTTGGACGCACCAATCAATCGCCTCAGAAACTGCTTGATTCAAGTCGGGCTGACTTTCCATCAGAGGAACTACATCAAACCTCTTCGCAACTTGAAGAACCGTTGGATCCACACTAACCACAACAGTCCAGCGAATACATCTCGTTGTCTTTACAGTTACTAGCACATCCTCTAACATTTCGAGGCAAAACTCTCTCCGTTCATTATCAGATAAAAGTGATGAAAGCCTGCTTTTGGCTTCATCCAATTTTTTGACCGGGATAATTGCAAAAACACTCACGTTGCTTCCTCAGTTTGCACTTCAAATTTTCCGATATCTTTTTGTGTTTTGTTCTGTTCCATTTTTTTCTCCGCATGTATGCATTTATGAATCTATATAAGATTAGGGACGCGCGCGCATAATATTTTTAAGTAAGTATTATGGGTTACGCCATAAAGCGGAGGTTAAAATATGGCTAGAAGAAGCAAGAAAGAGAAAGCTGCAAGTAGGGAACAGCATAGACAATTGCAAAGGGCTAAGGAGATGCAGAAGAAACAGAAAAAGAACGTTGAGCTTCCTCAAAGGCATAAGAAAGGCAAAAAATAGTCTTTCTGTCTTTTGTATGTATCGTAGAATAGTCTGGCGAGATTAGCTTGAACTTTGAGTATCCAAAACATGTTCGTTTCAGATGTGAGAGATGCGCCCTATGCTGCGGTGATACTAAAGATAAAGTTAGGTTGATCCTCCTATTGAAGATCGAGGCTGATCGTATATCAAAAAAGACTTTGATGGACCTTGATGAATTCGCTGACAAAATTGAAGGTTTTGAACCCTACATTTACCAGATGAGAAAGACTGAGGACAGAAAATGCGTCTTTCTAAAAAATGATTCATGCTCTATCTACCAGATAAGACCACTAATCTGCAGATTCTATCCCTTTCAGCTCAAAAACATGGGAAATAATAGATACGCTTTTTCCTACACACATGAAT
>Ga0315312_1001729_pt1 | contig 16260 bp, 18 predicted proteins | sample TDP7_MG_FD_203629 | JGI IMG/M metagenome (GOLD analysis project Ga0315312, IMG submission 203629) | Freshwater sediment microbial communities from Lake Towuti, South Sulawesi, Indonesia - TDP7 | ecosystem: Environmental > Aquatic > Freshwater > Lake > Sediment | place: Indonesia: South Sulawesi... | reverse complement strand
AAGGCCAAGAGTACAGACAGGGCCCCGGCTCAGGTTGATTCGAAGACAAGAAGGAACAGAACCCACGTGCTTGAGCGGTCTCTTCAGGCTGGAACCCTTCAATAGCGGGGGTGAAAATGGATGCCAAATCTTGAAGAAAAGAAAGTCAAAATAATACTCGCCTTGAGTGAGGCTGCCAACGGTGCCCCGGCCGGTTACATATGTCAAGAATGCATGACAGATGAAACTTGCGATGCCATGCAAGCCATGCCATGCAAACCCCTGGTACTACTGGAGGAAGATGGCTTTATCGAGAGACTGCCTCGCAGTTCATGGTCTTCCAGTTTCGAACCACGATACAACCTCGCAGCTAGGACAAAGGAACTAATATACAACATGTTCACGACCTGACCCAGGCAGATCAACTCGATGCCGTAGCGCTAGCGGACGAATACGCACACCATGGCTTGATAGTTGCGTGCAGTGTCTCAGCGCCACAGTCTTCGATGTTCCGTACGTTCCGGCCATACAGCGGTGCTGTGCGCCTTCTGCAGAAGGTTGAAGGCACTGCTGACGTGGTCATTAGTCACATTAGGGTTTCTGTGAACGATTTCGTTTCTACACACGCGGCGACATGCATATGTAGCCCACAATCAGATCATGTAGTGCGAAGTCGCATGACGGAACTAACTGCAGAACAGGTATTCCGTCTTCATGACAAGATAAGATGGGCCGGGTTCGCGACCGAATCAGGGCAGGTAACCTTCTGTCAGATGAGACCTGGAGTTACGAGCTACACGCCTGAAGAGGCTGATCGATCCTTCATGGAACTCGGCCCGCTATTAATTACTGGCATATCTGAACGCCTCACACCCTCTGAACTTGCAGGCAAGGTGGAGAACGTAATTATCAACTTCGAGAAGGCCTCGGTACTCTTGACCAAGCTCAAAAATGGATTCCTGGCCGTATCAGTTGACCGGGCGCATGCGCCTCACGTATTCGAGGAGATCGCCGGACCGATTCGAAGACTGTCAGACTGATTTTCCTGCTGGTCGAGCGCCTAATGCAAAGATAAAGATGATCTCGCAATGCCTTAAACATGTCACACACAGAAAACTGTCCAAATTACGAGCGGCCGCAAATCACAACGTCGCAGATTCATCTGAAATACTTCGGATGAGGAAGCTGTTTTCAATCCACACCCTTCATTCGCTAAATACGACAAGAGCAGTTCATACTCCGGAGCATAATGAAGTCAAGAGGGCGTAGACAGAGACTACGTTACGGCCTGTACGTGCCCAATTTTGGGAGGTCTTCTGAGCCTGCCGTGCTAGCGGAGATGGCGCTTGAAGCAGAGAAATCGGGCTGGGACGGTTTCTTCCTTTGGGATCACCTGGTGGAGTGGGACCATCGTGTTCCATTGTACGATTCCTTCACATTATTGGCTGCGATGGCTGTGGAGACCAAGCGTATCCGAATCGGAACGACTGTGACTCCGCTTCCCCGCCTGAAGCCATGGAGCGTAGCCCGACAAACAGCCTCACTCGACCATCTATCGAATGGAAGGCTAGTTCTGGGCGTAGGGTTGGGCGGGAAGGAAAGCTGCGATTATGGCCGGTTTGGAGAAGTTGAGGACAACAAAGTGCTCGCAGAGAAGCTTGATGAGTCATTGGACATCATCACTGGGCTGTGGACCGGCAAACAATTCAGCTACACCGGGAAGCACTATCGGTTGCAGAGCAGCGTCTTCATCCCGTCGCCCAAACAGAAACCTAGAATCCCGATATGGGTTGCAGGGTTTTGGCCACGCAAAGCGCCCTTCAGACGCGCAGCCAAGTGGGATGGCGTAATCCCACTGAGGTATCCTGGAAGACTCATGAAGCCAGAAGATCTCAGCAAGGTTGTTGAATACGTGCGATCAATTCGCAGCGACAATGAATCCTTCGATGTGGCCAGTATCGGTTGGACAGCTGGAGTTAATCGGAAGAGGAACGCACAGAGAGTGGCTGCGTTCGCTGACAAAGGAATGACTTGGTGGCTGGAGAGTCTCTACACGAAGAGAGATTCGCCCGAAGGCATGCGAAAACGGATTCGTCTGGGCCCTCCCACAGTATCGTAGTTCGGACCCGTCATTTTGTGTGAGCACCATTTCAGAGCTGGGCGATTGCCCATGCGTTGTTGATTCCGCTACCATGGATCAGCGATCAGAAAACTAATGAATCGAGCTAAAGCATCGTCTCCTCGGTTCCGGAAATGGCTGTGCAGTGGGATCGCGTCAAATCCGCGCAAGAGAGTCTGTTCGGCTGCATCGGAAGGACGCCGCTCGTTGAGCTTCGGAGGATCTGTCGAGCTGAGAGGATCTCGGCGAAGATTCTCGCGAAGCTGGAGTACATGAACCCTACGGGCAGCCTGAAGGACAGGATCTACTATGAGATGATCACACGGGCAATCGAGAGGGGCGATCTCAAACCTGGCATGGAGATCCTTGAGGCGTCAACAGGAAACGCGGGCATCGCATGCGCCTTTGTTGCGACCTTGCTCGGCTACCCGGCAACGATCGTCCTACCGTCAGGCATGAGCCAAGAGCGGATGAAGCTCATCCGAGCGTACGGCGCGAGAATAGTCAACACGCCAGGTGGGGAAAGCGACGTGGATCTCAGCATCAGGAAGATAGAGGAGCTGAGGCGAGAGAGCCCCGGCAAGTACTGGGAGCCAGGACAGTTCACAAACCCTGACAACGTTAGCGCTCACTACAATACAACCGGCCCCGAGATCTGGGAACAGACGAAAGGCCACGTGGATTGCTTCGTGGCCTCTCAAGGGACCGGCGGAACGCTTACGGGTGCGGGAAGGTTCCTGCGAGAGAAGAAGCAAAACGTGTTGCTGTATGCTGTCGAGCCCGCAGAAGCGCCGATCCTCTCGAAGCGGAGGTGGGGGAGTCATAAGATCGAAGGAATCGGCGACGGTTTCGTTCCGCGAAACTTGCACCTTAAGCAGTTGACTGGCGTGGTGACAACCGCCTCAGAAGAAGCCATTAACATGGCGCGGCGGCTTTCGACAACCGAGGGCATCTTCTGCGGAATCTCTTCAGGTTGCAACGTTGCGGCCGCGGTGAAGATTGCGCGCAAGCATTGTGAACTTGCTACCATCGTGACCATGATCAACGATACCGGACAGAGATACTTCTCGACTGAACTATGCGGCGAGCCGAAGTCTGTGGAGATCCCCGAACGCGAACATCCGCTCGACGAGTACAGCCTATCGGAACTGGACAAGTATCAGTCATCTTGGGAGATCATCGAATAACCGTCATATCGGCTGGCAACATCGCTCACTCTTCGAAACCGCGGGAGGCAAACCTAGGAAAGCCGATTTCGCTGTTTCCGCTGTTCTAGGCGTGCCGCAAGCCCTAGTCGTACGTAAGGGGCGGAAAACTGCAACAGGTCGAAATACGAGGAAATGTTCAGTCCTCTGACTTTGCGGCCTTGAACCCATACATCACCCAGAAGACTCCGATTACGCCTCCAACTATCGCGCCGGAGGCTAGGAATACCGCTGTCTTCTGCCAGAAATCTAGGTACCCCGCGTAGAAGGCAAGGTATAGGATGATGAAGGCAAACCACAGGACGCCACCCAAGATCGTTGCTATCACACTTGAGGCAAGAGAAACCATTTCACATTCGCCGAACCTATGAGGCTCCGAACTACATTCATATGACTTGCTCTTAGAAAGTCTCTTTCACCCGACTCGGTTACGATCGCTCGCTGCTTGCTCCAAGAAGGAAAGTCTATATCAGATCTCGAATCTGTCAACCCCTGAGCTGAGTTGGCAGACAACCTCCTCTACAGCATCGGCTTCCTTCTAGTCCTTGCCGGGTTCGGAGTGGCAATCCTAGCCTTCATCGTTGCTATTCTGAAGTCTGCAAGAGGCGGTGGCCGGGCGCGTGGCGGGGGCGTTGTCATGATCGGCCCGGTTCCAATAATCTTCGGAACTGACAAGGAATCGGTTCGAGTTCTTGTGGCACTTGCGATCGTATTGATGATCGTGTTCGTTGCGCTGACGTTGCTTCCCATCCTGTGGAGGTAGGCGCTTGTCCCAGCATTGCGAGATCTGCGGGATTCAGGAAGCACGTTATGTCTGCAGACAATGCGGCAGGAGAGTCTGCGGGCGGGACTTCCGGAGTGAGCTGTGGCTTTGCACAAACTGTGCACCGATCACTGGCCGAGAACTGCCTAGGTTGCCGACCCCACTCAGCTTTGGCCTGTCTTGGATCTTCTTTCTCAGCTTCGCGATGATAGTGCTGGGCATGATCCTCATGATGGCTGCCTCGTTCACACAGCTCCAGGGAATCACGAGCGGGGGAGCGATAATTCTGATCGGCCCTATTCCAATAATCTTGGGAAGCGGCCCCGAGTCAGTCTGGCTGATCCTGCTGGGTTTGGTGATCACTATTGTCGCGGTGATAGCTTTCCTGCTCACCAGAAGGAAGATCCAGAGTCGGTGAGCTACTTTCGCACCGCCTCGAATCCTATCACGTCGCCGGTCTCAGGGTCGATTTGGAGACGGAATGACTTCCGCTCCCTCATGACTGCGGCTTTCTTGATCGACACGATCCCCTCGACCTCCCAAACGTCCTTTGCCTTTCCGCCGACGTACCAGATCTTGCTGATCTTGACCTCGAGAGTCCTGCCCGGGTACTGAGCCTCAAGGTAACGTCTCACCGCAAACTCTGCCGTTGTGGCATCCTCTACCCGGAGATCATCACTCATGCGGAAACCATCCATTCAGTGAGTTATCAGAGCCAGTTGATTTATGGTTTACAGCTGCTCGTTGAGCACTGGATGGGTCGGCTTCGTAGGCAAGTCTTATTACATGTGACCTGTGAGTCTGCCCGTTAGAGGCTCACCGTTGTCCATCTCCAGCCCGCACACATCCGCTACAACCACTACGCGGGCTACAACGCGGAGCACTCGCTGAGCTGAACGGCGCGCCTCCTGAACTTCTTGGCGTCTCTTCCTTGCCGTTCGGCTTCACGACATGACTTGTGATCAGATATGAGTTCGAATAGACTCCGCACAAGAATGCGCCCCTCTCCAGAGGCTTGTCGCCAAAACGAGCAGAGGGATAAAGCACTGCAGGGGTCGCCGCAGCCATGGGTCTGCTCCGTGAGAGTCATGGCTCCCTGCACGACCGCGAATCTGGGCCCGGGCTTCGACGTGTTCGGATTAGCGCTCGAGGCATTCCATGATACGATTCAGATACGGCCCTCACCCGAGCGAGGGGTGGAGCTGGAGATAACCGGGCTCGACTCAGGCAAGGTTCCGAGAGACCCAGCTCTCAACAGCGCCGGTCTCGCAGCAAAGCGTCTGCTCGCCCAACTCGACATCGACACTGGCATCAGAGTTCGCATCGAGAAAGGCATTCCAGTTGGAAAGGGCCTGGGAAGCAGCGCTGCAAGCGCAGCTGCAACAGTCGTTGGATTGAAGCACATGCTAGGCCTACACTTGACAGAGAACGAGATTGTTGAGATGGCGGCACAGGGCGAAGTAGCGTCCGCCGGCACTCCGCACGCAGACAATGTGGCCGCCGCAGTCCTCGGCGGATTTACGTTAGTTCAGTCGTATTCTCCCTTCTCTGTCTTGAGTTTCGCACCTCCGCCAAGATTAGAGGTGGCGCTAGCCATTCCGGAAGTCTCCGTGCCTCCCAACAAAACCGGCACGGCCCGCGCGCTTCTTCCCAGCGCGGTTCCACTTGAAAAGATTGCCCAGAATGTAGGTGGTGCAGCTAGCATTGTGGCCGGCGTTCTCTCCGGCGATGTTGCAATGATCGGAAGGGGAATGGTGGACGCCATTGTTGAGCCTGCACGATGTCGGCTAGTTCCGGGCTATGATGAGGTCAGACGGGCCGCGCTGCAGGCGGGTGCTGAAGGAGCAGCCATCAGCGGAGCCGGCCCGAGCATGATCGCGATCGTTGACAACGCCAAAGTCTCCACGGCCTCGGTCGCGGAAACTATGAGAGAGGCTTTCGAGTCGGCTGGTGTTCAATGCTGGGCCATCTCTTCAAAACCCGCTCACGGGGCAACCGTCTTGACGGGGTAGAGGAAGAATGAGCCACACAATGGAATGCATCGAGTGCGGAACGCGCCACAGGCTAGACGAGAGAGCCTACGTGTGCGCGAAGTGCGGCGGCCTGCTGGAAATCAAGCTGGTTGAGGAGCCACGGTTCGACCTCACAGACTGGAACAAAAGACCCCTTGGCGTGTGGCGATACCTGGAGCTGTTGCCCGTTGGGAGAAACTGCCAACCCGTCTCGCTCGGCGAAGGCGGGACGGGACTTCACGAATGCCGCCGGCTAGCGAGCGATCTAGGTCTGAAACACTTGCATGCAAAGAACGAAGGTGAGAACCCTACAGGGTCGTTCAAGGATAGAGGCATAACTGTGGGCGTCACAAAGGCAGTCGAGCTCGGCGCAGATTCTGTGATATGTGCATCGACTGGTAACACCTCGGCCTCGCTGGCCGCGTATGCAGCAAGAGCGGGTTTGAAGTGTTTTGTGATGATTCCCGCTGGCAAAATCGCTGCTGGGAAGCTAGCTCAGGCTGTCGTGCACGGCGCGAAGACAATCGAGATTGACGGAAACTTTGATGACGCGATGCGCCTCGTCGTTGAAGTCGCACGGAATGGTGGGAGCCCCTACCTGCTAAACTCCATCAACCCGTTTAGAGTCGAGGGACAGAAGACGATAGCGTACGAGATCAACGATCAACTTCCCCGACTGCCAGATGTTGTCGTCATTCCTGTCGGGAACGCAGGAAACATTACTGCACTTTGGAAAGGGCTGCTTGAGCTGAAGGCTCTGGGCCTAGCGGATACGCTTCCGCGCCTGATAGGCATCCAAGCACAGGGAGCCTCGCCAATTGCCAACGCGTTCAGACTGGGACTTCATCGTATCGAACCCGTTAGCAGGCCGGAAACGATCGCCACGGCGATCCGGATCGGGTCGCCTGTGAACTGGAAAAGAGCTCTCGCAGCCGCTCGAAACTCAGGCGGACTGATCGACACGGTACCCGATGATGAGATACTCGAAGCTCAGAGGATGCTTGCCCGTCGAGAAGGCATCTTCGTCGAGCCCGCAAGCGCCTCAACAATAGCTGGCGTAAGAAAGCTGGTGGATCAAGGCGTCATCGAGACCGATGAGGAGGTTGTCTGCGTAACGACTGGAAACGGCCTGAAGGACCAAGAGGCGATAATACCTCAAGCGGAAAAAGCGGCAAGGGTGCACCCAAGCCCCGAATCGGTGATGCGGGCCTTGGGGCTTTCGCTCTAGGCTCCTTGGCTCTCGAGTTGAACCGTCTACTTGAGGAACTTCTTCATACGCTTGGGAATGTTGGGCTCGTAGAATACTCGGATGACCCACTTGAACAGGTCCCGCTCCGTGACGATCCCAACGAGGCGTCCTCTCTCGACTATCGGTAGCCTACGGATCCTTCTTGTAACCATAGTCTCGAACGCCTTCCAGATCGGGGTAGTCGGTGGCACAGTGACCAGTGGCCGGCTCATGAATCGTGTCACCGGGTTATCGTAGACACCCTTCACTTTAGCAGGCCGTAGGGACCGGCGTGTCACGTCCCGTTCTGTGACTATGCCTACTGGCTTTCCGCTTTTCACGACGATGAGGCTTCCTATGTCTTTCTTGATCATGAGTTGCAAAGCCTTTCGCACGGAAGTGTCGGGTCTGATCACTACGGGGTGCTTAGTCATCACCGCTCGAACAGTGTCCTCTTTCTTCGCGGCTGACATCTTTGCCCACTTGGCCTAGTGAACGAGACCGCTCCAGTTTAAAGATTCATGGTACGTCTGCCGACACATCAACACCAGCTCCAGCGAACTCAGTCCGCGGGGGCGATCGCCGGGTGTCATTTCTTGACTTCAGGGGCCTGCTTCCCACTGATCCGCTCGACTGAGATCCTAACGATTCCAACCTTTCGAACGGATTCATCGTTTCCTGCTAACCGGGCTAGGATGGACTCGGGATCAAGCTCGTGCTTACGAGTGAGGAGTTCGAGTGCGCGCCGTTTCTCCGACACTGCTGTGACGATGTGCGCTCTTCCCTCCATTATGAGTGAACGGTAGGCATGGTCGCACTCGCCCTGGATGTATCCCCGATCTTCCACGACCGTCACGCAGACACGCGGATTGGCCTGAAGTATGCTCATCTTCCGACCTTCAGGGGCGCAGTGGAACCAGAGATCGCGAGCTTGCGAGTCCCAAGAAAAATCGACGGTGAAAAGGTATGGCTCATCTTTCAGACAGCATGCCACGGTCATGATCCTTACTCTCGCAAGAACAGCTTCGATCTCCTTTGGATCTTTCAGTTCCTTGTCTGAACGCCGAAGATGATAGCGTTGCATGCACATACCCCTTTTCCGATATTGCTGAATCTATTGTTATCCGTCCAGCGTCGAGAAGAGTCTGACCGTTTCCTTGTTCTTGAAATTTGGCATCTTCGCGGTCCAGTCTGATCCAAACTTCCTCATTCTCTCAGCTCTGTATGCGTAGTATGATGCGAATATGCCCACTACGAGAGCCACCAGCGCGGCCCAGCGTATGTTCTTGACTGGCCGTAGGAAAAGCATCAGCCCCGCGACCGCAAGGATCCCGAGGGTTACCGATATGCAGCCCGACATCGCCATAATCGGTCCTGGAGCAGGAGCAAACTCTGCTGGATATGCACTATTGAGCGACCTTCTTGCCTTGAATCGAGCTTTGACCGATTAGCGCGGAACACAGCGCTCGCCAAATGATCCTACGAAGGATAGTCATCCTGAGCGCCCGGAGTACGGCCCGTGGCTCCGGCGGGCTTCCTTCGTCTCGAAGCTTGAATCTAGCCAGATGTCAGTTGGTAACTTTTCAGACCCCGATTGTCCAGTTCAAGTAGCGCTCCTCTCAATATCCCCTCTGTGTATTCGCTACCTGGATTGAGGCACAAGGTCCGGCCGATGCGGCACGTACCTCTGGATTCGTGTATGTGGCCATGGAGACCAAATATGGGCTGATATCTTTCGATGGCTTCTCTGACCGCCTTGCTCCCTACGGGTACCATGGACACTCGGCCGCTTCTCATCACAACGTTGAGGTTCTGGTCGAGTTCAGGGGCCAAGTCGAGTTGGGATCCAAATGGGGGACAGTGAAAGTTGAAGATACAATTCTCGACACTCTTGACGCGACGAGCCATGTCCTCGATTCTTCTCGCCAGCTCGTCTTCAGAGATGTCCCGCGGACAGTTCCATGGAGTCATGTTTGCGTAGCCGGTGCTGATCATTTCATAGTGGGGCGCGATCTCGATAACCTTTCCCTCCGGATTTACCACGTATTTTGAATCTTCCAAGACAGCATCGATGTCCAGTATGTCGTCATTTCCTGGCTGAAGATAGCAAGATGCGCCTGTACCCTTCAGGCGCTCTTCAGCGAGATCGATCCATCTTCGCAAGGTTCTCACAGCTAGCTCAGAGAAGAGCTTCTCCACCTTGGATGGATCAAGGTGCTCTATCTCTTCTGGTTTTGTGGGATATGGATAGAAACCTGCGGAGCGAATTACGTACATGAGTTCTTCGATTTCGCGTCTGCCTGTAGCCACTCTCTCCCTTCCGAATAAGGTAGCCCTGACGGACCCGTCCGGGCACTCGACCATCGGAACAAGCATCTTTCCAGTGAGGTCACCTCCCATGATGAGCACGTTGGCCTTGTAGAATTTCCCGGCATTGACGAACTTCCTGAAGCATCTCTCCGATCCATGGATGTCCGTTGCCATGAACATCCGAGTATCCGACAATACTTTCTCCATCCGCAGCCGAATGATCCAAGATTTCGAGGCCAATTAGGCTAGCGCCTTTAAATCGACCGATCCAACAAGCAGCACAGTCAGGTGCGTGCGTCTCTAGACTTGCTTCCGAGCGTGGATTTCCGAGAGGAGGCCCTGCGTATCGTTACGGCCGCGAGTCAGAATGGTCTTGTGCTAAGAGTCATGGGAGCGACCGCTATCAGACTGCGATGTCGCGGGTTTGCGGATCTGGATCGATCCCTACAGCGAGAATTGACGGATCTAGACTTCGCGGGTTATTGTCACCAGAAGCTGAAGATAGCCAAGCTCATGAAAGAACTCGGCTATTCGATCAGAGAGGACATGCTCATTCATGAGGGACGATACTTCTTTCAACATCCCATAGACCGCCGAAGAGTTGACGTGTTCTTGGACAAGCTAAGCATGAATCACAAGATAGATTTTGAAGGGAGACTAGAAAGGGAGTATCCGACTATACCACTTGCTGACCTCCTCCTGGAGAAAATGCAGATAGTGCAAATCACGGAAAAGGATATCAAAGATGCGTTGCTACTGCTGCGGGCAAACGAGGTCGCATCTGATGACGATGGCATCAATGCGTCCTACGTAGCCGATGTGCTTTCCAGAGACTGGGGCTTCTACTACACAGCTATGACAAACCTGAAGAAGCTACTCGGATTCGCACGCAGTTATGCCGTTCTGACCGAGGAAGATCGAAGAGTCATAGAGGCCCGGATTGAGTCGTTAATCAAGGCCGTAGAGCTAAAGCCGAAGTCATCGAGCTGGAGACTGCGCGCAAGGTTGGGCCCAAGCATACGGTGGTACAACGAAGTCGGTCAGGCGGAACGATAGATATCGTCAGCATGAAAACTGTGATATATCCATCCGGTCGTACAATGTTCGAGTCGATTTTGAGCCGACGAGAAGAGTTGTTTGTAAGGAAGGCAAGCGGTCTTGTAAGGGTTGCCACGAGCCCCAGGGTTTTCATATTCAATATCTTCTGGACCGCGTTCGGCTTCGTGCTCACCTATGTGTTCTTCTGGGGTGCCATAACGTCTTCGGGCGCGGACCTCGCCGCAGGAGCGCTGTTGACAACTCTCTTCGTCCTACCGCAGGTCACTCTCTACGCGCTATTTGCAGCCATCCTTCCACGCTCAGGTGGAGACTACCACTACGTGAGCAGATCCCTCCATCCATCCCTCGGGTTCATGATCAGCTTCGGATGGGTGGTCTGGCTTTCCTTCTGGGCGGCATGGGGATCGTTCGCCTTCACAAGCTACGGTCTGGCTCCGATAGTCTCGACGTGGGGCGCGATCACCCGTAACTCCGCTCTTCTCGATTTGGGAGCGTTCCTTTCTACGACTGAAGCGGCATGGACGATCGGGGCCATCGTACTTGTGATCGCTGTCATAATGGCAGTGATGGGCACAGAATCGTACTTCAGGCTCCAATATGTTGCGTTCGGGCTTACTCTAATTGGTGCTGCTGGTTTCATCGGACTTCTAGCGACGAGTAGCACATCATTCTTCATCGAAGGTTTCAATTCAGCGCTGAACTGGGCGACCGGGTCAACGGACAGCTATCTTCTCGTACTAGACAGCGCTCGGGCTGCGGGGGCTGATCTCAATCCGCCCTTTAGCTTCCTTTCACTTCTGATTTTGATTCCTCTTTTCTATACATACATGCCCTACTGCCTCGGCTCGACCTTCATGGCCGGGGAAATTAAGGACGTGAAGAAAGCCCAGCTCTGGGGAGGGCCTGTAGCCACTATATTTCTCGGCATCTTCTCTGCTCTTTTGGCAGCCCTCTTCGTCAGAACCGTGGGCAGCGAGTTCTGGTATGCGGTTGGTAACCTATGGTGGCTCGGGGAGTACGCATTGCCAATCCCGCCATTCCTTCCGTCATTCGTAGGACTGCTGTCGGACAACCCGCTTGTCTACGGTCTGATCAGTCTCGGCTACCTGATTTGGGGCGTCTGGTTCGTCCCACAGAACATAATGCTGAATAGCCGAACGATGTTGGCGTGGGCATTCGACAGAATCGCACCAGCCAAACTGGCCAGCGTAAGTGAGAGATTCCACACACCAGTCTTCAATGCCCTCGTCGTTTTCATCCTAGCCCAGATTTTCCTCTTGATCTACAGCACCACACCGTGGATAACAATGGTTTCGAGCATCTTCGCCCTCGCGATTATAGCGATACTCGTGGGGCTTGGAGGCATCGTTTTCCCGTACCGAAGGAAAGAGATGTTCGAGGCTTCGCCTGTGAGCTGGAGGTTGGGCGGAACGCCTGTTCTCAGCATAGTGGCATTTCTGGACGTGCTTGTGGGTCTGTTTGTGAGCTACTTCTACTTAACCGAGGACACTCTAGCAGCCAATGCTCCAGAATCCCTGTGGATGATCTTCATAATCTTCCTGATCGGATTCATCCTGTTCTGGATTGCACGAGCATACAGGAAGTCCCAAGGAATAGATGTAGACCTCGCCTTCAAGGAAATCCCGCCGGAGTAGAGCCTTCTCGTTCGGAAGGATCTTCATACCTGCACATGGATCGCAGGTTTCATATACTCAGCCCTTTCAACTGTTCGGCCTTGCCGCAAGCTCTCTGGTGTGATTGTTGAGTGTAGAGGTTTATGCTAGAAAGGCGTCGGGTCTTGTGAGGAACATATCCGCATGGGATGCGATGATTTTCAATATCATGGTCATGGCTCCGATGGCCATCTTGGTGTATGGTGTTTGGGCCTCAGTTATCTATCCAGGCGCCGACCTCCCCCTGACGGCGCTACTGGCCATCCCGATTAGCATTGTGATAGGTCTCTTCTACGCCGTGTTCTCCTTGGCCATGCCTAGGGCGGGTGGAGACTACGTTTGGGTAAGCAGAATCCTCCATCCATCGGTAGGGTACGCTATCAACTTCTTTCTCTTTCTGATCATTATGAGCGTGGCCGGCGCCTACATACCGTGGTTTACTCAGTGGTCCTTGGCCTCTGTCCTAGAAGTCAATGGAATGGCGGATCTAGCTGCCAGCGTATCAACCAATGAATTCACCTTCGTGTTTGCGGTACTGTACTACGTCCTCTGCGCGGGTGTCATATCTAGAGGTGCCAAGATCACCTCGAAAGCCCTCTGGGTCTTCTTCTTCCTAGTTCTGATCGGTCTTGTAGTGTACACGTCAGTATCCTTGGTGGTGGGCAGACAAGGCTTTGCTGAGAGCTTTACAGCGAACACTGGCATGCAATACGACATGGTGATTCAGGAGGCCGTTTCACAGGGCTATCCTGGCCAGCTCATCTTGTCCGCAACTCTGCTGGGACTGACGTTCACTTACATCAATTTCTTGGGCTTCAACTTCTCCATCTACCTCTCCGGCGAGATAAAGGACATCCAGAGGTCCCAATTCCTAGCCATAGTCGGCGCTGTGGTAGTCTTCGGAATCATAGCCTGGCTCGCCTACTGGGCTTCGTACGTCCTGATGGGAGGGGAATTCCTAGGTGCTCTATCATACCTTTTCGCCATCGGAAGCGAAGCGTACAAGTTGCCATTCGACCCGTACTTCATGTTCCTTTTCCGATACGCCGCGAGTCCCGCTGTCTATACTCTCATGATGGTAGGGTGGTCGGCGATGGTGCTGGGAGCCATCTTGACCTATGTCGCCGCGTCCGTCAGGTTCGTATTTGCCTGGGCCTTCGACAGAGTCGTCCCCACGACTCTCTCCAACATCGATACGAGATACAACTCACCCTATGTCGCGCTCATTTTCGTCACTGTAGTCGCCATAATCTTCCAAGCCCTTTGGATATGGACGCCCTTGCTACAGTACTTCGCCTACATAGTCTTCGGCTGGATGATCATGCAGATCGTAACCAGCCTGGCAGCGATCGCTTTCCCGTACATGAGGAGGGACCTATGGGAGAGGTCCCCACCTATGGTCAGGGCAAAAGTAGGCGGGGTCCCCATTCTGTCGATCCTTGCTGTACTAGCCATAATACTATCCGCCTACTTGGGCTACGCAAGCATCTCACCGGCCTTCATCGGGGAGCTTAACCCGAGCGTAATGACCTTCACCATAGGTCTCTTCATAATAGGCGTCGTGATCTACTCCCTGTCTTCCGTCTACCACAGGAGAGTTGGGATCCCGCTGGAACTGTCCTTCAAGGAGATCCCACCAGAGTAGACCTCACGAGAGAAGCCGCAAATGCCGGGCCTCAGAGTATTCTTCGCTAGTGACATACATGGAAGCGATCTTTGCTTCAAGAAATTCGTAAACGCAGCCGGATTCTACAAAGCCGATGTCCTCATCATGGGAGGTGACATAACCGGAAAGGCAATCCTCCCAGTACTGAAGGGACAGAATGGGAAGTATCACGCCAGACTTCACGGCAAAGACTCGAGCGCGTATGGTGAGGAAGACCTCCAGAAGCTGATGGAGAAAATGAGGAGTGGGGGATACTACCCATACGTGACGACTCAGAAAGAGTGGGATGACTTGCACCAGAATGTTGGCGAAATGAACCGGCTGTTCGAACAACTCGTGAAAGAGTCTCTGAGAAGCTGGATCGCCTATGCTGAGGGGAAACTCAAGAACAAAGCCATGAAGTCCTACATGTCACCTGGCAACGACGACAGCTACGCAATAGATGACATATTGAATTCCTCCGATGTGATTGTCAATCCGAACGAGAAAATGCTGACAATAACAGATCACGTCCAGATGGTAAGCCTTGGATATTCGAACGTCACACCCTGGCGATGCCCCAGGGACATCCCAGACGAGGATATCAGAAAGAAGATCGACGGCCTTGTCGCAGAAGCGGATCCGAAGAGCCTCCGCATTTTCAACATTCACGTTCCGCCTTATGGATCGGGAATAGATGAAGCCCCTGAGTTGGATGACGAGATGAGACCTAAGCTAGGCCCTGGGGGACAAATCAGAACGGTTCCGGTAGGGAGCGTTGCTACGCGAACAGCCATCGAGAAGTATCAACCAGTATTAGGCCTTCACGGCCACGTGCATGAAGCAAAAGGCTTCACGAAGATCAGGCGAACCCTTTGTCTCAATCCCGGTAGCGAGTATCAGGAAGGGATACTGCGAGGAGTGCTGATCCAACTATCGGACGGCAAGGTCAGGGACTTCATCTTCACGTCCGGGTGACCGCTACCTGTATACCTCCTCCACATCCCTCCAAAACTTCTTCGTTACACCGGCCTTTGCTCTCTTCTTCCAGTTCTCGGTCTTCGGACAGTTCTCGAGGGAATTCATGAGCACGCCAGCCTTTCTTTGGATTTCCTGCAAGAACTGATAGGAGAGGAGCCCCATGGCGTGGTATGTCGATGCACACGCGAGAACTTTTTTCAAGTTGGTCTTCGCGTCTTGCCAGAAGCCCCAATCATTGCCTAGCACTGCCGGCAGGTAATCGATGTCAAACGCCTCTCTGTTACCAAGGCCATGCTCATGGGCCAGAAGAAGAACAACGAGATCTTTGATGTCCTTCTCGTTTATTTCATGTATCTGGAGCTTCTCCAGAAGCAAGTCTGACAGCGGAATTGTTGGGTAGTCCAGTTCCAGTCTTCCACCGTTAGGGCTGTTACCAAAGAAAATGTCATGGCTGAACGTTAGCTTGTCTAAGAAAATATCGATGGTGTACAGACCCGCAGCATGACGATAGAGTAGCCTCTCGCTGCCGTAAAGCAAGAGAAACTGTCTGGAGATCGTAAATCCAAGAAGCTCCTCCATGAGCTTCCTTATCCGCCCCTTCTGAGAAGAATACCCGATAAGATCCAAGTCCGTGAAGGAGACACCGGTTTGACCCAGCCTATCCAACTCCCTGTGTGTGCTGGAGTACCCTTCGCTGTGAAGCCGCACTGCCACAGCTCCAAGTATCCTAAGGACGATCCCTTCGCTCCTGGCTTTCTCAACGATGGCGACCGCTTCATTCGTCAGGGCGTCATCGTCTAACACGCCGAAGAGACCTCCACCACACTTCAGATCGAGAGCATATTCGCGTAACGTCAATCATACTGGCAGATCAGTGTGCGAATGCGATTCTCAGCAATCAACTTTGCGTCCGCCTTGTTGTACCCAGATTCAGGATGAAGCATTTCGCGTGTCTTGATCGAAGTGAGAAACAGGCATTGCAGCAACGTATCACGCAACTAGGGCTAGATGCTCACGCCAACAGATCATCGAGACTGACGACTTCTTTGGGTATTGTCGCTCTGATTCCTTTCTTCGGGTCAACGACCTGATTTATGGCAACCCTGACGACTAGGCTACTGAACATGTACGCTTCCTCAAAGGACCACCCCTTGGCCTTGATGATCCCGTCCACAGCCTTCTCAGCGGCTACCTTCACAGCCTTATCCAAAGACTCGTCGGCGGTCAATATCGAGAAGTGATCGCTCGTCTCCAGTATCGGCCACTCCGCTTGTCTGCCCTTGATA
>Ga0315312_1001728_pt1 | contig 16261 bp, 21 predicted proteins | sample TDP7_MG_FD_203629 | JGI IMG/M metagenome (GOLD analysis project Ga0315312, IMG submission 203629) | Freshwater sediment microbial communities from Lake Towuti, South Sulawesi, Indonesia - TDP7 | ecosystem: Environmental > Aquatic > Freshwater > Lake > Sediment | place: Indonesia: South Sulawesi... | reverse complement strand
TAGCGTCATCGAATGTCGGATCTCCGAGGGTTTTGGCAAGCCTTATTAATGTCTCACCACTACCATATAGGACTTCATGGGCTCCTATAACTCCCCTTAGCAATTCCTCCCTTATCTTCTCATCCAATTGAAATACAAGAACATCTACGTTAAATGATACGTCAATTTCGTATACTGCATCAAAGTAGCCTTCACACGGCTTCTTATCTTTAGTGAATATCAATAGGTCTACGTCTTTTGCATATTCTGGCGCATACACTGATGATCCAAACTTTATGATTTCAACTATGTCTGGGTCATATTTAATCAGGTTCTCACAAATTCCTTCGAGAGCCTTTTTGTCAATCATCCTTTCTCACCTTAACATTATACGTCACACCCAATAAGCCTATCGCCTATAAAGGCTACAAGCATGCCAGCCACCAAAAATGTTAGAGGCGTAGGAATATTTAAGCCCATTCGTTCCAGGGCGGAAGACCGCGGGTTTTCTGGGCGCCTATTTTGATAAAATCATTAACTTTTTCCCTCATTTACTTTAAATATATGTAGCCCAATCCTTATATTGGGGATTAAAAACGGCTGAAGTTCCTTCAGTGGAAAAGGAGTATGGGTCCCTGGAAGACCTGCCTGGGATTGGGCCGGCAACGGCTAAAAAGCTTCGGGAGTTGGGCTTCCACACCATAGAAACCTTGGCCATGGCCACGATCAGGGAGCTGGAGGCCGCGGGCATCGGCGAAAAGAAGGCGCTGGAAATTATTCAGACGGCGCGGTCCTCCATTACTCTGCCCTTCATCCGCGCTGACGAGTTGCTGAAGATGCGCCAAACAGTCTCCCGATTAACCACCGGAAGCAAGGCTGTGGACGAACTTTTGGGGGGAGGCCTTGAAACCCAAACCATAACAGAGTTCTATGGGGAATACGGATCCGGAAAGAGTCAACTTTGCCATCAGCTGTGTGTTAATGTGCAGCTTCCCCCTGAGCGGGGAGGGCTGAACGGCGGAGCCCTCTACGTAGACACGGAGAACACCTTTAGAACGGAACGCATTGTCCAGATGGCGGAACACCTGGGTTTAGACCCCTACAAGGTTGCTGAGAACATTATTTTTGCCGAGGCGTACACCTCAGATCACCAGATGTTTCTCTTGGATAACGCAGACGAAAAAATTAAGGAGAACAACATTCGCCTAATCATTGTGGACTCCTTAACCTCCCATTTCAGAAGCGAATACCTCGGCAGAGAAGTTTTAGCCGAGAGACAACAGAAGCTCAACAAACACCTGCATAAACTGATCAGGTTGGCGCGGGCCTTCAACGCGGCGGCGGTGGTCACAAATCAGGTGATGGCTAAGCCGGACACCTTCTTCGGCGAGCCCATCCATCCAGTTGGGGGGCACATTGTAGCCCACACAAGTCACACTCGCATATTTTTGCGGAAGCCCAGGAGGGGCCCAGCCAGGATTGCCCGCCTCGTCTCAAGTCCCTACCTGCCTGAAGGAGAAAGGGTGTTCCAGATCACAAAAAATGGCATAGAAGACTTAACCGAAGAAGAGGGAGAGAAAAAGGAAGAGGAAGAAGAGTAACCAGACGGAAGCCTTCAGCCTAATTTAATAAGCCTTTCAGGGATTATCTAGAACCTACCTCTATAAGCTGGAAAAAGCAGAAAAAGACGGAGATTTATCGCCTCATTTCCCTTAAATTCTTTATGCAGCGCCTCACACATTCAAGCGGTGGGAAGGCATAACTCTCTTGCTCAACAATATACCATTCCGTGCCACCTATGGTTTCGCACAACGAGAAAAACTCCTTCCACTTCACTTCTCCCTCTCCTATCAACGCTTGTTTGTTTGTGGAGGAGAACTCCTTAAGATGCACGGTAACAGCCCGACCAGGATAATGTTTTAGAATCTCCAGTATCCCGTCTGGGCTGACTCCTCCATGCATCGCATTTCCAGTGTCCAACTGCATCACCACATCAGGAACGGTTGCTCTAAAGAATATGTCCCAGGGCAAATCCCCCTCTATGGGCTGAAACTCAATTGCGTGATTGTGATAACCGACCCGCATCCCCTCAGGCTTCACCTTCTCAGCCATATCGTTCATCAGGCGGGCTGTCTCAAGCCACACAGCCTTTGAACTTCTCATATTCTCTGGCAATGAAGGCACGATGAGAAAACGGTTGCCAAGGATGCGATTGAACTCAATCGTTTGTTTCAGTTCATCCCCAAGCAGAGTGTTAATTCTGATATGCGTTCCAGCTACCCTCAACCCCAAATTGTCCAGCATTTTCCTCAACTCGTCAGCGCTTCGGCCGTAATATCCCGCAAACTCCACGCCGTCGTAGCCCATGTTTGCTACAGCCTCAAGAGTTCCGGGAAGGTCCCGAGCGCAATCCTCACGAACTGAATAAAGTTGCAATGCAACTGGTATCTTTGCCATTTTCCCTACCGCTCCTTTTGCACTACTCCTTTAATAGCACCTCACGATTTAAAATTTTTGGAGCGTTCTCCATCAACCAGAATGTTTGGGCATCACAACTTTAAGATTTCTCCGACTGAGTTGATAATAGCGTTTGGGGCGTTCTAAGGGAAAAATTACACCATAGAAGTCTTCGAGAAAAATAAGCAGTGAGAAATTGCTGATATCTTTTCAGAAAAGATACCCTTTAAATCGTAGCTTATTTGATTATGCTTCCAGTAATGAAGGCGACCAATCCGAAAATCATCCACAACAAGACTAGGTTTTTAATCTTCCTAGCGTTCTCCCGAGAATAATTACGAATAAGCATGACTGAGGACGCAACAAATCCAGCATCAGCCAAGAGAACAAACGGAAAAAACCAGAATGAGACCACTCTGAGATAGACTGGCAGCAGGCTTATAAATGAGACCAGAAAGAAAAAAGCAGAGGCAACGTACGCTGCTGCCTTTTCTCCATAGGAGACTGCGATGGTCTCGATATTCTTAGTTTTATCTCCTTGAATATCCACAATGCCTTTTGTCACCTCCCTTCCGGTATTCGCTAAGAAGGCTAGAGCAGCAAATATTAGAGTAGGCAATTCAAGCCTTTCACTCACTATGAAGCTCCCATAAATTAGCGATACGGCTACGCAAAGGCTTACAAGGAAATTTCCGGGGAGCCCTGTTCTCTTACCCTTCGTGTTGTAGGATACGGAGACGATCCAAGCAATAATGGCTATAACTAAACATAAAGGACTAATTAACACAGCAGCTATGAAACCAATTAGAGTCGATACAGCGGCAAAAATCAAGCTTTCAATAGGAGACACTATGCCACTTGGGATCGGTCGGCATGGTTCATTTATCTTATCAATGTCCCTATCCCAATAATCGTTTATGGCCATGGAAGCTCCCGTTAAAGTGAAACCAGTCAAAAAACCAAGAGCAAATCTAAAAGGAAGATCGTGAAAGGATGAATACCCATCTGGTCTGGCGACGAGAGCCCCAACTATAACAGCAAAACCCATCATTAAGCAATTTACTGGACGCATTAAGTGGAGATAACCGCAAAGTTTACCCATATAGCTCAAACCTTACATTAATTATAAACTTATTAAAGTTATAAAATTCACGGTTAAAATTGCTAGCACCCCAGGGGAAATTAAAAGGCTACTGGAAGTGGGACTGTATTCTTTAGAAAACGTAAATAAGCGTAATCGCCACAATAAATGCAAAGTGAGAGGAATAAACGAAAATTGTCCATTTCACCTGCCTTTGTAACCAGGTTCCTTCAGCTTGTAATTGAGAGGCAATTCGCTGAGGCGGAGAGGGTTTATGAGCGGTTAGCTGAGAAGGTGGAGAAGACAGAGTGGAGCAAGGGCTATCTTCAAGCCCTCTACGGCATGCTCCTAATCCAGAAATCCAACGACGACCGATACGCATTCCTCTTAAACCTAAATTTCATAGACAAAGACAATTTGAACAGATATTATCAGGAGTTCTTAAACCATTCCAAGAGTGGCCTCCACGCGGATTATGACAGGGGATTTTTCTCCGCTTGGGCGGAGTGCATGCGCATTTTACTGAAAACAAAAACCCTTGAGCAACAGAAGTTGAAGATATAAATTAACGCCCTTTTCTCTAACCCGTTAGGGAGTGTAGATTGCGCTAAACAGGAGAACCCATGTGACGATCCAGATGAGGAAGTAGGCCCCTATGCCCGTAGTGAGCACTTTAGAAGCCTTTTCCACCTTGCCGATAAATATTTGCCTGAGAAAGTAGTTGGTGAGCATATAAAAAAATAGGGCTAAGGATAAGCCGCCTAGAAGATTATTGTAAAGGGGGTTAAACAATCCGAAAAGGGTGCATAGGGCTCCTGCGACAGCACCTAAGAAGGCCCTGGCCCAATATAGAATCTCTAGAGGCTTCATTAAAGGTTCCATCCAGTTGACCTTTACCTTTTAGCTTTCCCTTTCATAAGCTTTCTTGTTTTTCAGTCCAAAATGTCCTTACCTAAGGGTTGACGGAGAAACATAGAGCTTGTTGGCGTAGAAAATGGCGTAGTCAGAGTGTGGTTGACAGGTGCCGGCGCTGGCTGGCCCATGGCAAGGATGACCCTTCATTGGGGAGTGAAGCAATTTCTGAAGAGGCAAATTCCCAAATCAAGAGGGTTAAAGCTGTCTGAGTTGTCTGATAAGGCTTAGACAATTATGGAAGTTTATGTTTCTTCAATATTTCCATGATGACTTCTTCCATGGCAAAGTCCCTTATCTTCAAGCTTTTATCCATTGCCTTTACCCTGAGGACTATTGAGCGGGCAACCTCTCTCCGCCTTTTGGTTGCCGTTAACTTCCCCTCATAATTCAACACCGTGAACATTCCCACGACCATCAAACCGAAAATCACCAGTGCCATGAAGTCAAGTTGTGGAGGGATCAAGTTTGGAAAAAAGTAGGTTATTATTACGAAAATCCACATGGGAATGATGAGACTCTTTACCGTGGGCGATGTGAAGAAGCTGCCAACATACATGAAGGTTAACGCAATCGCCGACACTAAGGATATGGTTAGGGGAATCACTGAGATATTATTCAACAGATAAATCAAGGAATCGTCAAATACCCTGAAAGGTTTACCCGCCGAAAGGTCCATGGAGTAGGCTATCATTGTGATACAGCCGAGGATAAAGATTGGAGCCACTACGAACATTATGCCTTTCTTAGGGTTCATCAAAAGAACTTAAATCATGTAACTTAACTGTCTTGTGGACTTAAAAACTAGTTTCAAAGCATATAATCTCATGGAACACAATCTTTATACAACGCCGCCATTAAAGGAGTTTTTGACGTAAAAAGGTGGCAACGGGTGGCTGCAATGGAGCTGATTATACTGGGGTTGACGATCATAGCAGGACCTATTTTGGGCTTCTTCATTTATGGGAGCTTAAATACCGCGGTGTCCGTGTTTGTCTTGGGAATCCTCCTCTTCCCCTTGACGCTTGCGGGTTTCGTTCCCTTTGTCGGGCCCTTCCTCTACTGGTTTGCTGCCAAAGGTTGGGTTGTTCCATATGTGGGATTGCCTCCAAGCCTGCTCATTGACCTCCTAGTGGTCCTTAACCTTATACTCTCGATTACGATTTGTACTAAAACAACCATCAGGACTATCGTCTTTTTAGGAGCCTGGTTAGGAGACTGGTTTGTCCATAAACACTTAAAGCGTGGAGACGAGACATGGTAACAATTATTTGGGATTTAACGAAGCCCCTACCTAACCGATCGATAAACGAGAAAATTGTTGTAAAGCCTGTTTCTAAGAATGAATTAAGGGATGTAGGTAAAATTTTGGTTGTCACTTGGGGAGGGTTCATCAAGGACCCTGAAGCTACTGAACGGCGAGTGGGGCCTTATCTCTCGGCTGGTTTGGAGCAGCCCTTCCTTGCCTACTTAGGAAAGAAGCCTGTGGGCTGCGTTGTCCCTAAGCTGGATACGGAGTCGAAGGTCGGGGTTCTGGATGGTGGGGTTCACGTCCTCCCTGAATATCGAAGACAGCACATCGGAACAACCCTTCTACTGACGGCCCTACAATGGCTAAAAAACTATGGGATGAAAAGGGCCAAGGTAACCCTTTACAACCCTGAAGGCGAAGAGGCAACCCAAAGGGCTATTGCCTTCTACGTCTCAACTGGGGGAACAATAAGTAGTTAAACCTTTAGGGTCAAAATATAATCCTTAAAGGCTTCAACTTGTCTTCTCTCCTAGGGGAAAGGCCTTGAAGGAAGCGCTGTCAAGCTTTGACGTAGCCGCCCTAATCCCTGAAGTTAGCGGAGCAATTAGAGGTGCCCGCGTCGATAACATTTACCAAATTAAGCCCACCACCCTACTCTTGAGGCTACGTCAAGCTGGTCAGGCGCCGCTTTATCTTCTCGCGGAGGCGGGAAAACGCCTCCACCTAACATCCTACGCTCTAAAGGGGCCTAAGGCGCCTTCTGCCTTCTGTATGGCCCTACGAAAGTATCTGAGAAATGGTAGGGTAGTGGAAATTAGCCAGCACGATTTTGAGCGCGTAGTGGTTCTTAAGGTAACCACGGGAGAGGGAGAATTTCAGCTTGTGTTCGAGCTGTTCGGTGAAGGAAATATTATCCTAGTTAATCCCCAGAACAGGATTCTCCAAGCCCTAGTTTATCGAAGGATGAGGGATCGAAACATTTGGCGCGGGGAAGCCTTTAGGCAACCCCCCTCAAGTGGAAGAAATCCCCTTGGGTTAAACCGTCAAGATTTGGGGGAAATAAAGAATTTTGGACGGCTGGGGGTGGTGCGGGCCCTAACTAGATTTCTCAGTATAGGCGGTCTCTATGCAGAGGAGACCCTCTTAAGAGCCCAGATTGACAAAGATACGCCTTGCGAGGCCCTAACCGAAGAGGAATTGGACAGGATTTTTGATCACCTTAACCAGATTCTTTCCCCCATAATTTCCAAGAACATGGAGCCCCGCATCATCCTTAACGAAGGGGGGAAGTGGATTGACGCAACCCCCATTCCTCTAAAAAGTTATGCCCATTTGGAACAGAAAATGTATAAAAGTTTTAGCGAAGCCCTGGACGACTATTACATGAAAACGGGCGTCGAGGAAAGGGTCGCTGAAGCCACCGCCGAGGGGCCTGGACTGGAACTAGAAAAGCAGAGGAGGATCCTTGAAAGCCAAGAGAGGAGCTTGGAAGAATATCATGGAAAGATTGAACAAAACAAGAAAATTGGCGACGCCATCTATGCGCACCTCAGCGAGTTGCAGCTTCTTTGTCAAAGGATTTTAGAGGAGAAAAGGGGCGGAAAGCCCTGGAAGGAAATAGTTTCCGACATATTAAGGAGCAAGGAAACGGGGCAGGCTCCGGCGGTTTACTTCCACTCCATGGATCAAAGGAACCTGGTTCTCAATGTCTCCGTGGAGGATTTAACCTTCCCCCTAACCCTCCGCCGCTCCATCCAAGCCAACGCGGCAGAGTATTACACGCGGGCGAAGAAGGCGGAGAGTAAGCTGAAGGGCGGCAGGGAAGCCATGAAAAAAACCCAGGAGAGGATCGAAAAGCTTCAGCGACAAAGGGCTGAAAGGGCGGAGGAAGTGGCGGAAGTTCCAACTAAAAGGCGGGAAAGGGCTTGGTATGAAAAGTTCCGATGGCTCCACTCCTCAGAAGGTTTCCTCATAATAGGGGGCAGGGACGCCACCACCAACGAGCTGCTCATAAAAAAGCACATGGAACCCCAGGACAGGGTTTTCCACACCGACCTTCCAGGCGCCCCCTTCGTTCTGGTTAAAACCGAGGGAAAAGTTCCGTCCGAGCAAACCATGGGGGAAGCCGCCCAAATCGCAGCCTCCTATTCCCGCGCCTGGAAGGAGGCCTTCGGCGCGGCGGATGTCTACTGGGTTTCCCCAACCCAGGTGAGCAAGAGCCCGCCTTCAGGCCAGTACCTTACTAAAGGCGCCTTCATAATCTCAGGGACAAAGAATTATGTTCGGAACGTACCCTTACAGGTTGCCGTAGGAATAAAGGGAGAAAAGGAAAACCTAAGGGTGATCGGAGGACCTCCTGAAGCTATCGCTAGTCAAACCAACCTTTACGTGAAAATAACTCCAGGAGACCAGACAAGTGGGAAACTCGCCAAAGAGATACGCCAAATCCTAAGCAAAAGGGCCCCCCAAAACCTGCAAAGGGAAATCCTCCAAATTCCCCTAGAGGAAATACAAAGTTTCATACCTCTAGGAAAAAGCTCCATAAAGTTTGATTCATAATCACACAGGTAAAAAGGAAGCCTGAATCACATGACCCGCAGCCCGGTTCAGGTTCCCCTTTCCCAGTCCTGACGGGGAAAGACCTTGACGGAAGAAATTGAAAGGTTGATGGAAGCCTACAAGGAGAGGAAGACAGAGATTGCCAATAGAATTAAGGAGTTCCAGGAAACCTTAAACCAATCGGATGAGAGGATTTTCGCTGAGCTATGCTTTTGCATATGCACGCCTCAGACCAAGGCAACCCTGTGCTGGGAGGCCGTATCCGCCTTAATGGAAAACGGTCTCCTCTATGCTGGCACAAGGGAACAGATGGTGCCCTTCCTCAAAAAGGTGAGATTTTACAACAATAAGGCTGAATACATCCTAGAGGCGAGAAAACTCTTCACCAAGGATGGGAAATTGCAAATTAAAAAAGTCATAAGGTCCTTCGATAATGTTTCATGCCTGCGGGACTGGCTAAAGGGGGAAGTTAAGGGGATGGGAATGAAGGAAGCCAGCCACTTCCTAAGAAACATCGGCCTCGGAAAGGACACGGCGATTTTAGACCGCCACATCCTAAAAAACCTGAAAAAATTTGGAGTAATCGAAGAGATTCCCAAAAATCTCCTAAAGGAAGCCTACGACGAAATAGAATCAAAGATGAGAGCTTTTTCAAAAAGAATAGGCATTCCCCTAGACGAACTAGACCTCCTGCTATGGTCCATGGAAACAGGAATAGTATTCAAATAATGAGTTTATATATGGTTGCCTTGATTACTGCTTCGTGAAGCTTAAGCTGTAGATCTGGTGGAGTCCTACTATTGTTGTTTTGAACCTCAACAGTAAGGGTGGGAGTTGACCTCGTTATGATGCCCCCATATCTGACAAAATATTCCCTCTGCTCCCCTGTGTAGCCTAGAGGTTTTGGCTCAGATTTGACGTTCGCCCCAGCTTTACTTAAGGCCTTAATAAGATACTGACCCCACTTTACATTGCACCTTTTTATATCCCCCGGCAGCTCTTCTTGTAGGGCTGGAAGTATAACCTCAGCATTGTAGGGTTGTTTTTCAAATTCTGTTTGGTGCAGGTCAAGGAATAGATTACGTTTATGCCTAGGTAAAAGCCTTATCATAAGCTTGAAATAGGAGGAACTCCAGTCTCTGTTGGGTTCCACATAGACGTGATCCCAGACCTTCTCGTATACTATGCCTATGGTTTTAGGCTTGTGCTCTAAACTGCACCAACGTCCATATCTATGAAATCTCCCGCCGTCTTCATCCACCCCGAAGGCTATATTCAGAAACTCCTCATTCGTACACTTTGTGCCGTCCCACCACTTTTCAGGCGACTTTGCCCTTCCGTAAGGGTTAGCGTCTGGTATGAAGGAGAGTATTAGCTTGTTCAACGCCACACTCCTATCAATATCCGTAGGTCTGCCTTCGAGGTCTCCCCCCGTTAAGAGCTGATTTATCACGTTGATACAAGCCGCTGTTCCAGCAGGTTCATGGGCGTGAGGCACCGCAAATATTACTCTGACTTTAGACTCATCTTTAACAGATTTATCTGTGACGGTCAATGCGTAGACCTTGTGCCCTGTAAACTGAGTTAACATTTCAACAAAAAGGAAGTCTGGATATCTTTGAACCCAATCAGATACCTTCGCTTCAACCTCCTCTGGCTTAGCTATCCACATCAAATTCTATCCCAAACTAGTGGTTAGTACGCGCATTATAAAATTTGTGCCTATCCGCGCAGTAGCTTCAAGATTCTGACAATTTCTTTATTATTTCCCTTTTCGTATTTCTCAAATCTTCTCCAAGTTGAAATAGGGGAAGGAAATTGCCGTTAACAGACAATCCTATGATCTCGTGGCTATCATTATCCCATTTACACTCCACTCTTTCCCTTTTCCTATTCATCCCCATCAGCCGTCTATGAATAACGCTAGAATTTTTAAAAGACCTTCGGCGTATTTATGTACGGCATCCAAATATCCAATAAAAGGCGGAAAATTTTATTCAAAGAGATTTCTGATACCCCCTCCCCCCTAGGGGGTCTATATAGAGGGTTTGACTTTTTCAAATTCCTAAAAACTCGGCTGTAACGGCGTCTCCATTCGTGGGACGGAGTATTAAAAGGGCTTGGTTAGATAGATCATAAAGGGGAGGGAGTAGTATGCGCACACGCGGAAGGGAAAGTCATAAATTTTCGTGGATACCCTTAACACAAAATAGCATAAATTCAAGTCTGGAGGCCTCAAGTTGTCGTTTCAAATAAAAATGAATTGTTCAGCCAAAGAAACAAAATCCCGCATAATCTTAGCCCTAGACCTGCCTCCTGATAAGCCTTCGCATCTTTTATCTAGAAGCATGGAAATGCTGGAAAAGGTGCGTCCATACATCTGCGCAGTGAAAATAAATCACCACTTAGTTCTCCCCCTAGGCCTATTTAATGGCGTTCAGAAAATAGTAGCCTTTGCCCACAATCAGGGGTTACCAGCCATCATGGACTGCAAGATCAACGACATAGGCTCCACCAACCGCGCCATCGCCGAGTATTACTACAAGGCAGGCTTCGACGCCGTGACCGCTAACCCCTTTGTAGGGTGGACTGAGGGATTACAACCAGTCTTTGAGGTGGCCAAGGAAATGGACCGAGGCGTTATTTTGCTCGTCTATATGAGCCATAAGGGCGCGGAGGAGGGATACGGCCAGACGGTGCTCAATCCTGAAACAGAGAAGCCCAGCCCCCAGTACATCCTTTTTGCCGAGAAGGCACTGTCATGGGGTGCTGACGGAGCAGTGGTGGGGGCCACCTATCCGGAGAAAATAAGGGGAGTCTATGAAATCTTAGGGGATCGGGTGCCCATCTATTCGCCGGGCATCGGCGCCCAGGGAGGAATAATCGAGGCGGCCCTCAGGGCGGGGGCCCAGTATCTCATAGTCGGGAGGGCCATAGTCCTTGCGGAGAATCCGGCTGAAACAGCAAAATCCATCAGAGCCCTTGCCCAAGGATGCGTAGAAAAGTAAATCTCGTTTATTCCTCTTTTCTGCCCCAGAGTTCCCGTTTCAATAGGTCTCTTACGGCGGCTCTAATAACCGCGCTTCGACTAGGATACATGCTCGCCCTCACGAGCTCGTCAAGGCCCTCCAAATAGGCCTCAGGTAAGAGAACGGTTACCAGCTTCATAAACGCCTCACCCACCTGCTCTATATGAGTTAATATCCATGTATATATATTATTTGTGGCTAAAGATTTTGTAGTAGGCAATATAAATTAGGTGTGAAAGGTTCATTATGACTGGGATGAACGCTAAAGCCGTTTGGGTAAAGGTGTTAAAGGAGGCGCCCCTCCCCATCAGAAGGCGAGCCTCTGCATACCTCAAGAGTGTCCAAAAAATTTCTGAAAATGGATGGATTGTTTCCAGCGAAATAGGGGCTGAATACCAAGTTAGTCTGGAGGAGGGGCAAGTCGCCTGTTCTTGCCCATATTTTACACAGGAGAAGGGTTACTGCAAACACATTTGTGCGGTGGCCGCCTTCGAGTTAACCAAATTAGACGTGGCGCCGTGGCTTAGGAAAATTAACGAAAGGCTATTGTGAACGGAAAACCTGCCACACCTTTTCCATACCAGTGCCCATTTTCACGGAATACCCTGCGTCAATTAACGCGCTTTCAAGGGCACCAACGGTTACCGAGGTTTCCGCCTCGGAAATCATTCCCATACATCCTATTCTAAAGATGGACTTTTTGAGCTTACCTATGCCCCCCTCTATCACAACCCCGTAGCTTTCCCTCATGATGCGAATAACCTCAGCGTTGTCCACGCCGGCAGGCACATTTAGGGCGATTACGGTGTTGGAGCGATGCTCCTCCTTGGCGAGGGACGTTAGCCCCAGCGCCTCCCCAGCTCTGTAAAAGGCCTTGGCGCAGGTGGCGTGCCGCCTAAACCGCTCTTCGAGGCCCTCCTCAAGCACCATCTTTAGGGCCTCCTCTAAAGCGTAAAAAAGTGGCACCGCAGGCGTGGCTGGGGTTTCCCTTCTTTCGCTGAATTCCCGGAAAAGGGTTAAATCGAAGTAGTAGGGTCTCGACGTTTCCTCTATGATTTTCCAGGCCCTTTCACTCACCGAAATCATGGCCAACCCTGGAGGGCAAGACAGACATTTTTGGCTGCCGGTGACGCATATGTCCACGCCCCATTCATCCACGGGTAAATAGTCTCCTCCCAAAATTGAAACGGCGTCCACGATGAGAAGGATGTCCCGTTTTCTGGATATCCCCCCGATTTTAGGAAGATCCCGGACAGTCACGCCCGTAGATGTCTCGTTGTAGACGAGGGCTATGGCCTTCACGTCCCTCTTCTTGTTCAGGGCCTCTTCCACCTGTTCTGCTGTGGGTGCTTCTCCTTCCTTTACGGGTATTTCGATGGCTTCTCCGCCGCGACGGAGGATTTTCTCCTTCAACCTCCCACTGAAGGTCCCAAAGACGGGGACGATAACCCTGTCACCGGGATTTATGACATTACTAACTGCGCATTCAGCCCCGCCGGTACCTGAAGAGGTTAACACAAAAACATCGCCCTTAGTTTGAAAAACCTGCTTTAGCCGGTCGGTGAGGCTTTCATAAAGAGCGTGGAATTCAGGGCCCCTATGGCTTATCATGGGTTTCATCATTGCCCGCATAACCCGGTCGGGAACATTGGTTGGCCCGGGTAACATTATGAGACATCTTTCCTTCAACTTGAAACACCCATATGTGAGAGATTAAAGAACATTAATCCCACCTTTATTAAATCTTTTATCAATAATATGCTCCAGAAATCCACGAATATGTGTTTCCAACCTTTGCAAGACCAAGCCTAAAAGAGGATAAGCTGTTGGGAGAAATTGTTCACACGGACGATTTTGGAAATCTCATCACCAACATTTCCACAGAAGACCTTAAGAAGGTAAATCTAAAAGACGGGGCCTCTTTTCATATTGAGCTGGGAGATAAAATCTTAACGTTAAGACTATGCTCAGCCTACGGCGAAGCCCCAAAACAAGAACCACTGGTCATCATTGGTAGTAGCGGTTTCCTTGAGGTGGCTGTGAATCAGGGAAATGCCTCCGAGAGGTCCCAAATAAAAACGGGTGATCCTGTATTCCTTTCGGTTAAAACATTCTGAAACCTGATTTGGGCCCTCTTTTCTCCGCAGGCCTTATAGAGGTTGGTAAACGCGATGCTTGAATTATTTTAAGTAGGGGATGACTTCCTCCTTAAAGGCCTTGATGGTCCCTTCTGGGTCGTATCCCCAGTCGCCGAGGATAAAGTGGGTTGCCCCAATATTCTTCAGCCCGCTAATCAGTTCTATGAACTCATTTGCTGAAGAAAACAGACAGGCATTAGCCTTGATCACCTCATCTGGAACCTTCGAACCTATCTTTTCAAGTTTCCTCGGATCCCTTTCATCAAAACTTTCCGGGAGCAGCGATGACGCGGAGGTCTTCCTATACTTTGCGACCAGCTTACCAATGTCGCCTAAACCGCCATCCAGATAGACGACCTTCTCCATCTTAGTGGTATCTTTACCCGCGTCCTTGGCACCCTCCTCAAACCTTGGGAAGACTACATCTCGTAGGTGGCTGAGGGGACCCGCCGTCATCAAATGGTCGCCGTGCTTACCGGCAAGATAAGCTGCTTTAGGCCCTAAAGCCGAGAAATAAATTGGCACAGGCTTTTTCGGTTTATCGTAGCAGTATAAGCCTTTGATCTTGAAGTACTTTCCTTCAAAGTCGAAGTAATCTTCGGCGGTCCAAAACTTTCTCATCAACTCTATGGCTTCAATCAGCATTTCAGCCCGTTCCTTCCACCTTGGCCAACGATCAACGAATGGCGCTTCGTTTATGGCCTCCCCGCTTCCGACACCTAAGAGTACCCTGCCTGGGTACAATCGGCCCATGGTGCCAAAGGCGTGGGCAACTATAACCGGGTGATACTTGAACATGGGGACTGTCACATCGCTTCCTATGGGGATTTTTCTCGTACGTTCAGCCATAATTGTCAAGAGGACCCAGGCTTGGGGGGAGTGGGCGTGGGTGTGGAACCAGGGAATGAGGTGGTCCCCCATCCAGGCTACGTCGAAGCCTGCCTCTTCAATTTTAGGAATCAAGTCTATGCAGAAGTCGAGTTCGAACCAGGCAGCCACGGGTCCAAGATCATAGCTTATTTTAAAGTCCAACATACAATCAGCCTTCCTTCCACATAAGTTAGGTTCTAAAATTTTATACCTTGTCGGTTTTTGTTAAGTCCCTCAGCCTCCTTACGCCGCCAATTTCTTCGATGAATCGGGCCACACTCTCCGGAACAAGCTCCTTCCAGTTTTCCCCGCGTAAAATTTGTTTCCTTATCTCCGTCGCTGAAAAGATTTCACGCTCGTAAAAGGGAACCGATTTCACCTGGAAGCGGCCGTCCTCAAGGAACAGGCGGCGGGTAAGGGGCTCATTACTGTAAACCACTTCGAATCTTGGGGTGTAGCCCACCACCTGGGCGACCCACATCATGTGCACATGGACATCCGGCACGGGAATAATCCAGCATCGGGGCAAGATTCCCTCCTCCTCCAAGGCCTGTTTAATCATACTGATGCGTTCCCCCGCCGTGAAGGGGTTGTCTATCTCATGGCTGTACTGGGAGCTACCCACCGCTATCACCAGCTCATCAACCTCCTTCAAGATGCCCTTTACAACCCTTAAGTGTCCCAAATGGAAGGGTTGAAACCTCCCCACAAAAATTCCGCGCTTAACCATGTTCCATCCCACCGTCCAAACTGTGTGCAGACGCAAATATTTTTCGCATGACCTACGGTATTTAATAGAAACGCAAATAAGGTTTTATGCCTTTTCCAAGACTTTATTCTTGTCGTTTTCTGTCTAGTTCTCACAATGGATTATGTTTTGACTATGTGGCGCTGGGGGACGGTGGATTTGTTACTCAAGATTCCTTAAAAATTGTTACTGACATAAGTTTGGTTTGGGGTTCTCGTCGTCACGGAAAATTTAAATATTACTGGTATTATCGATATTATTGGTGTTTTAAATGCGGAGGGCTGTTAGCCGATCAGAGAAGATGGTTAGGACGAGCGTCACAATTCCTGAGTCCATGAAGGAAGAGATGGGAAGGGTTGACGTTAACTGGAGCGCCGTGGTGAGGGAAGCGATCCGGCGAAAACTCGAATGGGAGCATGAAAGAGATGTGGTTGAGGCTGTGCTGATAAGTGAGAGGCTGAGGAGGAAGGCCCCTGAGGGCTGGGACAGCACTAAGGTGATAAGGGCTTGGAGAAGCAGAAGGCCGTAGCCGACGCTTCCATAGTGGCGAAGTGGTTTCTTGAAGAGGACTTTTCAGACAAGGCTAGGCAACTGAGGGATTCCTTCGTCACTGGCAAGCTAACCATTTCGGTCCCAAGCCTACTCTTCTATGAGGCCCTCAATGCCCTCTGGCACAGCGGCCTATTCGGGGAAGAGGAATTAACCCTCGCAGCCAGAGCCCTCTCCAAATACGGCTTTGACGTATGGGAACCAAAGGGAAACATCTACGAGCAGAGCGCCACGCTAAGCTCAAAACACGACATCTCAGTCTACGATGCATCCTACGTGGCGTTAGCCCTCCACCTCAAGGTCATCCTTTACACAGCCGATTCAGAACTCATTCAAAAATTCCCAAAAAATACCCAACACATAGGCACCTATAAATCTTAAGAGTTCGAGCCTAACTAGTTTATTTTTTATTGGAAGTACAATTAATATTGCTCTTTAGAGGGAGATGAATTGGAAGATGATGGAGATTAAGAGTAAGGCTGACATAATGAAATTTTTAGGAGATTTGACAAAATTTGAGAGGGATGTGTTAGTTGCCACCTTTGAGATTCCGCGGGGGAGGGTCAGCACCTATAAGCACATAGCCGAGAGGGTTGGAAGGCCGCGGGCTTATCGGGCGGTGGGAAACGCTCTACACAAGAACCCCCTTGCGCCGATTATACCGTGCCATCGTGTAGTAAGGTCCGA